>Ga0255757_10000022_pt1 | contig 151145 bp, 137 predicted proteins | sample 071ome_27_FD_179957 | JGI IMG/M metagenome (GOLD analysis project Ga0255757, IMG submission 179957) | Coastal salt marsh microbial communities from the Groves Creek Marsh, Skidaway Island, Georgia - 071409AT metaG (version 2) | ecosystem: Environmental > Aquatic > Marine > Intertidal zone >...
TGGTCGAAAAAAAGGGGATGAAGTTGTTAATTCATTTGCAAGGAAAGGAGTGTCCGGAGATTGGAAAAAGTATTTTGATAATAAAGCACGCATAAAGTTTAATGAATATGCAGGCGATGCATTGATAAAACTAGGATATGAAAAAAATGACTCCTGGACATGAATACAATTGTATACAAATTTATTAAGTTATGAGCCCGCACGATAAAACAAGCGTAGTAAAACACCATTTCGATACGCCGAAATACTTAACTGCAGCCTCCATTAATATTGAGGCACGATGTCTAGCTGCTGCTCATTTTTTGAGAGAATCTATCGCTGATAAAGATGTGTTAGATATAGGTTGTGGTGACGGGAGTTTGTCAATACAGTTTCTAGATAAATGTAAGAGCCTAACGCTATTAGATGCGTCTTCTAATATGTTGAGAATTGCGAAGGAAAATATTCCAGACTCATCGGGGAAAAAGTTAAAATGGTCAACTTATCTATTGATGAATATTCTGGTAATTCATGCTTGATATTATTTTATGCGTTGGGGTGCTGGCTCACGTTAAAAATGTAGAACATGTAGTATATAGATGCTCAACATTGTTGAAAAAAGGCGGCAAAATTATTATTGAAATTACACCCTCGAAATCTATCTTTCAATATATATTATGGCCTTTTTATTTTATTCGAAATCTCATTGATAGAAACCCCAATGGGTATGTGATTAATAAAATCACTGATGGTGACTTGATTTCTCAATGCGACAAGCACTCATTGAAACATCTTCATTGTAAACATCACTCATATCCTTTCACTGGGCTAAAAAAACTCCCTGTTGAAATGCAAAGAAAGTGGGCATTTCTTTTATGTAAAGATAATTTCCTATTCAGGATTAGGTTGGAACATCTTTTTTTATTCGAAAAAAAGTAGGGTAAAACGCTTTCTGCTATAACGATAAATCGTTATAAATTACTACTGAAATTCATTTGTTACATTGATTGTTAGGTGAACCGATTTATATGAACTGGCTTATTACAGGCGGCTGTGGGTTTCTTGGTACTTCCTTAATAACTAGTCTTCTTTCGGAAAATAATAAACATAAAATTAGGGTTCTTGATAATCTTAAAACAGGTACTCTTGTTGATCTAGCAAACGTGTGTGATTTTAAAAAAATCAATGCAAGTAATGCATCATTCATACATGATTATGTCGAATTTGTAGAAGGAGATATTCTTGATGAAACTCTGGCAATTTTAGTTGCCAAAGACTCTGATGTTATAGTTCATTTTGCAGCCAATACTGGCGTAGGTCCCTCAGTAGATGATCCAAGAAAGGACATGCTTGTAAATATAGTCGGTACTTTCAATTACCTGGAGGCTGCCAGGCTAAATCATATAAAGCGCTTTGTGTTTGCCTCCAGTGGTGCACCGGCAGGTGAAATTGAGCCACCAATTCATGAAGAGATTGCGCCCCATCCTGTCTCACCCTACGGTGCCAGCAAGCTGGCCGGGGAAGGTTATAACTCAGCATATAACAGGACTTTTGGAATTGAGACTGTTGTATTGCGTTTTGGCAATGTTTACGGACCAGGTTCTTTGCATAAGAACAGCGTTGTTGCCAAATTTATTCGGCAGGCACTGCTGGGAGAAATGTTGGAGATCTACGGCGATGGTGGTCAAACCAGAGACTTTATTTATATCGACGACCTGATAGATGCCGTATTGAGTGCCGCAATAAAACCCGACATTGGTGGCCAGCTTTTCCAGATTGCCAGTAGCAGGGAGACCACTGTCAGCGAAATTGCGGATACTATCGTTAAGGTACTGCTGGCCAAAGGTGTTGGTGATGTCTCCATTGTAAATGGTGATACACGCAAGGGGGACGTACTGAGAAATTTCTCTGATACCAGTAAAGCTCGCAAAATGCTGGGCTGGAAAGCGCAAACCGGTCTTCATGAAGGCCTGGAGGCAACCGTGGATTATTTTATGAATTTAAAGAAAGAAGAGCTATGAGTCATTATTTTCAAGACAAATCGGTGCTGATAACAGGTGTTTGCGGCACTGTCGGGGCGGAGCTTGCCAGGCAATTGTTAAACTCACATGAGTTCAGGTTAAAGGAACTGGTGGGGTTGGACAATTCTGAAGGTGAGCTATTTCATCTCGACCAGATGTACCTGGATGAAGAGCGTGCACGTTTTTTTGTTGCTGACATAAGGGACAAGGATACCATTGAAGGGAAATTTGATGGCGTGGACATCGTTTTCCATTGTGCAGCCCTGAAGCATGTCATTCTATGTGAGCGTTCACCAGAACAGGCGGTTCTGAGTAATATCATGGGCGTGCAGAATGTTATCAGTGCCTCAATCACGAATAACGTCAAGAAAGTGATCTTCACCAGTTCAGACAAGGCTGTGAATCCAACCAACGTCATGGGGACATCCAAATTGATGGGTGAAAGGCTGATGACCGCCGCCAACAGTAACAAACGCCATGGCCCTGTGTTTGCGTCAACTCGTTTCGGTAATGTGCTTGGTTCCAGTGGCTCCGTGATTCCCATATTTCACAACCAGATTGCCAAAGGTGGTCCGGTAACCCTGACATCTGAATCCATGACCCGGTTTGTGATGAGTATTGAAGCTTCTGTCCAACTGGTCATTGATTCAGCAATCCAAGCTCACGGAGGAGAAGTCCTTATTACCAAAATGCCTGTTGTGCGTATCGTTGACCTGGCGAAAGCCATGATTGAGGCACTGGCTCCTGTCTATGGGCATGATCCGCAGGATATCGACGTGGTAAATATTGGGACGAAACCCGGTGAAAAATTATACGAAGAATTGATGAGTGATGAGGAAACCCGCAGGGCGCTCGAGCTAGGTGACTATTTCAGCGTACTGCCGGCATTCAGAGGAATTTATGAGGATATTGACTACAGTTATGATGATATCGTCTCTGACGATGTCACCGACCCCTATATATCTTCTGAACAGGGATACCTGACCGTGCCTGAAATTATAACCATGCTCAATAAGTACAACTTGCTGACCCCTCCGTATGAAAAGACCAGTCAACGATACTGGCCTGGTGACAAAAAGGAGGTTCGCTGATGAGAGTGATGATCCTCGGGGGAGATGGTTATCTTGGTTGGCCAACGGCGATGAATCTGTCGGCTCATGGACACGATGTTCTGGTGGTAGACAACTATCTGCGTCGGAACCTGATGAAAAGCCAGAACGTAATTCCTCTGTATCCTGTTCCTGAACTGGATGAACGTACTGCATTATGGAATACCGACCATGACAACAGGATTACCTTTGCACTGGGCGATCTCAATGAATGGGATTTCATAGCAGGCCTGTTCCGGGATTTTGAGCCGGAGACTATCGTACATTATGCTGAGCAGCCATCGGCGCCATTTTCCATGCTCAACCGTGAGTCCGCCATGCTGACCTTGCAGAATAATATCTCAGTTACGGCAAATCTCATTTTTGCCGTATGGGAATTTGCCCCCCAGGCGCACATCGTAAAGCTTGGCACTATGGGTGAATATGGAACTCCGGATATCGATATCGAAGAAGGGTGGCTGGATGTCGAACACAATGGTCGCCACCAGAAATTCCTTTACCCGCGTCAAGCTGGCAGTCTTTACCACACCACCAAAGTCATGGATACCGACCTGTTGTGGTACTACACACGCATGTGGGATCTCAGTGTGACGGATCTTATGCAGGGCCCCGTGTATGGCATATTCACCGATGAAGCCACCAGTGACGAAAGGCTGCTGACCTTCCTGAGTTACGATGAGATATTCGGTACAGTATTGAACCGCTTCATTGTTCAGGCCGTTGCAGGTATTCCACTGACTGTCTATGGGAAAGGTGGGCAGACCCGCGGTTACCTGAATATAAAAGATACCCTCAACTGCATAAGACTCTCTGTGGAGAATCCTGCAGATGCAGGAGAGCTGCGTATTTTTAACCAGTTTACGGAAACATTTAGTGTCAATGATCTGGCGGCCAAGGTGAGCGGGGCAGCTGGGTCGCTGGGGCTAGATGTCACCGTGAACAACCTGCCTAACCCAAGAAAAGAAATGGAGGAACATTATTACAATCCGAAGAATACTGGTTTACTGGAACTTGGATTGGAGCCGCATTTCCTGACAGAAGATGTACTCGTCGAGATGCTGGAAAAAGTGATTCAGCATAAGGCTGAAATCAACAAGGACGTGATTCACCCTGCCACCAGCTGGACCTGAATGTGCAAGAGGCCTTGCTCAGAGTCGCGAATATCATCGAAGAAGGGCGTTGGGGCGGTCCGCAGAAACGTATCAGTCTGATTGCCCACGCACTCAGGTCCCATGATGTGGAAACAACCGTCCTGCTGCCCAACAGGGATTCAGGCTATTTCAGGGAATGTCTTCAATCAATGGACATTCCCCACTTGTCTCTGCCCATACAACGGCTTGGAAAAAATCCTTTCACTTTTCTGCTCTATCTGGTGACTTTTCCCTTCGATATCCTTGTCCTTTACCGGACATTGATGAAAGGAAAATTTGCACTTGCCCATGTGAGCGGAGGGGCCTGGCAGATAAAGGGAGTGCTTGCATCAAGAATGGCGGGTATCCCTGTTGTCTGGCATCTCAATGATACCAGTATGCCCGGAATGCTGGTTGCCATTTTCAGGAAACTGGGAAGGCTGTCGAATGCTTTTTTTACCGCTTCCAGGCGAACCCGGGATTATTACCTGAAGTTTCCGGAGTTTGTAGATCATCCAGCGTTTCTGGTTCCTGCCCCGGTTGATACGCAGGAAAACAATCCTGACAGGGCAGGCAGGGATGAAAGCTTGGATGTTTATGCGCAACCCCGAATTGTCACCCTCTGTAACATAAATCCTGTCAAAGGCCTTGAAACATTGATTCGTGCGGCTTCGCTGCTCAAAAAGGACATGGAATCGCTGACTATTCTTGTCGTAGGCAAAGTGCCTGACAGCCAGAAGCAGTATTTCCAGTCTCTCAGGGAGCTGGTGCAAACACTACAGGTGGAAGATGTCGTCCACTTTACCGGTAGCCGCGAGGATATCCCTGCAGTACTCAATACCGTCGAGCTTTATGTCTGTTCTTCCGTAGCAGAATCAAGCCCGCTTGCCGTTTGGGAGGCCATGGCGATGAAGCTACCGGTAGTGAGTACCGATGTCGGAGATGTTCCACACTATCTGCATCAGGATGAAAGTGGAATAATAGTCCCCGTGGGGGACCATGCAAAAATGGCGGCAGCCATCAAAAAGGTGCTGGGGGATAAGCAATTTGCCAACAAACTCGGAGCCTCAGCCAGGGAAGTGACTGTCAAAGAGCTGGATACCTCTGTCATTGCGTCACTGACTGCACAGGGTTATCGTGATGTTTATGATCAATTTATGAATACCGGGAAAAAATAAAACATGTTTGAAAAGAAAAAAATCCTGATCACCGGTGGCACCGGATCTTTTGGCAATGCTGTGCTCAAGAGGATGCTCGACAGTGATATCGGAGAAATCAGGATATACAGCCGCGATGAGAAAAAACAGGATGATCTCAGGAAACAGCTGAATTCGGACAAGGTCAAATTCTATATCGGTGATGTCAGGGACTTGCGCAGCCTTGAAGATGTGACATCCGGGATTGATTATATTTTCCATGCCGCTGCATTGAAGCAGGTGCCTTCCTGTGAGTTCTATCCAACAGAAGCGGTAAAGACCAATATACTTGGTACGGAAAACCTTATCGATGCAGCAATCAGGAACAAAGTGGGCAAGGTTGTCTGTCTGAGTACGGACAAGGCTGTATATCCCATCAATGCTATGGGGCTGTCAAAAGCCATGATGGAAAAAATCCTGATTGCCAAAACGCGGAATCTTGATGCCAGTGATACTGTTGGATGCTGTACACGTTACGGTAATGTCATGGCTTCTAGAAATTCCGTAATCCCTTTATTCGTCCAGCAGCTACAATCGAATATCCCCCTGACTATGACGGATCCGGCAATGACCCGGTTCATGATGTCACTGGAAGAATCGGTTGATCTTGTTCTGTTTGCACTAGAGCATGGTCAGAATGGAGAAATTATCGTACAGAAAGCACCTGCGGTGACTATCGGTACGCTCGTTGAAGCCTTGAAAACCATTTTCGAAAAACCGGATCATCCTGTAAGAATTATCGGGACAAGACATGGTGAGAAGCAGTATGAAACGCTGCTGAGCAGGGAGGAAATGTCATCTGTGATTGAAATGAATGATTTTTTCCGGGTAGTGCCAGATACCCGTGACCTCAATTATTCAAAATTCTTTGAGGAAGGAGAGACATCCATTACTGAACACCACGATTATACGTCCCATAATACCTACAGGCTTGACCTAAATGAGACTATGGATATGTTGATGAAGCTAGACTACATCAGGCTTTCCCTTGAAGGCAAAATCGTCAATTCGACGCCCTGAATCATGAAAGTCCTGATTACCGGAGCAAATGGCTTTATCGGCCGTAACCTGCGTACCAGGCTTGCAGAGGATGGCAGCTATGAGGTTGACCAGTTCACGAGAAGTGATTCCCTCGAGAACCTTTTCCAGAAAGTCAGGAATGCAGATCGCATAGTTCACCTGGCGGGAGTCAACAGGCCTGAAAACATGGAAGCCTTTGATGAGGTGAATCGTGGGCTGACCAGCGCCCTGTGTGATTTTATGGCGTCCGGGAATCTTGATACTCCGGTTATTTACACTTCATCAATCCAGGCCGGGTCTGATAATCCCTATAGTGCAAGTAAACTGGCTGCCGAAAAAAGCCTTATAGCTTTGTCAGATGAGTGCAGCACGCCTGTTTCCTTGTTTCGGCTACCCAATGTGTTTGGCAAGTGGTGTCGTCCGGATTACAACTCGGTGGTCGCCACATTCTGTCACAGGATAGTTCACGGCATACCCGTCGATATTCACGACCCTGACAAGGTTATTAATCTCGTTTACATTGATGATGTCATCTCCAAGTTTATAGAGGTGCTCAAGTCTCCCCACGAAGGATGTGAATTTGTCGGGGTCGAACCTGTATATAACATTACCCTGGTTGAATTGGCCGATATGCTGGCTCGTTATCATGACAGTAGGAATAACCTGATCACGGAAGATGTGGGATCAGGTTTACAGCGGGCTTTGTATGCTACCTATCTGAGTTATCTGGAGCCTGACAACTTTTCCTATGGACTCACGGCACACAAGGATGAACGGGGAGCCTTTGTTGAATTTCTGAAAACCAGAAATTCAGGCCAGGTTTCCTACTTTACAGCCAGACCCGGTGTGACCAGGGGTGGACATTATCACCATACAAAGAATGAGAAGTTTCTTATTGTTCAGGGAGAGGCTCTATTCAAATTCCGCCATGTTGAAACTGGAGATTACCACCAACTAAAAGTATGTGCCGATACACCGCAGGTAGTGGAAACCGTGCCAGGATGGGTACATGATATAACCAATACGGGAAGTGGTGACCTTGTAGTGCTTTTGTGGGCGAATGAGATCTTTGATGATGCTTCACCCGATACGATAGGAGCATCCCTTGATGGGTGACTTGAAAATGAAAGTAATGACTGTTGTCGGAACACGCCCCGAAATCATCCGGCTGTCCAGGGTAATTGCCAGGCTGGATGAACATTGTGACCATATTCTGGTACACACCGGGCAGAATTATGATTATGAACTCAATGAAATATTTTTTACCGACCTGGGCATACGAAAACCTGACTACTTTCTCGAGGCCGCAGGTGGAAGTTCCAGTGAGACCATTGGTAACTGCATCATTGAATCTGACAAGGTATTGGCCAGTGAAGAGCCAGAGGCATTGCTTATCCTGGGTGATACAAACAGTGCTTTAGTGGCGATTGCTGCAAAAAGGCGAAAGATTCCAGTTTTTCATATGGAGGCCGGGAATCGTTGTTTCGATGAACGGGTTCCCGAAGAAATCAACCGGCGCATCGTTGACCATACCGCAGATATCAATATGACTTATAGTCAGATAGCCCGTGAATACCTTCTGCGAGAAGGGTTGTCCGCTGATCGGATTATTTGTACGGGCAGCCCCATGGGAGAGGTCCTGAATCATTATCGGTCGGGAATAGAAAATTCCTTAATTTTGCAAACACTGAATCTCGAAGCGGAAAAATACTTTGTCGTGAGCTGGCATCGCGAGGAAAATATTGATAACCCGGTAAACTTCAATGATTTCTGTGAGACACTGAATGCCCTGGCGGAAAGAGATTCGATTCCAATCATCGTGTCGACGCATCCGAGGACTCGTCAGCGGCTTGAAAAATCCGGATTTGAATTTTCCTCTCTGGTAAGTTTCATGAAACCTTTGGGTTTTTGCGACTACCTGCACCTCCAATTACACGCAAAAGCTGTCTTGTCCGACAGCGGAACTATTACTGAAGAGTCGTCCATCATGAACTTTCCGGCACTTAATATCAGGCAAGCTCATGAAAGACCCGAGGGAATGGAGGAAGGTGCCGTGATGATGGCAGGTTTACATAAGGACCGGATTATGCAGGCCTTGTCGGTACTTCAAACGCAGGCAAGGGGGGATAATAGAACACTGGGTATGGTTTCAGATTACGATTTGACTAATGTTTCCGAAAAGGTTGTTCGCATAATTCTCAGTTACACGGACTATGTAAACCGCGTTGTCTGGAAAAAGTACTGATCTGGTCGATCGCATTGTGAAACTTGTTGTAATTGCTGACGCCTATCCCCCCCTGAGAACATCAGCTGCGGTCCAGATAAGAGACCTGGTGTCTGAAATGGTGCATCAGGGACATCATGTGACCTTGCTGTTGCCAGATGCCAAAATTGAAAAATACTGGGACCTTGAACAGAACGGTAATCTCGAAGTGCTGAGGTTGAAAGCGCCGAAAACCAAGGATATCGGTTATGTGCGTCGCGCCATTGCTGAATTCATGCTGTCCTCTGCGCTGTACAAAGCGCTCAAAAGATCACCTTTCCGGGATCGCCGATGGGATGCCCTGGTTTGGTACTCTCCATCAATTTTCTTCGGGAAGCTGGTTAAAAAGCTTAAATGGGAATCTTCCTGTCCTGCCTACCTGATACTCCGCGATATATTTCCGGAGTGGGCTGTGGATATGGGGCTGCTTGGTAAAGGAATTATCTATCGTTATTTTAAAACTGTTGAAAAATTCCAGTACCGCCAGGCAGACACCATCGGTGTTCAGACCAGTTCCAATATCACGTATTTTAAAAAGGAGCATGGCGATTTTTCGGCGAGGATTGAAGTGCTTGATAACTGGTTGTCAGACTCCGAGGTGACATCATGTAGCATCAATCTCAGTACAACAAACCTTTCAGGCCGGCAAATTTTTGTCTATACCGGTAATATCGGTATAGCCCAGGGTATGGATATTCTCATCGACCTGGCCCGGCAGATGAGCCTGGATAAATCAATTGGATTTCTTTTTGTTGGCCGGGGAACAGCGGTTGAGCAGATTAAAGACAGGGCCGCCAGATTCCAACTGGATAATATTTTGTTTCATGACGAAATCACGCCAGAAGAAATTCCCGGTCTCCTGTCACAATGCCATGCGGGCTTGATCGCCCTGGATCCGCGTCATCGAAATGATAATATTCCGGGTAAGTTTCTTGCCTACATGCAAGCGGGGCTACCGGTATTGGCGACAATCAATGAAGGAAATGATCTGGAGACAATGATTCAGCATCATCAGGTGGGCGAGGTGGTAACAAATCATTCTCTGGAGGAGTTGACAGACAAAGCCCGGAAACTGATTAAGCATGGTCGGGATCAGGCAATGAGCAACCGATGCCGGGTACTGGCCAGAGAACGTTTTTCTTCTGCAGCGGCAGTGTCTCAGATTATTGCTTCTTTTAACTGCAAATAACTGTAAATAACGGCAAACTGATAACTGACTACCTGACGCCAATCGCCTTCCAGTCTTAAAAACTTCCCTTTAAGCTTCTCTTTTCTTCCTGCCCCCCTCCAGTACTGACTCTCAATTATGTATCGCTGTTACCATTATCAGTGGCAGCTACATCCCTATATGTATTTTTGTGTTGAGGATTGTGGAGATTGACAATCTCAGTATTGTTTTTCTCTTTTCATCAATACACTGAACAGTAAAAAAACTCCAAGAAATCCATAGAGAGAGTAGGGTTCAAACTGTGGATTCAACAACACAAAAATACCTGTAGCGCCAAATATTGTTGCGGCACAATAGAGCAGCATGACAATGTTTGGCCTGCCAAGACCGTGTTTTAAAAGAAGGTGATGCAGATGGTCGGTGCCCGGCTCAAAAGGTGATTTACCAGTCAGTGGGCGGGCAATCAGCAGGTAGACTGTATCCATCAGGGGAATGGCGAGAAACCAGAGTGCGACAGTAGCCGGGATGATACGTTCCGATCCTCCCTGTGAACTCTCGATAAGTATCCAGGCCAGTATAAAACCAAGCATGGTACTGCCTGAATCACCCAGATATATGAGGGCTGGTTTTTTTACATAAAAACGGAAATTCAGCACTAGGAAGGCCAGCAGGCAGGCAATCAGAATCAGCAAAAATCCATACAGAGCTGGATTGCTGCCACTCAGACTGGTTGCATAGGCCAGGTATACTAGGCAGATCACGACCATGCCACCGGAAAGACCATCCATGCCATCGATCATATTGATCGCATTAATGACTCCCACTGTGGCAAATATAGTCATAACCATGGTAAAGCGGCCCAAAAAGAGCTGCCAGTCCCCGACAAGTTTGCCAAGGGTGATGAGCTGGTTCTCGCCATAGGCTGCCATTAGCCATGCTGCCAGTACCTGGATGCCCAATCTTGCCGTTGCAGGTAATGGGTAATAGTCGTCAATCACACCTGTGAGTAACAACATAGCTGATATACCCAGAAGCAATTCATACTGCCCGAAAACTTCCGGGTTTAGCAGGCAGGCAATGAGCAGTCCGATATAAATTCCAAAACCGCCAATCAGGGGGGTGTCCCTGGTGTGTGATTTACGCCCCCCTGGAGTATCCATTAGTCCCAACTTTCGTGCCAGCGGCCTCAGGACGACTATGGACACCAGTGTGCAAAGGAAGGCCGTGAAAAGAGAGGTGACAGTCATATAATTCCGGATCAGGGAGAGTATGGATTACGAGAAGCCAGGAAAAGCGGCGGATTCTATCATTGAACCTGGCTTGGGCCTATGGTTTTGAATGTCTGCAGGCGCTGGAGAGCAGGTGGCGAGCAGCCCCGTCACGCCGGTTCCTGTGGATAACTTCTTGATGAGTTTGCTTAAAAGATCGGATACACTTACTTGCATAATTTGTCACACCTTTTCAGCTGGTAGGGTACTCGCAATACATGCGATTAAAAAGCATCAAACTCGCAGGATTCAAGTCGTTTGTAGACCCGACCACAGTCAACCTCCCCAGTAATTTGTGTGCTGTCGTGGGCCCCAATGGCTGCGGTAAGTCCAATATCATAGATGCTGTCAGGTGGGTGATGGGTGAAAGCTCAGCATCCAAGCTCCGTGGTGAAAACCTCACTGACGTCATTTTCAATGGTTCCGGCAATCGCAAGCCCGTTGGCCAGGCCTCTGTAGAACTAATCTTTGATAATTCAGACCATACTGTTAAAGGGGAATATGCCGCGTTTGCCGAGATTTCCGTCAAGCGCGTAGTCAATACCGAAGCCCAGTCTACCTATTTGCTCAACGGCACCAAATGCCGGCGTCGAGATATCCAGGATATTTTCCTGGGGACAGGGCTGGGCCCCCGGAGTTACTCCATAATTGAACAGGGGATGGTCTCAAACCTGATTGAGTCCAAGCCTGAAGAGCTCCGGGTCTTTATTGAAGAAGCGGCAGGTATTTCCAAGTACAAGGAAAGGCGACGGGAAACCGAGAACCGGATCAAGCGTACTCGCGAAAATCTGGAGAGATTAACGGATATACGCGAAGAGCTTGAGCGACAGCTGGAGCGCCTGCAACGCCAGGCACGCGCTGCTGAAAAGTATAAGGAATACAAGCAACAGGAGCGTGATACCACTGCCAATCTGCAGGTGTTGCGCTGGAAACGCCTGAATGAAAGGGTAAGCAGGGCCCAGAAAGAAATTAGCGAACTTGAAGTCCAGTTGGAAGCCAGCGTTGCCAAATCCCGATCCCTGGAAGCAGACATGGAGAAAATGCGCCAGGAAAGTACTGAGGCAAACGATACTTATCAGGAAATCCAGAGCACCTACTATGCCCTTGGAAATGAAATCACCCGTATTGAGCAGAATATTGAGTACCAGGGGCAACGAAAACAGCAACTGGAGCTTGATTTGGGTGAAATCAAGGAATCACTCCAGCATTTCCAGAAAGAGCTGACCGAGGATGTGGCAAAAATTGCGGAACTGGAGAGCTCTCTGGCTGAAATCGAGCCGGCTCTGCAGGAGGCCCGGGATAAGGAGCAGGCCTCAGCAGCCACATTGGCCCAGGCAGAAGAGAAAATGCAAAACTGGCAGCAGGAATGGGACCAGTTCAACGAAGATGCTGCCGAAACCTCCCAGAAAGCCGAAGTGGAACAGGAACGAATCAATCATCTGGAAAATATCGTTGAGCGCGGTAAACAGCGCAAATCTTCCCTGAAGCATGAACTTGAGAACCTTGAGACACCGGATTCATCGGACCTGGAAGGACTTGAGGAAAAATTGCGTGTATTGATGAGCAAACAAAGTACCCAGGAAGAGCAGCGGGGAGCGCTTAACACTAAAATAGAAAAAGCAAGGCAGGCAATCAAGGCCAGTAGCGAAGAACTGAACGACAGGCGTAGCCAGCTGCAGACCATGCTGGGGCAGAAATCCTCCCTGGATGCTCTTCAGAAAGCGGCTCTGGGTCGAAACGACAGGAACACGATCAACTGGCTGGAAACGAATAACCTGGCTGGAAACGCGCGACTTGGTGACGGTCTTCAGGTTGAAGACAAATGGGACACCGCCATGGAAATGGTTTTAGGCCAGAGTCTTCAGGCGGTATGTGTGGATGATCTAGACGCTGTGGGTGAGATACTCGAGGACTTCACGGATGGGGCTCTTCAAATTATAGATACGGGATACCAGGGAACGACTAAAGGCAAAAATCCCGCCATAGAGAATGTCCCCCTGACCGAGAAGATCAAGTCTTCGCAGAACCTCTCGGCAATGCTTGCTGGTATTTACTGTGCAGAAACTTTGCAGGAAGCCCTTGCCCAGCGTCAGCATCTCGCCGCTGGAGAGTCATTAATAACCCCCCAGGGAATCTGGCTGGGTCCTTCCTGGCTGAGGGTTTCCAGGGACTTCGATGAAAAGGCGGGCGTCATTCAGCGCCAGCAGGAACTTGAAGGGTTGGAAAACCGCATTTCCACAGCAGAAAAACAGATTGGCCAGACCCTTGAGAAGCAGAAAAATGAAGAAGCCCTGCTAGAGACCCTGGAATCGGACCGTGATGGTCTTTTGAAGGAGCTTACGGATGTAAACAGCGAATTGACTGAGCTGAGCTCAGATAAATCAGCCCGATTGACTAAAATCGAGCAGGCTGAAAAACGTCGTGAACGTCTGATACAGGAAATCAGTGAACTCGAAAACCAGCTGGAAGTCGAAAAAACCAATATCCGCAGTTCCCGTGAAAATCTGGAAAGTATTCTCGACAGAATGGAGCAGCATACAGTTCGACGGGAAGTACTAATAGGCAGCCGAGATGAATATCGCAGTGCCCTTGACCAGGCACGTGAGCATGCCGTGTCCGACAAGGACAGCTCACATACCCTGGCATTACAACATCAGACTCTCTCAGCCCAGCTGGACTCCCTGAAACACAATATGCAAAGACTCTCAAGCCAGGTTGACTCCTATGAGAACAGGGAAAAGCAACTGGAGGAATACCTTGAACAGGCGGATGTGCCCATTCCTGCCCTGAAAGAAGAGCTTGATGAAAAGATGGCCTCTCGTCATGCAATGGAGGGCAAGCTTGGTCAAGCCAAGATCCGTGTAGATGAAATTGACCATCAGCAAAGGGAACTGGAAAGCGGCCGCAACACCGCCCAGGAAGATTCCCAGAGGATTCGTGATGATCTCGTAGGTAAACGTCTGGGTATAGAAGGCGATACAGTAAAGCGTTCGGCAATTGAACAGCAACTGGAGGAAACCGATTACAAGCGGGATGAAGTTCTGGCCAGCATACCGGATGAGGTAACCGAGCATAGCTGTGAAGAAGAGCTTGAAAGGCTTGGAAATCGTATCAATCGGTTGGGCCCGATCAATCTGGCGGCCATTGATGAATATGATTCACAGTCTGAACGCAAGGTTTACCTTGATGAGCAGAATGAGGATCTTGAACGTGCTTTGAAAACACTGCAGAACGCAATTCGCAAGATTGACAAGGAAACGCGCACCCGCTTCAAGGAAACCTTTGACAAGATTAATAATGGGTTACAGGAGTTGTTTCCCAAGGTATTTGGAGGGGGGCATGCCTACCTCAATATGGTGGGTGAGGATCTGCTGGATACCGGTGTAGAAATAATGGCCAGGCCACCTGGCAAGAAGAACAGCACCATCCATCTGCTCTCTGGTGGTGAAAAAGCGATGACAGCCATCGCACTGGTATTCTCAATATTCCGTCTGAATCCATCACCCTTCTGTATGCTTGATGAGGTTGATGCACCGCTGGATGATGCCAATGTCGGTCGCTATATCGATATGGTGAAGGAAATGTCTGGTCTGGTACAGTTTATCTTCATTACGCATAATCGGATTACCATGGAACAGGCGCACCAGTTGATGGGTGTAACCATGCATGAGCCCGGTGTTTCAAGACTCGTAGCAGTAGATATAGATGAAGCGGCGGAGATGGTAGCTGTGTAGCTGCTGTCACGCGAAATACGCCAGGGGATAATGTAGAACCAGCATGTCAGGGCATGACACTGGTAACCGTAACAGCTTAAAATTCAGACTCAGGTAGGTTAGAGAGACCAATATAGCGAAATGGGTATCAGAGACTGGTTAGCCATCATTGTCATTGTCTTTATCGTGCTGATCCTGCTCGATGGTTTTCGGCGCAAGTGGCTCGAGCGTAAAAGAAGCCTTCGTGTCAAAATCGACAAGAACATCCCTCCCGATGACGTTGGTGAGGTCGATGATATTCTCATCAAATCAGAACTTCCCAATGGTGGTGCTCGCATAAAAAATCGTTCCGGTCATTATGTTGATGATGATCAGGATGAAAGTGATGTTCCTGTGCTCATGGAATCAGTGGACATCGATGATGAGGATATTGAGGATTACCCCGCTGAAGATGAAGATCAGGCTATAGATACCCTGACAGAAGAGGAGTATTTTGCTGATGAGGCTGAAGAAGAGGAGGACCAGGCTGCCCCTGATGAAAGTGAAGACATAGACGAATTTGTACCCGAAAATGGATTCGAATCCTTCACTGCCCTGGATGAGGAACCTGAGGAATTGTCAGCAGGTTACCATGACGGGCTGGATGACAGTGTAGATGAGGAAGATGACCAGGATGACGTGTCATCGCTTGATGCTGAACAGTCTATTTCTGAACCAGAAGCAGAGGTGGGAGAGGATAATCCGTGGGAAAGCGCCGGACTTGAAGAAGAGGCAGGTGAAAAGGCAGTAGAGGAAGAAGAGGGTAAAGAGAGCGAAGAGCTTGAACCGGAAATTTCACGCTCGGTATCAGCGACTGATAAATCGTCAGGCGACCCTTCAAATGGGGATCATCAGGATGCCGGGGAAAGGATTGAACCGAGTTTTGGTGAGGAAACACTGACCTTTGAGCATGATGAACGCGGTGAGATCACGCTTGAAAATAATGATCTTTTTGAAGGGCTTCAGCATGATGACGATGATGATATTGATGCCCAGGAGCCCGCTGAAGAAGTTGTTGTAATCAATGTCATGGCCAGAAACGGCAGTACTATTGAAGGCAGTAAATTGCTTCCCGTTCTTCTCAAGCATGGTTTGCGTCTTGGTGAAATGAGTATATTCCATCGACATGCAGATAGTGATGGGAAAGGGCCTGTTATGTTCAGTATGGCTAATATGGTTAAACCGGGGACATTTTCGATCAGTGAGATGGAGACCTTCACCACACCCGGTGTCAGTTTCTTTATGCAGATTCCCAATAAGCTTGACAATATGCAGTGTTTTGACCAGATGCTGAAAACGGCGGAAGCCGTAAAGGATGAGATGGATGCCCAGTTGAAGGATGAAAATCGCAGTGTATTTACCCGCCAGACCATCGAACACAGTCGCCAGAGAATCCGTGATTTTGAACTGGAGATGCTGGCCAGGAAGTAGCAATACCTCCCTGCCGCCAAGCCATGACCTCTCCCCCCGCTGAACTGGTTGAAGAACTGAACTCCCTGCGCAAGCAGATTGAACATCACAGTCGACTGTACTACCGGGATGATTCTCCCGAAATTCCTGACCAGGACTATGACAGACTCTTTGATCGCCTGTTGGAAATAGAACAAGCCTGGCCAGATCTGGTCACACCGGACTCACCCAGCCAGAGAGTTGGCAATGCGCCGCTTGGCGGGTTTGAGCAGGTCAGGCATGAAATCCCCATGTTGTCGCTAGACAAGGTGACCAGTGAAGCAGAGCTCCAGCGTTTTGAGGAGAGGATCCGAAAGCGCCTGGTTGATATTGATACTATTGAATACAGTTGCGAGCCCAAAATAGATGGCGTCGCGGTGAGCCTGCTCTATGAAAATGGCCTCTTGGTCCGGGCTGCCACTCGTGGTGATGGCCGGACCGGTGAACTCATTACCCATAATGTCAAAACTATCAATGATATACCCCTGCGCCTGGATGGCGATGGGTTTCCCGGATTGCTCGAAGTAAGAGGGGAAATCTACATGACCAGATCCGGGTTTTACCGGATGAATAAGCAGGCCTTGGCGACGGGAGAAAAAGTTTTCGTCAATCCCCGTAATGCTGCAGCAGGTACCCTTAGACAGCTTGACCCCAGGATCACCGCTAAAAGACCACTGAAAATGTTCTGCTACAGCTATGGTCTGGTGGAACAGGGCACTCTACCTGAAACCCTTGGTGGTGTGTTCGAGTCCTTTGATCGTTGGGGGCTACCAGTGAATCCGGACAGAACAATTCTCCAAGGAGTGAGCGATTGTGCCGGATATTGTGACGCACTGCTGTCGCGAAGAAGCGAACTGGATTATGAAATAGATGGCGTGGTGATCAAGGTAAATCATTTTAATCTTCAGGACATACTCGGTATGAATGCCAGATCGCCACGCTGGGCCATGGCATATAAATTCCCGGCCGAGGAAGTGGCCACTGTACTTAATGACGTGGAGTTCCAGGTCGGGCGAACAGGTACTATTACCCCGGTAGCACGCCTTGAACCGGTGTTTGTCGGAGGAGTGACTGTCAGTAATGCCACACTTCATAATATGGATGAAATAGAGCGGCTGGATATAAGAATTGGCGATTCTGTGATTATTCGCAGGGCCGGAGATGTGATTCCAAAAGTGGTCTCCGTGATACGTGAGCGACGTCCCGCCCACGCCATGAAAATCTCGCCGCCAACGGCATGTCCTGTTTGCCATTCAGACATTGAACACCTTCAAGACGAGGTATTGATGCGGTGTACTGGCGGACTTTTCTGTCGCGCCCAACGTATGCAGTCGATTATTCATTTTGCATCCCGGGGAGCAATGGACATAGATGGCCTTGGGACCAAGCTTATTGAGCAGCTCGTCGATCGGAACATGCTTAAGTCAGTCGCTGATATTTACACCATCAGTGCAGATGAATTGCTGGAACTCGATAGAATGGGGCAAAAATCTGCAGACAACCTGATAAATGCCATAGAAAAAAGTAAACAGGTGCCTTTGTCACGTTTTCTATTCGCCCTGGGTATCAGGGAAGTAGGTGAAGCTACGGCACAGTCCCTGGCCAATAATTTTGGTACGCTGGCAGCTGTGCGGTCGGCCACGGAAGAATCTCTTACCGAAATTGATGATATAGGCCAGGTGGTCGCTCATCATATTCGGGCATTTTTCCATGAATCCCATAACCAGGAAGTTATTGATAGCCTTCTGGCAGCCGGCGTTGTGCCGGCTGAAACCGATAGGAAAAATGAAGGGGAACTGCCGCTTGCAGGTAAGACCTATGTTGTTACCGGGACGCTGGATTCTATGGGGCGAAGTGAAGCCAGGGAAAAGTTAGTAGCGCTTGGAGCCAAGGTAGCCGGTAGTGTTTCGAGAAAAACAGACTGTGTTATTGCTGGCCCGGGGGCTGGCTCCAAACTGACGAAAGCCGAGGAACTGAATATTCCGGTTATTGATGAGCTGGGATTTCTTTCGCTGCTTGCGCAGCATGACATAACGCCCTAAAAGCGTGTAAAGTAGCCACTCTTATCTGAATCTGACCCTGTTTTACCGACCAACCTAATGAGAAGTATCCTGGCAATTCTTGCGTCACTGGTCCTTGTTTCCTGTGCCACCACGCCACCTCAAAACACCTCGAACATCTGCAGTATGTTTGAAGAAAGGCGTAGCTGGTACAAAGCTGCCGTCAAATCTGAGCGCCGCTGGAAAACTCCTCTTACGGTATCCATGGCTATTATTCAGCAAGAGTCTTCATTTCAGTCCAGGGCCAAGCCGGAACGCACAAAACTTCTTGGCTTCATTCCCTGGCGTCGTCCATCCAGTGCCTTCGGATATGCCCAGGTTCTTGATCAGACCTGGACGGAATACAAGGCCGATGCCGGCAACTGGGGTGCGAGACGGTCAAGCTTTGCCGATGCGGTGGATTTTGTGGGCTGGTATACAAACAAGTCCACTAGAGTAAATGGTATTGAACGTAATGACGCATATAACCATTACCTGGCTTACCATGAAGGTAATGGTGGCTTTACCCAGCGTACCTATAGCAACAAACAGTGGCTAATTGATGTGAGCCGCAAGATCCAGGCTAATGCCAGTTTGTATGCCCGACAGTATGATCAATGTAAAAAAGAGTTAAGTAGAAACTGGCTGATGAGGTTGTTGTTCTGAACTGGTGGGGAAAAATAATAGGTGGAAGTCTCGGCTTCATGCTCGGTGGACCTTTGGGTGCTGCTCTGGGTGCTGCATTCGGGCATAACTTTGATAAAGGGATGTCCAGTCTTGGTAAGGTTGGGTTTACGGGGGATATCCAGAGAATACAGACGGCTTTTTTCACCGCAACCTTTTTGGTGATGGGGCATCTTGCTAAATCAGACGGGCAGGTATCCCGCGCCGAAATCCATATAGCTGAAGACCTCATGAGTCAGATGCGATTGAATGCTTCCCAGAAGCAGGTTGCACAGCGTCTTTTTAATGAAGGCAAAAAGAAAGGATTTCCCCTGGATGATGCTTTAATGCAGTTCCGACAAGAATGCCATCGCCGCAAATTGCTCCTGCAGATGTTCATGGAAATCCAGGTGGCTGTTGCTCTTTCTGACGGAGAGCTGCAAAAATCTGAATTACAAATCCTTCAGCATTGTGCCAGTCGCCTGGGATTCACAGGGGTAGAATTCCAGGGCATTCTGCAACGTATTCAGGCCCAGGTACACAGCCAGGCTCAACCCCGGACTCAACAGGGGATGCCACTTGAGGATGCATATAAACTGCTGGGAATTACGAGTAGCGCTTCAGAACAGGACGTAAAAAAGGCTTACCGGCGTCAAATGAATCAGCATCACCCGGATAAACTTGTCTCAAAGGGATTGCCGGAAGAAATGATGGAACTGGCCAACAAGAAGGTTCACGACATCAAGCAAGCCTATGAAACCATCAGGGCATCTCGTAAAAAGTAATTTTTCTTAGCCAGCTAAAATCTTGACAAGTATTATCAAGAGTGCCTTTTAAGTCATTGTTTATTATATTTTTATCAATATATATTTCGGCTTCAACATGATTTTCCAGGTAATGTAAATCGATCCGGTGGACAGTCAATGGATCCAGGAGACCGTTCCACTTGTCAAAGAGCATGGACTCCACTTCATGGCGCAGGGGGAGGTCAAGAACTGGTGCGGAGTCGTCCAGTTCAGGGTCTATGTGAACAACCACGTCAGCGATATCAGGGAAATGATGCCTGAGTGAAGCGCTTACGTGATCCGCAAGATAATGTCCTTCTGACACTGAAATCCTGTTATCTACCTGAAGATGCAGGTCAACAAATATCCTTCCTCCGTGGAGACGTGTTCTCAGTTCATGGGAGTCCCGAATACCTTCAATAGATCTGATATGCTGCCTGATTTTCTCCACTTTTCCTTCAGGCACTGCAGTGTCTACAAGTTCCTGAAGACTTGTACTGATGAGATCCCAGGCAATCTTGCCAATCATCAGGGCTACAAAAATGGCGGCGAGCAGGTCCGTTATAGGGTAGCCGAGCATGGCACCCAGAACCCCAATAAATACGGCAACTGAAGACAAGGCGTCAGTGCGGCTGTGCCAGGCATTAGCCAGTAGAAGTGAGGAATTTGTTTTTAGCGCTACTTGCCTAGTGTATCGGTAGATCCACTCCTTGGACAGAATACTGAATAAGGCAATAACCAGGCCGGTCCAGCCAGGAACCGGCAAGGACTGCTGTTGATAGAGTCGTCGAATACTGTCAAAGCAGATGACACTGGCTACTCCAAAAAGCACTATCCCAAGGATGATAGTGCCCAGGGTTTCAAATCTGCGATGACCATAAGGATGTTTTTGGTCAGGTTTGGCATGTGAGATTCTGGCAACCAGCAATACAAAGGCATCAGTCACCAGGTCTGACAGGGAATGAATACCATCGGATACGAGTGCGAAAGAGTTTGCTGTCAGTCCGACGATAATTTTCAGCACCCCAAGCACGAGATCCAGAACAGCCCCGACCAGGGTTACCCGTGTCGCCGCTTTTAGTGAATGCTGGTCCAGTTCATTGCTCATATGAAGTAATTATAGAGGTCGGAAAGAAAAAAAGCCTGGCTAATGCCAGGCTTTCAACCAACTTCAACTATCAAGAATCTATCAAGAATGAAGTTAAATAACGAAGCAAATGATACAGCGACCACAGTGCATCTACTTCAATTATGTTAGAAGGGCAATTCCAGTAAAAGTTCCCTCCCGGTCTGTTTTTATAGTTGCCTGATTTCCATTTCCAGGGATTCGGCTTCATTGACCATTGCCTTGCTGGTGATGAGCCCCATAGCCGGCTCTGTATTGGCCAGGTATTTTTCAGTAACTGATTTGAGCTCTTCAATAGTTACTGACAGTACATTCTTGCGAAAACGGGCTCGCTGTTCCCGGTCACGCCCGAATAACTCATTGTAAAAGGCCTGTTTTGCGGTGCCGGCGGGAGAGGTTGGTTTATCCAGGCTTGAGATGACACCAAGCACAGCTTCCTCCAGAGCCCTGGTTGCATGGGATGTATTCATCATCCAGTCAATGGACCTCCTGTAATCGTTGAAGGTTTCACTGAGACGGGGGTCCCGGTATGAGAAAAACCGGAATGTTGCGGTACCGGAGTCCTGGGATGATCCACCTCCATAGGCACCACCCTGCTCACGAATGGTGCGGTGGAGATAACCATTGCGCAAAAAGCCACCAAGGACTGTAAGAGCTGCAGCATCTTCATGGCCTACTGGAACTGTAGGGAATGCCATGGCGCAGAAATTTACCTGGGTATTGGCTATCCAGGCTTCCCGTACGTTTTCCCTGCAAGGTGTATAAATAAAGCGGGAAACATCACCAGACTCGGCGTTGTGTTGTTTCCAAGTATTTTCAATGGATTCTACAAGGTTTAATTTTTCAGTATCTTCACCAATGAGTAGAAACTGTTTTTTGCCGTTCATCAGCCGCGACTGTATGCGGGCAAGTCCATCAGCAAAGCGGGCAATTTCATTACTGTCACTGAACGTGCGGGTAAGGGAGCGCAGTTTGCTGATGCCAGCCATCCCTGAGCTGTTGTAGTTCATGGCGGCAATCGGGCTCAACCTGCTGCAGGCAACGCCAATAGCAAGACTATGACCATGGCTGGTAATACTTTGTTCTTTCCTTGAATAGATCTGCGTCATGATCTCACGAATTCGCTGATGCTCATCAAAACGGCAGTCCAGTAGTGTATCCCGAATCAGTTCACTGACCCTGGACTGGTTTGGATACAGGGATTTCCCGGATACAACCAGGTAGCTGTCAAAGGACTGTTCGTCATCAACCTTGCTACGCATGCTGGTATGCATGCTGATCCCGCCGCTGATGGCAGATTGCAGAGCCTGGATTTCAAGATAGCTTTTGGCCCCGATACCCAACTCAGGGACACAACTGGTGAAATAAGGGAGCATGTCTTTACTGGCAGAATCCATATCCGGCAGCGACATGATTACCTGCTGGTAACTCAGTCCGTTGGTTCCCTGGGCATAAAAACGGGCATGGGCTCCAGCCTGGTCAAAATTCAGTTCAAGCGTTTCAGAATGAGGCCATTTGATGTCTTCTGGCACATCATCCAGGGTGACTTTGGGAAGCACCCCGGGATCATCTTCCTGCTCCTGCCGGGCTTTGAGGTGTGCAGCAAGTTCAATGATTTTATGCTTATCACCCTCATCAAGTGTTTCCTTGTAGGCGGCCAGCTTGCGTGCCTCTTCCTCGGTTTGTTTGCTGGATAAGGTTGTATCGGGAATTTCGGTAAGGGTTACCCTGTGCGGATTATCCAGCAGGTATTGGCGAATCAGCTTGGGAATATAGGACGTGTCCTGGATATCCAGCTTGAGTTGTTCCAGGACGGGATCAATATCCAGTAGTTCTATTGGATCGCCGCGATGAGTCGCAGTAGATAGTGAGGCAAGAATGAGTTGCAAACCATAAGGGTAGGAATCACCACTGATTTCACGCTGGCTTAGTTCAAGGGAATGCAGAGCCGCTTCCACCTTGTCCTGATCAATACCATTGCTGGCGATATGTTCAAGAGTGGAGAGGACAAGCGCCTCTATCTTTTCTGCGCTGTCTTCTTTGCAGCCTTCCAGCCCACAGACAAAACTCATTTCCCGGTGCGAGTCTTCCAGTCCACACAGGGGAGAAGGGGCATGCCCCAGATCTGTAGTTTCCAGGGCTTGAAGCAGTGGACTGGCACTATTGTCCAGAAGAACAGAGGCAAGTAGCTGGGCTTTATACATCTCTTCCAGATTGGTACTTTTTCCCAGGAGCCAGCCAATGACGACATGGGTTTTGTCAGTACTGTTTTCTTCGTCCAGAGGATAGCGCTCTGTGACATGTATCGGAGAGGTAAGGCGTTCTTCATCATTGACGGCAATATGGACATCAAGGCGGTCGAATTCCTGCAGGGCGAGTTCTTCAATACGTTGTTGATGTTCACTGGCAGGTATGTCGCCATAGGTCATGAACACGGCATTACTGGGATGATAGTGTGTTTTATAAAAGGCCTTCAGCTGTTCATAGGAGAGAGACGGTATATCTGAAGGCTCACCTCCACTGTTGTAGTGATAGGTCGATGTGGGAAAAAGGTGCTTGCACAGATCCTGCCAAAGCCGGGAAGTAGGAGAGCTCATGGCACCTTTCATTTCGTTAAAGACAACACCCTTATACACGAGAGGTGAATCCGGATTACCCGGTTCAGCAAACTCCATTCGGTGGCCTTCCTGGGCAAAATCGAGTTCGTTTAAAGACGAGAAAAACACGGCATCCAGATAGACCTGGAGCAGATTGTCGAAGTCCTTTCTATTCTGGCTGGCAAATGGATAGGCTGTCCAGTCACTGCTGGTAAAGGCATTCATGAAGGTGTTCAGTGATCTGCGTATCATCATGAAAAACGGATCCCTGACCGGGTATTTTCGGCTGCCACACAATGCGGTGTGTTCCAGGATATGGGCAACCCCGGTGGAATCCATCGGTACCGTGCGTAGTGCGACAAGAAAGACATTTTCCGGGTTGTCGCTGGCCAGGTGATAGTGAAGTGCACCGGTTTTCAGGTGCTCAAATTCCTCTACCGTCACATTAAGTGTTTTAAGGTGCTGGCTGCGTTTGAGTTCAAATGGAAGTGAATGGGCCTGGTTATTTTGGGCAGGGTGTGACGATTCGGACAGTGGCATAGAAAGTTGACTTCTTGTTGAATCAAAGGCCCCGAGTATAGCGTCTCGGGGCAGGTTTGTAGAGTGACAGTGTTGATAAAGTCTGCTAATTTCACAGCGCACACAGTGGTGCTGTCACACAATAAAAATAGTCTGCAATGCAGCCAAGTTTGGCTATTTTGCTTGTCCAGGGGAACACATGAGCACGAGATTCTTTCAAATAGCTTCGGCTACACTTTTATTTATCGGGTCTACTTTTACTTTCGCTCAGGGCAGTAATTATGTGCCTGTTACGGATGACATGCTCCGTGATCCGGACCCTGAAGACTGGCTGATGTTTCGGCGTACGCTGGACTCCTGGGGTTATAGTCCACTTGAGCAGATAAACCGGAATACGGTGGAAGATCTTGAACTGGTCTGGTCAGCAGATCTTCATGAAGGCGTACTTCCCAGCACACCGATACAGGAGGGGACCCCGCTGGTTTATGACGGGATCATGTATATGCCAAGCCCGGGGGATGTTATCCAGGCCTATAACGCAACTACCGGAGACATGCTGTGGGAGTATGTAAGACAGATGCCGGAAGACCTCGGCGATTATATCGGTGCAAATAAAACAAACCGTAATATTGCCATTTACAATGACGCCATCATTTTTACCAGTAATGATGAATTCATTATTGCTCTGGATGTAAAAACCGGCGAAGTCAAATGGGAAACCCGGATTCTGGATTACAGAACCCATCCGGCCCAGCAGAGTAATGGTCCAATTGTCATTAATGGCCTAGCCATTTCTGGTAGGAACTGTCAGCCCCCGGCAGGCCCGGAGGCCTGCTTTATCGCTGCCCATGACGCAGACACCGGGGAGGAAATGTGGCGCCTGAACCTGATCGAGTCCCCCGATGAAAATGGTGAGGACAGTTGGGGAGGTGTGCCGTGGGAGCAACGCTGGCATGTTGGAGCCTGGATGGCACCCAGCTATGATCCCGAACTGAACCTCGTTTATATGGGAACATCGGTAACCGCGCCATCGCCGAAGTTTCTGCTCGGTGGCAATGACAATGAATACCTTTATCACAACTCCACCCTGGCCATTCGCCCGGAGGACGGGACTATTGCCTGGTACTACCAGCATCTTGTCGATCACTGGGATCTTGATCACCCCTTTGAGCGCTTGCTGGTCAATACCAAAGTAGCACCAGACCCTGATGAAGTGCCCTGGATTAACCCTGCCATAGATCCAGACAAGGAATATAGGGTCCTGACAGGAATACCCGGAAAGACCGGCGTGGTCTATACCATTGATCGTGAAACCGGTGAGTTTCTATGGGCCAGACCCACGGTTTTCCAGAATGTGCTGGAGAGCATTGATGGTGAAACCGGCAAGGCGACAGTTAATCCAGAGGCTCTCTACCACGAATCTGGGCAACAGCGCGAAATCTGTCCTTCTACCGGTGGAGGCAAGAACTGGTGGGAAGGTGCCTACAGTCCCCTGACTAATGCCATGTATTACGGACTGCAAAACACCTGTATGGACCAGACCGTTACGGCTGAGGAATTGGATCCCTATAATCTGTATGGTGTTTTCAGTCGGGAAAAACTCGCCGAGGGCAGATCCAATGTGGGGACCTTTTATGCTATTTCTGCTGAAACAGGTGAAACTCTCTGGACCTATGAAACAGCCGGAACAGCGATGTCCATGGTTACTACGGCTGGTGGACTGGTATTTGGCGGGGATATTGAGGGTAATTTCCGGGCATTTGACCAGGAAACCGGCGAGGTGCTCTGGGAGGTGAACCTGGGTTCCTCAATTACCGGCTACCCCATCAGTTTTGCCGTTGATGGGCGCCAATATATCTCCATTGGCACGGGAACCTCGGTGACCACGGCCAGCCAGGTGCGTTACCTGGAAGGTACGCCTCCCGGAATAGAAGGGAGGCAGTACGTCTTTGCGCTTCCGGAATAAAATCCCGAAAGACGCCATCATATGTCAGCTTGATTCAGGGGAGTGTTCTTCATATCATCAGTTGACCGGTTAGCCAGAAACATCAGTTAGGCGCAGGGACAATTTTTTCAATATAGGGTTCTTGCAAGGCGGCTGTTAACTGATTCGCCAGAGTTCGGCTCTGAAAGAATAAGAATTAATATCACAAGTAAGTATTAGGGGAAATATATGAGCTATAAAACCATGATAGGGTCCCTGGACTCCTACGACAAAGGAACCATAAATCTTGATGATGATCTCAAGCATTATGCGTTCTCCAATATTTTTGAAATCTGCAGCAAGTCTTCTCCCTACGAGCGTATTATGGTGGCTTCCAATCTGGAATACTGCGCTGAAACTGCCCGTGCTGAAGGGACTTCACCCTGGTATCGTGCTCCCCATGATGAATTTGCCATCGTGATGGAAGGTGAGATTGAGTTCGAGTTTTACCAGCTTGAAGAAGATGAAAAACCAACCCATGAAGCCGGAGCTGAAATTATGCCGGCAGACCCCAAAGGCAAGCGCATGGGGAAAATCACTGCACGACGGGGTCATGAAGTCCTGTTACCACAGGGTTCCGCGTATCAGCTCAGGAGTGCATCACCTGGAGTTGTACTCTTCCAGACTTCCGCTGGACCTGTCAGCGTAGAAAAATGGTCTGAAATTTGTGTGCTTGACTGAATCGACTAATTAGAGGATTTGAGAAATGAATACTGAAGTTACCCCGGAAAAAGTGTCCGTCATTGCCTCCGAACCAGATCCCGTTCTTGGTTATCGCAGTTTCCAGTTCGGTGGGTTCAAATTTACCCGTGATGCCTATTTTGTCCATATTGAATGGCCAAAAGGTATACATACTATTGAAGTAGATCGTTTTCTGCGTGCCATGGTCAGGGATATTGGCTGGGGCTTTTTCTATGGCTGGATTTTCTTTGATGACATTTTTGGTACCCAGAATCATTACGGTACGGTAGACATCTATGCCGGTGCCTACAGCAAAGGGCACAAGGATACAGGTGTGGATTACCTTGAGACCTTCAATACAGATGACGTGCGTGTTGCCTTTGAAACCATTTCGAAAGACTGGATAAATGAAGGCTATGACCCATTGAGTGCTCCGCTGGAAACCGGCTCCCCACTGGGTGCCAAACAGCAGGAAGCATCAGGACCGTTAATTCGTGGCTTTGAGCCGGCTCGACGTATGCTGGGTCTGGCTGGTGATGTTCAACCCCGATCGGATGAAACAGGTCATCCAATCAATCGTGCCTTTGCGGATCTGGATTATGACAAGCCGGATATTGAGGCAGAGCCCGGGTTTGAAGACCAGATTCATGCCTTCAATCTGTTTGACCATATTGCCAGGGCTGATGTGACCTGGAATCCGTCATTCACATCGATAACCCGTGCCTGCATCTGCTGTGTTACCAGTGAAGAGCATATGCTCCCGGTTATTCACGGGAATGACAGGAATGAGTGGTTTATCCAGTTATCTGACGAGATTCACTGGAATATTCAGGATAAGAACACGGGTAACCCACGTGGTCGTATCGTGATGAAATCAGGTGACGTCTGCGCCATGCCTGCGGATATTCGTCACCAGGGATATTCACCAAAACGTTCCATGCTGATGGTGCTTGAGAATGGAACACCCGGTCTCGAAGAGAAATATGCCAATGGCGAGCTGGAACCATTCCCGATCACTGCCATTCGCTGGTAATTGATCCACAAGCAGCACCTGGTTCAAAAACAGGTGTCTGTGATGTAAAACTTTGCACAATTCCGGCCTGACATTATTCAGGCCGGTTTTGTTTTTGTCCTGAGAAATCGAACTAATACAGGTAACAGCATTATGGCCGAAGCCAATTTTCCCACACAGCTTTTTATAAATAATGAATTTGTTGATGCTGCTGATGGCAGTACATTCGAGGTATTAAATCCATACGATAACTCTCTGCTTGCCAATGTAGCGGAGGCAAAACACGAAGACATTGATCGAGCCGTCAAGGCTGCCCGGGATGCATTTCCGGCTTGGGCCGCCATGTCGCCATCTGATCGTGGCGTATTGATTGGCAGGCTTGCGGATGCCATTGAGAAAGACAGGGACAACCTGGCCCTGATTGAATCCCTGGATACCGGCCATCCAATCAGGGATACCCATAATCTGGATGTCATGCGAACTGTGGCTACTTACCGCTATTTCGCCGGTATGCCTGACAAAAATGAAGGCACAGTTATTCCCGTGGATACGGGATTTCTGAATTATGTCCAGCGTGTTCCTGTGGGTGTGGTTGGCCAGATTGTGCCCTGGAACTTTCCCTTGATGTTTACGAGCTGGAAACTGGGGCCAGCATTGGCCGCGGGCAATACAGTCGTGATGAAACAGGCTGAATTAACCCCTCTTTCTACGTTAAGAATCGCAGAACTGGCCAGAGAAGCTGGATTTCCTCCTGGAGTCATCAATGTGGTGCCAGGATTTGGGCATATCGCCGGACAATACATGGCGGAGCATCCGGGGATCGACAAGATATCGTTTACTGGCTCAACAGTGACAGGTCGCAAGATTGTTGAAGCCTCTGCAGGCAACCTGAAGCGCGTGCAACTCGAACTGGGGGGCAAGGGCGCCAATATCATTTTTGAGGATGCCAATATTGATGCTGCAGTAGGAGGCTCTGCTTTTGCCATCTTCCATAACCAGGGCCAGGCCTGTATCGCGGGTTCACGCCTGCTTTTGCATGAAAGCATCAAGGACGAGTTTCTTGAAAAATTCATGACGCTGGCGGCATCGATCAAGCAGGGGAATCCATTGGATCCAACGACGGAGATGGGACCACTGACATCCAAAATGCACCAGGACAGGGTGCTTAATTTCTGCGATGTAGCCCGTGAAGAGGGAGGTGAAGTCCTGCTTGGTGGCTGCCAGCCTGAAGAAGCCGAGTTACAGCAGGGCTGCTTCGTCAAGCCGACAATTGTTCGGGCTAAATCGACTGATCGTGTCAGCAGGGAAGAGGTATTTGGCCCCTTTGTGGTCGTTTCCACGTTTAGTTCTGATGATGAGGTACTGGCCCAGGCCAATGACAGTATTTACGGCCTGGGAGGTGGGCTTTGGACGAACAATCTGACCCGTGCTCACAAGATGGCGCAGACCATGGAAGCCGGTATGGTGTGGATCAACTGTTATAAGCGTTTTCATCCCGGCTCACCCTTTGGAGGGATCAAGGACTCAGGGTATGGCCGGGAAATGGGGCATTTTGCCATGCATGAATATACCGAACCAAAGTCTGTATGGGTAAATTATGATGCCAAGATTCCCCCGTTCTATCCAAGGTAAGTCGTCAAGGAGGCCGTCATGACACTCAAAGTTATTGGTGCCGGTCTGGGCCGGACCAGCACCATGTCCCTGAAGCTCGCACTTGAAAGGCTGCTGGGTGGTCGTTGCTATCATATGACAGAACTTTTCGAGCACCTGGAGGAACATACGCCTGTCTGGCATGCTGCAGCAAAAGGAGAAAGTGTTAACTGGGACAGGGTTTTTGAAGGTTATGTGGCTGCCGTTGACGAGCCGGTATCCACCCAATGGGAATCGATTTCAGCCTATTATCCGGAAGCTCTGGTGATACTCTCTGTGAGGGATGCCGATAGCTGGTGGAAAAGTGCCAGTGCCACCATCTTGCCGGTTAAACAGAATCCGCCTGCAGACATGAGTCCAGCAAGGCGGGCCTGGCTGGATATGGTGCTAACGATTTACAGTCAGCTTTATCCTGATGGATTTCATGACGAAGAGGCGGCAAAGTCCGCTTTCCTTGCCCATATTGAACGTGTAAAAGCCCGGATTCCCGCAAACCGGCTACTGGTTTGGCAGGTTCAACAGGGGTGGGAGCCAATCTGTGACGCTCTTGGCGTCCCGGTCCCGGATGTCCCTTTTCCGCAGAGTAACTCGACTGAAGAATTCAGGGCTCGTCGGGCAAAAGATATATAGCCCTGATGACCATTCTTGGTATTTCCGCCATTGACCTTGTATTAGCAGTAAGTGTTGTGGCCCTTGGTGCTGCCATTCAGGCAGCTGTAGGTTTCGGTCTGGCATTGATCGCCGCACCAGCGCTGCTGCTCATAAACAGGGATCTGGTGCCTGGACCACTGATAGCGGCAGCACTGTACCTGGTCTGCTGGGTTGCATGGAAAGAACGCCAGTCCATTGATTACAGTCACCTCAAAGCGGCCCTGATGGGGCGATTGATTGGATCGCCCCCAGCAGCTTATTTAATGGGGACTGTTTCCGCGGTTACCTTTGATTTGCTTTTTGGTGGGCTTGTCCTGATAGCTGTTATTCTGAGCCTGATTCATACCAATATCACAGCCAGTTCCCGTAATGTATTCCTGGCCACGATTGCATCAGGGTTCATGAGTACCATTTCATCCATAGGTGGGCCTCCCGTGGCACTTGTGTACCAAAATGCCAGTGGACCAGCTCTGAGAGCTAACCTGTCAGTACTGTTCATTATGGGCTGTGTTGTGTCTTTATCTGCTTTGATAATAGTGGACCGTTTCCATCTTGAGGACCTGCTGTACAGTTTTTTACTTTTTATTGGTGTTTTTGTGGGAATGTCCTGTTCAGGTCCATTGACAAGAATTATGGATAAACGCAGCGCCAGACCATGGCTTTTGGGCTTGTGCACTTTCTCCTCACTGCTGGTTCTGGGGCGGGCGGTATATCAGCTAATTTAGGATTCAGACTTCTTCCGTTGATTCCTCAACAACTGGTACAGGGATGTCATAAGGCATCTCCATACTCAATAAACCTAGCTTTCCTGCCCTGAGGTCATTTAACAGGGCTTCGCCGGTCTTGTTAAAATCTATACCACCACGCTTGAGACAGCCTCGTTTACGGCCTATTTCTTCAAGCAGAAATACTGGATCCTGATTCAAATCATCAAGCTGGTAACGCTTTACCAGTGCAGCGGGGTAGGCACGGCAAAGAAAGTTAACGGCATAGAGGGCAATATCCTCAAATTCTATGGCCGTGTTCCTGATTGCCCCGGTCATGGCCAGGCGGTAAGCAGAGTCCTGATTTTCAATTTTCGGCCAAAGTATTCCGGGTGTATCGAGCAAACAGAGATCCGTATCAAGTCTGATTTCCTGCTGCCCCTTGGTGACAGCGGGTTCATTGCCTGTTTTGGCGATTTTGCGACCGGCCAGGATATTGATCAATGTAGACTTGCCGACGTTCGGGATACCCGCAACCATGATCCTGAATGGTGGCTTTACGGACGATTTGAGTTTGTTGAAATGCTGTACTACCTGCTGCTGTATATGGCCTGGATTCTTACCGCAGGCAGTGATCGCGGGTCTGTTTTCTGCCGTAAAATAATCAAGCCAATGGCTGGTTTTGTCGGGATCAGCCAGGTCTGATTTGTTGAGAATAAGCAGTGAAGGTTTATCTCCGGCCAGTTCCTGCAGTAGCGGATTCTGACTCGAATAGGGAAGGCGGGCATCCACAATTTCCAGGATGGCATGTACCTTCTTTAAAGACTGTATAATCTCTTTCCGGGCCTTGTTCATGTGACCCGGGTACCAACCGATCTGCATAGTGGTCTCCATGTGTGCAGACCGCATATTGTCGCAGAATATGAGCCAAAAAGGAGCCTACACACCCCGTGAGTACAGAAAATACCATACACAGCAAGCTGAATGCTTCATGCCATCCCGACCATTTGGAACTTGTTAATGAAAGTCACATGCATGCAGGGCCGGCCACAGATTCCCATTTCAAACTGGTGATGGTATCCACGGATTTTGAAGGGCTTAACAGAGTGAAAAGGCATCAACTGGTATATAGGATATTGTCTGAGGAACTGGCAGGAAACGTTCATGCACTGGCGCTGCATCTGTATACCCCGCAGGAGTGGGCAGAAAGACACTCTGTGCCTGACTCCCCTCAATGTGCAGGAAAAAATGTTTAAAAACAATAAGATAGGGTTAATCGGAAAGTTTCCTGGGGCACGTTTAAGCTCTGTAAAGTTACAGAATATGACTGAAATACTGTGCTACCATTTTAACAAAACAGGAAAAACTGCTTGAACATGAATATATCCTGGACACCACGCAAGGCTGCAACAGCCTATTGCCTTATCATTCTTGGCTTCTTCCTTGGCTTCTTCATACCCCTGATTTTTTTGGTCGAGGAGGAGAAAGATTCTGATCTTACTCAGGATGATCTCGTTACGCTTCCCGAGGAGGTCCCTGATTTTGCCAGTATCGAAGATGTAAGGCTCAAGAAGCAGATGTTCTTTGATTACATTGAACCCTATGTTGATGCGGTGAATAAAGACATCATTCGACAAAGGGAGCGTGTGCTTATGATAAGAAGTGCCTTGCGTGCCGGGGAAGCATTGACTGACAGTGATCACCGGTATATTTCCACTCTTGCTGAACAGTACGAACTGGAGGCCGAGGATTACACCAGTAGTGAGTTTATCAATGTACTCCTAAGGCGCGTTGATAAAATTCCTGCGTCACTGGCTCTTGCCCAGGCTGCAAATGAGTCAGCCTGGGGAACTTCCCGATTTGCCCAGGACGGTAATAATTTCTTTGGTCAGTGGTGTTACACCGATGGATGCGGCATCGTGCCAAGTCGGCGCAGGGAAGGCACCAGTCATGAAGTCAGGCGGTATGAAAATGTCAGGGATTCCGTTGAGGCCTACATTCACAACCTCAATACTTTTCCCAGTTACCAGATGTTGAGAAGAATCAGGCAGCAATTACGCCGTCAGGAACGCCCGGTGGATGGCATATCCCTTGCTGATGGACTCGAAAGTTATTCTTCCCGTGGGCATGACTACATCGATGAAGTTCAGCGCATGATCTTCTCAAACAATCTTCTGACCCGCGATAACCACGCGCTCTAGACTTTACTCGGGTATATCCGGATTCACCCAGGGAATTGAATACCAGAAATACCGGCCTTCCTGACCCGGTGCAGTACAGTTATAACGAAAGCGCCTGGAACGGTTATTAATATGAGTGCTTACCTTATATCTATTCTCAGCATTGTTAAGTACTTCTATCTCGATCCTTTCATTGTTGTTAAAACAGGATAATCCACGCAGTCCCGCTTGATCAGCGACAAAATCTAGTTCAGCCGTTGGACTCGATTCACGGGTAACAGGTGTGACAGGCAGGACTTCATCCAGTGAAAAGGCAAGGCTCATGACCTTGGTGGGAAAAGAGTTCATGGACGCATAGATCCCGGAAAAGGGAAAGCGGGGCAAGGCTGTGAAATCCGAAGTTGCATTGACCGGACCTGAATGCTGTCCAATCCCTGTGAAGCCTAGTTCACTGACAAGTTGTTGAATAGCCGGGTTATATTCACCATAGGGATAGGCCACTATTTTGTGTCCCTGGCCGGTTTTTTCCAGAATTGTGGCCTCTGCCTGCAGTATTTCAATCCTCACACCCTCCAGCCACTGCTGCTCTGATTGGCCATCTGGATGCTCAAGGAGATAGGGGTGTGAAACCGTGTGATTGGCGATCGTAGCGCCATTGCTGGCCATGATCTGTATCTCTTCCCATGTTGAGTAGAGCGAATCGTTGGTGCTCACAAGGCCCGTAGTGACAAAAACGGTGAACGGCCAGCCTTTTTCCTGTAACAGGGGGTAGGCGATCTCATATACGGAGGTATAGCCATCATCGAAGGTGATCACGGCCGTTTTGTCCGGCAGTAATGGCCCGTTTTTCAGGCGATGCAGGACAGTCTCAAGGGGTAAAATGGTGAATCCGTTTTCGTCAAGATAATCCATGTGTGCCGTAAAAGATTCCTTGCTCAGACTCGTTACAGGGGGACTGTCTGTGCTGACGTGATGATACTGGAGGATTACTGCCTGGTTATCTGACTGGGTATACCCCACAACTGTGGTGGACAGCAGGATAAACATGGTCAGGATTCGGGTTCGTATCAAGGGTCCCATGGAAGCTCCAATGGCATTTGTTGGTATCAGGAATTATACTGTCCGACTTTTCAACCATGCTACTTTCTAATGACTGACACCAGAAAAAAAACCTTTAACCTGAATCGCCTGAGGAAAAACCTGCGCAGGGAGACGGGACGTGCCATAGCTGATTTTGAAATGATTAAAGACGGTGATCTTGTGATGGCCTGTCTCTCCGGTGGCAAGGATTCCTATGTCATGCTGGATATCCTGCTTAATATGCAAAAGCATGCCCCGATTGATTTCAGGCTGGTTGCGGTAAATCTCGATCAGAAGCAGCCCGGTTTTCCGGAAGATGTGTTGCCAACATATCTTGAGTCCATTGGTACCGATTACCACATTCTGGAAAGGGATACCTATTCGGTTGTGATGGATAAAGTCGAGCCAGGTAAAAGTTACTGTGGATTATGCTCAAGACTAAGGCGTGGAAACCTGTATTCATTTGCCGAGAAAATCGGTGCCACGAAGATTGCACTTGGGCATCATCGCAATGACATAATGGAAACCCTTTTCCTGAATATGTTTTTTGGTGGCAAGCTGAAAGCGATGCCTCCCAAATTACTCAGTGATGACAAAAAGCATATAGTTATTCGTCCCCTGGCATACTGCAAGGAAGAGGAAATAGCACGTTTTGCTGAGCTCAAGGAATTTCCCATTATTCCCTGCAACCTATGCGGCACCCAGGAGAATATGCAGCGACAGGAAATCAAGAAGATGCTTAATGAATGGGATAAAAAATTTCCTGGAAGGCTTGATGTCCTTTTCAGAAGTATTACCAATGTTGCTCCGTCACACCTGGCGGATACATCACTTTTCGACTTTCACTCATTGGAAGCACAGAGGGAAGAAGACCTTGGGGTGATGGATGATTCCACCATGGTGCCCGAAGCCAGTATAAATATCGTCAATCTTTGACTGGCAGTAAAAGATGGATGATAAGCACTCAACAGAACATTTACTGGATGCCAGCGGGCTCTTCTGTCCTGAACCAGTCATGCTTCTGCACAAGAAAATTCGTGAAATAAGCAAGGGTGAAACCCTTGAACTTATAGCCACAGATCCTTCAACTACCAGAGATGTTCCAAAATTCTGCCATTTTCTGGGGCATGAACTGGTCGACTCTTCTGAAGATGGCAAGACTTATCGCTACATCATTCGCAAAGCCGGTGATGCCTAATCAGCCATTAACGTTTTTCAAGGAATTCATTGATGAAAATTGTCGCTGACCAGAATATTTACCGAGTCAGTGACTATTTTTCTGGTTATGGAGAGCTTCTCCTGCTGCCCGGACGTGATATTCAAAAACGCGATGTTGCTAATGCGGATGTCCTGCTGGTGAGGACAATCACTAGGGTTGATGAGGCATTACTGGCTGGATCATCTGTTCGTTTTGTGGGTAGTGCAACCAGTGGTGCGGATCATATTGATCACGACTTTCTCGAAGCGAACAATATTCACTGTTATTCTGCGCAAGGTTGTAATGCGGATGCCGTCGTGAATTATGTGCTCACTGCCTTGGCGAATCTGTTTGAGCAAACCGGCGAGAACTTTCTTGAAAAAAGTGTGGGGATTATCGGTGCCGGCAACATTGGCGGAAGACTTGCCTGTGTCCTGAATAGCTTGGGGATGCGTGTATCCATCTATGATCCCTTTCTCAGTAATGACCACCCCCTGAGTCCGTATTTTGTATCATTACAAGACGTGATGAAACAGCAAATTATTACACTGCATGTTCCATTGACGATGGATGGGCACTTTCCCACGCAGGGCATGTTGAATGAAGAACTGTTGTCTTCCATGGAATCCGGTGCAATTCTGATCAATGCCGCCAGGGGCGAGGTGATCGATAACCAGTTACTCGTTTCCATAATGAATAAGAGAAGGGATGTTCGCCTTGTGCTGGATGTCTGGGAAAATGAGCCCGGTATTGAGCCGCTGCTGCTTCAAAGGGCGAACCTGGCCACTCCCCATATTGCCGGTTACACCCTGAATGGCAAATGGAACGCCACAAAAATGATTGCAGATCATTTCTACACAGAGTTCAGTGTTAGACAAACGCAGTCAAGTACGGATACTACTTCCGGGACAATAGAACTGGAGCACTCAGGCAACCTGTGTGTGACTCTTTCAAGGGCCATGCTGGCGGCTTACAACATCAGTAAGGATGAAATACCACGTGAACTGTATGAAACCCCTGAAAAACTGGCTGTAAGCTTTGATAGCAGGCGAAGTAATTACCTTTTCAGACCGGAATTCAGTGATTTCCACGTGACAGCCGCAGGTCTTGGTGACAGCGAAACCAGAGCGTTGAAAATCCTTGGTTTCAATGTACATTGCGTTTGAGTTGTTCCTGTTTGAGTTTACTGGCTGTATCCTGATAGAAAACTACCCAACCTCGTAATAGCATCCTCCAAAGCATCTTCCCGTGGAAGGAAGACAATCCTGAAGTGGTTCTTGTCAGTAATGTTAAAGCCACTTCCCTGAACCATGAGTACATGTTCCTGAACCAGAAAGTCCAGGATTAACTGTTCATCATCAAGGATATTGAACTTTGAGGGGTCAAGTCTTGGGAAAAGATATATGGCGCCTTTAGGTAGTACGCAACTTACTCCGGGAATATCGTTCAGCATTTTCCAGGCGACATCCCGCTGATCACGCAATCGCCCACCCGGGATGACCAGTTCATTAATACTCTGGTAACCTCCAAGGGCTGTTTGAATTGCCTGTTGGGCCGGGACATTGGAACACAAGCGCATATTGGAGAGTATATCGAGACCTTCAATATAGTCCCTGGCTCGATCTTTGGCTCCGCTGAGAAACATCCACCCTGAGCGGAACCCGGCAACACGGTATGACTTGGACAGACCATTAAACGAGACCGTCAGCAGATCGTCTGCCAGGGTTGCCAGTGGAATATGTATGGCATCGTCATACAGAATCTTATCGTAGATTTCATCGGCAAAAAGAATGAGGTCGTTTTCCTGGGCAATTTTAACCAGTCCCTCGAGCAACTCACGGCTATAGACTGCTCCGGTCGGGTTGTTTGGATTGATGACTACAATGCCTCTTGTGTGGCTTGTGATCTTACTCTTGATGTCTTCGAGATCCGGGAACCATTCTGACTGCTCATCACAGATGTAATGAACGGCTTTGCCGCCACTCAGTGTTACTGCTGCTGTCCACAGGGGATAATCTGGTGCCGGGACAAGAATCTCATCGCCATCATTGAGCAGGGCCTGCATGGCCATGACAATCAGTTCGCTGACACCATTCCCCAGATAGATATCCTCGATATCTACATCCCGGATGCCCAGTCGTTGGGTCTCATGCATTACTGCTTTTCTGGCCGTAAAAAGTCCTTTTGAATCTGAATAAGCCTGGGATTCAGGAAGATTTACTATCACATCACGCAGGATTTCATCTGGCGCTTCAAAGCCGAAAGCGCCTGGATTGCCAATGTTGAGTTTTGAAATTCGGTGACCTTCTTCTTCAAGTCTTTTGGCTTCCTGAAGCGCAGGGCCTCTTATTTCGTAGCAGACATGCCGGAGCTTGTCGCTTTGGTAAATGTTTTTCATAGAAAGAAATCCGGGTCGGCCAGACAGTTAACCTGCTGTTATATGGTATATTTGTCCCGATGTTGAAGGCAGCGAATTTTACAGAAACCCTATTCGGAAATACAGTATGTCAAAGCAGCACAAGTCAGAAGAAGAATGGAAAGCCATCCTAACGGATCAGGAATACCATATCTGTAGAGAAAAAGGTACGGAACGCGCCTTCACGGGTGAATACTGGCAATGCACGGGTGAAGAAGGCATTTATCGTTGTCGAGCCTGTGGAGAGCCTCTGTTCAATTCTGAGACAAAATACGACTCTGGTTCAGGCTGGCCCAGCTTCTATCAGCCTTCTGATAAAAATGTCGTAGTCGAAGTAGAAGATAGTACTTTGGGAATGAAAAGGACAGAGGTGGTTTGCAGTAATTGTGAATCCCATCTGGGCCATGTGTTTCCTGACGGACCAGAGCCGACTGGTCTGCGATATTGCATTAATTCAGCGTCTCTGAAGTTCGACAAGCAAGACTGAATATTCCAGTGGTTACTCTGGGCTTTCAGATTCGGGCTTTCAGAACTGGTAGCGCAGTCCAGTCTGATACTTGACCCTGTCATAGGCATACAGGTCAACATTGCTATCATTTTCCGTATAGGTAACATCGGTGGTGATATTGATATTCCTGTTGAATTGCCAAATCCAGCCCAGCGACGTTGAAAAGGTGTCATCTTCTCTGTCGACATTAAAAACAGGGGCGACGTCCTTGTTCTCACTTTTATGGTAGGACATGCGGAAATAGGGGATGTGTCCGGGGCGGAATTGAATCTGCTCAGAAAAAGCCACTCCATAAAATTTCTGGGCATTGTTTTCACCAGCAGTTTGTCTTGCATCTTCATCACCATAGTAGAGGCTGAAATTATGCAGGAAGCGTCCGGAAGCCTTGCCAAGATTACCGGAAACAAGAAACTGGTCTACATCACGCAGATCATTGTCTGGATTTGTAGAGTCGTCATATCTGACGGCGGTATAGGCTGCAGTGAAGCCCTGACTCCATCCATTACCGGCGTTGCGTTGCCAGCCCCCCAACAGGCTTGAGCTGGTCTGGAATTCTGCATCGTCCAGATCTACACGCTGTAATCTGCCGGAGAGGGTAAATCTTGCATTGTCTTTCTGGACGGCATATCCGGCTTCACCAGCCAGAACATCCAGATCAAAGGCATTGGTGGAAAAATTGTTATGCTGGTTATAGTTGACCCTGGCGAATGCTGACCGGTTCTTGTCGAATGGGTGGTTGTAATTCATCCAGGCACCGAGATCCATGAAATCATCATCAATACTCTGACCATTGGGATTGAGCTCAATATCACCAATCGGGGTACTGATCACGCCTAGCTCTGTGGCACTGTTTATATTGGAATCTGATCCTATGTTGGAATTGACATACCAACTGAATGTGCTGTTGAACTGGTTTTCACGTTGATCAATAAGATCGAGGAAGGCTTCAATATTGTTGCTGACATTTGGGCCAGGGTTTGTGTCCAGGACCTCATTGAAAAGCTGTTTTGATGCAGCCAGGTTATTACTCATGAAGTATGCCCTGGCAAGCTCAAGTTTCACCCTTTGCTGATCCGGATAGATATAGGCAATTCGCTCGAAAGCAAAGACAGCTTCATCTGGCCTGTTTGTTTCCAGTGCTGCAAGGCCATACAAGAAATCGAATTCCGCTTCACCTTCCATATCAAACAGGTTTGCCTGACCGAGGGTATAGGCCTGCTGAAACTGGCCCTGTGCGACCAACAGGTTCATCTACCCGATGATGTCTTCCTCATTGGCAGCCATCAGTCCCTGGCTAAAAATGACGCTGGCGACGATGGCGAGCAGGGCACGTGGAGCTCTACACTTCATGGGGGAATGAAAAGAGGTATTCATGGTTTCCAGATAATTCTTCCGTTGATGAGAACCAGTTCGCTTTTACGCCCCCAAGTCTAATGAATTCAGTAGGTATATCACTCTTTTTGTGCATTTTTTTTGCTGGAAAACACCAGGTTTAATCGTTGCGGTGGTTGACGTGGGAAAATTTCCCTCATACACTAGGAGTGTGTCCAAATAAGGGCATAATCTCGTGATCAAGAGGAGGTGGTAGATATCGTAAGACGTCAAATTGTGAAAATGGTCCGTATCTTTACTCTGTAGATGCAGTCTGTATAGTCGGGTAGTGGTAATTAGGCCTATCCGTTAATGATTTTTAGCTTCTGAGTTAACAAATTACCCGATTAGTGCATCTATAGAGGGTACGGCCTGTTCACAGGATTTTCTTCATGTTTTGCCTGCTCATTATTCATCACATCAAAGGTCATTTTTTCTTTCTGTCTTCTTCGACCTTCCCTAGTCTTGTAATTACTGCACTATGTCTTTCTCCTTCACTGCTTTTCGCCGAGCAGGAAGGGGTTCCCGGCCATAAAATTACTCTGGGTACCTACTGGAGCAGTGGTGAATATGGAGTCCGGGATGATACGGATATTTTCTACATTCCCCTTTCATATGAGCTGTCCTATTTTCCCTGGATAATTACTGTCACAGTCCCGTATCTTGGTCTTGAGGGGCCGGGTGACGTGTTCCTGGAAACAGGAAATATCGGGAGCAATACAGGCAATGGTGAGTTTATTGACCAGGACGGAGTGGGGGACACGGTTCTTTCAGCCACTTACCAGTTTGAACCTCTCTTCAAAGACAGGGTTTTCATGGATCTGACGTTGGAGACCAAGTTTCCAACTGCAGATGAACAGGCTGATCTGGGTACGGGAGAGCAGGATTACGCTGCAAAACTGGATTTCTATGTGTCACAGGGCAAAGCTACCTGGTTTTCCACGTTAGGCTACCGGTATCGGGGTAAGACAGCGTTGTATGACCTGGAGGATTCAATATTTGCATCACTCGGCTATATGAGGCAAATGTCAGACAAGTCGTATCTTGGACTGCTTTACGATTACCGGGAAAGGGCTTCTGGCAATGGGTTTGAAAGCCATGAAATCATGCCATTCGTTACCCATAATCTGACTGAAAAGATTACGCTCATGGCTTATACCATCATCGGTTTCACCAACAGCAGTGCCGACAGGACCCTGGGGTTACAGGTGTCCTACGCTTTCCAGTAAAAACAAACGGTATGGGTAAATTCCTGTAGTTTTTTAAGTGCGATAGTCTGCCTGTAATTACTTGCTGAGCAGTGTGGACATTGTCCGCATGGGGCGCACGGGTGGGGCTGCAGGAATGTCTATGCGCTGGATGGCATTGATTCTGCCTGGGACATTGATTCTATCTGGACGCTCAGGCCGTGCTGGCAGTGCAAGGCGCTGGCGCACAGCTTTGTCAGTATCATCATCAACAGAGTCTTCCATGGCCAGAATCGCGCTGGAATCAGCCATTGCATTAAGCTCTGAATGCAGTGAGACGCTGGCTTCGGCCAGCAGAAGCGAGTTAAGAATATCGGCATCAGTAACCAGGAATGAGCTATCGGGGCTCCCCAAAGAGGTGTCCTGATTGATTGGCTGGTTATTCAAGCCAGGTGCGTGTCCACTTTTGGTAGCCAGTTCTGGCAGACTGATTTCCGCGATCAGGGTATCGACTCTGGATTTGTCTGGCCTGGTCGCCTTCATGGCCTCAGGTACAGGAGACAATCGAATAGCGGCAATATCAAAATATGGGGACTCATCAACATTTTCTTCAGGATTCACGAGACCAGCCTTCGGGGATGGCCCACTCATATCCATCTCTTGGATATCGTTGACATCTTTATCATAGTGAATATCTGTTGCACCAAGCGAGAATCCAGGTCCGCCGTCTGGCAAATTACCTGTACCTCCGAAACCACTTTCTCCACCAGATTTACCAGTACCACCCAGACCGCTTCCTCCCGGACCAACAAAGAAATTCACGGCGAAGAGGAGACACAACAAGGCCAGCAGCGACAGTAGATAGGAATGGTTTTCCATCTGTGCCGCAATGCGTGTAGTTGTCGTTGGTTTGCCGGTACTCATAGATTTCTATTTTAGCTCTTTTGGGCATTGAATGCTCAGGTTTTTCACTGATCTGATGCCGCCTGAGTGTCAGTATCAGGCGTGTCTTCCTGCCCGAGATGTTGGTTATAGTTGAATATCCCGAAATTCATGCGATAAGTGGCATTGCTTTCATGCCTGTCAGCCGTCTGCAGTGCCAGGGCTTTCTCATTCATCCTGATTAAAGCCTCCATTCCCAGCTCGCTGGCGAGCGAGTTTAATTCATCGATGGAAGATTCGGTCAGCTCGTCGTAATACACACTTCTGTCAAAATAGGGGGGTTCACCACCGGTCAGGTTATGCACTCCGGCCGATAAGTGGTCCTGGACATTCTTGCCAAAAAAGAACAGCTTCTCTTCCTGCCCCTTGTTGGGTGTGAAAGCCTTGGTTTTAAGGATGACATTATGGTCCGGGTCGAGTTCAACCATATCCAGGCGCATCAGCTCATCCAGGACAACTCGGGGTCTGATGTCACCTTTGGCGATATTGCTCACAAGGCCCTCAAAGGAATGTTCACTGAATTCCTCGTTGTCCTGCAGGGGGATCATTTTAGGGCTTCCATCCGGGTTCTTCAGGTTTTTATCACCCATCCAGCGTGCGATTATCTGTGCACCCAGGGAAATATTCGCAGAGGCCGTTTCAGGATCCGATTCTTCAGCCCTGAGACGTTTGACATCTTTTCTGTGAACACCGGTCAAGAGATTAATACGGCTGTCTGTCTGCCGTTTACCCTCTACAGGAAAGTCTGTTTCGGCTACTTCGACGTAAACTGATTTCAACAGATTTGTCAGGTAAGGGTAAGACACCTGATTGGCAATCATGAATTTCACCAACGGTCTCAGGATTTTCCTGAGCGCTGTGATGACGGCTTTATTGCCTTGTTGTGAACTGGAAAGATCTGGCATGACCGAGAGTATATAGGTTTGCGGGAAAAAATCCCACATTTTGGAGTTTCAGCAGAATTTGCTGAATTTTGGTGTTTCCAACACGGATATGGCCTTGGAATGATATACTTCGCCGCCTTTTGAGCCCAGCCTGACAGAAGAAAATTATGTTTCTTGATTACTACCTCAAACTCGTCCTATCGAGACCGCTAACTGTCATTATCAGCATAGCCGTACTCGTGGTTTACCTGGGTTCGCATATCACCTCCTTCAGGATGGACGCCTCAGCGGATTCCCTGGTAGTTGAAGGCGACCCGGATCTCGAGTTTTCCAGGCAGGTTAATGAGCGCTATGGAACCGGGGACTTTGTCTTCGTCACTTACAGGCCAGATGAGAAATTGTTTAGTGATCCATCCCTGCAAGCGCTGAAGTCCTTGAAAAATGACCTCGAAAATGTGGTGGGCGTTGAATCAGTAGACAGTATTTTTGACGTTCCCCTGTTCAAGGTAGCAGATGTTTCCCTGAGTGAGGTGGCAGACAACATCCTTACCCTTGAGTCCTCCGGAGTCTCCCTGAATGCCGCCAGGGAAGATCTGATGAGCAGCGAAGCCTACCGTGATGTGCTCTTGAGCCAGGATGGCAACACGACCTCGCTAATCGTAAATTTCACGCCAGATAATGAACAGGCCGTTCTGCTGGCCGAGCGCAGCAGGCTCAGGGAACTGGAAATGGCCGGAAATCTTTCAGGCGAGCAAAGGACTGAACTGGATACGGTGGAACAGCAATATAACCAGTCAGTTGCCGCTGATGCTGTCCAGCTTCATGAGGATATCACCGCCATTCGCGAGATTCTGGATGAATACAGGGCAGATGCGACTATTTACCTGGGTGGTGTACCCATGATCGCAGATGATCTGGTGACCTTTGTTAGGAATGATCTCATCACTTTTGGATTCGCTATTCTGCTGTTTATCATTGCTGCACTGGCGTATCTATTCAGAAAGCTGCGCTATGTCCTGATACCACTGGTCTGTGGCGCTACTATTGCGCTTAGTGTCATTGGCATACTGGGACTGGTTGAATGGCCTGTCACTGTTATTTCATCAAATTTCATCTCACTTTTATTGATTATCACCGTTTCCCTGACCGTTCATCTGATCGTGCGCTACCGTGAGCTTGAGGCAGAAAATCCTGAAGAAAGTCATCACGATAGACTCAGGGCAACCCTGAAAAGCATGATCAAGCCTTGTGCCTATACCAGCCTGACGACAATTGTTGCTTTCGGTTCTCTTGTTATTAGTGATATTCCGCCGATTATCGACTTTGGCTGGATGATGGTCATGGGCGTCTGTTGTGCGTTTGTGCTGACATTCCTGCTTTTCCCATCAGTGCTGAGTCTGCTGGGCAGTAATCCGTCAGTCAGTGAAAAAAAGTCAATCGATATAACTCCGGCGCTGGGACGCTTTACCCAGGCACGGGGTGGGCTTGTCATTGCTATTGCCAGCATACTTTTTGTGTTCAGTGTTATGGGGTTGACCAGGCTCAAGGTAGAAAACAGTTTTATCGATTATTTCGATGAAAATACCGAAATTTACCAGGGCATGGTCGCTATCGACAGCAACATGGGGGGCACAACTCCTCTGGATGTTGTCATTGATATGAGTGTTCCCAATCCATTCGATACGGCTGCTGGCAGCGATGAATGGACTGAAGAGGAGTCCTTTTTCGAAGACGAATTTTATGAAGATGAGTTTTATGATGAATTTGATGAGTCTGGTGATGAACAGCAGGATGATGACGCGGCCTACTGGTTCACCAGTGACAAGATGCAGCGGATCATCGACATACATGAATATCTTGAATCGCTCCCAGAGACAGGGAAGGTCCTCTCGCTGGGTACCCTCCTTAAAATAGCCTATGGGCTCAATGAGGGTGAGCCACTGAACAGTATTGAACTGGCAGTGCTTTACAACCGCATTCCGCAGGACTACAAGGAAAGCCTGCTCAAGCCGTATGTGTCTGTTGCGGATGATCAGGTCAGATTTTCCATTCGTGTACTGGAAACATCGCCGGATCTTGTCAGGAACGAACTCATAGCCAATATCCGTTCAGGACTGGTCGAGAATTTTGGATTTCAGGAAGAACAGGTGCATCTGACAGGGATGCTGGTGCTTTACAACAACATGCTTCAGAGCCTTTATGAGTCTCAGATCCTGACTCTTGGTATGGTGCTGCTGGTTATCATGCTGATGTTCCTGGTACTGTTTCGCTCTTTGAAGCTGGCGTTGATCGGAATTGTGCCAAATATTCTGGCTGCACTGTGTGTCCTTGGCCTGATGGGCTGGATGGGAATACCGCTGGATATGATGACAATTACGATTGCCGCTATATCGGTTGGTATCGGTGTTGATAACACTATTCATTACATTCATCGATTCAAATCCCGTTTCCCGGAATTCAAGGACTACCGCGAAACCATGACCTATTGCCATGGCAGTATCGGCAAAGCCATGTATTACACCGGCTTTACTATCGTTGCAGGCTTTTCGATCCTGGTCTTGTCTAATTTCATTCCCACTATCTATTTTGGGTTGCTGACCAGTCTGGCCATGTGCCTGGCACTTGGTGGTGCTTTGACGCTACTGCCCCAATTACTGGTTATGTTCAGGCCCCTGGACTGAATATTCCGACGTTCATGGCATACGTTACCAGTGCTATCTGCATATAAAATGCGTTAGCCCGGTAGCGGTTAACGGGCGATTGTTCAGCAGTGAAGGATTTTGGGTAAAGAATTAAGCCTAAGGTGTTTTGAGAAGCACGTGGGATGACAGGTATTGGGGGGGTACAGTCAGATTCCAATTGTTCTTTCTATATTGGATTGGTCTTTCTAATTGGTCTCCGTTAGCCCGGGGTGTTTGTACTGTCTTCTTTTTTTATTGTTTTATGGTGCCTGTAGTCTACACCTGAGATCACCCCGGGCTAACGAGTAATTGCAAAGATACTGATCGCTTGCTGGAGAGCTATAACGCAAAAAATGTGCCAGCCATTACTCCCTGTTAGTGATATTGTGACAGTGTGTCAGTGCAAGAAACTTTATATTTTTCAATAAATTAAATAATTTTATTCGGTAATAAGGCTTGAATAATTCTTGTTTTTTCAATGGCTTGTATGCGATTCCTCATGTGCTAAAAATGGTTAAAAAATGTACGACTGCCAGGAAACTTTACACACTTACGTGCATGGGCCAGGTAAAATTTCATGGCCAGACAAGCAGTTAGGCATGATGGGAAATTATTTTTATTTTTCGATTGGATTTTAAGCTCCATCCAACTCAACGGATGACACATTCTCATTGCCGGTTTGATGAATACCCCATTAATTAACCTGGTACTTGAACTGTAGAAGCGACCTGGTGCAGAGGCTATAATATTTGGATTATGGATCGGGTTTTGCCAGGGAACAGGGTATGGATGATGAGTGCTATTGAATACCCTTTTCCGATATGGCACAATCCCGGCCTGCTTCAGGATGGATATAAATAACTAATTGATTTTTAAGTGGTATTTTCTTGTCACCCAGAGTGTAAAGCCTGCAGGCTGACGACAACAAACCATTCCTGCCACGTAACTGGTGGCGGGTCAGATCAAGTGCATTAATGTTTGGTTTATTCAATGCATTGGCAAAAGCTATGTCAGGTTTCCGGTATGTGGCCCGTAAAGTGTTCCGCAACACCAGGCAGAACAGGCCGTCACCGTCCTAATAGCATTGCGGGAACCCCCCGTTAAAAGAGCAAATACAGCGTAGCAATTTACAATTTTAATTCACGAGCAGGATCAATAAATGCAAGTTTCAATGGAAACCCTGATAGGGCTGGAAAGACGAATGACTATTGAAGTACCGGCTGAGAAAGTCGAAAGCCAGGTACAAAGTCGACTTCAAGAAGCGGCTAAAACCTTCAACATGAAAGGTTTCAGAAAGGGGAAGGTTCCAGTCAAGGTGATCAAAAACCGTTTTGGTGAGGGAGTTCGTCAGGAAGTGGTTGGCGAGGTTATCAGTCAGTCGTGGGTTGAAGCTGTTACTCAGGAAAACGTTCGTCCTGCCGGTCAACCCAGAATTGAACCGAAGACTCTGGAAGAAGGCCAGAACCTTGAATTCACGGCTACTTTTGAAGTCTATCCGGAAATAGAGCTTAAGGACTTTTCCGACATCAGTATCGAGCGAAAAACAGCTGAAATCAGTGATGAAGACATCGACAAGATGATCGAAACATTGCGTGAGCAGCGTAAAACCTGGGAAAAAGTAGAACGTCCCAGCAAGGATGGCGATCAGGTCAATGTAGATTTCTCGGGCACACTGGATGGTGAAAAATTTGATGGCGGCCAGGCTGAAGGCACTGACCTCATCCTGGGTTCCGGAAGAATGATTCCCGATTTTGAAGAAGGTCTGGAAGGCTTGAGTGCCGGTGAAGAAAAGACACTTTCCCTGAAATTCCCTGAGCAATACCATAGCGAAGAGCTTGCCGGAAAGGATGTTGAATTTGCAGTAAAGGTCAATTCAGTAAGTGAAGGGGTATTGCCCCAGCTTGACGATGAATTTTTTGCTTCCTTTGATATCGCTGAGTCCACTGAAGAGGCATTCAGGGAGGAAGTGAAGTCAAACATGGCTCGTGAACTCAAGAATGCGGTCAAGAACAATATTAAAAACCAGGTGATAGAGGGACTGCTGGAAATTCATGATGTGGATGTTCCCCAGGCCCTGATTGCCAATGAAACCAACGCGCTGCGTCAACAGGCCATGCAGCAGTTTGGTGGTGGCAACAACATCGATCCGTCCATGTTGCCTGATGACCTGTTTTCAGAACAGGCCAAACGTCGGGTAAGCCTTAGTCTCATCATGAACGAGATTGTTAGCAAAAATGATCTGAAACCAGAAGCGGATGCTGTCCGGGCCTTGATTGAGGAAATGGCTGAGAGTTACGAAAAGCCCGAAGATGTTATCAAGTGGTATTACAGTGACAAGGAGCAGTTGGCGAATATCGAAGCCATGGCCCTTGAAGAAGCGGTAATTGACATGATCCTGGAAGGCTCACAGGTTACAGATTCCACCGTGAGTTATGAGGAAGCATTGAAGCCGGCTGAACCAAAAAGGCCTGCAGATTCAGATGATGGCGATTCTGTAGACGACGAGTCAGACGACTAGCAGCTAATTAGACAAGATTGATATTTGAAGCCGGTTATTTCATCTGACCTTGTCAGAGAAACGTAACAGTGGGCATGACAGGACAAATTATGAAAAACAGTGACGAGTTGAATGGCAGGATGCAGGAAATGGCCAGCCTGGTTCCCATCGTGGTCGAGCAGACCGCACGTGGCGAGCGTTCCTATGATATTTATTCGCGCCTCCTCAAGGACCGCATCATTTTCCTGGTAGGTCCTGTGGAAGATCACATGGCAAACCTGGTGGTTGCGCAGCTACTTTTTCTTGAATCTGAAAATCCTGACAAGGATATTCATCTCTACATCAATTCTCCCGGTGGTTCCGTGACAGCCGGTCTTTCGATTTATGACACCATGCAGTTCATCAAACCAGATGTCAGCACGATGTGTATTGGCCAGGCTGCAAGCATGGGAGCCCTGCTGCTAGCAGGAGGTGAGAAAGACAAGCGTTTTGCATTGCCTCATTCCCGAATGATGATCCACCAACCCAGTGGCGGTGCCCAGGGACAGGCCTCAGACATCCATATCCAGGCCCAGGAAATCCTGACAGTACGTGAACGCCTGAACAAGATTCTTTCCTTTCATACAGGCCAGGATCTTGATGTTATTGCCCGTGATACTGATCGCGATAATTTCATGAGTGCTCCTGAGGGCGTGACCTATGGCCTTGTTGACCAGGTCATGGAAAAGCGGGTCATGCCATCAGCGCCCGAAGGAACTGAATAGAGGTATAACCTAGTAATAAAATGCCTTAATTATGGAGGTCAAGTTGCGGAAATTACTTGAAAATAGTTTTGATAGCCTTCATATTTAATATACAGCCCGCCCTTGTCGTCGGCTGTCTTTCTAAATCCCGGTCAAATCATTTCATCGGGCCGTAACAAGCATTTAATCAGGAACCAACAGATGTCCGACGATAAAAAAGACGACGATAGCGGAAAGCTCCTTTATTGCTCTTTTTGCGGTAAAAGCCAGCATGAAGTCAGGAAACTGATTGCAGGCCCCTCTGTTTTTGTCTGTGATGAATGTGTTGACCTGTGTAATGACATCATTCGGGAAGAAATCCAGGAAAAGACGGTAGAGAAGGAAGACAGAAAGCTTCCTACGCCCGAGGAAATCAGAAACACACTGGATGAATATGTTATAGGTCAGGACAAGGCCAAGAAAGTGCTTTCAGTGGCTGTATACAATCATTACAAGCGCCTGAGCTTTGAAGAAAAAAATGATGAAGTCGAGTTAAGCAAAAGTAATATTCTGATTATTGGTCCCACCGGAACGGGAAAGACACTGCTGGCCGAAACCCTGGCACGCTTGCTGGATGTTCCATTTACCATTGCCGATGCCACCACGCTTACCGAAGCAGGTTATGTGGGTGAAGATGTTGAAAATATAATCCAGAAACTCCTGCAGAAATGTGACTATGATGTGGACAAAGCCCAGATTGGTATTGTCTATATTGATGAAATCGACAAAATTTCCCGTAAATCCGACAACCCCTCTATTACTCGTGATGTGTCCGGGGAAGGTGTCCAGCAGGCATTGCTGAAACTGATTGAAGGAACAGTGGCTTCTGTCCCACCCCAGGGGGGGCGCAAACATCCACAGCAGGAATTTCTGCAGGTTGATACTTCTAATATTCTTTTCATCTGTGGCGGTGCATTCGCCGGGCTAGACAAGATTATTCGGGACCGTTCAGACAAGAGTGGAATAGGTTTTTCTGCAGAAGTACGCAGTCAGGATATTGAGAAGAAGGTAGGTGAGACCCTCCAGGATGTCGAGCCCGAAGATCTGGTGAAGTATGGCCTGATTCCTGAATTTGTTGGTCGACTTCCGATGATCGCCACTCTCAATGAACTTGATGAAGATGCTCTGGTCAAGATTTTAAAGGAACCCAAAAACTCATTAACCAGGCAGTACGCCAAGCTTTTTGAAATGGAAGGGGTGGAAATACAGTTTCGTGATGATGCTCTCAGGGCAATTGCACGGAAGGCCCAGGTTAGGAAAACCGGTGCCAGGGGCTTACGCTCCATCATGGAGTCTGTTTTGCTAGACACCATGTACAACATTCCTTCCCAGGAAGGTGTTACGAAAGTGGTGATAGACGAGGCTGTAATCAACGGTGAATCTGAGCCTCTTCTGATGTACGAAACTGGGGATTCTCCCCAAAACAAGGCAGCCGGTAAAGATCCAGCTTGAAATATCTGAATTAGGCCTTACTTATCTATAGAGCGGTCAATTTTTCCGGCCGCAGCAAGTTCAGCGGTTAATTCCATCAATCCCTGTCCGGTGTAGCATATTCACTGGTATTCCGCTGGAAATTATAATTCAATGTGATTATATCCACCCATACCATCCACTAAAGGTTTTAAATACCCATGGATAACCAGGACATGCCATCCACCGACAATTCATTGCCATTTCTGCCGCTCAGAGGGGTTGTTGTATATCCGCAGATTGTGCATCCGCTTTTTGTAGCACGGGAGAAATCGATTCGTGCGCTTAAAGCTGCCATGGCGGGCGACAAGAAAGTAGTGCTCGCAGCCCAGAAAGAGCACTCTGAAGATGAACCCGGCAAGAAAGATGTCTTTACTATTGGTACTGTGGCTTCGGTGTTGCAGCTCATGCACGTCAATGACGGCACGGTCAAAGTGCTTGTGGAAGGTGTGGAGAGGGTGCAGATCAAAAATCTCCATACTAATGATGACTATTACAAGGCTGATACTGTCAGGTTATCCGGCAGTACGGTGGAAGAAAAAGATTCCGAGATTCTGGTCAGGTCACTTCTGTCCCAGTTCGATCAATACGTCCAGCTCAGCAAGAAAATCTCTCCCGAGGTGCTGACCTCCATCACCAGTATCGATGATCCCAGTCGCCTGGTGGATACCATTGCTACGCATATGTCTTTGCAGCTCCAGGAAAAACAGAACATCCTGGAACTGGCAAACCTCAAGGCGCGTATTGAACACCTGATGTCATTGATTGAAGCAGAAATTGATATTTTCCAGGTTGAAAAGCGTATCCGTGGGCGGGTAAAAAAACAGATGGAGAAAAGCCAGCGCGAGTATTACCTCAATGAACAAATGAAGGCCATCCAGAAAGAAATGGGTGAGCTGGATGATGTTCCAAATGAGACAGAGGAGCTCAAGCAGAAAATTGATGATGCCGGTATGACCAAGGATGCCAAGGAAAAGGCCATGGCAGAATTGAATAAGCTGAAAATGATGTCACCAATGTCCTCAGAGGCCTCTGTTGTCAGGACTTATCTGGACTGGATGATCAGTGTGCCCTGGAAGAAAAAATCTAAGATTCGTACCGACCTGTCGAAGGCTGAAGAGATTCTTGATGATGATCATTACGGTCTCAAGGAGGTCAAGGAAAGGATCGTAGAATATCTTGCAGTGCAGGGACGGGTAAAAAAGCTAAAGGGGCCGATTCTTTGTCTTGTCGGGCCTCCTGGTGTAGGTAAAACCTCTCTGGGTGAGTCTGTTGCCAGAGCAACTGGCAGGAAGTTTGTTCGAATGGCGCTGGGTGGTGTCAGGGATGAAGCTGAAATCCGTGGTCACCGTCGCACCTACATTGGCTCACTTCCAGGCAAGGTTCTGCAGAAAATGTCCAAGGTAGGCGTAAGGAATCCTCTTGTTCTCCTTGATGAGGTAGACAAAATGGGGATGGATCACCGTGGCGACCCTGCAGCAGCTCTGCTCGAAGTTCTCGATCCGGAGCAGAATCACAGTTTTAACGATCATTACCTCGAAGTGGATTATGATCTCAGTGATGTCATGTTTATCTGCACTTCAAACTCCATGAATATACCGGAAGCTCTTCTGGACAGAATGGAAGTGATAAGGCTTCCTGGTTATACGGAAGATGAAAAGCTCAATATTGCCAGCCGCTATCTTGTTCCTAAACAAATGGTCAACAATGGTCTCAAAAAAGATGAAGTAGAGATCAGTGAAGAAGCAATTGTGCAATTGATCAGACACTACACACGCGAAGCAGGTGTGCGAGGACTTGAACGTGAGATTGCAAAAATATGCCGAAAAATTGTAAAGGAACATGCACTTGAGAAAAATGAAGTTCGTGTTGTTGTAAAAGCTGACGATGTCGAAAAATATGCTGGTGTCCAGAAATATGACTTTGGCAGGGTAGAAGAAGTTGATGCCATTGGTCAGGTGAATGGACTGGCCTGGACCCAGGTGGGTGGTGAGCTGCTCACCATTGAAGCTGTAGCTACTCCCGGCAAAGGGAAGACAACTATGACAGGTTCTCTTGGCGACGTCATGCAGGAGTCAATTCAGGCCGCCCTGACAGTTGTCAGAAGTCGTTCTGGGACACTTGGCTTAAAGGAAAACTTCAATGAAAACAGTGATCTACACGTGCATGTGCCTGAAGGGGCTACACCAAAAGATGGTCCCAGTGCAGGTATAGGCATGTGTACAGCATTGGTGTCAGTACTCACCGGTATACCGGTACGTAAAGATGTTGCCATGACCGGTGAAATAACATTACGTGGCCAGGTACTACCCATTGGTGGTCTGAAGGAAAAGCTCCTGGCCGCCCATCGGGGAGATATCAAGACAGTAATCATTCCCAAAGAAAATGAAAGAGACCTGAAGGAAATTCCGGATAACATAAAAGCTGATTTGGATATCAGGCCGGTTAAATGGATTGATGATGTTCTTGAAATTGCCTTGACCTGTATGCCTGAACCGACAGAAGAGTCGAAATCTCAATCACTTGAAAAAGAATCTTCAAAAAGTAATGAGACTGACGTCAAGGAAAAACGGAAAAAAACTATAAATACGCACTAGAAAAGCTGCTATTTCTTGACATTCTCGCGAGACAGTTGGTATAAAGCTATTGTCTCAATAACTGACAAAACTGCTTCCGATACTGTGTGGGACCAAATTTGTGTAGTGTCAATTAGGGCGGAAAAAGCAGTTGCACAAACCCGTTGTTAACTAGAAAATTCGCTTAACGTTTCAAAGTCTGGCTACACAGTTAAAGAATACTTTAAATAACCTGAACCTAAAACAAATCATAAGAAGGGGATACCGTGAATAAATCAGAATTAATAGATGCTGTTGCTGAAAAAGCAGATCTTCCAAAAGCAGCTGCTGCCCGTGCCATTGATGCGATGACAGACGCCATTGCTGACTCCCTCAAAGGTGGTAGCTCAGTTTCATTGGTCGGCTTTGGTTCTTTCAATGTCAAGGATCGTCCAGCTCGGACCGGTCGTAATCCGCAGACTGGCGCACCGATCCAGATTTCTGCAGCGAAGGTACCTTCTTTTAAAGCTGGTAAGGCACTGAAAGACGCAGTTAATTCCTGATATAATCCGGCTCCGTAACAGGGGCCGTTTTACAGGATAACTCCTTAAGAGGGCGCATCTATGATGCGCCTTCTGTTTTTGGGAGAACCCGGTTCTCTATTTGTTATGTTCACCGGTACCTGGAAACAGGTAATAACTGGGAACTTGGATACTTTTACATAGTCTGGTAATTGGAAATGCTTCAAAAAATTCGTGATAACAGCCAGGGTACAGCTGCCAAAATATTTGTCTGGTTCATCATCGTGGTCTTCGGTGCCTGGGGTGCGAGCACCATCGTTTCCAGCGTCATTAATGCAACCCCGGTGGTTTCGGTTAATGGCGAGGAAATTGACGAACTGGAAGTAGAGAGGAATGCCCAGCTCAAGATGCAGGAATATCTGGAGGCCCAGGGACCAGATGCTGATCTTTCCGGTATTGATGAAGAACTCATCAGGGAAGCCGCTATCAGTGAATTGATCCAGAGGAAGCTATTGCTTCAGTATGCAGAGCAAACCGGCATGGTGATTTCTTCTCGCGCCATTGATCGTAGTATTGCCCAGACACCAGATTTTCAGGTGGATGGTGTGTTTAACGGTGAGCGTGCCCAGATGCTGCTGCAAAGTATGGGTTATACACCAAATTCCTATCGTTCAGCGCTTGCTACTGAAGGAGTGATTAATCAGACTTCGTTTGCCTACGGTTTATCTGGCTTTACAACCAGAAAAGAGCTTGAGCATTTGGCTGCCCTGGTCAACCAGACACGGGATATACGCTATATCCTGATTAATCTGGGCAGTGAACTGGATAATATCGAAATCCAGGAAGAGGACATCCAGAATTATTACACTGAAAATGAGAAGTCTTTTATACTGGAAGAGCAGGTTTCCCTTGAATACCTGGAACTGGACAAGGAAGAGATTTTTGATGAGGTGACGGTGACGGAAGAACAGATCCGTCAGCGTTATGATGAGGAACAGCTGGAATACCAGTCCCAGATAGAACGCCGAGCATCTCATATCCTCCTTGAAGCATTTGATGATGCAGATTATGACGAGGCCATGTCTCAGGCAACCGAACTCAAACAGCGCATCGATGATGGTGAAAGCTTTGAAGAGCTCGCTGCAGAATTCTCAAATGACCTTGGTTCCGCTGCAGATGGGGGTGACGTGGGGTATACAACGGGTGATACCTTTGTCGAGCCTTTTGAACAAGCGTTGTTAAGCCTTGATGTCGGTGAAGTATCTGCACCGGTTCGTACAGAGTTTGGTGTTCACCTGATCAAACTGACCGAGCGAAGTGAGTCCGAAATTGAAACCTTTGAAGACGCCAGAGAGCGTCTTGAACGTGATCTGAAGACTGCACAGGTAGATACGATTTTTTTGGCTCGCCAGGAAGAACTGGGTAATCTCGCCTTTGAGTCTTTTGATCTTGCCGATCCGGCCGAAATCATGGGGCTTGAAATCCAGACCACGGGATTGTTTGGCCGCTCTGGGGGTACCGGAATAGCAGCGAACCAGGATGTCATCAATTCGGGCTTCAGTCAGGAAGTGCTTCTGGACGGACTAAACAGCAACCTCATTGCCATCACGCCTTCACGCAGCGTTGTGATCCGGGTAAAGGAGCACAATCAGCCGGAAATTCAGCCACTGGAGAGTGTTCGTGGAGAAATAGAAGTCATGCTGCGTTTTGACAAAATTCGGGATATGTCTATTGACCTGGGTGAAACGATTGTCTCCTCAATCAATAATGGCCAGAATATTGACACGCTGCTGGAGACCCAGAATCTCAGCTGGAACCAGATTTCCGAGCTTGAAAGGACCAATCCAGCATTGCCCCCTGAACTTGTCGCCAATGTGTTTGAAATGGATACGCCAGCTGATGGCGAGACTTCTGTTGAAGGCTTTGAATTAGCCACCGGTGACTATGTTGTGGTTGAACTACAGCAGGTCAATGACGGCATAATCGAGGATTTTGAGGAAGCTGAACTGGAAAGTCTCCAGGACTTCCTGGCCCAGCAGTCAGCCAACGCAGAATTTCAGGCCCTGGTGATGGGCATGCAGGAAAGGGCAGAGATCGAAAGATAGTTTGTCAGAAAGCCCGGATAAAATATCCGGGTTTTTTTTGCCTGCCTGGTACCAACCTTGTTCAATCACCTCTGGCATCGACAAAACAGGAGCATACTATTGGCTGTCACTGAATTGAGGCAATGATTAACTGACCTCGTCATTTGACTTATAGGAATGACAAATCATTGTTTTTTCCCGAGCTATCGACATAATAGATCCTGGCATCCGCTATCAGTAATAAGAGTAATTGTTGTGGCTAAAAATATACGTTTCATCATCTGCTTTTCCCTTGCACTTCTTGCATCATGCGGTAGTCCAGATGCGACACGCGTGGAAAGTGGTAACCGGGACGGGGTGCTGCATTTCGGCAATGGTACCGAGCCCCAGGGCCTTGATCCCCATATCGTCACTGGCGTTCCCGAACACCATATAATCAGCGCAATCTTTGAAGGCCTGGTTACCAAGAATCCCGAAACCCTGGAACCCGAACCTGGTGTGGCCCAAAGCTGGGATATTAGCGAGGATGGCCGTATATACACTTTTCATCTCAGGGAAAATGCGAAGTGGAGTAATGGCGAAACGGTAACCGCTGAGGATTTTCGCTGGTCGTGGGAGAGGGCGCTGAATCCGGCATTGGGGAGTCTGTATAACTATATGTTCTTCCCCATTGTAAATGCCGAGGCTTATGCCAATGGCGATCTTGAGGATTTCAGTCAAGTGGGGGTGAAGGTGCTCGATGAATTCACCCTTGAAGTAAGCCTGAATGAGCCTACCCCGTTTATACTGCAATTATTCGATCACTACAGTACCTTTCCTGTCCATCCGGAAACAGTTCTTACCTATGGTGCTCCATCCGACCGTTTTTCCCAGTGGTCCCGTGAAGGTAATATTGTTACCAATGGTCCCTTTGTGCTGACCGAGTGGCAGGTAAACTCCCATATCCGAGTGGAAAAGTCGCCACTATACTGGGATGCCGACAGGGTCAAGCTGAATGCTATTGTCTACTATCCTACAGAAAACATTGTCACCGAGGAGAGGATGTTTCGTGATGGTCAGCTCCATTTCACCAATGATGTGCCATTGGACAAGATACCGGTCTACAAGGCGGAGCAGCCGGAACTCATTACTATCGCTCCTTATCTGGGTACCTACTATTACCTGATTAACACAAACAGGGCCCCATTTGATGATGTCAGGGTCAGAAAAGCCCTTTCCATGGCAATTGACAGGGAACTACTTGCTGAAACGGTTATGGAAGGCATCGTACTACCTGCATATGCACTGGTTCCTCCGGGTACTTTGGGCTATCAGCCCCCTGCAACGTTCAGTTATGACCTGGAAGAGGCCCGGGAACTGTTGGCTGAAGCAGGCTACCCGAACGGAGAAGGCTTTCCCGAAGTCGAAATCCTGTATAACACCCAGGAAAGCCACCGCAAAATAGCTGTTGCCATCCAGCAAATGTGGACGCAGGCACTGGGCATTTCGTCGACTCCCATGAACAAGGAGTGGAAGGTGTATCTTGATGCCACTGATAACGGCAATTATGATATTTCACGCCGTGGCTGGATTGGTGATTACGTTGATCCCAATACGTTTCTGGATATGATGATTACGGATGGGGGAAATAATAAAACGGGATTCAGTGACACCCGCTATGATGAAATTATTCTTCGTGAAGCCCCCAAAAAGCTTGATCAGGAAGAACGCTTCGCCCTTTACAGGGAAGCTGAAACCATCTTGATGGAACAGATGCCTATCATTCCAGTATACACCTATGTGAGTAAACACCTGATCGTACCAAGTCTTAGAGGATTGCCAGCGAACATAATGGATTACTATAACTGGAAATATGTTTATCTGGATCCGGCGCATTAGGGCAAAACAACAGTTATGTGGCGATTCATCGGATTTCGGACCCTCCAATCCATCCCTGTAATTCTGGCGGTAATCACGGTTACCTTTTTTCTTGTCAGGGCCGCTCCGGGTGGACCGTTCTCCAATGAAAAGGCCGTTTCTCCCCAGGTGCAGGCGGCCCTTGAGGCCCAATACAGGCTGGATCAGCCGCCAATGCAGCAATATGTTTCCTACCTCGTAGATCTGGTCAGCGGGGATATGGGACCCTCATTTTACTATCCCGGGCGCAGGGTCGATGAACTCATTCTTCAGGGCTTGCCTATCACGGCCGAACTTGGCCTGTATGCCCTGATAATAGCCGTGCTTATCGGAACGGTGTCAGGAATCTTCGCCGCACTGCGGCCCAATACCCTGCAGGACTATGTGCCCATGAGTATTGCCATGGTGGGAATCTGCATGCCTTCGTTTCTGCTGGGGCCGACACTTGTTCTGGTGTTCGGCATCTGGCTTGACTGGCTTCCTGTGAGTGGCTGGGGTGCTGGTCCGGGTGACAAGATTTTACCCAGTATTACCCTCGGTGCCATGTATGCAGCTTATATTGCGCGTCTGAGTCGTTCTGGCATGCTCGAAGTGATGACCCAGGACTACCTGCGCACTGCAAGGGCAAAAGGTTTGCCGGAACATATTGTCATTCTCAAGCATGCGCTCAGAGGGGGATTGCTCCCCGTAGTGAGTTACCTGGGGCCTGCCTTTGCGGCCTTACTTAGCGGCTCTTTCGTGGTGGAAACTATTTTCCAAATACCTGGACTTGGCCGGTTCTACATCCAGGCGGCGTTTAACCGGGACTACACCATGATTCTGGGCACGACCGTTTTTCTGTCGACACTCATTGTCGTGTTCAATCTTTTATCCGACATCATTGCCGCGTGGCTTAATCCCCGGCTTCGGTATCAGTTCAGGAAGTAGGGCGGGAATTATTTGTGACCCAGAATAGTACAATCACCAGCCTTGATAACGCTGTCCCGAAAGGTACCTCCCTTTGGGATGATGCCCTGCACCGCCTGCGTAAAAACAGGCTGGCCATGGTCGGATTGATTTATCTGGTCTTTATCCTTGTGATATGCCTCTTGACCCCGTGGATCGCCCCTTATGGCTATGAAGAGCAGAATCTGCGTCTTGGTGCCAGTGCACCTTCTGCGGAACATTGGCTAGGTACCGACACCTTTGGTCGTGACTTGCTTACGCGGATTCTCTACGGTGGCAGGGTTTCTCTGCTGGTAGGCTTTATCGCCACGTCGGTTGCCCTGGTCATCGGTGTTACGTATGGCGCTATAGCTGGTTATGCCGGTGGTAAAGTCGACAATATCTTGATGCGGCTGGTGGATATTCTCTATGCCTTGCCTTTCATGATTTTCATCATTCTGCTCATGGTGGTCTTCGGTCGAAATCTTTTTCTGCTTTTCCTCGCCATTGGAGCGGTGGAATGGCTCGTGATGGCCCGTATCGTGCGTGGACAGGTGCAGAGTTTACGCCAGCAGGAATATGTCGAGGCCGCCATGTCGCTCGGGCTCTCACCAGCAGCCATCATATTTCGTCACCTGATTCCAAATGCGCTTGGCCCGGTGATTGTCTATACCACACTGACTATTCCCAATGTCATGCTGCTGGAAGCCTTTCTGAGCTTTCTCGGTCTTGGGATCCAGCCACCTGAATCCTCCTGGGGGCTTCTGATTTCATATGGGGTTGAGACCATGGAGGAATATCCCTGGCTGCTTATTTACCCAGGCCTTGCACTTACGCTGACGCTATTTGCCCTTAATTTCCTTGGTGATGGTCTCAGGGATGCCCTGGACGTCAAGGCATCGAAGGATTAACCGTATGCCCCTGCTTACAGTGGATAACCTTTCCGTTCATTTCCATACCCGCAATGGCCTGGTCAGGGCTGTCGACGGTATCAGTTTTGAGGTGGAGAAGGGAAAGACTTTTGCCATTATTGGTGAATCAGGTTCAGGAAAGTCAGTGGCCTGCTATAGCATGCTGGGGCTGGTTCCCATGCCTCCAGGTCGAATTGAGTCCGGCAGTGTTATTTTTCACGACCAGGACCTTCTGACCCTGTCAGAAAGGCAACTACGAAAAGTCAGGGGAAAGGGCATATCCATCATATTTCAGGATCCCATGACGACCCTGAATCCCTTTCTCAAAATCGGAGATCAACTCATTGAACCATTGCAGCTTCATTTCGGTATGGACAAAAAGGCTGCCTGGCAACGGGGTATTGAAATACTGGAGGAAGTAGGAATTCGGGATGCCGCCGCGCGCATGAATGCCTGGCCTTTTGAGTTTTCCGGAGGCATGAGGCAGCGTGTGGTCATTGCGATGGCGCTGGTGACCGAGCCAGACATAATTATCGCTGATGAACCTACAACGGCTCTCGATGTCACCGTACAGGCGCAGATCCTGAAACTGCTCAAGGAACTCCAGGAACGACACAATATCGGTGTTATTTTTATCAGTCATGACCTGAGTGTTGTGTCTGATATTGCTGATGAAATAGCCGTGATGCAAAACGGCAAATTTGTCGAGACTGGCAACCAGCAGGCCATATTTCAAAACCCGCAACATGAATACACACGTAAACTGCTGGCAGCAGTCCCAACGACGCAAAAAGTGGAAAGTGGGGAGATGGAAAAACCCCTGGTGGAAGTAAGCAACCTGTTGGTCGAGTTTCCCGGGAATATACCTGGTGAACCGGTGAGGGCCGTGAATGATGTCAGTCTTCAGATCAGGCGCAATGAAATTCTTGGACTTGTCGGGGAATCCGGTTCGGGTAAATCCACCCTGGGCCGAACGATCCTCCGCTTGATTGAACCTGCAGCAGGTCGTGTGATTGTAAACGGTACAGATATCAGTCATTACTCACTGGCGTCCATGAAACCGCTGCGGCGCCAGATGCAGATGATTTTTCAGGATCCCTATGCCAGCCTGAATCCCCGGATGACCGTGTTTGATACGCTTGCTGAACCCTTGTTACTTCATAACATATGCGACAGAAAGTCACTGGAAAAAGAGGTTTTTGCCCTGATGGACTCTGTGGGACTGGCCAGGGAAAGTGTTCTGCGCTATCCCCATGAATTTTCCGGTGGTCAACGGCAGCGTATAGCAATTGGCAGAGCCATTGCCTCCAGGCCTGAATTTATTGTGGCGGATGAACCTGTTTCTGCCCTGGATGTAACCATTCAGGCTCAGGTGCTCGACCTGCTGCTGCAACTGGTCGAACGTTTCAATCTCACCATGCTCTTTATTTCCCATGACCTGGGGGTAGTGCGCTACCTTTCTGACAGGATTGTGGTGATGAAGGAGGGCGTGCTCGTTGAGGAGGGGACTGTAGCCGAGGTTTTCAATACTCCGTCCCAGCAATATACCAGGGACTTACTGGGGGCCATCCCCGGTAAATCACTGTTGAGTGATACACAAACCCTGGCCTGACACGTCAGAATTCATCTTTCCAGCGACGAATTACCCCAAATACTTCTTCTGGAGATCCTGCTGCCTGCCCGCTGTGGCGGGATGCGGCTTCAATAACCATGGGGTCATCACATCTCAGGAAAGGATTGGTCGCTTTTTCCTGGGCTATGGTGGTGGGTACTGTGGGAATGTCCTGGTTACGTCTGTGTTGCTCCATGCTAATGCGTTCTGACACCAAACTGTCCTCAGGTAATACGGCCCGGGCAAATGCCAGATTGGCGAGCGTGTATTCGTGGGCACAATAGACCCGGGTCGCAGCGGGAAGGGCGGCCAGTTTCTGTAAACTGGCATGCATCATGGGTGGGGTACCCTCAAATACCCTGCCACATCCTCCGGCAAACAAGGTGTCCCCACAGAAAAGCAGTGGCTCTGATTTTTCTGTGCCGGCAGCAAAGTAGGCTATATGATCCAGTGTATGTCCCGGTATTTCCATCACCTGGAAAGTTTGCCCCAGGATGGAGATCTCGTCGCCATCACCAAGTGGGTGTGTGATAGACGGAATATTTGGTGATTCCGGGCCATAAACGGGACAGTCAAATTTCTCCCTGAGACCTCCGATACCGCCTGTATGATCCCCATGGTGATGGGTTATCACAATTGCCTGCAGGGTCATTCCTTTCGCTTTCAGGGTTTCCAGTACCGGTGCGACATCTCCCGGATCGACAACGGCGCAGTCCCGGCTTCCTTCAGGATTGATAAGCCACAGGTAATTGTCGTTAAAAGCCCTGATCGGAGTTACTTCAAGCATATTTTTCTCCTGTATTCAGCCATGTCCAGGTCCGTCCAAGTGTTGTCGCATGCGCCCGGTGAGTCAGGTATGATACCGGAATTATTCAGTCATGTCGGTCAGTCCTGAGCGTGTTCAGTAGCAGTCATAGGGAAAATCTAGACAGTCCAGGGTTTTATGATGCCATGAGCAGTTGGTATGAAACCCCGCTTGGGCAAAAGCTGCTGTCTGTCGAAAACCAGTTACTCACTGAATCCCTGTCCAGGCGCTTTGGTTATCATTTGCTTCAAATCGGTTGTGCCAACATGCCGATGTTTGAACCGAGTCCCATAGGTCACAAATTTTCCATCACTCATGGCAATCCCACAGATGACCACTGTATTGTTGCCAAGGGCGAGGCTATTCCGATAGCCAGTGAATCCATTGACCTGGTTTTGTTACACCACGCCCTGGATTATTCCTGTTACCAGCACCGTCTGTTGAGAGAGGTGTCACGAGTTCTGATTGCCGGTGGCTGTGTGGTTATTATTGGTTTCAATCCCATCAGTAGCTGGGGCATAAGAAGCCGCATGCCGGGCAGGAAGAGTCATCCCTGGCAGGGCAAGTTGCTGAGCACACTGCGAATTACTGACTGGCTTAAATTGCTTGATTTTCAGGTTGAACAGGTTCGGCATGGTGCCTATACCCTGCCTGTGAATTCCCCGGCCATGATCCGCTACTCAAGCGTATTTGAAAAACTGGCAACCCGAATAAACTGGCCTACTGGTGGTGTTTACATGATCTCTGCCCGTAAACAGCTGACCCCGTTGACTCCCATCCAAACGTCCTGGCGGGATTTCGCCAGCGCCAATGTAGGCCTTCCGGTGGCTGAAAATATCAGGCAGGTCTCTCGTGATCTCCTGAATGCCAGTAACGAGGAAAAGAAGTAAACAGCAATGAGCAAGCAGATATTGATCTATACCGATGGTGCTTGTCGGGGAAATCCCGGACCAGGAGGATGGGGGGCCGTTTTGCAGTTTGCTGACAAGGAAAAGCGGCTTTATGGCGGTGAACGGGAAACCACCAATAACAGGATGGAACTCACGGCAGTAATCAGGGCCCTGGAGTGCCTGAAAGATAACCAGTGGCCTGTGCGTGTGGTTACAGATTCCAAATATGTCCTGCAGGGGATCACAGAGTGGATCAAGGGCTGGAAGAAAAAGGGCTGGCGAACGGCCAGCAAGAAACCGGTGATGAACGCTGAACTTTGGCAGGAACTGGATGCCCTGGTTGAGCGTTTTGATATTCAGTGGGAATGGGTGAAAGGGCACAGTGGCCACCCGGGTAACGAACTGGCAGATGAACTGGCCAATCGTGGTATTGATGAGTTATAGGATATTTAGCGGGTAACGATGTGCGACAAATAGTACTGGATACTGAAACAACAGGCCTTGATCCAGCACAGGGTCATAAAATCATTGAGATAGGTTGTGTGGAACTGCTTAACAGGAAACTGACAGGCAACTATTTACACGTTTACATCAATCCCCAGCGCGAAGTTGAGGCCGCTGCCCTTGAAGTGCACGGTATCTCAAACGAATTCCTGGCCGACAAACCGCTGTTCACTGATGTGGCCCAGAGTTTTATCGATTTCGTGGAAGGCGCTGAGTTGATCATCCACAACGCCCCATTTGATATCGGCTTTCTTGATCATGAACTGGCCGCCCTGAAGCGTGGCTACAAGCCCATGGACCAGTACTGCAGTATCCTTGATTCCCTGGTTATGGCCCGGAAAAAACACCCCGGCCAGAAAAACAACCTCGATGCCCTGTGTAAGCGTTATATGGTGGATAACACCCAGCGTGAATTGCATGGAGCATTGCTTGATGCAGAAATATTGGCAGACGTTTACCTGATGATGACGGGTGGTCAGTCTTCTCTCTCCCTGGGAAATGACGAGGATGACCAGCAATCCGGTGGCGGGTTTCTCCAGAAGCTTTCTGCAGATCGTAAGCCCTTGAAAATCATCAGACCCTCAGAGGAGGAACTGGCGGCCCATGAAGCACGACTGCAGGATATTGAGCAGTCAGCGGAAGATGGCTGTCTCTGGTTGAAACAGTGAGCAGATGCAGGCGAGTAATCCTTGATACCCACTGCCACCGTGCTTATAATCGACAGCCTTAGATAATTGACAACCCCTTGTATTCCAACCACTTAAACTAATTATAAGGATCCCCTATGGAAGTGCTCGAAATGGATACTGCAATGATGGTATCAGGCATCATTCTGGTATTAACCTTTATTGGTATCTTTACAGAAGGTGTTCACGGTTTTCATCGAGCCAAGTTTGCCCTTGGTGGTGCCGGTGCCATGGTTCTGGCCGGCCAGTATTTTGGCTTTTACAGTCCTGAGCTGGCACTTGAATCCATCGACTGGAACGTAATCTTCCTGCTGGGTGCAATGATGACGGTTGTCGCCATCATGATCCCCACAGGTGGATTTCAGATGCTCGCCTACAAGATAGCCGACCTGAGTAAAGGGCGGCTTTTCTTTTTGATGGCCATGATGGGTACGCTGGTTACAGTACTTTCGCTGTTGCTGGATAATGTCACTACCGTGGTCATCTTTGGTCCGCTGATCATCCTGATAGCCCGGTCCATGAACGTGAATCCGATTCCTTACCTGCTTGCCGCAGCCTTGCTGTCTGACACCGGTGGTGTAGCTACCCTGGTGGGTGATCCACCCAACCTGATGATCGGTTCAGCCGCTGGTATCGATTTCAATACTTTCTTCTACCATATGGGCGGTATTGTTTTGGTTGCCTGGGTTGCGACACTGTTTTTCCTGAAAGTCATTTTCAAGAAAGAGCTGGCCGAAAAACCAACCCTGCAGGATTTCAGTCAACAGGAAGAACTGCATGACCCCTATACCTGGAAAGTGTCCCTGATAGTGCTTGGCATCATGGTCGTCGGTTTTATCATGCACAGGGCACTGCATTGGGAAGCCTGGTTTGTTGCCGGTATGGGTCTGACTCTCCTTGTCTTCTTCGGTAAGGAAGTGGATATGGATGAACATTTCGCGGACGTGGAACTGAGCCTGCTCATGTTCTTTATGGCCCTGTTTATCATTGTTGGTGGTGTGGAACACAGCCACTTCCTGGAATATATAGGTCAGTTTATTCTGCCTTTCGTCCAGGAAGACCTGCTTACTGCCTGTATTCTCCTCATGTGGGTGGCGGCATTTCTGTCAGCCTTTATTGATAACATCCCGTTTACAGCAGCCATGATTCCCATCATCCTGGGTCTTGAGCAGCAGGGTGTGAATGTAAACGCCCTCTGGTGGGCCCTCGCCGCCGGTGTGGGCATGGGTGGTAATGGAAGTCACCTGGGTTCCACTGCCAACGTTTTCATCGTGACCATTTCCGAGAAACTGGCCAAGGACGAAGGCAGGCCGGAGCTGGCGATTACACCTGGACTCTGGATCAAGAAAGGTTCACCGGTGATGATACTGACGCTGATTATCTGCTCCATCATCATGACGTTGTTTTTTGACTTCTATTCCAACCCTTCCGCTGCTATTGGTGTCGATGTGGCTGGTGCAGCTGTAGAAGCTGCAGCCCACTGATATGGCCTGATAACAAGGGGATCTGCCTTCGGGCAGGTCCCTTTTTTTTGCGTGATTAAGCCTGCTTCAGTTTTATTCACAAACAGGGCACAATCGGCTTACTTTCAACCCCATGATTCTGGAGAACAACCCTTGGAGTTACTGAGTGAATATGGCCTTTTTCTGGCCAAGACTGTAACAATCGTTGCAGCAATACTGCTCATCATGACGGCAGCAGTAGCCAATGCCATGAAACAGAAAAAAGAAGGCAAGGGACATATCGTTGTCTCTCACCTTAACGATGAACTGGAGCATTTCAGCCATGAAATCAGGCATGCGGTTGAAGATGAGGAAACACTGAAGCAAGCTGAAAAGGCTGACAAGAAAAAAAAGAAACAGGAGAAAAAGGCCCGTAAAAAAACAGATGGGAAGGAAGAGCGCAAACGCCTTTACGTGATCGATTTTGACGGAGATCCCAAGGCCTCCCAGGTGGATGAGCTGCGGCATGCTATTACAGCCGTTTTATCCATGGCAAGAAAGGACAGGGATGAGGTGTTACTGCGTCTGGAAAGTCCCGGGGGCATGGTACATGCCTATGGGCTGGCGGCTTCCCAGTTGCACCGCATACGTGCGCATAAGGTTCCCCTGACGATCTGTGTCGATAAGGTTGCGGCCAGTGGTGGTTACATGATGGCCTGCCTCGCCAGCCGTCTGATTGCGGCGCCATTTGCCTATATCGGTTCCATTGGGGTTATATTCCAGATGCCAAATTTCAACCGCCTGCTCAAGAACAACAATGTGGATTTTGAACAGATTACTTCAGGAGAATACAAGCGCACTTTGACCATGTTTGGAGAAAATACGGACAAGGGCCGGCAGAAGCTGACTGAGGAGATCCAGGAGGCTCACCAGTTGTTCAAGGATTTTATCCGGGAAGCACGGCCTGACATGGATATTGAAAAACTGGCGACAGGAGAGGTCTGGTATGGGTCAAAAGCGCTATCACTGGGTCTTATCGATGAAATCAGCACCAGTGACGAAGTCATTGTTGACGCCTGTGCCGACAGGGATGTTTACCATGTGTCCTATGAGAGAAAGAAGTCCATCTCGGACAAACTGGGTAAAGTAGTCGAATCTTCCCTGGATAACACGCTTATGCGCTGGCTACAGCGTTCCAAAAACAGGAATGACCTGGTTTCCTGATCTTCTCAGCGGCGCTGGAAAAGGGGTTCCGGCGTCTCAATAGTACTCTGGTAGTTTTCGCTAAAATCATTGAATGACGCTAGGGCTTCCTCGGCATTGATCCCATCTTCAAGTTCAAAACTATTGATACCACAGCGTTTCATATAAAACAGCTGATCCCTGAGTACATCCCCAATAGCTCGCAGTTCGCCCTTGAAGGAAAGGCGGCCACGTAGAATGGCAGCACTTGAAAAAGCCCGGCCATCCCTAAAGACAGGAAAGTTCAGGGCTATCAATGGCAGGTCTCCGGCATCATAGGCCAGCTCATAGGGATCATCATCGCTATCGAGCCAGACACCAACCGTTTTGCCGGATTCACCAAGTTCCCCCTTATGTTCCTGCCACAGGCTGAAGGGCACTATGACATGATCTTCAACGGCATCCAGGGCTTCGGCCAGTTCTGTTTCTTTCTGGACCGTGTGCCAGGGGTTATCGATTATTGCTCCGTCCTTAATCAGCGTTGGCATAGACGCGCTCCTTGAAAGGTTCCATACCCAGGCGGTTGTAGGTATCCAGAAATGTTTCAGAATCCTGGCGATTATCCAGGTACACGGCAATGAGTTTTTCCATCACATCGGGCATGTCTTCCTGGGCAAAAGAGGGCCCAAGGACCTTGCCAAGCTGTGTTGTCCGGTCTGAACTGCCACCCAGAGTGACCTGGTAAAATTCCTGCCCCTTCTTATCCACACCGAGAATGCCGATATTGCCAACGTGGTGATGTCCACAGGCATTCATACATCCGGAAATATTCAATGTCAGGTCCCCGATCACTTTCTGCCTGTCGATATCTTCAAATCGACGCTGTATAGATTCTGCGATGGGAATGGACTTGGCATTGGCCAGGGAACAAAAATCACCTCCCGGACAACAGATAATATCGCTGATCAATCCAAGAGTAGGGGTAGCCAGCGATTCTGACTTGCAGGCTTCATACAAAGTATAAAGATCTTTCAGGCGGACATCCGGCATGACCAGGTTCTGCTCATGGGTTACACGAACTTCCCCACTGCCAAATTTGTCGGCCAGGTCAGCGACATACTCCATCTGGCGATCAGTAATATCACCTGGTGCTACACCGGTTTCCTTGAGGCAGATATTCACGATCCTGTAGCCTGACACTTTATGCGGGGCCACATTGCGCTCAAGCCAGTGACTGAACATCACATCACGGGAAGCTGCTTCGTCGATGCCCGCATCGCTGTCTTCAAGTACTTCATAATCCGGATCGGTGAAGTATGCCCTGCACCGTTCAACTTCTTTCGTGGTAAGCGTGGCAGGACCATCCTTGTCATGTAGCCACTCAGCTTCGACTTTCTCGCGGAAGGCATCAGCCCCCATGGCCTTGACCAGGATCTTGATACGGGCCTTGTATTTGTTGTCACGACGCCCAAAGCGGTTGTACACGCGCATAATGGCATCGAGATAGGTCAGCAGGTGCTTCCATGGGAGGAAGTCACATATTTCAGAGCCTATAACCGGTGTCCGGCCAAGCCCACCACCTACCAGTACCTGGAAACCGACTTCACCTTCGGCATTTTTCTTGATGTAAAGGCCGATATCATGGACCTGCGTTGCCGCCTGGTCATTGGCTGTGCCACAGACGGCTATCTTGAACTTCCTGGGCAGGTAGGCAAATTCCGGATGGAAAGTGGACCACTGGCGGATGATTTCACACCAGGGGCGACTGTCTTCAATTTCATCAGGGGCTACTCCTGCAAACTGGTCAGTCGTGGTGTTACGGATACAGTTGCCACTTGTCTGGATAGCATGCATTTCCACTTCGGCCAGTTCGGCCAGCATGTCGGGAATCTGCTCCAGTTTTGGCCAGTTGTACTGGATATTCTGGCGTGTAGAAAAATGTGCATAACCCTTGTCATAATCCCGGGAAATGGATGCCAGTTTACGAAGCTGGGCGGAGGAAAGGCATCCATAGGGAATTGCCACACGTATCATGGGTGCAAGGCGCTGGATATACAGCCCGTTCTGGAGTCTTAGTGGCAGGAACTGTTCTTCGGTGAGTTCCCCCGCAATGTATCGCCTTGTTTGCTCGCGGAACTGGTTAATCCTGTCCTGCAGCATCTGATGATCATAGTCGTCGTATTTATACATGAACTCTTCCGGGAAGCATGTTTTTTTGTAAGAGCCGGTTAAACCGGTCAAAATTTCAAGCGCGCGATAATACTACGACGAGCTGTTTTGTGCCATGGGTGACCGGTGAAAACCGGAATAAACCCACGGGTAGTAGGGCTTTGCTTTATTTCTTGGCTGACATCATCGACAATGCGCGCTGCCTGTTGATTCCATTGAATCAGGCACCATAACTCAAGTTCAACAGTATACAATTTCCAACGCAGGAACAGTGTTCACATGATTGAAATTACTGAATCCGGACAGGATTATCTGAAACAACTTCTCGAAAAACAGGACTGTGAGGGCATCGCCATCCGCGTGTTTGTGCTGGATGGAGGCACACCAAAGGCAGAAACCTGTATCGCTTTTTGCCGTCCTGGTGAAGAGGAGGACGATGATGAGCGTTTCGAGTACAGTGGTTTTAATGCATTTATAGAGAAGAAAAGCATTCAGTATCTGGAAGAAGCGGTCGTTGATTTCGCCAAGGACAGCATGGGAGGGCAACTGACTATCCGTGCCCCCAATTCCAGAATGCCAAAAATCACTGATGACAGTCCGCTTGAGGATCGTATCAATTACATCCTGTACAACGAAATCAATCCCGGACTTTCTGCCCATGGTGGATTTATCTCCCTGGAAGAAGTGACCGAAGATGGTATCGTTGTTTTGCGTTTTGGTGGCGGTTGCCAGGGCTGTGGTATGGTTGATGTGACACTCAAGGATGGCGTTGAAAAGACCCTTATGCAGCACCTTCCCCAGATCAAGGAAATCAGGGATGTTACGGATCACTCCATTGATGAGAATGCCTATTACAAGTAGGCTGGTTCACGAATGAAACCGGCTATCGGCATTATTGGCGGCAGTGGCTTTTACATGCTGGCGGAAAAATACAGTTCTGTCACTGAGTCAGTCGTAACTCCCTATTCGCAACTCCCTGTTGACGTCAGCAATGTCGAGATCGGGGACAAGAAAGTAGTCTTCATTCCCAGGCACGGGGCCGTTCATGCCATTCCTCCCCATAAAATCAATTACAGGGCCAATCTTTATTCCATGAAGTCCTGTGGTGTGGATCGGATCATTGCCGTTAACGTGGTAGGCGGCATTAGTCCGAATATGGCGCCAGGTATGCTGATGGTGCCTGACCAGTTGATTGATTATACCTGGGGCAGGGAGCACACCTTCTTTGATGAACTTGGTGAGGCGGAAAATCATATCGACTTTACCTGGCCTTACGATAAGTCACTGGGCCGTTTGCTGGAGAAGCATGCCAGGGAGAAGGGCTATGATATTCAGAAGGGGGGCGTTTACGGATGCACCCAGGGCCCACGGCTTGAAACTGCGGCAGAAATTCACCGCATGGCCCGTGATGGATGCGATATTGTAGGGATGACCGGTATGCCTGAAGCTGCACTGGCTCGTGAACTGGATATTTCCTATGCCTGCATTGCGCTGGTTGTGAACTGGGCAGCCGGCGTCACTGACAGACTAATCTCATTTGAGGATATTGCCACTACACTTGAAAGCGGTATTGCCGGTGTTCGTGACATTGTCCTTGCCAGCGTCGCAGAACTTGACTGAATTCTTTCTACTCAAACGAAAAATCATTTACCTCGGGTAACTGGTATGGCCTGATTTCCACCAGTACGCCGAGATCAGGGTGATCCAGATAATGAAGCTCATTGCTGATCATTTCCCTTTCCTGGTTCATTATGGCTACGGATGTGATGGCCGGAAGTGATTGTAATGTCGGATTATCAAGGGCCGGGCCAACAAAAGGGGGTAACGGGATAGTCCATTCCTGACCAAGGGCATTGGCTTCAGTGCCAAAAGTCAACAGCCAAAGTCTGGCTTCCACATCAACCCGGTTAATGTCATAACTGAAACGCAATGATCCTTCGAGTTCAGTATGGATGCCATTGCTGGAACCACCTGCAACAAAAATGGCATCGGCCTGGGCGCGGTTAAGGACCGGCTGTCTCCATACAGCATGAAACAATAACCTGTGTTCTACGGAGGCTTCGATAGAACGGTTGTCCCTCGTGAAGTTTGCTGTGTCCTGTCCCAGTGCAATATACGGACTGCGTCGAAAATCCATTAGGCGGAAGTCACTTTCTCCCTTGAACTCTTCCGGGCCTACAATTTTTTGTAAAGCCCTGTTTTGCTCTGAATTAAAATTCCGGCTCTGTGTGTTGTCGAATAATGATTCTAGCCTTTCGTCGACAGAATTTTCCCTGAAAGGAATCATGAAGCCGCTGCTGGCGGGTGTCAGTTGATGAATGGGCTCCGGATAAAAAAGCCTGTGCTTTTCTGGAATAACCAGTTCGTTATGTGCATCGACATTTTCATTAGTAAAAATGCTCACCTCAATTTCATACCAGCGATTACCATCATAACTAAATGTCTGGGCAGTTAACGTCGCTGGCAACATACAGTTTATTGTGATTATTAATCTGGCAATCATGAACGGGTGAGATCTCATGTCATCAGGCTACCTGAAGGGATTGCGGAGTTAAAGCGGTAAGCAATTCTTTTGTGAAAGTGATGCGGTGTTCCGGGTCGCTCATGTCGGTGCGAAAGCGCAATTCTGTTGCTCCATTCATGCTGAATACCTGTGGTTGCTCCTGAACCAGTTTGACAACCGAGTATGGCTCCACGGCGGTCTCACTATCAAAAACTATCTTTCCATAACGACTGTTGGCTTCAACCTTGCTAATGCCAAGAGATTCAGCCTGAAGCTTCATGTATGTCACTTCAAACAGTAATTTTGTCGGCTCGGCAAGCAGACCGAAACGGTCAATCATTTCAATTTTTAATTCATCAAGTTCACGGTTGTCAGCTGCATTAGCAATACGCTTGTACATCATGAGGCGTGTATGAACATCGGGAAGATATTCTTCAGTGATGAGTGCGGGAATATGCAGGTTCACTTCTGCACCCGAGTGTAATGGATGATTGAGGTCAGGGGTTTTGCCCTGCTTCATCAACTTGACGGTGTGCTCAAGCATTTCGCTGTAAAGTGAAAAGCCAATAGTCTGTATATGACCGCTTTGCTCATCACCTAGTAATTCCCCTGCACCGCGGATTTCCAGGTCATGACTGGCCAGCACGAATCCTGCGCCCAAAGTATCTGCAGCCCCGATGGCTTCCAGTCGTTTCAGTGCATCCTGGGACATCGACTTTGGGTGTGGCGTCAGCAAATAGGCATATGCCTGGTGATGGGAACGTCCAACCCGCCCGCGTAGCTGGTGTAATTGTGCCAGGCCAAACTTGTCTGCCCTTTCAACGATAATGGTGTTTGCAGTAGGAATATCAATGCCGGTCTCGATAATGGTTGAACAGACAAGGACGTTGTATCGCCGGTGATAAAAATCAGACATGACTTTTTCAAGCTGGCTCTCACGTAACTGGCCATGTCCCACGCATATTTTTGCGTCCGGGAGGAGAACACGAAGATCTTCAGCAGCTTTTTCAATGGTCCTGACTTCATTGTGCAGGAAAAATACCTGACCGCCGCGCAATAATTCACGCTGGATAGCTTCCTTTATCAATCTAGGCGTGGACTCCCGAACGAAAGTTTTTACAGACAGCCTTCTTGCCGGCGGCGTGGCAATAATCGACAAATCGCGGATGCCTGACATTGCCATATTAAGTGTTCGTGGTATCGGAGTAGCTGTCAGGGTCAGGATGTCCACGTTGGCTCGTAATGCCTTGAGACGCTCTTTTTGCCTGACACCGAATCGGTGTTCCTCATCAATTATCAACAGGCCCAGATCTTTGTACTTTGTGTCGCTCTGAAGCAGTTTATGGGTCCCAATAACGATATCCACTTTTCCAGAAGCCAGCTGATCCATGTTCAGGGCATGTTGTTTACCGCTGACAAACCGTGACATCAGTGCAATATTGACAGGCCAGTCGGCAAACCTGTCTTTAAAATTATCGTAGTGCTGCTGGGCAAGCAGTGTAGTTGGGACAAGTATGGCTACCTGGGTATTATTACTGACGGCAATGAAGGCCGCCCTAAGGGCAACTTCCGTTTTACCGAAGCCAACGTCACCACAAACCAGACGGTCCATGGCTTTCTCCTGGCGCAAGTCATTTACAACGGCGTTGATAGTATCTTCCTGATCATCTGTTTCTTCGAAGGGAAAACTGTTTGCAAATACCCTGTAATCATCTTCGGGAATATCAAACTTCTTGCCTTTCTGGGCTTCCCTTCGTGCATAGACATCCAGCAGTTCTGCTGCCACATCAATGACTTTTTTGGCGGCTTTGCGCTTGGCTTTCTCCCACTGGTCACTGCCTAGTTTATTGAGAGGGGCATGGTCGGCGTCTGCGCCACTATAGCGGTTGATCAGGTGCAGTGATGAGACAGGTACATAAAGCTTGGCTTCATCGGCATACTCCAGTACCAGGAATTCTGTCAATTGGTCTTCTACTTCGAAAGTTTGCAGTCCCTTGTATCGGCCGATACCGTGATCAATGTGCACAACCGGCGCATTGATGCGCAGCTCCGTAAGACTCTTGATAATGAAGTCAGCGTTGTCGGTGAACTTGCCCCGGCGTCGGGGCTGGCTGACATGATCGGTAAAGAGCATGCTCTCGGTAATAAGGACCATTGAAGGGTCGTCAAGCCACACCCCGCTTTCCAGAGGAGCCACCGTAATACCCAGGGAAGGGCGTTCAGTGACAAATGCCTCCCAGTTGTCCATGTGTTGCACCTTCAAACCGGAGGCTGCCAGCAACTCTATTAATGCTTCCCGGCGTCCAGCTGAATCTGCACAGAACAGCACCGGCGTATCCCCAAGGGAATCCAGAAAGGTTTTGAGTTTCTCAAGCGGATTATCCCGCTTATGCTCAACGTCCAGGTCACCCACTGTATGGACGGGTAAGACTGCCTGGGATTTTTCCGGTTTGCCGGGAACCAGATTTACCTGGGGGTAGTCCCGAACAGAGGAAAACAGGGACTCTGTGGAAAGAAACAACTTGTCGGGAGCCAGCAAAGGTCTTTCAGGGTCGACTTTCCGGTCTTCATAGCGAAGACGCACTTCATGCCAGAACAGGTCAGCTGCAGCCGGGACATCACCCACCGTAAAAAACGCTGTTTTATCTGGCAGGTAGTCATACAAGGTATTGAGTTCTTCAAAAAAGAGCGGTAGGTAGTATTCAATGCCGGCGACTGCATTGCCTCTGGATATATCGTCATACAGTGGGCATTTACGAACATCGATATCAAAGGCTTCCCTGAAATTTCGCCGGAATGTAGCAATTCCCTGTTCAGTCAGGGGAAACTCTTTACCGGGCAGAAGCTCAATGGTTTCAACCTTGTCATTGGACAACTGGGTTTCCGGATCAAAATGCCGGAGGCTTTCTATATCTTCATCAAAAAGTTCAATTCTTACAGGCTGGGTTCCCCCCATCGGAAAAATATCCATGATTGAACCCCGCACAGCGAATTCCCCATGCTCGTAGACTGACTCGACGCAATGATAGCCGGCTGACTCCAGTTCACGTCTCATGGCATCAAGGTCAAGTTGTCCACCCACGTTGAGACTGAGACTCATGCCCCTGATATATGTCGTTGGTACCAGGCGGTGCATGATTGTGCTGACCGGCACAATCAGGATGGCGTTACTTGCCTGGGGAAGTGAGGATAGTGTGCTCAGACGCTGGGAAATAATGTCCTGGTGGGGAGAGAAATTATCGTAGGGCAAAATTTCCCAGTCGGGAAATTCAAGAATATCGACCTGGCCGTTACTGAAAAAGCGACATTCGGCCTGCAACCTTTCGGCTTGCTGGCTATTCTCGGTGACAACGACACTTAAACCGCCACTCTGCCGTGTGTAATTGACCAGGACAAGACTGCCAGCGGCACCAGCCATACCTCCCCAGCGTTGTTTATCCCGGGCAATGGTCAGATCCGGCAGTGAATGTAACTGCAAAATATTCATGGGTGAAAAGGGAGTCCTTGTATGGGAATGTGGTCGTGCCTGTGGAGGGTTGCAACGAAAAATACCGACAATCTGGTCCTGGTTACATCATTTTCAATATCCGGCAATGGGAAATAGACAAAGAAGGTGCATATTTGGATAATACGCGCCTCTTTTTATTCTTAATTTTACAGGAAATTAAACAGTGGAACGACCTAGTGTAGACGACTATTTTGGTGACTGGAAAGCCAGGGAGGCGCTGGCCCAGGAAATGTTGCCGATCATGGGAAAGCTGGAAAATGAAAAAAACGTCCAGATTTTCCTTTACGGAAGAACCCTGAACAACCGTTCAGTTGCCAATATCATGAAGTCTCACAGGCGGGTACGTGAAGTTGCCCGTAATGAGCTGTCTGAATTTGAAAGCAATCCGGTGCTCAAAGCCGTTGCCAAGCTGGACTTGTGCCCGGCGCAGATTGACCTGGGCAAGCTAACGGTTAAATACATGCAGGCCCTGGAAGAGAATGCTGATGTCGATCTGGATGCGCTTGTTGCTGAGGAACTGTCCCATCTGGTAGGAGTCGATTACAAGCCTGTAGACAAGCCCACTGACGTTGTCCTGTATGGTTTCGGTCGCATTGGCCGCCTTGTCACACGATTACTGCTTGAGCAGACTGGAAACGGTGAGGTCATGCGCCTGAGGGCTATAGTGGTCAGGAAGTCGGGAGAGGGTGATCTTCTCAAGCGTGTTAACCTGCTGCGTAATGATTCAGTGCATGGTTCCTTCTCCGGGACGGTCCGTGTTGAAGAAGAAAACAACAGAATCGTTGCCAATGGTAATGTCATTGAGATCATTTACGCTGATAGTCCCGATTCCATTGACTATACCCAGTATGGAATAGATGATGCCCTGATCATTGATAACACCGGCAAATGGCGTGACAGGGAAGGGCTGAGTCTTCACCTGAAGTCCAAAGGTGTGAAAAAAGTCATGCTGACGGCGCCAGGAAAAGGTGACCTCAAGAATATCGTGATGGGAATTAATCACGACACGATTGATCCTTCTGATCAGATCATCTCTGCGGCATCATGTACTACCAATGCCATTGCGCCTGTGCTGAAACTGATTCATGAGAAATATGGCCTGGTTCATGGTCATGTGGAAACTGTGCATGCCTATACCAATGACCAGAACCTGATTGACAACTTCCACAAGGCTGATCGTCGTGGCCGCAGTGCGCCAATGAATATGGTACTTACCGAGACTGGTGCAGCAAAGGCTGTTTCCAAGGCGGTTCCCGAGTTGGAAGGAAAGCTGAGCGGTAATGCCGTCAGGGTACCGGTAGCGAATGTTTCCATTGCCATTTTGAACCTGACCCTGTTGACCGGGTCCAGCGCCGAAGAAATCAATGAATACCTGAGGGAGATTGCCCTGCATTCACCCCTGCAGAACCAGATTGGCTATACGGAATCTCCGGATGCCGTCTCCAGTGATTTCATAGGATCGAAGGAAGCCTGTACTGTGGATGCTACCGCCACCAAGGTTAATGGCAAGAACATGATTCTTTACCTGTGGTATGACAATGAGTATGGCTACAGTGCCCAGGTAGTCAGGATGGTCAGCCGCCTGGCTGGAGTTAAATATCTTACCTATCCGGCCGATGACTCCATGGCCAACTAGGGTGTTCAAAGCCGGTAATTTCACGCATCGTATATTGCCGGCTTTTTTAATTACGCTCTGCCTGCTGCTGCTTTTTTCTGACGGCCTTGTCTGGTTCGGGCATCCGGTCAGCCCGGATTCGCACACTGTTTTGACTATTTCCGGTGAGACAATGGGCACCCGTTACAGGGTGCTTGTCCGACCAGGAATGAATACTGGCGTTAAAAGCCTTGAGGTGCTCAATGACAGTATCAGGGCACGCCTTTCCTGGTTGGACAGGGGGCTATTCTCCACCTATGCCCCTGACTCCGAGCTGTCACGCCTGAATGCAACACCGCCGGGTTCGGCAATGTCTGTATCCAGTGAGATGATCCAGGTCCTTGAAAACGCTGTGGTTATCTACCGCAATTCCGGTGGAGCCTTTGATCCCTCTGTAAAGCCGCTTGTGGATTTATGGGGTTTTGGTGCTGTTTCCCCGACGCAGTTGATCCCAGATGCAGATGCCATCAATGCTGGTCTGGCAATGAAGGGCTTTGATTCACTGCTCATCGACTCGGAGAGGAAGACGGTGACCAAGTCCCACCCGCTGGCACTGGATCTTTCTGCCATAGCCAAGGGGTACGCCGTGGACCAGGTTGGACAAATGATTGAGAATCACCATATCCGTGATTATCTTATCGATATTGGTGGTGAAGTCTTGGTCAGCGGCAACCGTTCGGAGGGAGTCCCCTGGAACGTGGCAATCGAACGCCCGGATGATCTTCAATTTGAAAAGAAAAGTTTACTGTACCAGCAAGTGCGTACGGAAAACGGCAAAACGGCAATAGCCGGGTCGGGTGATTATCGTAATTTCTTTATTCATGAAGGCAGGCGATATTCCCATACCATAAATCCGGAGAGCGGCTGGCCGATTTCCCATGATCTGGCGTCAGTGACTGTCATAGCGGATTCAGTAATGGCCGCAGATGCCTGGGCGACTGCATTACTGGTTCTTGGCCTGAAGGAAGGCTTGTTGCTGGCAAATGAATTACAATTGGCGGCCTACTTTATCGTTTCAGGAAGCAACGGGTACAGTGCCCGTCACTCAGAGGCTTTCAACCGGTATTTTTAAGCAACCCAGGTATTCGGACACAGCATGAGTAAATCCAAGAAAAAATATGACCTGCTTGTCATCGGCAGTGGTCCTGCTGGTGAGGCTGCCGCCATGAATGCGGCCAAGGCTGGCAAGGATGTCGCCGTTGTAAGTGACAAGCCCAGTTTGGGCGGAAACTGTACTTTCCTGGGGACAATACCCTCCAAAGCGATTCGCTACTCCGTCAAGCAGGTAATTACTTTTCATACCAATCCTTTGCTCAGGGAGCTGGGGGGTATGAAGAAACTGACCTTCCAGCAAGCCCTGAAGCAAGCCGAGCGTGTGATTTACGAGCAGAGCAAATCACGTAGTGATGCCTATGAGCGCAATAATGTATCCGTTATCCAGGGCACAGCCCAGTTTGTGAACAAAAACCAGATACAGGTCACTGAAGGCAAGTCCAGGACCCAATACGAAGCAGACAATTTCATTATTGCCACAGGTTCTAGGCCATACCGTCCGGGTGACGTAGATTTCAGGCATCCCCGGGTTTTTGACAGCGACACCATACTGCAGCTCAAGAGCACACCAAAAAAAGTCACCATTATCGGTGCCGGGGTAATTGGATGTGAATACGCTTCGATATTTGCCGGAATGAAGGTCAAGGTGGAAATGATTAATCCAGCGGACTCGCTGCTTTCCTATCTGGATACAGAGATCACCGATGCACTGAGTTACCATCTCCAGAATATGGGGGTAAGGTGCCGCCATCAGGAGCATTTCAGCAAGCTGGAATACCATGATGATCACGTGGTGACCTATCTGGAGTCTGGCAAGAAGATCAAGAGCGATATACTCCTATGGGCTAATGGGCGTACCGGAAATACCGATAACCTGAATCTCGATGCCGTTGGTCTGGAAGCTGACAGCAGAGGACGGCTGAGCGTCAATGGCCATTACCAGACTGATACAGACAACATTTATGCAGCCGGTGACGTTATTGGCTGGCCCTCACTGGCCAGTGCTGCCTATGACCAGGGCAGGGCGGCCTGCAGCGCGATTATCAATCCCGATGAGTTTCATTTTGTCGAAGATGTTGCCACCGGTATCTATACCATTCCTGAAATTAGCACTGTGGGTTATACCGAACAGGAGCTGACCGAGAAAAAAGTGCCCTACGAGGTTGGTAAGGCTTTTTTCAGGAACATCGCACGAGCACAGATTACCGGTGATGAGGTGGGCATGCTTAAGATTATCTTTCATTTTGAAACGCTGGAAATTCTGGGTATACACTGTTTCGGTGACCAGGCGTCTGAAATTGTCCATATCGGTCAGGCCATCATGAATCAGCAGGGTGAGGCGAATAACCTGAAATATTTCATTAATACGACCTTTAATTACCCGACCATGGCCGAAGCATACAAAGTAGCCGCACTCAATGGCTTTAATCGGCTGTTTTGAGTATTTTGATGCATTCTTTTCAATATAGGTGCTGTCTGCCTGCAGGCCTTGATTTATATAGGGCTTGAACGAAAAAACGCTTGATTGCAAAAAGCGGAAAGTGTAAATTGGCACCCCGCTTGAAGCAGTGAAATTTTTGTCGTTTTGACCGCTCTTTAGTCTTTTTTTTCGAAAGAACAGCGGTTCACTGCCCGCAGACAGTTTTGGTTGAACTGACCACTACTGAAGACCCAGAAAATTTTTTAGCCATTGCCCGATGTTTTCACTGAATGCATTGTCGTAGTGTCATCAATTTTCTCAAGACGGACCTGTCTATTGCCCTGGTCCGGATGATGTAGTACAGACAGTGTGAGAGAAAAAGCTGACAAGCTTTGCGCACTGGAAATTCTTTCAGGCCAGGTCCTGAAAGCATTCTGATCACAAGATAAAACACAGGTTGGCAGGTTTGAATATAGATCTATTTCCCCTGGTACTTTACGGCTCAATTGTCATTATCGCGATTGTCGGCCTGCTGATTGTCTCAACCGTGCTTGGTCAGAAGCGAAGCGATCATGCTACCCAGGATGTTTATGAATCTGGTGTACTGCCTACCGGCTCGCCAAACATCAGGATTTCCGTCCCTTTCTACCTTACTGCCATTCTTTTCATTATTTTCGACCTTGAAGCGGTATTCCTGTTCGCATGGGCTGTGTCGATTCGTGAGGCCGGGTGGGTCGGTTTTATTGAGGTCGCTATTTTCATTGTGATTCTTGTCGCCGGCCTCGTATATCTCTGGAAAAGTGGCGCACTGGAATGGCGTACGTCACGCCAGCGTCATGACAGGGATCTCGTCAAAGGCCCTGGTGGTGTCGTCAATATCAGGGATGGAAAGAAAATTGAAGAAGAAATTACCCAGGATAATCATCATGGGGGAGGTCACTAATGAGTTGGGAACTGGTCCGTCCTGAAGAAGTCTCTGACCCGCGTCCGGGCATGGGAGAGTTTGATGACTATATTCGCAAGAATGTCATCATGACCAGGCTTGAAGATATGCTGGCCTGGAGTCGTAAAAACTCACTCTGGCCATATAACTTCGGCTTGTCTTGCTGCTATGTTGAGGCAGCAACAGCCATTTCCAATCGCCATGATATTTCCCGTTTCGGTGCCGAGGTTTTTCGCGCTACACCACGGCAGGCTGACATGATTATTATCGCCGGTACCGTGTTCAGGAAGGTGGCGCCGGTGGTCCAGCGTCTATATGAGCAAATGATGGAGCCGCGCTGGGTGATATGCATGGGATCCTGTGCCAATTCCGGTGGTATGTATGACATCTACTCCGTTGTTCAGGGGGTGGACAAATTCCTGCCTGTGGACGTTTATGTATCTGGATGTCCCCCGCGTCCGGAAGCATTATTGCAGGGACTTACCCTGCTTCAGGATTCCATAGGCAAGAAACGCCGCCCCGTAAGCTGGGTTATCAATGATCAGGGTATCCACGAGCGTGAAAAAGTGGAAATCCAGCGTGAGAAACGCCTCAAAGACCGCATCAGTGCCACTGAACTGGTGAGTCCGGATGAGGTAGGACCTAGCTACTGGGACGTTGCCAGCGGTAAAAAAGGTCCGCATGACCAGGATTAATCCTCTTTTGCAGACACAGACATACACATAAGCACACTTAAAATAGAGACAAGAGTTGACTACCGTAAGCGAACAAACAGCCCAGGAAGCACAGGCACAGCAACCCGCTGTCATTGATGCCCTTTACCGGAAGTTTGGTGAATCCACTTTTGTACGTCAGCATACTGCCGAAGGCATGCCGACATTGTGGGTGCCACGCAGCCAATTACTCGACATACTGCGTTACCTGCGCGATGAGTATCGCCCCCGCTACGAGATGCTGCTCGACGTAACCGCTATAGATGAACGCATGCGTGTCAACAGGCAGGGGCAGCCTGACAGTGATTTTACAGTGGTCTACCACCTGATTTCCTATTCGGGTAATTGTGATATTCGTCTCAAGGTAGCTCTGTCTGAAAACGACCAGAATATCCCGACGGTTATCTCCCTGTGGCCAGCTGCCAACTGGCATGAGCGGGAAATGTGGGACATGTTTGGCATAAATGTAGAAGGCCATCCCAACCAGAAAAGAATTTATACGCCTCCCACCTGGGTTGGACACCCCCTACGCAAGGATCATCCCGCCAGGGCTACGGAAATGGACTGGTTCCAGATGAGCGACGAAATTCAGGATCGTGAACAGGAAGCCATGCTGTTTGATCCTGAGGAATGGGGCATGACCCGTCATTCCGATACTTCCGAGTACATGTTCCTCAACTTTGGTCCTAATCACCCGGCCGCCCACGGTATTATCCGCTTTGCCCTGCAACTCGATGGTGAGTATGTGATTAATTGCGTACCTGACGTGGGATACCACCACCGCGGCGCAGAAAAGATGGGCGAACGCCAGAGCTGGCATACCTACATTCCCTATACAGACCGTATTGATTATCTCGGCGGTGTCATGAATAACCTGCCTTATGTCATGGCGGTTGAAAAGATGGCTGGCATCAAGGTTCCTGAGCGGGTTCAGACCATTCGTGTGATGCTCGCCGAATTCTTCAGGATATGCAGTCACCTGCTTTTCTATGGCACCTGGGCCGTTGACCTTGGGCAACTCTCGCCCCTGTTTTACTGTTTCGAAGATCGTGAAAAAGCATTCAACATAATCGAATCAATCACCGGTGGGCGTATGCATCCCAGCTGGTTCCGTATCGGTGGTGTTGCCCAGGACCTGCCAAATGGCTGGGACAAGCTGATTCGTGAGTTCGTTGAATACTTCCCGAAACGTCTTGCCGAATACGACAAGATGATTATGGCAAATACCACTATCCGCCAACGTACCCAGGGTGTGGGTTCCATGACTACACAGGATGCATTTGACTGGGGTATGACCGGTCCGGCCCTGCGTGCAACCGGACTTGAATGGGACTATCGCAAGAACAGGCCCTACAGCGGGTATGAAAACTTCGAGTTTGACGTGCCAATTGCCGTTAACGGTGATTGCTATGACAGGGCTGCTGTGCGTGTTGAAGAGATGCGCCAGAGCTGTCGAATAATCAAGCAGTGCGTAGAAAATATGCCGTCTGGTCCTTACAAATCAGACCACCCCCTGGCAACACCTCCTATCAAGGAAAAGTCTAAGCAGGATATTGAAACCCTGATTGATCACTTCCTGAGCGTGAGCTGGGGACCAATTATTGATCCAACAGAAGTGTCGATGACTATCGAGGCGACCAAGGGTCTGAACATGTACTACCTGATCAATGATGGTGGTAGTGGCTCCTATCGCACGCGCATAAGAACGCCTTCTTTCATCCATATCCAGGCAATACCATTCCTGAGTCGTGGGCTGATGCTGGCAGACTTTACTGCCGTCGTCGCTACCACTGATTTTGTGATGGCAGATGTGGACAAGTAGGCTGAAAAGCAAGATTCTCCAGTAGGAAATTGATCTAGAAATGAGCAACATCATCGCCAGTACAGCCGTCAAGGCAAGAACGCTGACTGAAGAAGAAATTCACGAGATAGAGCATGAAAAAACGCACTATCCGTATACGCAGGCAGTGGGTCTTGAGGCGCTGAAAATTGTACAGAAATACCAGGGCTGGGTGTCCGATGAAAGCCTGTTGGCCGTGTCCGAGTATTTGGATATTCCACCGGATGAGCTGGAAGGAGTCGCGACATTCTTCAATATGATTTTCCGGCGACCGGTAGGTAAGTATGTCATCAGGTTATGTGACAGCGTCGCCTGCTGGATGCTCGGGTGTGATTCCCTGAAAGACCATATCACCAATACCCTGGGTATTGAGTATGGAGAGACAACCGAAGACAACCTGTTTACATTGATTCCTGTGCAGTGTCTGGGTGCCTGTGACAGGGCGCCAATGATGATGATCAATCGTGAAACCTACCGGGATATAACACCTGAGAAGATTGATGACATTGTGGCTGAATACAAGGCGAAGGGCTAAACCCTGGTTACAGAGACTCAATAGAGTTCAGAGATTCGACTGAGAAAATGGACAAACCTTTAACAAAAAATATCGAAGCAGGTCGCTTACCGTTTGATTTCAAGCAGTATGAAGCGGCTGGTGGCTATGAAAGTGTCCGCAAGGTAATAACCATGGAACCTGGCGATGCGGTTAACCTGGTCAAGGAAGCCGGCCTGGGTGGCCGTGGTGGTGCCGGGTTCAACACGGGCCTTAAATGGAGCTTTGTTCCTCCACCCGATGGTGGCCCCCGTTACCTTGTCGTCAATGGCGACGAAATGGAACCGGGTACGTTCAAGGACAGATTGCTGATTGAACATGATCCTCATCTCCTGATTGAAGGGATGATCACCGCCAGCTATGCCATACAGGCCAGCACCGGATATATCTTCCTGCGGGGTGAATATATCGAGTGCGAGGAGCGTCTTCTCAAGGCTATTGACGAGGCTTATGAGAATGGCATGCTCGGCAAGAATATTCTGGGATCAGGGTTTGATCTGGATATATACCTGCATACCAGTGCCGGGCGCTATATCTGTGGTGAAGAAACCGCCCTTATCAATGCTCTCGAAGGCAAAAGGGCCAATCCACGAGCCAAGCCGCCATTTCCACAGGTTAGTGGGTTGTGGGGCAGGCCAACGGTTGTGAATAATGTAGAGACCATCTGCAACATTCCCGGCATCGTGGCCAATGGCACTGATTGGTATCAGGGGCTTGGCAAAGGGGAGCATGTTGGAACGCGTATATCCGGTGTCAGTGGCAGGGTAAACAATCCTGGTTGCTGGGAAGTGCCGGTTGGTATCACTTTCAGGGAATTGCTGGAAGATTATGCCGGTGGCATGAAGGATGGTTACGAACTTAAGGCATTTTTGCCCGGTGGAGGGTCAACTGATTTTCTCATGCCCGAACACCTGGATCTCGTGATGGATCCCGGTGAAGTCCAGATAGCAGGCAGCCGTCTGGGTACATCCCTGATAATGGTCCTTGATGACAAAACATGTCCGGTGGGTTGTGTTCGTAACCTGATCAAGTTTTTTGCCCATGAAAGCTGTGGCTGGTGCACGCCCTGCAGGGACGGTTTGCCCTGGGTTGAGCATATTCTCAACAAAATGGAAGAGGGCAAGGGTGAAATGAAGGATATCGAGATCCTGAAGGAAATGACCGGTTACATGGCACCGGGAAATACCTTTTGCGCATTGGCACCTGGAGCGGCAGAACCTTTGCAGAGCGCACTCAAGTATTTCATGGATGAGTTTGAAGACCATGTAAACCATGGTTGCAGCTACCAGAAACATTGATAAATTACGTTAAATAGTACTTATAAATATTTGATTATTAAGTATTTATAGAGGTTTTAAAAGTGGTAAAAATTACCGTTGATGGCAAAGTCCTGGAAGTGGACGAAAACAAGAACCTGCTGGAGGAAATCCTCTCCAATGGGGAAGATTTGCCATATTTTTGCTGGCACCCGGCGATGGGCTCTGTGGGGTCATGCCGCCAGTGTGCGGTAATTGAATATGCTGACGATGAAGATCAACGTGGCCGCCTGAATATGGCGTGTATGACAGCACCTCGCGACGGAGCACGTTATTCCATCGAGAATGCAGCCAAGTTCCGCTCCCAGGCCATTGAAAGCATCATGATCAACCATCCGCACGACTGCCCTGTCTGTGAAGAAGGTGGTGAATGTCATCTACAGGACATGACGGTCATGTCGGGCCACAACTACCGACGTTATGATGGTAAAAAGAAAACCCATACAAACCAGTACCTGGGGCCGTTCATTAACCATGAGATGAATCGCTGCATAACCTGTTACCGCTGTGTCAGGTACTACAAGGATTATGCTGGTGGTACAGATTTTGGCCCCCAGGCTTCCCACGATAACACCTATTTCGGTCGCTGGCAGGAAGGTCCTCTGGAGAGTGAATTCAGTGGCAACCTGGCAGAAGTGTGTCCCACCGGTGTTTTTACTGACAAGCCTTTTGCCAAACACTATGTGCGCAAATGGGACCTGCAGACCTCTCCCTCGGTGTGTGCCGGCTGCAGTGTAGGCTGTAATACAAATCCGGGAGAACGTTACGGTACCCTGCGTCGTGTCGTAAACCGGTTCAATGACGAAGTAAATGGCTATTTCCTGTGCGACCGTGGACGCTTTGGTACCGGTTATGTGAACAGCGATGATCGTATTACCGTCTCCATGACCCGTGACAGCCATTATGCAGATCCTGTCCTTGCTACCAATGAAGAAGCTCGTGACAAACTGTTGGCTATGGCTGGCAGTGCCATAGGTATCGGATCGCCCAGGGCATCCATGGAAGCAAACTTTGCACTCCGGGAACTCGTTGGTGCCGAAAATTTTTACGCGGGTGTGTCAGAAAAAGAGCTGGGCATGCTGGACCAGATTCTCGACATATACCGCACTAGTCCGGTAAATGTGGCCAATATCAAGGATATTGAGGCATCAGATGCCGTCCTGATACTTGGTGAGGATGTCACCAATACGGCTGCCCGTTTATCACTGGCCCTGCGTCAGTCGGTGAGGAACCTGGGCAAGGACATGGCCAGGGCCATGAAGTTCCCGGATTGGCAGGATGCTGCTATTCGACAGCTGACCATGGATCGCAAGAGCCCATTGTTTATTCTGTCACCCCATGCAACCCGCCTGGATGATGTCGCTCAAAATGTACATATAGCCACTGCAGCCGAGAGCGCGAAGATAGGCTTCGCCATTGCATCTGCACTGGATGGCAATGCACCGGGTGTAACAGATCTTACTGAGGAAGAGCAAGGGCTTGTCCAGACCATTGCCACCGCCCTGAAATCTGCAAAACAGCCTTTAATTATTAGTGGAACAGGCAGCCTGAATCCGGCACTGATCGATGCCGCCGCCAATATTGCTACAGCACTGGCTGATGGCGAGATAACAGCCAATCTGGCCCTTGTATCACCTGAAGCAAACAGTATGGGACTTGCCCTTATTACTGAAGGCTCCGGAAAAGGCATTGAGCAGGCGATGGATAGCGGTGCCAAATCCGCCATTGTGCTGGAAAATGATTTATATCGCAGGGCGTCCACTGCCAGGGTTGATGGATTTATCGACGGCCTTGATCATCTGGCCGTTCTGGACAGCCTCAAGCATAAAACCGGTGAAGCAGCCAATCTGGTTCTTGCAAGCGGTACCTTTGCTGAAACATCCGGGACCTTTGTTAATTATGAAACCCGTGCCCAGCATTTTTACTCTGTTTTCAAACCGCTCGAAAGTATTCGTTCCAGCCTGTCCTGGTTGAGTGACAAGCCAATAGCCGAAGTGACCCGTGCGTGTGCAGAATCCGTGGCCGACTGTCAGGGTATGGCGAACCTGACTCCCGGGAAAACCCTGGCAGGCATGCGTTATCCGCGACAACAGCATCGCTATAGTGGGCGTACAGCCATGCGCGCCGATATCAGCGTTCATGAGCCCAAGCAGGAACAGGACGAGGAGGGGATTATGTCCTACTCCATGGAAGGTATTCCCCCTGTTCGTGATGCTGAAGTGTTTAACACGCCCTGGTACGGCGGATGGAATTCAAACCAGAGTATCTTCAAGTTCCAGTCACATACTGGTGAAGGACTCAAGCAGGCAACTCATGGCCATGTGCTGGTTAATAATGCCGCCACGGATAATTTGAATAGTACAGATAAAAAGTACAGTGCAGTCACCACGCTGGAAACGTCTGCCGGTGATTACACGGTATTCCCTCTCTATCATCTCTTTGGCAGCGAGGAATTAACAGGAAAAACACCGGCAATTCAGGAAAAAGCCACTGGCGCCTATATTGCGCTGTGTGAAGAGGATGCCGCCAAACTGGGTCTGCAAGCCAGCGATGGACTTGCGGTGCAGAATAATGGTGCCGTTCCCTATGTCATACGCAGTTCCATAAAGCCCGGTACGGTAGGGGTATCCGTTGGTCTCAACGGACTCAATTTTGCCGATCTTGAAGGCGGGATTTCACTGGCGAAAGCCTCTGACTGGAAAACACCTCCAGACTGGCGCGCCGCGAATATCATTGTCAGTGACAAGCAAACCCATGAATCAGCAGGGGAGGACGCCTGATGTTTACTTTTGAGGTAGGTTCACTCCTCAACATCGCCCTGATTCTGGGTGTTGTCCTTACCCTGGCGGCACTGCTGATCTGGATGGAACGTCGTGTCCTGGGTTTTTTCAATGATCGCCTGGGTCCCAACCGTGTGGGACCGTTCGGTATCCTCCAGTCCGTGGCCGATGTTATCAAGCTGATTACCAAGGAAGACTGGATACCTCCCTTTGCGGATAAACAGACATTTGTTGTAGCACCGCTGATAATCCCAATAGTGATGCTACTCAGTTTTGCGATGATTCCTTTTGCGCCCAATGTTGGCATTATCGATATGAACATTGGCCTTCTTTTCGTGATGGCGATGGCAGGATTGGCATCCTATTCAGCCATGCTGGGTGGACTGGCTTCCAATAACAAGTTTGCCCTTCTCGGTGGATTGCGTGCGGCAGGGCAGATGATTTCCTACGAAGTGTTCATGGGTATTTCCATACTGGGCGTTGTGATTCTTTCAGACAGCCTGTCACTGCGCGGTATCGTGGAAGCACAAGAAGATGGCTGGTACGTCATTCCCCAGTTTCTTGGGTTCATCGTGTTTATGGTGGCAGCGCTTGCTGAATCCCATCGCTGGCCCTTTGACCTGCCAGAGGGTGAAGCTGAAATTATTTCGGGTTTCAACACTGAATATTCAGGCATGAAATTCGGCCTGTTTTTTGTTGGTGAGTATATCGGCATGTTATTGATGGCATGTCTTATTCCAGTCCTCTTTTTTGGCGGCTGGCACGCACCCTTTGGGTTGGAATTGGGTAACGAGATCATTTCCGGTGTGTTCTGGATGTTCGTTAAGACCATGTGCCTTGTGGTGTTCTTTATTCTGGTCAGGGCCGCACTGGCGCGTCCACGATATGACCAGTTAATGAGTTATGGCTGGCTGGTGATGCTGCCATTGTCCTTGTTGAATCTACTTGTAACCGGCGCAATTGTGCTGATGCAGGGGAGTTGATAATGCTTAAAGCGTTGATGCATCAGGTAAAAATTATCTGGTCACAGATTGTTTCGCTGTGGCTGGTATTCCTGCATCTATTTAATAAAGCCGATACAGTTGAGTATCCTGAAGTTAAACCGCATACCTTTCCGCGCTGGCGTGGCAGGATCATCCTGACCCGTGATCCGGATGGTGAAGAACGCTGTGTTGCCTGCAACCTGTGTGCCGTGGCCTGTCCCGTTGACTGTATTGCACTCCAGAAAACAGAGGATGAAGAAGGGCGCTGGTATCCTGAATTTTTCCGCATCAATTTTTCCCGCTGCATAATGTGTGGATTTTGTGAAGAAGCCTGTCCGACTCACGCTATCCAACTGACTCCCGATTTCGAGATGGCTGAGTATGTACGCCAAGACATGGTCTGGGAAAAGGAACACATGCTCATCAATGGCACCGGCAAATACCACGATTACAATTTCTACAAGGTTGCCGGTAAGGCAATTGGCGGCAAGGACAAGGGCGAAGCCCAGAATGAGCTTCCGCCGACGGACAGGAGGAGCCTGTTGCCATGAATGTACTGTTTTATGGTTCCGCCATTATTGCGATCCTGGCGACTTTGATGGTGATAACAAGAACGAATGTTGTCCATGCTTTGCTGTACTTCATTGTTTCCCTGCTTTCCATTGCCGTAATTTTCTATACTCTGGGCGCTCCCTTTGCTGCCGCTCTGGAGGTCATCGTCTATGCAGGTGCAATTATGGTGATGTTCCTGTTTGTTGTGATGATGTTGAACCTTGGACAGGTGACACAGGATCAGGAAAGAGCCTGGTTGACCCCGTCAATCTGGATTGGTCCAAGCCTGATGGCTATTCCATTACTTATCGAAGTGATTTATGCCATCAACATGACCGATGCAGATATGGCAACAACAGTTGTTAGTGGAAAGGATGTAGGAACAGCATTGTTTGGTCCATATGTTCTGGCTGTAGAGCTTGCATCCATGCTACTGCTTGCAGGCCTGGTGGGTGCTTTCCATCTGGCAAGAAAATAAGAATAAAGACGCGTTTGACAACGGTTAGGCAACAACGGTGAGAGGATAAAGTCAGTGTTACCCCAAATTACAATGCAAGCTATTCCCATGGAGCATGGCCTCTTACTGGCTGCAATCCTGTTTATTTTGGGAATGGTGGGTGTTCTGACCCGTCGCAACCTGGTATTCATCCTGATGTCACTGGAAATCATGCTAAATGCTACAGGCCTTGCTTTCATTGTCGCTGCTTCACGCTGGGGACAGGTGGATGGCCAGATCATGTTCATTATGATTTTGAGTCTGGCAGCCGCCGAAGTGGCTGTTGCGCTTGGACTGGTACTACAGTTTTTCCATAAACGTAAAACACTGGATATAGACGCCCTTAACGAAATGAGAGGCTGACAGCTTCAATTCTCATGGCCGAAAAACAAGGCGAGATACAAGGTAAGACAAGACATGCTTGAATTATTGTGGTTAGTGCCGGTAATCCCTTTCATCGGATTCCTCATTCTTACGCTGACCTGTGGAAAACTGCCACAGGTTCCCGCGGGGATTATTGGTGCGGGTTCCATTGGCCTGTCTTTCCTCGTTGCACTTTTTGTGGGTATGCAGTTCTCGGCAACCGAGGCCAGCTCATTTTCCCAGACCTTATGGACCTGGATGTCTGTAGGCGATTTTGATGCCGGATTCACCTTCTACCTGGATGGTGTTTCCATGGTCATGATGTATGTCATTACCGGGATCGGATTTCTGATTCATGTCTATGCCACAGGTTACATGAATGGTGATCCAAGCTTCGCCCGATTCTTCTCTTACATGAACCTTTTTGTCTCCGCCATGCTGATCCTGGTGCTGGCTGACAATCTGGTGCTGCTCTTCATGGGCTGGGAAGGTGTGGGACTGTGTTCATACCTGTTAATTGGCTTTTGGTACAAAGACCCCAACAATGGATACTGCGCTCGTAAAGCCTTCGTCATGACCAGGGTAGGGGATGCTTTCATGGCACTGGGTCTTTTTGCCCTGTTCGTCAGTACAGGCACCCTGAATATCCAGGAAGCCATGCTCAACGCCGAAATGGAATGGGAAGTCGGATCGGGAATTGCAACAGCAGTTACCTTGCTTCTGCTGGGGGGGGCGGTAGGTAAATCCGCGCAGCTGCCATTACAGACCTGGTTACCGGATGCCATGGCCGGGCCAACCCCCATTTCAGCGCTGATTCACGCCGCTACCATGGTTACAGCGGGTGTCTACCTGATCGCCAGGACCCATGTGCTTTATACACTGGCTCCTGAAATCCAGTATCTGGTTGGTGTCATTGGCGCTATCACCCTGTTGATGGCTGGATTTACTGCTCTGACACAAAGCGATATCAAAAAAGTACTGGCATTTTCTACTGTAAGCCAGATCGGCTATATGTTTCTTGCCCTGGGTGTTGGTGCCTGGAACAGTGCCATTTTCCACCTGATGACGCATGCCTTCTTCAAGGCACTCCTGTTTCTTACCGCTGGCTCAATCATTCTTGCCATGCACCATGAACAGGATATTTTCAAAATGGGCGGTCTGCGCAAGGACCTGCCCTGGAGTCACTGGCTGTTCCTGATTGGAACACTTGGCCTGGTGGCTTTCCCTGGCTTTTCCGGCTTTTTCTCGAAAGAGGAAATCTTGGCTTCAGCCCTGGCCAACCACGATGGCGGATTTATTCTGTTTCTGGCTGGAATGCTGGGTGCCGTCATGACTTACCTCTACAGCTTCAGATTATACTTCCTGGTCTTCTATGGGAAGAAAACCCATGATGGACATGAAGTGATGGGGCTGCATTTGCAGGGCCCTCTGGTATTACTGGCTGTTGGTGCCGTGCTTTCTGGTTATATCCACATTCCTGTTGATGCCGTATTCCCTGAAGGGGAAGAACATCATGCATCCATGATGGCCCAGGCGGCGATGATCCTTATTCCAATGCTTGGTTTTGTCCTGGCCTGGTGGGTTTTTATCAAGGGCCAGGTAGACACAGAGAAACTGGCGGGCCAGGGCTTTGGCGCTGCGCTTCACCGTTTCTGGTTTACCCAATGGGGGATGGATTGGCTCTATAACACCCTTATCTGCAAGCCTTATATGTGGTTGGCAGAATTTAACAAGAAAGATTTTATCGACTTTATTTACAACGGTTCGGCCAGGATAGTCCGTTTCTGCCATGACATCATGAGCGAAACCCAAACCGGGCAGCTGCGCTGGTATGCAATTAGCGTTGCCTATGGCTTGCTGTTATTAGTCACCATAGGAGTGCTGTTATGATCCTTGTCTGGTTAATAACAATCCTGTTCGTCGGCGGTATTGGCGCCTGGCTTTCAGAAAAGAGCAACCCGCAGTTACCCCGGGTGATAGCCCTGGCAACCATTCTGCTGGACCTGTTCCTGGTTGTGCTGATGTTCGTTGCACCAGGTGCCCTTGGCCTGGACAGTGCAGCCAGTGTGGCTGATCTTGGCCAGCCCGGGGAATGGCTGGTTCTGAGCAGCAATGAATGGATCCCCCGATTTGGTATCTCCTTCATTTTTGGTGCTGATGGGCTTGGTATGCTGCTCATCATGCTTACTGTTTTCCTGGGACTGATGTCTCTTGGTTCAGCCTGGCATGAAATCAAGGATCAACCCGGGTTCTTCTATTTCAACCTGCTTTGGACACTGGCCGGTGTGATCGGCGTGTTTACTGCTCTTGACCTGTTCCTGTTCTTCTTTTTCTGGGAAGTAATGCTCATCCCGATGTATTTCATCATCGCCATTTGGGGACATGAGAACAAGGAATACGCGGCGATGAAGTTTTTTATCTTCACACAGGTAAGTGGCATGCTTATGCTGCTGGCCATACTGGTGCTCGTATTCTTCCATTACCAGGATACCGATATACTGACATTCAGTTACTTTGACCTGTTGGGCACTAATATTCCTTCAGAGTATGGTTTCTGGCTAATGCTTGGATTTTTCCTGGCATTTGCCACAAAACTGCCTGCAGTACCTGTCCACAACTGGTTGCCGGATGCTCACTCACAGGCTCCAACTCCTGGGTCTGTTATTCTGGCTGGTATTCTGCTTAAAACCGGTGCGTACGGTCTGATTCGCTTTACGATTCCACTGTTTCCCGATGCCAGTGCAACTTTTGCTCCAACGGCCATGTTGATGGGGGTTATCAGTATCCTGTACACGGCCAAAGTGGCGTTTGGACAGAATGACCTCAAACGGTTGATAGCCTATACCTCTGTGAGTCATATGGGCTTTGTATTGCTTGGTGTCTATGCATGGACAGCACAGTCGGTGCAGGGCGCTGTGATGACGATGCTGGCTCATGGCTTCAGTGCAGCAGCCCTGTTTATGCTTGCGGGAGGTCTTCAACACCGTATTCATACTCGTCAAATGGACCAGATGGGTGGCCTTTGGGGCGCTGCTCCCAAAATGGCATTCATGGCACTGTTCTTTACGGTTGCTGCAGTAGGTATGCCGGGCCTGGGTAATTTCATTGGAGAATTCCTGGTACTGCTGGGGACATTCAGGATAAGTATTGCGGCCGCCGCCCTGGCAGCGATTGGAATGGTCGTTGCTGCCGTGTATTCATTAATCGTGATTCAGAAAGTCTTTCATGGTGAGAACAAGAACAATCTTGTGGTTGAAGACCTGACCACGATAGAAATGATCTGCCTTGGACTGATGATGATTGGTCTGCTCTGGATGGGGCTTTATCCCCAGTCCATGCTTGACATGTCAGAACCGACATTGCGCAGTCTGGGTGTATTGTTTTTCGACTGACCGTACTGGTTACCCGAAAAACACATGAAGGTTAAAAAAAGTTAAGCGGTAAGAAAGACTAAAGATGAACGTAAGACGAACGTAAGACGCACGAAAGGCGTACTAAACAGAAATTCGCTTGAACAAGACATTTGAAGGTAGAAACAGTCACTATGTATAGCAACCTCATTATCGACCTGATGCAGATTATCATGCTGACCCTGGGTTCAGTTGTGGTAATGATGACTGCTGCCTTCAAGCGCGACCATGCCATTGTCTCTGGTCTGACTGTGTTCAGCCTGACGGCTGCATTGCTGACTTTCCTGTTTATCGAGCCAGTGCTGCCCCTGGAAGCAACCCAGTTGTTGATGATTGATGAATACAGTCTTTTCTTTTCCAACCTGATTATTGTTGGTGCCATTGCAACCGCTTTGCTTGCCTATCCATATTTTCAGCGTCACAGCGTCCAGAATGAGGAGTTTTATATCCTTCTCATGACCGCTACTCTTGGTGGTGTGGTGTTGGCGTGCAGTAACCACTTTGTGTCGTTCCTCATTGGTATGGAAATGATGGGGATCAGTCTTTATGCCATGATTGCCTATCCTGTGCATGATACGTCCAGTGCCAAGTTTCCACTGGAAGCGGCAATCAAGTACCTGATTATGTCAGGACTTACTTCCGGAATAACCCTGTTTGGTATCGCCCTGGTGTATGCCTATATTGGCACCTTGGGTTTTGATGAAATTCCTGCGGCATTGGCTGCAGCTGGCGACCTGAGCCCTGTGTTCCTGATGGGGGTTCTCATGATTGTTGCTGGTGCAGCCTTCAAATTGTCCCTGGTTCCTTTCCACATCTGGACCCCGGATGTCTATGAAGGTGCACCGGTTCCGGTCACAGCTTACCTGGCAACGGTATCCAAGGCGGCCATGCTGGCTGTAACCATGAGACTCTTACTCGCATCCAATGCACTTGAATTCAATGCGGTAACGGCTGTACTGACAGTCATGGCCGCTGCCTCGATGATCATCGGTAATTTGCTGGCGGTAATGCAGGAAAATATCAAACGCCTGTTTGCCTATTCATCAATTGCCCACCTTGGTTATATGATTGTCGTCGTTATCGCTGCTGCCAGGATAGAAAACGCACTGTCTGTTGAAGCCATGGGTTTTTACATTTTGGCTTACTTTATTATGTCCCTGGCTGGCTTTGCTGTGATCAGTGCTATTTCCAGCAACGAACATGAACTTGATCATCTGAGTGATTTTCGGGGTCTTTTCTGGCGTAACACCTGGGTTTCAGCTGTACTGATCACAGTGCTGCTCTCTCTGGCCGGTATTCCTTTAACAGCCGGGTTTATCGGCAAGTTCTATATTTTCAACTCCGGCGTGGAAGGTGAGCTTTGGTTCCTGCTGACCATGCTGATTATCGGTAGTGCGATAGGGCTTTACTACTATCTACGTCTGATCTACACCATGTTGCAACCGGCCGAAATTACGGGTGAAGATCCTGCCACGAATGCAATGCCCGCTGGAGTTCATGTTGTCATGGCTGCCATGACACTGGGAATTATTTATCTCGGTGTGTACCCAACCCCGATGATTAATACCCTGGAAAGTCTTGCTTCGGCATTCTAGAGAAGGCCGGTAGATTTAATTATTGATCGTGCCACCGCAGGCACGACTTGACTTGAAATTTCCCACTTTACCCAATTCAACTGGTTAAAAATTAGCCATTTGAGTGCATTTCCTCGGATAAACCCCTGAAATTAGTATTATTTTTGCCTGTAGACTTGCAAAGACAAATCCTAAGTGATTAAAATCACTACCCCGTTGGATATTTGTGCAAACAGAGACACAATCTTTTAACTGACAAGTTAAGAATCCAGCCGGATAGTATTGGTGCAAAACAGTGCAACCAGGCGATAACCTGAAACAGACCGGATTATCTCAAAAGGTAATCAAGGCGGACCCGGAGCCCAGTCATGTCGGTTTACAGCTATACACGTACTTCACAAATAGAACACCTGGAAACTTCCCAGGATCTGGAAACCCTGCTTGAAAAAGAAGATCTGCGCTTGCAGACCTATGCGCTTGGCGAGGGTATGAAAGTGAATGAGCGCATCATTGACCAGGACCAGAAATGGAATATCAATTTTGCAAAACGCCCAGAAGCTGCCAGTTTGCTCAGAAAACTTCAACCTGGTGATATTGTGCTGGCCTGCACGCTGGAAAGGATATTCAGTAACTGTGAAGACATGGCAAATATGCTGCAGGAATTTCGTAAGCGCCGGGTCAAGCTTTATGTAGTTGATCTTGATGGTGAGGTCACGGATACAGAGTTTGCGCCTCAATTTACGGATGTGCTTAAAGTCTTCCACAGCCTGGAAAAGCGTCGCTCAACAGAGCGCATCAAAACCGTTAAACAAAGTCAGCGCAAGAAAGGCCGCTTCCTCGGAGGCAGCCGTCCCTTTGGCTACATGATCCATTCCAATGGCAAGTTGATTGAAAATCCCATGGAGCAGAAGGTCCTGAAAAAAATCCTCGACATGAAAAAACAGGGAAAATCCCTGCGGGCCATTTCCTCTGAAGTCAGTACCCCGATGATGCCGGTCAGTTTCAAGACTGTGCAACGACTTATTAAACGCCACGACAGTGAAATCAACGCCAGGCAGGAAGACCGATAATCCGGTCTGTGCACTGTAATAAGCCTTTTTCACATGCCGATCAGGATCATGCCTGACCTTTCCAGGTATGTTTTAATGCTGACATGCTGAAATCCATTCCTTTCCTGATAGGCCTGCGTTATATCCTTGCACGAAAAAATAACCGTGTAATTTCCTTTACATCCCTAATTTCCATGGCAGGACTCACCCTCGGTGTACTGGCGATCATTGTCGTTCTTTCGGTCTACAATGGTTCCCAGGGGGTTATGCGTGAACGCACGCTGATTACGGTATCCCATGGTGAAATTTCGACACTGACTGCCTTTCCCGATTGGGAAAGCGGATTGTCATTGCTCCAGGGGTATCCGGATATTTCAGGGGTCGCACCTTATGTATCCCTGGAAGGAATGCTCAGCCAGCAGGGGTATCACCAGGTCACAGAGATCAAGGGGATATCTCCAGAAGCTGAAATCAATGTATCTGCCATTGCAGATAATATGGTCGATGGTGAATTGGAGGATCTGGTCCCCGGTGAAAACGGCATCATCCTCGGCAGGGTCCTTGCCGGTAATCTCAGGTTGAACAGGGGGGATGCTGTTAATCTTGTGGTACCGGCTATCCAGGATAATAATCGGTTGAAACTGGAAATGCACCGTTTTACGGTTAAAGGTATTTTTGATCCCCGCTTCAGCATTGGATCAGAACTGGCTCTTGTCCACATTGATGACACTGCTGGCCTGCTGGCAGGGGGGGAGTTGTCGGCCAACATACAGTACCGGCTGAAGGTGCCTGATCCTGACGAGGCGAGGGCAGTTGTTGCCAGTAGTGTGTTACTGCTGGACCAGACATTTCCAGATGTTGGATTCTCGGGCAGGGACTGGAGCGTGACCGAGGCCAGTCTATTCAATGCTCTGAAAATGGAAAAACTACTCACCTGGTTCATGCTGATGATGATTGTTGCCATTGGTGCCTTCAATATTATTTCGACTCTGGTCATGTTGGTGTCGGACAAGAAAGCGGATATTGCTATCCTGAGAACAATGGGAGCTGGCGAAAAAACCATCATGGCAATATTCGTGGTTCAGGGAACCCTGGTGGGAATCCTGGGGACTGCTGCGGGGGCGCTGTTGGGTGTTCTGATTGTCAGTAATTTTTCTGGTATTACCGCCAGTCTTGATGGTTTTGTGGCTCCCGCCAGTCTGTATGTTATCAGCGCATTGCCAGCAACCCTTGATAGCACAGATGTCTGGATAACTTGTGTCATCGCGCTTGGCATAAGCTTTATAGCGACGCTGTATCCTGCGCTCAAGGCCTCTCAGATTTTACCAGCGGAAGTGCTGCGCTATGAATGATCCTGTTCTGCATTGCGAGCAGCTTTGCCGTATTTACCAGGAAGGCAGTAACTCCCTGGAAGTACTCAGTGACGTGAATCTCTCCGTTATGCCCGGTGAAAGTGTAGCTATTACCGGTGCGTCAGGGTCCGGCAAGACGACGTTACTGAATCTGCTGGGTGGAATAGACAAACCAAGCCGGGGCAAAGTCTCTATTCTTGGTCAGGATATTGCTTTGTTGTCAGGCAAGGAACTGGACAAATTACGTAACCAGACACTTGGCTTCGTCTACCAGTTTCATCACCTACTTGGTGAGTTTTCAGCCATAGAAAACGCCGCCATGCCGTTGATTATCGCTCGTCGCCCATATGCTGAATGCCTGTCAAGGGCCAGTGATATTCTGGGAAAAGTCGGATTGAAAGATAGGCTACATCATAAGCCGGCCCAGTTGTCCGGCGGTGAACGGCAGCGAGTCGCTATTGCACGGGCACTGGTGAATAATCCTGCCTGTGTCCTGATGGATGAACCAACGGGGAATCTGGACCTCCATACTGCTGCTGACATTCATGAATTGATGCAGCAATTGAAAACAAGAATTACCACAAGCTTTATCGTAGTTACTCATGATCCTGCTTTTGCCTCACAAATGGATACAGCATATGAATTAACAGAGGGAATGCTTGTGCTTTCCCGTTCTACACGAGGGAGGTGACATGCAATCTCCTCTCGCACTTACGATAGGAAAACGTTACTCCTCGGTACGTTCCCGAAATCTTCTGACAGGGTTTATTTCATTACTGTCCATTACAGGGCTCGGCCTGGGAGTTGCCATTCTGATCACTGTTCTTTCCGTCATGAACGGATTTGACCGGGAACTGCAGGACAGGATACTTGCCATGGTCCCTCATATCACCCTTTATGATGGAAGAACTTCGGCCTTGCAGAATGAAAAACAGTGGCAGGAGATCGCAACGAGCATTAATGCTTTACCGGGAGTTACGGGATCATCGCCATTTTTGCAGTTGCAGGGAATGTTGCTGGCCAATGGCAAGGGTAGGGGCGTTGTCCTTAATGGTATTAATCCCGAGGCCGAAGGCCGGGTGTCTGCCATCAACGAATTTTCCAGTCCAGGCAGTCTGGAGAGCCTGCGGAACAGAGATTACAACATACTGATTGGAGAAGAATTGGCCAACACTCTTGAAGTCTCTCTAGGGGATACCGTAACCCTTGTTTCTACAGTTGTACCCATTACCCCCCTGGGAGAGTTTACTCGCAAGAAGCAATTTACTGTCAGCGGGCTAATCAGGGTTGGCTCTGAGCTGGATAACCGATTGGCTGTTGTCCATATTGGCGATGCCCAACGGGTGTATAGGCTGGGCGATGGTATTCACGGACTCAGGCTGCAGGTGAATGACCTTTTTGCTGTTGAAGGTATTTCCCGGACTATCCGCTCTGACATTACCAACGATTTCCAGATATCCAACTGGACATGGGAATACGGCAACATATATGAAAATATCAGGCTGTCCAAAACACTTGTTGGACTGCTCCTTTCTCTCCTCGTGGCTGTCGCCGCTTTCAATGTCGTTGTAAGCCTGGTAATGGTGGTCAGGGACAAACAGGGTGATATTGCCATCCTCAGGACCATGGGAGCCTCTTTGGGCAATATACGAAATATATTTCTGGTCCAGGGATTCTCCATCGGACTGATCGGGACAGGAGTCGGTCTTCTGCTGGGCATTATATTCTCCCTTACTGTAAGCGATATCGTGCTCTGGCTTGAACAGTTATTTGATATCCGTTTTCTCAGTGCGGATATCTACCCGATTAACTATCTGCCATCACAGATTCGCATCGCAGACCTGTTGCTCGTCTGCTTTTTATCACTATTTCTCACCATGCTCGCAACACTTCTGCCCGCATCCGTTGCTGCAAGAACAGATCCTGCTGTCGCGCTTCGATACGAATAGACTTCACACAGCCACATCGGAAAGCACAACCACTATTTCTGTACTAACCTGATGATGATTCAGGCAAAGCAGGGACGTCATGCGCTCTTGGGTTGTGTCATTCACTCTGGGCGTTATGGCCGGATGTTTTATTCCTGAATTACTGCCTTTCGGCACGTTGCTCTGTTTCTGCCTACCAATATTCCTGACATACCATTTTCCCCGGTTTCGACTTGCTGCTGGTTTTTCACTGGGCATTGCCTGGTTGATTTTCAATGCGACTATGCAAAAACAGGAAATACTGCCTGTTGCGCTTGAACAGCAGAACCTGCTGGTCAGGGGAATTATCCGGGGTTTGCCACAAAACACTGAATTCGCCACGAGAATCTTGCTGGTTAAAGCACAGATTTGCCCGGGTCAGGACATTTCTGATTGTGCAGAAAGTCCTGATGCTGTGGAACGGGAGTTCCTGCTCAATGACTATACAGATACTTCCTATGAACCGGGGCAGCAGTGGTTGCTTGAAGTTCGCCTGAAAAGACCGCATGGAATGGCCAACCCCGGTGGATTTGATTATGAGGCCTGGTTATTCAGTCAAGGCATCGATGCTACCGGTTATGTAAAGGACAGCAAATATAACCGGGTGATCAATCAAGACGTTCCTAACGGATTGTTCTACCGGGTAGATCGGGTGCGGCAGAAATTCAGGCAGGCTGTCTCGGAACTGTCACTGGAGGAGCCAGCATTTCTGTTGGCACTGACCATAGGCGACCGTTCTGCTTTTACGGAGCATGCCCGAAAACTGTTATCAGCCACCGGCACCAATCATCTCATGGTGATTTCCGGACTACACCTGAGTTTGGTGGCATGGCTTATATTCCGTTTTAACGCCACGATCATGAGGAGTTTCCCTTCACTTTGCCTGACAATTCCCGCATGTCGCCTGGCAACGTGGATTGCCTTTGCGGGTACTGGCTGTTTTGGCTTGTTTGCCGGTTTTTCCCTGCCGGTTCAAAGGGCACTGGTCATGGTGTTTTGTGTTTTTACGGGGGTCCTGCTGGACAGGCAAACACAGGGGTACAATCATCTGAGCCTGGCCCTGTTGCTGGTGCTTCTAATAGATCCTTTTGCACTTATGAATACTGGCTTCTGGCTATCCTTTGGCGCAGTTTATCTACTCCTTTTATCCCTTAATCATTCAAGCAGTGTCCCAAGAAACAAGGTTTCCGGACCGTTATTCAAAATCCTGCGCAGCCAGTTTTTCCTTTTTTCGGGACTTGCGCCATTAATGCTCTACCTCTTTGGCTCTCTCAGCCTGTTGACCCCAGTGGTAAATCTTCTGGCTATACCCTTTATCAGTATGCTAGTTGTTCCACTTTGCCTTTTAGCAGTGCTGGTCTACCTGCTTGCCCCATCTTTGTTGCCACTCATTATTACCCTCCCTGATTTCCTGCTTGCGTTGTACACCGATGCACTGGAGAAAGTAATTGAACTGGTCCCGGACTCAGGTTTCAGAATTCCACAGCCCCCCTTGTGGGGAGTAGGCATTCAGTTTGTTTTGATTACCGTTTTACTGTGTTACAAGAACCTGCTTTACCGTCTTGCAGTACTGCTCCTCATATTTTTACCCTACATGTATTCCAGGGATCGTCCTGCACAACAGGCATTCAATCTGCATGTGCTTGATACTGGTCAGGGGTTGGCCGCGGTGCTTGTCACCTCAAATCATTTGCTTATCTATGATACCGGGCCTGCCTACAGTCCCCGTTTCAATGCGGGTAGTGGTGTGGTTATCCCTTTTATCCAGGCATATAACCTGGGTCAGGCAGACATACTGATGATAAGTCATGGGGATAGTGATCATGCTGGCGGGGCCAGAGCACTTTTAACGGAATTCCCAGACAGTAAATTCATGGTTGGGGAGAAAATACCAGGTACTGACAGGAGACAGGTCCTTTGTGAGTCTGGACAATCCTGGGTATGGGACAAGGTTCACTTTCAGGTTATAGGGCCTGGAATACGTTTTGACAGGTCCAATAATAATTCATGTGTACTTCGTGTCAGTGCAGGTGATTACTCTGTTTTATTGCCTGGCGATATTGAAAAAGATGCTGAACTGGCGCTGGTAGCAAACAGGCAGATCCGGATTGCCGCCAATATTCTGTTAGCTCCCCATCATGGCAGCCGGACTTCTTCAACACCTCCATTTATCCGTGATGTAGCCCCCGAATACACGGTAGTCACTGCAGGTTATCTGAATCGATTTAATCATCCGCATTCCGATGTGGTTTCACGTTACAAGCGGTTTGGGAGTAGTCTCGTACACACCTCCCAGGGCGGAATGATTACATTCAGGATCTCGGATAAAGATGGGATACAGGGACCTGAGCTGTATCGTCAGCAGATCAGGCGTTTCTGGTATCCGTAAGAAGTAAAGCGTGAAGCAATGAGCATTTTCCGCTTATGGTTGGGCGATGTATTATGATACTCTTATGCGCCTATAAGGCATTGTAAATACGACTGTTTTCAAGATGTTAAAGCATTCTTCCCAGAGTATGAAAACAGTCTTTCCTTATGGGAAAGTCAATCATTAAGACACTGTAAGCAGATGTCCGTGGCATGTGAGGAGTCAACAAGTTGTTTGAGATTGTAAAGGCCGGTGGCTGGCTGATGCTGCCCATTATTGTGTCTTCCATTGTCGCTATCGCCATAATTATTGAACGCTTCTGGACACTGAATCCCAAAAGAATCGCCCCCAGGAATGTTCTTGCCGAGGTCTGGGGCAAGATCAAGCATAATCAGCTGGATGCCGCTGAGCTCAGAGAATTGCGAATATCTTCATCCCTGGGACAGATTCTGGCCGCGGGACTGGTCAACTCAAAATCGGGTCGTGCCATCATGACTGAAAGTATTGAACAGGCAGCCAGTCATGTTGTCCATGAACTGGAACGCTATCTGAGCACCCTTGGTACGATAGCCGCCATCACGCCTTTACTTGGCCTGCTTGGTACGGTGCTTGGCATGATCCGTGTTTTCAGTGAAATCATGGCCCAGGGTACCGGGAATGCCAATGCACTTGCCGGTGGAATTTCTGAAGCCCTGATAACTACGGCAGCAGGACTGGCCGTAGCGATACCTTCTCTTATGTTTTACAGAATGTTTCTTCGTCATGTGGAAAGCCTGGTCATTGATCTGGAAAGAGAATCAATAAAGCTTGTAGATGCACTTCATACAACGCGTGGTGTTGAAATCAAGGAAAACTGAGAAACTTTTACCGGATAATTATTGTGAAATTCCAACGCAGCCTCAAAGAAGAAGTCAGCGTCAATCTTACTCCACTGATTGATGTTGTTTTTCTGCTGCTTATTTTTTTCATGGTGACCACTACTTTTTCCAGAGAGTCCAATTTGCTGATCAACCTGCCTGAGGCAAGTGGTCACCAGTCAGAACAACAGGCAGCAGAAATTGAAATACTTATCTCGGAGAGTGGGACTTACTCTGTTAACGGCAGACAATTGGTGAATACTGAGATAGAAACACTCATCAGGACCATCTCCGAGGTGTCGGGCGGTGACAATACGATTCCACTGATAATTACTGCAGATGCCAACACCACACATCAGTCGGTGGTTACCGCGATGGACGCCGTTGCGCAACTGGGATTCCCTGGCTTGAATATCGCTACACGTGAACCGGACACCCAGTAATGTCCTCATCCAGCAAATCAGGTAAACACTCCCCCGTTTCTTCTGAAAAAGGATCGGTTCTTTATGGACGCCTGCTCAGGTATGTAATTCCCCTGAAACTGTATTTCCTACTGGGAGTTTTCGGGTTTGTTCTTTATTCAACCTCCAGTGTGAAGTTCTTTGACCTGCTTCAGGAGCTGGTTGATACCATAGGTGCAGGAGCCAGTGTATCTGCGGACCAGCGGCTTACAATTCCACTTACGCTGATAGCTATCGTTGCTGTCAGAGGGCTGGGTGGCTTTCTGGGTTCGTACTATATGGCCTATATTGCCAACAATGTTGTTCATACCCTGCGAACCCAGTTACTTGACCGCTTTATAGGCTTGCCCAGTGCCTTTTACGATCGAAACAGTGCGGGTCACCTGGTTTCGACGGTCACCTTCAATGTGACCCAGGTCAGCTCCGCCGTGAGTGATGCGCTGACCGTCATTCTGAGGGAGGGCATTTTTGTTTCAGCGCTGTTTATTTTTCTTCTCTATCTTAACTGGAAACTGACTTTGCTTTTTGTCGCCGTCCTGCCAATTGTTTCACTGGTTGTATTATATGCATCAAGAAAATTCAGGAAGCATTCAAGCCGCATCCAGAACAGTATGGGTGATGTTACCCATATTCTCTCTGAAACCCTGAAAGGAATGAAGGAAGTCAAAACATTCGGGGCTCAAGAGCAGGCCAGCAATCGATTCCAGGAAAAAAGTTATCTGAACCTTAAACAGAATCTGAAAATGGCCGCAGTACAATCCATCAGTACACCGGTAATCCAGGTCGTTGTAGCCAGCGCCTTGTCAATACTTCTCTGGCTGGCAATGTCCCCAACGGTACTGGCCGAGATGAGTCCTGGGGGATTTGTGTCCTACATAACCGCTGCGGGTTCCATGCTCAAACCAATTAGGCAGCTTTCAAAAATCAATGCGGTTGTCCAGCGAGGAGTGGCAGCTGCACAATCCATTTTTGCTCTTCTGGATGAAGAGCAGGAGAAAGACACCGGGACAGTGGAGTTGACGACTCTTCAAGGTAGAGTGGAATTCAGGGATGTCAGCTTCACTTATACAATGCCTGGCGAAATCAGCAAAGACGTATCAGCCCCTGTGCTTCACCATATCAGTTTCAACTGTGAAGCAGGGGAGACCATTGCTATTGTTGGCAAGTCGGGCAGTGGTAAAAGTACACTGGTTAACCTGATACCCCGTTTCTACCAGCACGACACGGGTGAAATATTGATTGATGGTAAACAGGTCAGCGAAATGACGCTGAAAAACCTGCGTCATCATATCGCTCTGGTCAGCCAGCAGGTTGTTCTTTTTAACGGGACTGTTCGTGAAAATATCGCCTATGGCGAATTGCAGGATGTCGATGATAACGTTATACGTGAAGCACTCACTCATGCAAATGCCTTGGACTTTGTGGAAGCCCTGGAAAATGGACTTGATACAAGAATAGGGGATGACGGATTACTTTTATCAGGAGGCCAGCGTCAACGTCTGGCTATTGCCAGGGCTTTGTTGAAAAACGCCCCAATCCTGATTCTTGATGAGGCCACATCCGCCCTGGACTCTGAATCTGAAAAGGCCATACAGTCTGCTCTGGAACATCTGATGAAAGGCCGGACTACTTTTGTTATTGCCCATCGACTATCTACAATCGAGTCCGCTTCCCGGATCATTGTTCTGGATAAGGGGGAGATTGTCGAGACAGGTACCCATGAGGCACTGCTAAACGCTAACGGGGCCTACAGCCAATTACACAAGCTCCAATTCGCCTGATGAACATCCTGACCAATGCCTGGTATAAACAGTCCCGCTGGATACACTGTCTGCGACCACTGTCAGCGCTTTTCTCTCTTATCAGCAACCTGCGTCGCTTGCAATCTTGCAAATCAGGCAAAGCCTATATCAGTCGCTTGCCGGTAATCGTCGTTGGTAACATCACCGCTGGAGGTACCGGAAAAACCCCATTGGTTATTTATCTGGCACAGGAATTATGTCGACTTGGTTATTCCCCGGGCATAGTCAGTAGAGGGTATGGTTCGAAAACTTCCGAATATCCCTTTGCTGTTACTCCACAAACGAATTACCGGCAAGCGGGAGAAGAACCCCTGATGATCGCCCGCTATACACAATGTCCGGTTATTATAGATCCGGATAGAGTTGCTGCTGTCAGGGAGCTGGAATCCCGATATGACTGCAATGTCATTATCAGTGATGACGGAATGCAGCATTACAGGCTTACAAGGGATATCGAGATTGCCCTGGTGGATGGTCAGAGAGGTTTCGGCAATGGATATTTGCTACCGGCCGGCCCCTTGCGTGAAAAGCCAGATCGTCTAGACACTGTAGATCTGGTTGTCTGTAACGGAAAAGCACGCCATAAGTTACCTGTGCCTTATTTGCGTATGGATCTTGATGCCACCCATATGGTGCACATGAAAACCCTCAAATCCCTTTCAGTGAATGATGGAGCCTTAAGAAGCATCAAGGGTAAAAAGGTCCATGCAATAGCTGGTATAGGAAATCCTGAACGCTTCTTCACCTCTCTTTGCGGATGCGGTTTTGATATTATCACCCACATGTTCAGGGACCATTATCTTTATCGCCCTGAGGATATCGTTTTTGATGATGACCTTGATGTGGTCATGACAGAAAAAGATGCAACCAAGTGTGAAGAATTTGTCACTGACCGGCACTGGTATCTCAAGGTTGCGGCCAGACTGCCGGATGAATTCATGACCAGCCTTGTCTCGCTTTTACATGACGTAGAAAAAAATAAAGGCCAGTGCAGATCGATCAAATAATACCCAAGAGGAACAATGACAGGTCCACAAATTATGGATAAAAAACTGCTAACTATACTTGCCTGCCCTCTGTGCAAAGGGGAACTTGTTTTTAATCAGGATTCACAGGAATTAATCTGTTATCCCGACAGTCTGGCATTTCCGGTAAGAGATGAAATTCCCGTTATGCTGGAACAGGAAGCCAGGGCACTCACCCCGGAAGAAAAGGCAAACAGGAAAAAACAGTGAATTTTATTGTCGTCATTCCTGCCCGTTTTCAGTCCTCGAGGCTGCCTGGTAAACCATTGCTGGATATAGCGGGTAAACCTATGCTTCATCATGTGGTTGAAAGGGCCATGGCCAGCAATGCGGATGCCGTTTACGTGGCAACCGATGACGAACGTATTCGGTCCAGTCTGGAGTCTCTTGGTGATAATGTGGTGATGACTTCTTCCCGGCATCGTTCAGGTACCGATCGTATTGAGGAAGTCACACGTAAAATTGGCCTTGAGGATGATGACATAGTCGTTAACGTCCAGGGCGATGAACCCCTCATCCCACCTGAGGTAATCAACCAGGTCGCAAGCGATATGGCTACCCACAGGGATGCAAGAATCTGCACTCTCTACGAATCCCTCTCTTCCGAAGCGGAGGTTAACAATCCCAACAACGTTAAAGTGGTGACGGATGATGAAGGCTATGCGCTGTATTTCTCCCGATCAGTGATTCCGCACAAACGTGATGATCACAGTATATTCAATGATTACAAGAGACATATTGGCATCTATGCCTACCGAACCAGTGTGCTTCATGATTTTGTGAAATGGCCGCACGGAATACTTGAAGAGGCAGAACAGCTTGAACAGCTACGTGCCATGGCAAATGGTACCCGGATACATGTACAGAAGGCTTGCGCAGAAATTCCTGCGGGTGTTGATACACAGGAAGACCTGGACAAGGTCAGGCGTTTACTGGCAGGGGAGTAATGCATAAAAAAGCGATAAAAGTACTGATGGTTTGCCTTGGGAATATCTGTCGTTCGCCAACAGCGGAAGTGGTATTTCGGAATAAGGTCAGGATTGAAAACCTGGAAGATTTTGTTTTCATAGATTCAGCGGGTACAGGGTCATGGCATATTGGCCATCCCCCGGATTCACGGGCCACTGAGGCAGCCTTGAAGCGGCATTACGATATGAGAGACCTCAGGGCCCGACAGGTAACCCCTGGGGATATAGCACGGTTTGATTATATTTTTGCCATGGACAGGCAAAATCTGTCTGATCTTCTTCATATGAGTCCCCCAGAACATCGCCACAAGATTTCCCTGTTTCTTCATCATGGAGCCGGTGATACGGAAGAAGTACCTGACCCCTATTATTCCGGTGCTGAGGGCTTTGAGCATGTCCTGGATCTTGTTGAAGATGCCTCGGAGCGACTGGTGAAATATATTGCCGCCAAACATCAGCTACCCTGACAGGTTTTGACCTGATGGATATACAAGAACACGTCAATCTGCGTAATCATACGTCTTTTCATGTAGATGCTTATGCCCGGTACTTCATCAGTGTAACGACTATTGAAATGCTGAAATCTGCCCTGTCTTTTGCTACTCAGAGAAAGATTCCATTTTTACTGATCGGGGAGGGGAGCAATCTGCTTTTCCAGCAAGATTACCCTGGTCTTGTTGTTGAAATGAACATAAAGGGCAGGACTGTGCTGGAGTCTGCTGAAGACACCTGTCTTGTCAAAGCGCAGGGCGGAGAAAACTGGCATGAGTTTGTATTGTGGACACTGTCACAACAGCTTTACGGGCTTGAGAATCTGTCGTTGATTCCTGGCACTGTAGGTGCGGCCCCTGTACAGAATATTGGTGCCTATGGTGTGGAGTTATGTGAACACCTTTCTTCTCTTGACGCTCTTGAGGTTGCCACCGGCGAGATACATACACTGACAAAAGCCCAATGTGAATTTTCCTACAGACACTCGGTGTTCAAGGGTGCCATGAAAGGCAAGTTTATTATCTGCAGTGTCACGTTTACCCTGAACAGAAAGGCCAATGTTAACCTTACCTACGGGGCGTTGGCCAAAGTACTTGATACCCTGCCAGATGCTGAAATAACGCCTGAACTGGTCAGCCAGACGGTATCGAATATCAGGCGCAGCAAATTACCTGACCCCGAAAAACTCGGCAATGCCGGCAGTTTTTTTCGAAACCCCGAAGTATCAATTGCGGATTTTGAAAGGTTGAAGTCTGTTTTCCCGGATCTTGTAGGTTATCCGAGCAGCGAGCGTGTAAAACTGGCTGCTGCCTGGCTCATCGAAGCTGCCGGATGGAAGGGATACCGGGATGGTGACGCCGGGGTGCATCAGGACCATGCTCTGGTACTGGTTAACTATGGCCATGCTACAGGAACCCAGTTGAAAGCATTGGCTGAAGCTATTCAAAGTTCAGTCCATCACAAATTCGGCATCAAGCTGATTCCTGAAGTCGGTATTATTTAAGACCCATTACTCATCAATTCATTCGCATCCTGTAATATGTAACCATGGCTCAGAAAGACTCCAACGACAATGTGCTGGAAGACCAGGTTTTCGACCACAGGAACTTCCTCAAACATACCAGTACCCGTCCCGGCGTATACCGTATGCTCGATGAACAGGGGGAAGTATTGTATGTGGGTAAGGCAAAAAACCTGAAAAAACGACTTGGAAATTATTTTCGTGGTTCGGGCCTGGACAACAAGACACTGGCACTGGTCAGTCGAATCAATGACATAGAAATCACCATCACCAGCAGTGAAACGGAAGCGCTGCTGCTTGAGCAAAACCTGATCAAGGAAAAGCGACCGCCCTACAATATTTTGCTCAGGGACGATAAATCTTACCCCTATATATTCCTGTCTACCCAGGATGACTATCCAAGACTGGCCTTTCATCGTGGGGCGAAAAAGATCAAAGGACGATATTTCGGTCCATTTCCCAGCGCCAGTGCTGTTAGAGAGAGCCTGGCTCTTCTGCAAAAAATATTTCATGTCAGGCAATGTGAAGATTCCTATTTCCGCAATCGCACACGGCCCTGTCTTCAATACCAGATAAAACGCTGTTCCGGACCCTGTGTAAATCTGACCACGCCTGAAGACTATGCCGATGATGTTCGTCACTCTGTCATGTTTCTGGAAGGCCACAATGACCAGATACGCAGTGAACTGACCAGGAAAATGGAGACTCTTTCGGAAAATCTGCGTTTTGAAGAGGCCTCTGTAGTCAGGGATCAAATCAGGGATTTGAGAGTCGTTCAGGAAAATCAGTATGTATCGGGTGAAAAAGGCGATGTGGATGTTATCGCCATGGCCCAGGATGCTGGAGCTGTTTGCCTGCATATCATTTTTATCCGGGCAGGCAGGCTTCTTGGCTCCAAGAATTACTATCCCCGTTTTGTCCTTGAGAAGGAGCCTGGCGAGATTTTCAGGGCCTTTATTGCTCAATACTATCTACAGGATACCCATCGACAGAACCTGCCGCGGGAAATAGTCTGTAATCATACTCCGGAGGAGGTTCAGGATCTGTCTGATGCCTTGTCATATCTTGCGGAGAGAAAAGTCAGCATCAAGTCACGGGTCAGGGGTCATCGTGCCAAGTGGCTGGATCTTGCTGCGGTTAATGCCGGTCACGGGCTGATGAGCAAACTTAACAGCAAGCGCAGTATGCAACAGCGAATGAGTGCTCTCCAGGTGGCCCTGGGCCTTGAATCCCCACCATTGCGCATGGAATGTTTTGACATCAGTCACAGTGCCGGAGAAGCCACTGTGGCCTCATGTGTGGTCTTTGACCAGAACGGACCGCTTAAATCTGATTATCGACGGTTCAATATCGAGAATATAACGCCGGGTGATGATTATGCCGCCATGGAGCAGGCTCTTAAACGTCGTTATACACGTCTGAAACAGGGGGAAGCCAGAATGCCCGATATACTGGTCATAGATGGCGGGTTGGGGCAGCTTGGACAGGCAGAAAAGGTCCTGGGGGCCCTTGAAGTCAATGGCGTCCTGCTGCTGGGAATTGCCAAGGGCATTAGCCGTAAGGCAGGACAGGAAACGCTTATACTCGGCGGGTCCCACAAGGAGGTTGCCTTGCCCGCTGAATCACCGGCACTTCATCTGCTGCAACACATTCGGGATGAATCCCATCGTTTTGCTATTACGGCACATCGCCAGCGTCGCGGAAAGAAAAGGACTGCTTCCTTTCTTGACGAGATCCCGGGCATAGGGCCGGCCAAGCGGCGGGAGCTGATTCGGTATTTCGGTGGGCAGCAAGAAATTCGCCGGGCCAGCCTGCAGGAACTCCAGAAAGTGTCTGGTATCAGCAGGGCGCTTGCCGAGGATATCTATGAATACCTGCATGCCTCCTGAGTCGCATCCAAAGTAATTCTGCAGCTTTTCGCACATCTCCGGTACAATAAGGACATGAATATCGCCAACTTCATGACTCTGCTGCGCATTCTGGCAATTCCTGTCTTTATAGCCGTCTATTATGCAGATTTCACAGGTCATTACCTGGCATCGTCCCTTATTTTCATTCTTGCTTGCATTACAGACTGGCTTGATGGCTATCTGGCGCGCAAACTGGATATGTGCACCCCTTTCGGCGCATTCCTGGATCCCGTCGCCGACAAGATTCTCGTTACGGTGGCGCTGGTTATGCTGGCTGCAAACTACGCCACCCCCTGGTTTGTCATACCGGCAGCCATCATGGTGGCCCGGGAAGTCCTTATTTCCGCCTTACGTGAATGGATGGCAGAGCAGAACCAGCGTAATGTTGTGGCAGTTGGCTGGATTGGCAAGGTGAAAACCACCATGCAGATGATCGCCATAATAGTGCTGCTTGCCAGCGATCCGGCCGGCTCGTCATGGTTCTGGGGAACAGGTTTTGCTCTTATTTACGTGGCTGCTATTCTGACGCTTTGGTCAATGATCCAGTACCTGAAAAGTGCCTGGTCAGTTCTGGGTGCCGAGTTGAAATAACCTGTGTTGAGAGGGTATTCGCTGATCATTAAAAAAGTAGATCTAAGCCTCTGATTACTCTTGACTTGTGCCGCAGTCTGATTAGAATAGCCACCTCTTTGAAACACCCTGTTTCACTAGTGAATCGGGTAACGTCCACAAGACCGAAAATTGCGAAATTCGAGGACTTGTGAAAGGCCAAAGAGCCTGAAATATTGGAACTCTGGCCGGGACTTTAGCGAACTGAACTTTCTGTTTATGACAGAAAGTATGGTGAAAGTTGAGTAGATAAGTCCTGAGCAAAGAGACAATTTGGCAAATGCGGGAATAGCTCAGTTGGTAGAGCACGACCTTGCCAAGGTCGGGGTCGCGAGTTCGAGTCTCGTTTCCCGCTCCAAATTGCCAGTTTGTCCAAGGTCCTGGGTCCTTATAAGGCTGGATGGCAGAGTGGTTATGCAGCGGACTGCAACTCCGTGTACGCCGGTTCGATTCCGACTCCAGCCTCCATTACCCATGGCTGACTATACTTCCCTTGCTCAGCCTGACTTTCCCCGGCTTCAGTTTTATACTCCCTGTTACCTGTGAGTGTTCCTGCACTCTTCACATGCCCGGGTGGCGAAATTGGTAGACGCAAGGGACTTAAAATCCCTCGGTAGAAATACCGTGCCGGTTCGATTCCGGCCCCGGGCACCAACCACTTGTTATTACTCTTCTTGACCATCAGTCAGTCCGCAGGTTCAAGCGTCAACTTGCCTTTATATTGAATATCTAATATCGCCTTGAGGTCGTGTGCTGGCCCCGGGCACAAACAATAATGGTTTTGCAGGAAACGGGATTATTTCTGCTCCTGACGACCTCACTGAACGGTTGAGCAAACCCGCGAGGACTTTTTGGCCACAATTGGTCTGGGCTAGATAGTCGCTTTTCTACCATGGGGAAGAGATCTCATTCACAGCGTAGCGTATAACCGGTTCTCTGATGTAATCATTGTATTAACAATAACAGGAAAAACGTTTATTTTTCCGACATGGACGATAACGAATATCATGAAAAGCGAAAGGCACTGGTTTCAGGCCAGGTCAGGAAGCGTTCGAAAATGTATCCGATAATGATTGGTGTTTTTGTGCTAATGATAATCGTGAATGTGGCCATGTTGGCCATGAAAAATATGAGCTGAAGCATAGGCTGAATTGCTTGAAGTCTCGCTTCAGTGGGCGTCCGAATCCTCTTTCCTGCCTATCTCTTGCTCACTTCCAGCCGACACATCATCTTTCTTCTCAAAAAGGTGTGGGTTCTTGTGAATAAATTCATCTATCCACCGTTCCAGAAAAGAGTCTTTTTCCCTGGTCTTGATGTACCCCCAGCCTAGTATGGAAATCACTGCAGCACCAAGTACATCGACAATAAGGTCCCACATCGTATCAATGAGACCACTTTTCTGCATATTCATACCAAAGATCTGGTCCATGAAAAATTCAAAAATCTCCCAAAGTACCCCGATACCGATGGCAAACATAAAGGCAAACAGGGCAATGAAATTCGGGTTAAGATCAAGATTGATTTCTTTTTTTTCATTAAGGACATAAACCAGTAGAAAGCCCAGAATTCCGAGCAGGAAAGCAGAGCCACTATGCAGGACAGTATCCCACCACCAGAAACGGGTGTAGTAACCGCCAGTCTCTCCAAGGAAAAGCGACATATACAGAAAAATAACAGCCAGGGTTTCAAAGGCATGAGGAATGCGCACATCAAATCGTTTGCCGAGTAACACGGGACTCAAGGTAACCAGCAGTATCAGGAGAATCTCGGCCATTGCCTGAAATCTTCCCTGGAAAAACATCAGCAGGGCACCCAGGAGTAGTGAAAGTTTCAAGAGGAAGGAAAGCCTGCGATTAATATAGCGAGCGAATGTTTCTGCCTTGAAATGCGCTGTGGAAATAAATGACATCATGATCGCTGGATAGGCTTTAAACGTTTAATGTAACAGGCTCACCATGGCATGTTAATAGTGGCTTTAAGCCTGGTTGTCGTATTGGTGAGTCAGTAATAAGGGATTACAATGTTCGTATGATTGAATATATCCGGGAATTCCTGGCAAACGAGACTCTCGTGCTCTACACGGGTCTGTTCTCACTAGTGTTTTTTATTATCACCCTTGTCATCATACCCTGGCTAATTCTCCAGATCCCCGGCGATTACTTTTCCAGACCAGAGCGTCATTCCCTGTTGACGGAACTTAATCATCCTCTTCTTAAGGTTTTTCTGCTGATCGCTAAAAACTTGATGGGATATCTGCTTATCCTGCTTGGGATTGCCCTGCTTGTATTGCCAGGTCAGGGACTTTTGACAATATTGCTCGGCATAATCCTGATTGATTTCCCGGGAAAGTACTATCTTGAGCGCTGGTTTGTTTCCCGCGAAACTGTTCTTCGATCTATAAACTGGCTTAGAAACAAGGGGAATAAAGCCCCCATACAGTTATAATCCACAGCATTGCGAGAATCACAATTTCTGGTACTACCCATGACAGATCTGAGCGTCAATCTGAACAAACTAGCCCTGTTGAGGAATTCACGCGGCAGGAACTATCCGGACATACTGGCATTTGCCAAAAAATTTATCGAACTCGGCGTCAAGGGGTTAACCATTCATCCACGCCCTGATGAAAGGCATGTAAAACGACAGGACGCCTATGATCTGGCCGCGTTTTTAAAGGATTATAAGGGTGTTGAACTGAATATAGAAGGATACCCAGGGGACGAGTTTCTCAAGCTTATCGAAGAAACACGTCCAGACCAATGCACCCTGGTTCCGGATGCGGACAATCAACTGACATCAGATCATGGCTGGGACTTTCATACCCATGGCGTTTTTGTTACTGAAGTGATTCAACAGATTAATACCTGGGGAGTCAGGTCTGCCGTATTTGTGGACCCGTCCATTGAACAGATTCCCCTGGCCGCACGTTCCGGAAGCCAGCGCATCGAATTGTATACTGAGGCTTATGCCCATGCCTGGGGAACTCCAATGCAGGAGTCAGTAATATCTGTCTATCGTGAAGCCGCTCTGGCGGCCCAGGAACTTGGGCTCGGTGTGAATGCAGGACATGATCTTGACCTTGAAAATTTACCGGCATTCCTTGAGATCCCCAATATTCTTGAAGTTTCCATAGGCCATGCCCTGACTATTGAATGTATAGAGCAGGGAATGGACTCTGTTACTGCCCGCTATCTGGAAATTTGCAATGGCTAACCGTGGTAGCAGACAGGCGTTGCTGGCTGAACTCGGTAATATCCTGGACAAGGAATATATTCTGGCGAGTGAGGAAGCCCTTAAACCCTTTGAATGCGACGGGCTGTCTGTTTACCGGGCATTACCTTTAGTCGCTGTTCTTCCCGGCAATGCGGATGAGGTCCAGGCTGTAGTACGTCTGTGCTACCGACTCAAAATACCCATTGTTACACGTGGTGCAGGTACGGGCTTGTCCGCCGGTGCCAAACCTGATCCACAAGGAGTCCTGCTGGTCATGTCCCGTATGGACAAGATCCAGGATATCAACACAATAACCCGAACGGCGGTAGTCCAGCCCGGTGTCCGTAACCTGGCCATCAGTGAGGCCGCTTTGGAATATGGCCTCTTCTATGCCCCGGATCCTTCTTCCCAGATAGCCTGTTCCATTGGAGGCAATATTGCTGAAAATGCCGGAGGAGTCCATTGCCTGAAATATGGGTTAACCACCCATAATATTGTACAAATCAAAGGCGTTACTGCCGAAGGGGAGGCAATTACTGTTGGTAATGGTGGCCTCGATTCAGCTGGCCTGAACCTGCAGTCACTGATTATCGGTTCGGAAGGCATGCTTATGGTGGTAACGGAGATAAGCGTCAAACTGTTACCCAGGCCAGGTTGTGTGGAAGTCCTGCTGGCCGCTTTTGACGACGTTAAAAAAGCAGGGCAGGCGGTCAGTGATGTCATTGCTGCCGGTGTAATACCTGGCGGTCTTGAAATGATGGACAACAATGCCATCAGAGCGGCAGAGGATTTTGTTCAGGCAGGTTATCCCCGAGACGCAGCCGCAATTCTACTGGTAGAGATAGATGGAAGTGAAGTAAACGTAGAGGAACAGCTTCATGAAATCAGGCATGTGCTCAGGGACTCAGGAGCCACATCTGTAAGGATTGCCCGGGATAAAAAAGAAAGGGATTTATTCTGGAAAGGGCGCAAAAATGCATTTCCCGCAGTTGGGCGGCTATCACCGGATTATTACTGCATGGATGGCACTATTCCCAGGCAGTCACTGGCGGAAGTACTGGATCATATCAATAGCCTGTCGCAGAGCTATGGCTATGCCGTCGCTAATGTTTTTCATGCCGGGGATGGTAATTTACATCCCCTGATTCTCTTTGATGCCAATATTCCCGGTCAACTGGAAAAGGTCGAGGAAATGGGAGCCAGAATTCTCGAAAAATGTATAGCTGTGGGCGGGACCATAACCGGAGAGCATGGTGTGGGCCTTGAAAAAATACGGCAGATGCCCCTTCAGTTCAATGATGCAGAAATTGCCCAGTTCCATCTCGTAAAAGCCGGTCTTGATTCCGAATGCCTGCTTAATCCCGGGAAAAATATTCCACTTTTGAAGCATTGCCAGGAGTATCGAGCCTTGGCACAGGAGATACAACCAAACCGTTTGTTGCCTTTACAGAGCAGGGAGAGCTGAGTTTTGCAGGACAGCACGCACATACTTCAGGAACAGGTTCAACAAGCAGTGACGGACAATACCCAGTTGATCATTTGCGGTGGTGCAAGCAAGCGTTTTTATGGTCGGCAGAGTGAAGGTGAACGATTAAGCACGCTCATTCATACCGGTATTATTTCCTACGAACCCACTGAACTGGTTCTTACAGCCAGAGCCGGTACACCTCTTTTAGAGATAAATTCGGCATTGGCTGGGAATAAGCAGATGCTTGCCTGTGAACCTCCATCTTTTTCGGATCAGGCCACATTTGGGGGCATGATTGCTGCTGGATTATCCGGACCGGCAAGACCTTTCTGCGGCTCTGTCCAGGATATGATCCTCGGGTGTACCTTGCTCAACGGGCGAGGGGAAGTTCTGCGTTTTGGCGGCAAGGTTATGAAGAATGTCGCCGGATATGATGTTTCGCGTCTGATGGCCGGTTCACTGGGGTGCCTGGGCGTGTTGCTGGATATTACTGTAAAGGTTGTTCCGGCACCTGCTGCTGAATACTCCTGTAAATTTTCCATGCCGGGAACAAGGAGTGTCGAATTCATCAATAATCTGCAATACCAGGGTTATCCGGTTTCCGCAGCCACGCAGTCAGGTGATGAATTAACCGTGAGATTTTCTGCAGGAAAACGCGAAGTTGATTCTGTCCCGGACATGCTGGACAAGCAATATGGATTTATTCAAAGAATGCCGCTGATTGAGACTGACTTCTGGATCCAATTGAAAGAGCAGCTATCACCCCATTTTACGGATGGGGAGCCACTGTGGCGCTTATCTATTCCGGCCGACAGGAGTCTGGATACATACCTTGGCCCCGATGAATCAGTACTGACGGAGTGGGGGGGTGCCCTGCACTGGGTCAAAACCCGGAAAAGTCCGCAGGAGCTGTTTCAGATGGCTGATTCCCTCAATGGCCATGCCACCTTTTTTCGTCAGCCAAAGGGTGAGGAAACCGGTCCGGTTTTCCAGCCACTGGGTAAGCAGCAAATGCTCTGGCATCATCGGCTTAAAGAAGCATTTGATCCCCATAAATTGTTCAACAAGGGGCGTATGTACGCTGAAATCTGACCCGCAATATACGCAGGTAAACGGATACTGATAATCCATGCAGACAAGCTTGCCACCAACACTACTGGACACACCTGACGGTCAACAGGCCGACCGTATTTTGCGTTCCTGTGTTCATTGTGGATTTTGTACCGCCACGTGTCCGACTTATCTGGAGACCGGTAACGAACTCGATAGCCCAAGAGGGCGTATCTACCTGATCAAGGAGTTACTAGAATCAGGAACGGCTACCCGCATCACCCAGATACACCTGGATCGCTGTCTGAGTTGCCAGAGCTGTGAAACCACCTGTCCTTCTGATGTGAATTATCATCAGTTGCTGGATATAGGTCGCAGAAGTATAGGTAAAAAGGTAAAGCGGCCATTATCAGCCCGCCTGAAACGGAAATTCCTGCTTGCTATCCTTGGGAGCCGAAGTCTGTTTGCCTTGTTGGTGTCGGTTGGCAGGGCATTTCGTTTTCTTTTACCACAATCTCTGGAGAAACAGCTGTCTGCTACAGGTGACCGGTTTCCCATGATAAAGCAAGAGCGATCTGTACAATCCCGAAAAGTGATTCTATTGGATGGCTGTGTCCAAAGTTCTCTTTCTCCATCGACAAACAAAGCTGCCCAAATGGTTCTCAACAGATTAGGTATTGAAAGTATCACACTCAATTACGAAAGTTGCTGTGGCGCCATGCATTATCATTCTGACCAGCAAACAGCTGGACTGCGCCGGGCAAGACTGTTGATTGACCAGCTTAATGAAGCGCTCGCGGAAGGGTATGAAGCCATAATCAGTACAGCCAGTGGATGTGGCAATTTCATCAAGCAGTATCATGAGATCCTGGGTAATGACCCTCAGTATGCGACAAAAACTGAGACGGTAACATCTGCAACCCGCGATATTGTAGAGTATCTGGGTGAACAGGACCTGTCAGTACTGAATTTTCCCGGTAATGAAACATTGGCATTTCATGCCCCTTGTACATTACAGCATGGCCAGAAACTGGCCGGGCATACGGAAAAACTACTGAGAGAACTTGGTTTTACTGTTCCAGCCATCACTGATGCCCATATATGCTGCGGTTCTGCTGGCACCTATTCACTATTTCAGCCAAAGATGTCGGCAGCCCTGAGAGGAAAAAAACTGGAAGTGCTGGGGAATGTTGGTGCAGAGAAAATAGCGACGGCCAATATTGGTTGCCAGTGCCACCTGGCCAGTGAAAGTCCTCGTCCGGTGAGACATTGGATTGAATATGTGGCAGAGGCGCTTGGTCATTAACTAGCGCGCGATCACCTGGACATTTCGTTAAAAAAAATCTTCCAGATATTGTCTTCCCGGCGGAAGGAGATCTCCTTGAGAGTGTCATCTGTATAAGTATCTCTGGAATTAGAGAGCCAGAATCGAACAATTATCTCTTCAGGAGTATTCGATGCCGGCTCATAAATAGACTCTTCTATAGAAAATTCATCAATAGTTATCTCAATACCCTTCACACCATCAATCCTGCTTAATCTCTGTGCTTCCCAGTCTTCACGTGTTTCTACATAGGCCGGGACAAAATCATTGGCGTAATGCGCCAGGTAACCAGTGGCATCTCCCTCCTGCCACGAATCAGCCCATTGCCTCAAGATCTCTTCCAACTGGCTGGAAACACTGGCTTCACCCGTCATGGCCACTGTGTCACTTGATGCAGAGTCGACTATGTCTGTAGCGGAAGACAATGAATTATCATCCTCACTTTCGACATAACTCGCAGGTTGTTCCAGTGCTGGAACAAGAGCCTTTTCATCGGCCAAGAGCTGATCTGAAATGGTTGCTAAATTTTCAGTCTGCTGTGGTGTGGCATCGATTTCTGCAAGTGTAGGAGGAGGCTCTTTAACAGGCTCATTTGCTGGCCTGTTTGAAAGAATCGTACCAGCTTCAGTCTCAGTCTCATCCAGAACAGATGTCAAAGCCTTGCCGGCAGAAGCTTCATCTGACGCCATCTGCACTGATCCTTCGGCATTGGCCTCGAATATGTCAGGTAAAGACTCATTCCTGGAGATCGTTGCTGACTCTGGAGACAACTGATCAAGGTAAAGTGGAGAGTCATCAGCAAGTATATCATTCAGTCTGTTGTCCAAATTGTCCTGACCACCGGAAATAATATAACCCAGAACCATGGATATAATGACTACGATGACCCCAACCGAGATTTTGAAACCGGTTACAGGAGGTTTTGCATTTCTGGCAATATACTCATCGGCTATGACATCACTGAATGCTGAAGTTTTTTCCAGATTACCGGGAGCAGGCCTGGCGTTGATGTCAACTTCGCTGTTCTCTGTAACAGAAGGTTCAAGGACTCTTTCTTTATCAGATACCTGGAAGACAATGGAGTCATCAGCCTGAAACTCTTCAAGCAAAGTGCTTGAATCTGCGGCGTATCCGCCAACTCCGTGACCATCCTTACTATTCGTCGCAAGAGGAGGAGTATTTTCAGTGCTATCTGATATTGTGTCAGCTGAATCATATTCAACAGCATGAAGTGGGTTTTCTTTTGAATGCTCATTTTCAAGATCAGAGTCCGGTATATATTGACTGTCCAGAAGATCAAGCGTGATTCCAGGAAAACCACGACTCTGCTTCATCAGTTCTTTCAGATCATCCTCGTGTAGGCCAAAAATATCCAGTTGATGAATCCTGTCATATCCAGCGACAAAGTCACCGAGTTCATCAAGATTCATGGGCTGCAGAGTCAGGCTCTGGTTCAAAAACTGAGTGATGGAACGCAAGGCGGTGTTATCAAATGTCCGGTCAAGTTGCTCAGTCCCGAAAATCAATTGTGAAACAAGAGTATCGTTGTCACTGTGGATATTGTTAAGTAGTCTGATTAGAAGGAAAACTTCGGTACTGATGGTCTCGGCATCATCATAGATGATGTACAGCTTGTTATTGGGAGGCTGCCTGGATCGTAAACTGGCACTGAGTTCCCGGGTAAAGTCTTTTTGTGCATCCAGCCCGAGTGTCAACTGAATCTGTTATGGGAGAGCGTCCGGTGTGGCAGGTGGGGTATCAAAATAGATAACGGTTTGATTGTCAGCCTGTAATTCGGCAACCAGTTGCCTGCAAAGCGCTGATTTACCTGAGCCTTATGGGCCAATAACCTTGATAATGCCTTCGTTGATTTGGAGTGAGGTTTGAATACCGGAGAGGGTTTCCAGGTATGGGCCAAACTTGAGGTAACTGTCTCCGGACAAATACATTGGCTTTTTGCGTTGTCTTATGGAAAGGACTGCACAGAACCACTGGTTCGCAGTTGCCTTTGTTCGAATACAAAGGTTTGAGTGATTGTATTAAATATCCAGCAAATATACAGCCAGAAATGTCAGGATACTTGTAAATATAGCTGTTGCGGCGATCATACCCCAACCGGGACCACCTTTTTCAGCTTTAGAATTGAAATTCTTTTCAATCCGAACATCTTCAGTATCCAGTATGGCACGCTGTACATGGCTATTGGTGATTTTGGTGTCACCTCGCCCATAAGCGACCAGCAGTGCTTTATGACAGACAATTTTGATAACCCTCGGAATTCCTGCACTGGCTTTGCAAAGTTCATCAATGGCATTCTGATTGAACAGATTAACCCCGGGGAAACCCGATTTGGTCAGACGATGATTGATATAGCTGACGACCTCTTCATCAGTGAGCGTGGGAAGTACATAGGAAAAGGTGACACGCTGTTTCAACTGACGCAGAGACTCGCGTGCCAGAAGATCACTGAGTTCAGGCTGGCCAAACAATACTACCTGGAGCAGCTTTTCAGACTCCGTTTCCAGATTGGTGAGAAGCCTTAACACTTCAATACTCTCTTCAGGCATCGCCTGGGCCTCATCCAGCAGAAAAACAACTTTTCTGCCTTCTTCTTTCAGGACCATAAGTTTCTTGTTGATCTGGCTCATCACATGATGACGCCCTTTTTCATGATCCACTTCAAGCCCCAGTTCCTAAGCAAGGGCAAGTATCAGACCATCCGGTGTGAGGAAGGGATTCGGTACATAGGCTGAGACAAAGTCTTCTTCGAGTGTATTGAGGAGACGACGACAGATAAGTGTTTTACCGGTCCCCACTTCCCCGGTAATCATGATAAAGCCTTCACCACTTTCCAAGGGCGAGTTGTATGACCTCGATAGCCTGATGATGCCCGTCCAGGTCAAGGAAGAAATCCGTATTGGGAGTCAGCGTAAACGGCAGTTCACGCATGCCAAAAAATTCTAGATACATCTTGTCTTATTAACTTCCTGGCGTTATGAAATCGGGGTTTTAGAATGCTGTTTTGCGCGGCAATGATTAAAACACAGCCATGGGCTTTTCAACAAACACTCTGCCTAATATGATGAACATAATACGTGGTAGACAGGGCTTTCAAGAATAGGAAGATTTCTTTTTATTCAGTTGTTTACGTTTATGATCTGGAGAAAGAATGATTGGTTTTATTGATAAGCAGAACATGATCAGCAAGGAACAGTCGCTCCCTGGCAGGCAAGAGGCCTTGCCTGTGCAATCAAGCCACATTGTCCTTGGTAATCCCCTCAAGGGACCCTTTCCACATCCGCTGGAAACGATCGTGTTTGGTATGGGCTGTTTCTGGGGAGCAGAACGCCGGTTCTGGCAGCTGGACGGGGTCTGGTCTACAGCTGCAGGGTATGCGGGAGGTTATACGCCAAATCCCACCTATGAGGAAGTTTGCAGCGGCATGACGGGGCATACTGAAGTCGTCCTCGTGGTTTATGATCCCGGGCGTATCTCGCTTCAGGACTTGCTGAAAACATTCTGGGAAGCACATGACCCAACCCAGGGCATGCGACAGGGGAATGACAGGGGCACACAGTATCGATCTGCCCTGTATACCACCAACCCGGCACAGGCACAGGAAGTCGAACGAAGCAGGGAAAATTACAATAAGGCCCTGCAAGAGGCAGATTACGGGCCCATCACCACAGAAGTAGCACCGCTTGAAGTGTTTTACTATGCCGAGGAATATCATCAGCAATATCTGGCCAGGAATCCAAATGGGTATTGCGGGCTTCGTGGTACCGGCGTTCCCTGTCAAAACGCGTAATCTGTAATGTCTTTGCACGCAATAAACAAATATTTGGACTAAAATAGCCCCATGGAGCCTTCTACTGAAAAACTGATTGTTGCTATCTCATCACGCGCTTTGTTTGATCTGGACGAAAGTCATGAGGTTTATATAGAGCAGGGCGTTGAAGCCTATCGTCGTTACCAGATTGAACGGGAAGACGAGGTGCTTGGTCCAGGAGATGCTTTTAATCTGGTCAAAAAACTCCTGAATCTCAACACATTGCTGGGTAACAAGCGGGTAGAAGTGATTCTGCTTTCTCGTAATTCTGCGGATACAGGATTGAGAATTTTCAATTCCATTGAACAGCATGGTCTGGATATCCAGAAAGCCGCTTTTTGCGGCGGCTCAAGTCCCTATCGATATATCACGGCTTTTAATTCTCACCTGTTTTTATCAACTGATGGCCAGGATGTGCGAAAGGCGCTTGAAAATGGTATTGCCGCAGCCACCATTCTCAATTCAAGACAGGCCAACCTGGATGATTACAAATTGCGCTTTGCCTTTGATGGTGACGCTGTATTGTTTTCTGATGAAGCAGAAAAAATCTACAAATCGCGAGGCCTGGAAGAATTTACCCGTAGCGAACGGGAGGCGGCCAAAGAGCCGCTCAGTGGAGGCCCATTCAAACAGTTTCTGGCAGCCCTGCATATGCTGCAGCAAGAGTTCGGCCCCGATAATTCACCTATTCGCACCTGTCTGGTAACCGCCAGGGCAGCCCCTGCCCATGAGCGTGTTGTCCGCACCTTGCGTAAATGGCAAATCAATATTGATGAATCACTTTTTCTGGGGGGGCAGGATAAGGGGGCTTTCCTCAGGGCTTATGATGCTGATGTATTTTTTGATGACCAGCAGGGTCATTGTGAATCGGCCAGGGAGCATGTGGCTACCGGGCATGTTCCCCATGGCATTGCCAATGCGAAGCACTAAAGTAAATATGGACTGCAGGCTAGTGCAGGAAGGTAAAATACAGGCCGAGGATTAACAGGGCAGCGACCAGAATACCCCTCAAAACCTTGTCTGGAAACAATGAACCCACATGCGTCCCAAGATAGATTCCAGGCAGGGAACCCAACAACAATCCCCCCAGAAGTTTTAAATCAACGAGGTCATTGGCCAGGTATCCCAGTCCCGCAACCAGTGTCAGTGGTACCGCATGGGCAATACCGGTACCAACAACGGTAGTTGCCTTCCAGCGAGGATAAAGCAGGAAAAGAATTGCCGCGCCAATTGCACCGGCACCAACAGATGCCATCGTGACGCAAAAGCCAAGCACCAGACCAAGGATAAATGTCATGGCATGGGTATGTTTCTGCGGATAACCGTAAAAGGGGGGCTCCAGTCCATGATGAGCGGGCGGGACTTCCCCCCTGGAAAGGCGCTTCTGGATATGTTTTTGGAAACCTATTACCAGGGCAGTGATCACCAGCATGATCCCCAGGAACGTGGTTAACAGCGATTCATAGTTTTCGTTATCTCCCAGTCCTTCGGACATTACGAACATGGAAAGGCAAATGGAGACAGGTATGCTGCCTGCGGCCAGGAAAGCCATGGCTTTCCAGTCCACATTCTGTTTACGGTGATGGAAAAAAACTCCACTGCTTTTTGTGAGTGCGGCATACAGGAGGTCTGTCCCTATTGCTACCGGGGCGGGATAGCCCAGCAGGAGGAGAATAGGGGTCATTAATGATCCTCCACCAACACCGGTCAGGCCGATGGCAAAGCCCACAAGACCACCGAAAAAGGCCAGTAACAACAGATCCATCATACTGCAGAAATACTCTGGGAATACTCAAAGGCGCACAGGGTAGTGCAAAATTTATATTCGATATACTAATATTTAGATATAATTTTATAACTTATTCTTATATATAAAGGCCTCTTGTAGATTACAGGACAATATTTATGAACCTACAGCAGTTGCGGTATATCCAGGAAATCGTCAACCATGATTTCAATATCAGCAGGGCAGCCCAGTCGCTTTATACATCCCAGCCGGGTATCAGCAAGCAGCTGAAAATACTGGAGGAGGAACTGGGGACCGGGATTTTTGTCCGCCACGGTAAACAGCTTGTTCAACTCACACCAGCCGGTGAAAAAATACTCGCCCAGGCGAAGGATATTCTCCAGAAAGTCCAGAACATCCAGTCCATCGCCCAGGAGTTTTCGTCTGAACATGCAGGTGACCTGGGCATTGCCACCACTCATACCCAGTCACGGTATATCCTTCCCGGCGTGATCAAGGCATTCATGGAGAGCTACCCTGAAGTAAACCTGCATATGCATCAGGGATCACCTGCACAGATCTCCCGGCTGGCTGCAGATGGCACAGCAGACTTTGCGATTGCTACAGAAGCACTGGAACTATTCAATGACCTTGTAATGATGCCTTGTTTTCACTGGAACAGGGCGATCCTGGTACCAAGGGACCATCCCTTGTGCCAGGAAAGCCGACTCACGCTGAAAAGTATCGCCGCCTTTCCCATTGTGACCTACGTTTATGGGTTTACTGGGCGCTCCAAGCTTGATGAAGCTTTTAATAAAGCGGGGCTTGCCCCAAGAGTAGTATTTACAGCGGTGGATGCGGATGTAATAAAAACCTATGTCAGGCTTGGGCTTGGTATAGGCATTCTGGCCAGTATGGCCATTGAAAAAAGGGATGCTGACCTGGTAACACTGGATGCCAGTCACCTCTTTGAACACAGCACTACCAGTATAGGATTTCGCCGTGAGACCTATCTTCGCAGTTACATGATGGACTTCATTGAAATGTTTGCACCTCACCTGACGCGCGGGAAAATTGAAGAGGCCGTAGAGAGCCATGGGACTTCTGCCCAGGGGAAGGTATTCAGAGACCTGGAAATACCGGTAAAGTGAGGGCTCAGTTACTTATCCGAAGCAATGACATTCCCCTGATGAAGGCCACATTCTCTGGCAGTTTCTTCCTCCCACCACCAGCGACCTTCACGTTCATGCTGGCCCGGTCCAACGGGTCGAGTACAGGGTTCACAACCAATGCTGGTGAATCCCTGTTCATGCAGGGCGTTGTAGGGCACATCAAATAGGCGGATATAATCCCATACCTGCTGTGAAGACCAGTTGGCCAGGGGGTTGAATTTCACCAGATTGGGCCTTTCAGCCACAAATGTGGGGTCTGTCTCTATAACTGGGACATCATTGCGGGTACTGGGGCTCTGGTCCTTGCGTTGTCCGGTGATCCAGGCATCCACGGTCGCCAGCTTTCGTTTCAGTGGCGCAATCTTGCGTATAGCACAGCACTCATGGTGGTTATCCTCATAGAAACTGAAAAGTCCTTTCTCTTTGACAAAAGGCTCAAGCTCCGCGTGATCAGGGGTAAGAATGTCGATTGCCACACCATAGTGACTACGAATCTTGTCAATGAAACGATAGGTTTCCGGGTGCAGGCGACCGGTATCCAAAGTGAATACGCTGAAATCACGTTGCAGCTTTCTGGCCACTTTAGTGGTGATTTCGATCAGCACTACATCTTCGGCGCCACTGAAGGAAATTGCTGGTCTATCATAACGTTGCAGTGCAAGACTGATGATGTCTTTGGGATCACTATCGGCGTATTCCTCTGCCAATGCTGGAATATTCGCTTTATTCAGAGTCATGAGTAAAGACCTGGAGGAAAAGAAGCCGCATTGTACATCGCCTGCCTGGTGCGTCAAACCCTCTATTTTACAGAGACTTAGAGAGTAAAGCTGAAACATATTTAAGGCAGCGTTCCACGTGAAAAACACTTATAAATTAGTAACTTACCATTGAAAAAATGAAGAAAAGCGCAAAATACAGGCATTTTTGTGTTTCCACACACTATATCTGGTGTTTATGACCGTTATCGCCATTGCAAGGAGGCGGTGAAACAGGGAGAATGCGCGTTTTATTATTTTGCGCATAGTCATTTTGCCTTGAAAAGGAGTATCCCTTGGAAATTGCCTGCCTGGATCTTGAAGGGGTCCTGATTCCTGAAATCTGGATAAACTTTGCCGAAAAAACCGGAATCGATGCACTCAGGGCAACCACCCGTGATATTCCCGATTATGACCAACTGATGCAGCACAGGCTGCGAATCCTGGACGAGCATGGACTTGGCTTTCATGAGATTCAGGAGGTCATAGAAACACTGTCACCACTGGAAGGAGCTGTAGAATTTGTAGACTGGCTCCGGGAGCGATTCCAGGTGGTCATTCTCTCCGATACATTCTATGAATTTTCCCAGCCCCTGATGCGTCAACTGGGGTTTCCCACCCTGTTATGCCATCGACTGGAAATTGAGGAAAACGGCAGGGTCAGTGACTACAAAATTCGGCAGAAGGACCCCAAACGTCAGTCGGTGAAGGCGTTTCATGGCCTTAATTATCGGGTGATTGCTGCAGGGGATTCCTACAATGATACGACCATGCTGGCTGAAGCAGACCAGGGGATTCTCTTCATGGCCCCGGATAATGTGGTCGAGGAATTTCCACAATTTCCAGCAGTATTTTCCTACGATGACCTGAAGCAAGCCTTTATAGACGCCAGTAACAGAAAGCTCGCTCTCTAGGTCTTTTTGGCCAGAAGCAGGGCCAGTGAGCGCAGCATACGTGCTGTAGCTCCCCAGATATAATAGTCACCGAAGACAAGAGTGAAAAAGTCCCGCCTGACGCCATCTCTTTCCAGCCAATCGGTACCGTAGGCATCAAGATTGCTAGCCAGGGAAAGGGGCAGGGCAAAAATTTCATCTACTTCTTCAGGGTTCGGTACTAGTGACGGACGGGATTCGGTCACCGCCAGGATGGGGGCGACAGCAAAACCTGATGGCAGCAGATCCACTTCGAGTATACCAAGCACCTCTACATGATCCGTATCCAGTCCTACTTCTTCCCGAGCCTCTCTGAGAGCGGTATAGACCGGATCAGGATCACTGGCATCAATACTCCCTCCTGGAAAACTGATTTGTCCGGCATGGGTAGGGAGGTGATCTGCACGCTTGGTCAGCAGGATCTCAAGGCCATTCACCCCTGGGTAAACAAGGACAAGCACCGCTGCCAGCCGATGATTGTCTGCATGATCATGTAGTGTGTGGGTGACATCCAGATCCCTGGCAATTGTCCTGATCTCGGCGATGGAATGCATGACAGGATTTAACTCAGAGTCCGGCTTTGAGGGCATCAAGGAACAAGGATATCTTGTCCAACGACTCCTGGTATTCAAGATCTCCACGGGAGTCTGCAACAACACCGCCACCACCCCAGCAATGAATCCTGTTGCCATCCTTGACCAGTGTCCTGATACAGACATTACTGTCCATGTTGCCGCTGGTATCGATCCAGGCAAAGCATCCACAGTAGACAGAGCGCATGACTGTTTCCAGCTCATTAATGATTTCCATGGCCCTTATCTTGGGTGTGCCGGTGATGGAACCACCGGGGAAGCCTGCCTTGAAAAGTTCGAATATATCAGCGGGAGAATCCAGGTTGCCTGTAATTGTGCTGACCAGGTGGTGCACATTGGTGAAACTCTGGGTTTCGAAAAGGTCCGGGACTGCAATGCTGCCTGTGCTGCATACCCGACCGAGGTCATTGCGAAGGAGGTCAACGATCATGAGGTTCTCAGCCTTGTCTTTCAGGCTTTCTTCCAGTTCAGTCTTGTTGAGATTGTCTGTTTCGGCGTTGTCACTGCGTGGTCGTGTCCCCTTGATTGGCTGGGTCATGACAGCACCATTAGTCACTTTCACAAACCTCTCCGGTGAAAATGAGAGTACGGCATTGTCACCATCCTCCATGAAAGCGGCGAAAGGCGCTTTGGCAATAGCCTGCAAGCGTATAAACGCCATATAGGGGTCACCCTCACATTCAGCAGAAAAGCGCTGGGTCAGGTTTACCTGGTAGCAATCACCGGCCAGGATGTAGTCAATCACTTTCTGGTAGGCCTGCTGGTAAGCCTCCCGGGAAAAGTTCGATTCGAAATCACTTTGCAGAGAAAAGTTGCCCGGACTTTTTTCGTTTTCACTGTCCAGGGCGGACAGGACAGTCTCACGGGTCTCCTGCAGGCAGTTATCCCTAAATACAAGGGAGCATTTGTGCAGTTCATGATCGATTATGATGGACCAGGAGTAGAGTCCCACCAACATATCAGGAAGGGAGACATCCCCTGGATGATTCCTGTCAATGCGATACCACGGGTGAAGCAGCTCATAGCCAAAATAGCCAATGGCACCACCAGTGAACGGCAAGTCAGCTTCCGCGCTGATTTGCGGGTCGAGGGGGAATTCCTCTGCAAGAATATCCAGAGGATGGCCATCAACCACCCTGGTGCCATTTATAGACGATTCAATACGGGTCGTCGTCCCGTCGGTTTTCAATACCGCATCAGGGCAGGCAGAAAGAATTTCGAAACGGGTATCCTTGCGTTGCCGATCATTTCCACTGGCCAGTAACACAGGCAGGGGCAAGTGCCGCAGCTTTTTATAAAGCGGATAGGGTGTATTCTCATAGGGCAAAGAAAAGACGGTGTAGGGTCTGTCTGCCTGTTTTGCTGAATCGTTTCTCAAGGGCAATTTGTCGGTCTAGGTAATCCGGCTATTTTACTTGCAATTAATGCCGGATACTCGGGAAAAAGCCGCATCAGGTAAATGCTGCTGCCTTTTTCATCCCCATAGACTGTTTTCATCTGTTTGACCAGAATCCTCATCATCGGGGAAAGTCCATGAGTTTTGTAAAAATCCCTCAAGAGATTGATCACTTCCCAGTGAGCCTGTGTTAACTCAAGGCACTCTCTCTGTGCAATAGATTCTGCGACCTCGGGTGTCCAGTCATGAATATTCTCAAGGTAACCTTCCTTGTCCAGGGCAATTATCCTGTCAGCAATGACGAGGGTCTGAGTCATGGTTGGGTAGTTTTACTCTCGATATACGGGTTGTCACAGGGGGAATTACCCCCAGCTGATTACCTTCTCATGCGCCAGAGTCAGGTCAATAAACTGTGCCTGTGAGACTGCTTCAAAAGGGGCACGCATTTTGTCAGAAATCCCCCTGGCTGCCAAATCGGTTTCAAGTACACGCCATGAGACTGCCGGATCAACTGATGCCCATGTGGATGCCGTAGAAGGAGCCTCCAGGGAAGCGTAAACACCATCTTCTATCAAAAGGACAGTGTCACCTTCGCTCACCAGAGCAAGGCATCTTTCAAGGACTTCAGTTTTGTTTACGGTGTGCAGGATCATCAGAACACCAATACCTGATCGTGTTCCCTTGTGAGGCGGGTCAGACCAGCATCATCCAGTGGAGTTATTTCTGCCAGCCCAGCAACATCGAGGCCAAATTTCTCAGCGGACGGGAGATGAACACAAAGGGCTTTCACTTCGTAAAGAGGGAGGGCAGGGATCATCTGGCTTATATTTTTCAGCTCGGCAATGTCAGTTTCCTGACCATCGAATAACTGCAAAACTCCCTCATCAAGAAATACAACGGTGACAGCCTGCTCAAAGGCCGCAGCAGTCAGGGCAATATCGATTGCAGCTCTTGCTCTGGCACTACCGTAGGGGCTGGAACGGACGAGAAGCAGATAGGAAATGTTATCCATGACAATGACTCCTACTCCACAAAATGTATGACACGGTCAGCTTCCTGGATAGCATCTATCAACTGTCCAAGCCCGCTTATTGTGAAGCCGTAGCGCAAGGTAGCGGCCTCTTTGTCATAACGGTCAGCTTCACTCACATCCAGGATCCCACGCCTGACTGCCGAGGTGGCGCATACAACGGCATCCAGATCATGGTTCTTGATAAGAGTTTCCCATCGGGCAGGGATGTCAGTTTCATCCTGGGGCGGGACAGCTGCAAGACTGGCGTTAAAAACGCCGTCCTGGTAGAAAAACAGGCGAAATATTTGATGGCCTGAAGCAATTACTGATTCGGCAAAGTGCAACGCTGACAAAGCCGATGGCGATGTCCATGGAGCTCCGTAAATAACCAGTGAAAACTTCATAGCAGGTCAGAGTTTATGACAGTCTTAAATAAAAAAGCCCTACATAAAATGCAGGGCTTCAAAATCACACACCCGGGATCTGTCAGTCACGACTGCCGGACAATACTGCCAGCAGGTGTAGCAGATGGATAAAGAGGTTATATATGTCCAGGTAAAGACTGACGGTTGCCCTGATGTAGTTCGTTTCCCCGCCATGAATGATGCGGCTGGTATCAAACAGGATCAGACCCGAAAATATCAGGATAGCTGCAGATGAAATTGCCAGTGAAAGTGCCGGCATCTGCAGGAAAATATTAGCCAGCATCGCTACGATCATCACAATCAGGCCAGTAAAAAGGAACCCCCGCATAAAACTGAAGTCCTTGCGCGTGGTTAGCACATACCCTGAAAGTGTGAGGAAAATCAGGCCTGTTCCACCCAGTGCCTGCATGACTATTGTCGGCCCATTTGGAATGGCTGTCATGTAAAAACTCAGCATGGGACCAAGAATAAAGCCCATTAATCCGGTAAAGGCGAAAACAGCAACAATTCCCATAGCGGAGTCTGCAGCTGAATTCACCCAGAACAGCAGACCGAAACTGACAGCAAAGAGGATCCAGTGCATCATGGGGGGCAACTGGACAAACATTCCTCCAAAAGCCGTCACGGCACTGAACAACAATGTCATGGACAACAGCAGATAGGTGTTCTTGAGGACCTTGTTTGTGGCAAGAACTTGTTCCTGGCTACGGGTACCGACAGCGTAATGTCCTTGAGTCCTGAAACCATAATCGCTCATTCTTTATCTCCGTTAGATTTGTATGTAACACACTAATGTATATATGGGGTAAAACCCACGTAAATCAACGCTTTCATCATACTTGGACCGCCCTTAAAAGCAAGAAATTTCACTTGGGAACAAGTTGCGGTTTCCGGTTGACTGCGCCGGTGATTAAGGTAAGATGCACCCCTTTCATGGAGGGGTGGCAGAGCGGTTGAATGCACCGGTCTTGAAAACCGGCATAGGTTAATAGCCTATCGAGAGTTCGAATCTCTCCCCCTCCGCCAGAATCAAAAGCCCGGCCTTGTGCCGGGTTTTTTGTTTTCGGGTTCGGCTGAACCTCATTAGCCCCCAGTTCGACAAGCGAATGCATGTGGATCACGCAGGGTGCGCGTTTTCAAACGCGCCCGAAGGGGCCGTCGCCTGCCGTCGAATCAATCTCTTTCCCTACTTGAGAATCAAAAAACCGGCCTAAAGCCGGTTTTTTTCAGTATCCAGAAATAATGCCCCTTATTGTCTGGCAGCAAGCCTTACTTCCGCTTCTTGCAGTCCGATCATATCCAGCAGGATCTTGCCACTTTCCACCAGGTAGGGATCTGCATTGTCATCTTCTTCTGTCATCAGTTCATCTTTTTCCACAGGATCAATGCCTGCATTATTCAGGGCGACTTCTTCTTCAGTATCATTATCATCATCCATTGCTTCTACGGATTCATAGGGTTCCTGCCCCTTGGCAATTCTCCTCGCGTTGGTTATTTCGAGACGCCATTGATCAGCTTCCTCACGTTCTGCAAGCAGTTCCTGTTCGTTCAGGCTGAGCTGGTTTTCTTCCCTGTTTTCAAGCGCGCGTTGAATCTGGGCTTCAATGAAGTTGAAGTCGGGATTGTCCGCAAGCCTTTCTTCATGCCGAGTCACCAGTGAGGGCAATATCGCTTTCAGGTCATTATAGGGTTGATAGTAATTGGCTTCGATAGTGTCCCAGGGAAGGGCTGTAGGCAGGGCACTCTCACCTATATCCTCAGCCGTGTCGTATAGATCAGGGAAAACAATATCAGGTGTCACTCCTTTATGCTGGGTGCTCTCACCGGAAATACGATAGAACTTGGCTCGAGTAATTTTCATCTGTCCATCACCAAGGGGAATGAGTTCCTGCACGGTGCCTTTACCAAATGTCTGGCTACCAAGAACGACTCCTCGCTGGTAATCCTGGATGGCACCGGCAAAAATCTCGGAGGCGGATGCACTCAGCCTGTTCACGAGTACGGCCAGGGGGCCGTCATACACAACTTCTGGGTCAGGGTCGCCCTGGACGATATTGTTGCCATCAGCATCCCTGACCTGGACAGTTGGCCCCCGGCGGATAAACAGTCCAACCAGTGAGTTGGCTTCACTTAATGACCCTCCGCCATTGCGACGCAAATCAACAACAACGGCTTCAACGCCTTCTGCCTTCAATTCTTCAAGCAGGACTCGTACATCGCGTGTGCTGCTTCGATAATCAGGATCACGGCGCTGGAGAGCCTCAAAGTCTATATAGAAAGTTGGCAGTTCAATAACGCCAATTTTATGGACTTCACCGTTATAGGTTACCTCCACAATCTCTTTGGCAGCAGACTGCTCTTCTAATTTTACAGTGTCACGGGTGATGCTGATTACTTTGCTTTCCAGACCGGATTCGGAGGAGGCGGGGATCACATTCAATCTCACCACAGAGCCTTTTTCGCCACGGATCAGCTGGACGACATCGTCGACTCGCCAACCCACCACATCTACAAAAGGCATATCACCCTGGGCGACAGCCGATATGCGGTCAGAAGGCTGAAGCTCTCCTCCCATGTCTGCCGGTCCACCACTGACTATACTGACCACTTTCGTATATTCGTCCTCAGTTGTGAGTACCGCACCAATGCCTTCCAGGGAAAGGCGCATGCTCATATTGAAGTTCTCAGCCGCGCGAGGAGCGTAATACTGGGTATGAGGATCAAAGGTTGTGGTCATGGCATCCATGTAACGCTGATAGACATCCAGGCCATTGGTCTTCAGCACCTGGCTCAACTGGGAGCGGTACCGGTCACTCAGTTCTTCCCTGATATCAGCCAGGGCCTTTTCGTCGTCATCCAGTTTCATTGAAAGAACGTTGCTCTTGACCCTTTTACGCCAGATTTCAGTCAGGTCAGATTCACTGGCAGGCCAGGGCTCTTCAGAACGGTCCACAATGATGTGCTCATCCAGCGTGAAGTCGAATTCTGAAGGATCTTCTTCAATACGTTTGAGTGAGTAAATCAGGCGTTCCATGAGTCGTTCACGGTATCGATTGAAAATAAGGTACCCGAAGCCGACATCACCGTCTGTAAGCAGATCATCCAGTCGGGTTCGGTAAGTTTCAAACTCATTGATATCGTCCTGGGTAAAATACATGCGGGCGCCATCAAGGGTCTCTATGAAGCTGTCCAGCATTTCACTGGAAAACGTGTCATCGAACACAATTTCGGCGTAATGATTTCGCGTCAGTTGGCGAATGATGTTCTGGGTAATTTCCCCATATTCAGGTTCGGGCGTTAACTCCACATAAATTGCATTCTTGTCGAGAGGAATTTCGCCAGGCAGATATAGTGGCTGTTGCGCATGAGCGGTATTGGCCGTCACTAATACTGACAGCGCCACCGTCATAATTGAGGTGGAAAGGGACTTCAAACCTGAATGTTTCATAATACCTAAATAATCCATAACTCTGTCTATGCCGTTGTTTACCCTGTCAAACCAGGGGTTGCTCTGTTTATCTTCATGTTTTCCGTAAGTTATACGCAATCGTGTGATGTTCGGCTTTCCGGCATTCACGTTGAGGGCGTTTCTATACAAATGTTACATCTGCCTGATAAATCAGCAGTATTCATCTTACTATCATAAAGAAGAAATTGGGCAAAAAAATGGTAACAGACGCTCAGGGCGTCAAAATACAAAACCAGTCCCTGATTGTTTGACAGTATTCAGTCGGGTTTTATTCTTTTCTTTCTGGCTGAAGCGTGTCGTTCTGTCAACTGGACGTCAATATAACGGTCGGTGATGGCACTGGAGCCATGTCCGGCATCATCACGGACATGTTCGCGAGGCCTGTGTTTCACATCTTCCGATATCCCGGTATGCCGGAGCCAGTGAACAGTTGCCGCCTTGAGCTGGTCTGCCTCTTCATTAAAACCTTCTGCTCGCATAGCCAGTTCTGCCTGGTCGAAACAAACCTGCACAATACCGCGTATCTGGCGGGTACTGGTGATATTTCCCTGGCCACGTGCTTTGTGAACCAGGGGCGTGTATTCACCAGGTGAGGGCAGGTCGGGGAGCCCCCTTGCCCGGCGATAGCGTTTTAACGCTTCAATCATGTCATCACTGACTGAGATCTGACGTTCCTTATTCCCTTTTCCCACGGTCCTGAACCACCAGTTCCCCTCGAGATCACGTTCAAAATCGCCCATTTTCGGGCTCCAGCGCTCTGTTTCAACAAGTTCAGAAATGCGCAAATACATGCCAAAAAGCGCATTCATGATAAATAAGGTGCGCTCATGGAGCGTATCCTTTTTTGCCATTTTCTCTGCAGTTTCAAGGATATACGTCCACTGCAGCTGTGAAAGTCTGCGAATTGGCTTACTGGCCTGAGTTTTGCGCAAGAATTTGCCTTTCTGGCGGATCTGGGCCACTGGATTGAATTCCAGGTATTCTTCCTGGATCAGGAAATTACAGAAACTGCTAAGTACCGCAAAGATGCTCTGGATGCCGCTTTGTGAGAGAAAATAGGGGGATTGTGCACTTTTTCCCTGAATGACATAGGGGCGCCATTCCGGATTGGGTACCCTGTCACCGTTTTTCATCATAAACCTGGCAACATTTTTAGAGCCAATCCATTCCCTGGGTGGATTTTTGGCAAACTCGATATAGGCCTCTATATCTTCGCGACGCACTGTTTTGAGCGATTTACTGGCTACTAACCAGCACCAGTGCAGGAAATGCTCGATCTCACGCCTGTAAGTGGAAAATGTATCCGGGCTGCCTCGGTAGGAATACAGGAACTCACTGGCAAGCTGGTAATCATCAATTGCATATTCCGGCTCTCCATCAAGCAGGTGCCTGACCGATCGTATTGGTTGCTTGTACGGATTTGGCATTTCATCAAGCGTATCGAAAAAAGGTACCGGGGGTTTTGTCATCGCATCATCAGTTCAAATGGATTATTTTTGTATTAAGTGTGCTGATGGCAGCATCAGGCTACAGGCAGTTTTTCAACTCACAACTAGAATTTAATCCTTATACTTAATCTAGCTATATACGGTAACTTATTGTTAGGGCTATATATTCATTAATTGTCAGCACGTTCTGCCTCATACCCCTATTTCCGGTAATAAAGATTACCGGAAATAGTAATGGATGTAAATTACCCTATCCCAGCCAATGGATATAATTGTGTGAATCAGGTCCTGGCCTGTCTCATGGTAACGAATTCTTCTGCGGCGGTTGGGTGAATACCCACGGTTTTATCCAGTTGGGATTTTGTAATGCCGGCCTGCATGGCGGCAGCAAAACCCTGGATGATTTCTCCTGCATCAGCTCCCACCATGTGCATCCCGAGAACCCGGTCTGTTTTACCATCAACGACGAGTTTCATGTAAGTACGTTCCTGATTACCGGACAGAGTATGCTTCAAATGCCTGAATTCGCTTTCATATATAACGACATCCGGATTCTGGGCTGAGGCTTGTTCCTCGCTCAGACCAACAGTGCCTACATTGGGATGGCTGAAAACAGCCGTGGGAACAAGATCATAGTTCATAATATCGCGCGTGCCCCTGAACAGGTTTGAGGACAGGATCATTGCTTCAGCCGTTGCAATTGGTGTGAGAGGTGCATGCCCTACTACATCGCCGAGTGCGTAGATGCCCGGTTCTGTGGTTTCAAAGAAGTCATCGACAACCAAGGTGCCATTGCTGTTGGTCTGCACTTGTGTATTTTCCAGCCCCAATCCTTCCGTATTGGGCTTTCTACCGGTGGCATACAGAACACAATCAAACTCATGACTGCTGCCATCTTCAAAATTCACATGCAATACATTGTTATCCTTGGTTATTTTTTTGACATTACTGTTCATCAACATGGTGATATGCCGCTGGCACTCCTTAAACAGATGCTCCCGAATATCCTTGTCAAATTGTTTAAGGGGGATCTCTCCACGGTAAGAAAGGGATGTTTTAGCCCCCAATCCGGCAAAAATACCGGCAAACTCCAGGGCTATATACCCCCCTCCCACAACCAGAACACGCTCGGGGAATGCAGGTAAATCGAATACTTCGTTGGATGTTACGACAAACTCATTACCGGGGAATTCGGGGACGAAAGGCCATCCTCCTGTAGCTATCAGAAGTTTCTCGGCGGTGATTGTCTTTCCCGCCACTTCCACTGTGTTGGAATCACAGATGCGTGCCCTACCATCAAAAACAGTAACACCTGAATTATCCAGGAGAGAGTTATAAATACCATTAAGTCGACTGATTTCAGCTGTCTTGTTGTCACGCAATGTTGCCCAGTCAAAGGCCGGTATACTGGATTGCCAGCCAAAGCCCTTGCTGTCTTCACAGTCGTAACGAAAGTGTGAGGCATAGGTATAGAGTTTCTTGGGTACACACCCGACATTGACACATGTGCCACCCATATACCGGTCTTCAGCAATGCCGACCCGGGCACCATGACCTGCAGACATCCTGGCTGCCCTGACACCACCGGAACCGGCTCCAATAACGAATAGATCAAAATCAAACATCTGATATTCCCATTAGGTTTTTCAATTACCAGACACCTTGGTGGGCGCCTGGCGGTTTTGCGGACAAGGCTAACCGGTATCTCTGTCAAATCCCATAGTCATGACAACAAAAAATACCTATTTTGATTTGAAAGGTTTATTATTTATCACTGACTTGTTCAACCAAATCTTTAAAACACGGACATAAAGGCAACGGAACATGGCTGATTTCACTAACGAAAAACAGGAAAACAGGGAGCAACAGGGTTCAACGGGCGGTCAGACCCCCTCAGTAGTCGAGAAATTTGTTATTCGCCTTCCCCAGGGGCTTCGTAACAAGATCAAAAACCTATCAGAACAGAGCCGCCGAAGTATGAATTCGGAGATCATCATGGTACTGGAGAATCATATTCAGCAGAACCTGATGGACGACAGCGTTGAAGCAGTATCTGGAGAAACCCTGCAACAGTACACCGAGCATAAGGACAGTGAACGTATTGCTGATGAAGAGTTGACCCGTCGTCTGGAAAACCTACCCGAAGACAAGAAAAAGGCGCTTCTGGAACTGCTAGGCTGAAATTTCGCCAGTCTGCAACTCCTGGACTCCAATCAATACAGCCAGTCTATTCGGGCAATCCTTTGAATTACAGATAACTGGCAAGACTATGCAACCCAGCCTTTTCCTCGACGAAAATACACAAAGCGCTGAAATTATCAGGCTCCCGGATGCCGAGCTACATTATTACCCTGCTTTTCTCGCTGAATTGGCAGGCCATCGGGTACTGGAATCGCTCCTTAAAGAAACGCCCTGGCAACAGGATCACCTGGTGTTTGGGGGAAGACGTGTACCCGTGCCCAGGTTGCAGGCCTGGTATGGTAACAGGGAGTGCCGTTATGGATATTCCGGCCTGATGCTTGCCCCCCTCCCCTGGACGCCAACTCTGCATGAACTGCGTTCCATGGTTGAGGATGTCACAGGAGAACCCTTTAATTGCGTCCTGCTCAACCACTACCGGAATGGTCATGACAGCGTTTCCTGGCACAGTGATGATGAACCAGAACTTGGACCAGATCCTGTCATTGCCTCCCTCAGCCTGGGAGAAGCTCGGAAATTTGAGCTCAAACACCGCAAAACCGGTGTCAAATCCGTCTGCGAGCTTGGACATGGCAGCCTGCTTGTCATGGGCCGGGGAATCCAGCAAAATTGGCAACATCAGGCACCTAAACAATCCGGTGTTACAGGCAGCAGACTGAATCTCACATTTCGAAACATAGTCGCCTGATTAACTTGCCAAACACCTTTGGAAGACTTCTTGTAGCAACGCCTGAAAGCCAATCAACTTAATTACTCACAATATTTATTCAAATGCCAAGGATTAATTTCGTGAAACGCCTTTTGTCCCTCATCGTTATTTTTGCTCTTCCTTATAGCGCTGTTTTCGGGGAAACCATGCGTGTCAGCCATGGCATGGTCTCTACCCGCTCGGATATTGCATCAGAAGTGGGGCGAGAAATCCTGGAACAGGGAGGCAACGCGATTGATGCGGCCGTGGCTACAGGCTTTGCCCTGGCGGTCACCTATCCCTCTGCTGGCAATCTGGGTGGTGGTGGTTTCATGGTTTTCCATGACGCCGATGGTGAGGTCATTACACTGGATTTCAGGGAAAAAGCCCCGGCAGCAGCAAACCGGGACATGTATCTGGGCGCTGATGGCAACGCCGACCGGAATCTTTCCCGTAACAGCCGGCTAGCATCAGGGGTTCCTGGTTCAGTTGCTGGCATGCTGGAAGCGCTAGATCGATTCGGGACCATGCCGCGTGAGACTGTTCTTGCACCTGCAATAAGGCTGGCTGAAGAAGGGTTCATTCTCAACAATGACATCGCCGGGCAATTTCGAAGCCACTTTCGTACTTTCAGGCAATATCCTGCCTCGCTGCGCAAATTTTCCCGTGATGGCAAACCCTATAATGCTGGCGACCTTTGGCAGCAGCCTTTACTGGCAGAAACACTTAGGTCAATATCTGAGCATGGCCGGGATGGATTCTATAAAGGTCCGGTCGCGGACATGATTGTCAGTGATATGGACAAAAATGGTGGTGTGATTTCCCATAATGATCTCGAATCCTACGAACCCGTCTGGAGACAAGCGATCCACGGCAATTACCGCGGGTATGATATCTGGTCCATGGGCCCACCTTCCTCCGGTGGTATTCTTATCGTGCAAATGCTCAATATGATGGAGCCTTTTAATGTGGCTGAGTACGGCTGGGGAAGCAAGGAAGCAATCCATCTGATGGTTGAAGCCCAACGACGCGCTTATGCTGACCGTGCGGTTCACCTTGGAGACCCTGATTTTTCCGATATTCCTGCTTCACTGCTGACCTCAAAAACCTATGCGCGCCAGCGCTTTGAAAACTTCACGATGGACAAGTCTGGCGACAGCTCCCTCATAAATGCCAGCCAGCTTCCCGATGAAAGCCCCAATACTACCCATTATTCAGTCATTGACAGCCAGGGCAATGCTGTTTCCATTACGACAACACTAAACAGCTCCTACGGAAACAAGATTGTGGTCGAAGGCGCAGGTTTTCTCCTGAACAATGAAATGGATGACTTTGTCACCAGCGTGACAGCCACTCATGTGAATGAAATTGCGCCGGGAAAGCGAATGATGAGCTCCATGTCACCGACAATTATTTCCCGAAATTCGAAACCTGTTTTGATTACCGGTTCCCCTGGTGGCTCTTCGATCATTAACACGGTACTCCAGGTAATCGTCAATGTAATTGATCATGGTATGGCCCTGGAAGACGCGGTTACCAGTCCCCGTCTGACTCATCAATGGCAACCAGATATGATCCGGTATGAGGAAGGAGCAATCTCTGATGAGGTTGCCCGGGCGCTGGAGAGCATGGGGCATAAGGGCCTTAATCCATCCAGACGTTATATTGGAGAAGCCAACTCCATTCTGGTGAGCGAAGACTATATAGAAGGTGTCTCGGACCCACGTATCGTGGGTGGTGTTGCCGGTTATTGATCATCATACTTGCTAAACACTTCATATCAGGCATGGCTCTGACCTTCAAATTCCGGTTTCACCAAGCCTTTTCGTGACATATCCGCCGCAGAATCCTGCCTGCTGCACATTTCGGTCATGGCCGGACAGGTAATCCTCGATCTTGCGCCTGATTTGCTGGCCCTCATCGTTACGCAAGGCCAGCCCTATCCCTGTCTGTATGTGAGCGGCGTATTTATCGGGCGACCTCTGCGCTTGTGTCACCCAGATGACAGTGGCACAAACTGGCGAGGGCAATTGCTCATGCATAAAACGGATAAGCAGGAATGCCTTGTCACCTATAGACAAGTGATCTGTGGTAGGAACACACAAAGCCCCCGATCGTATGAAGGGCATATAGAGACGGGCCAATGTTTCTAGAGTCTCAATATGAAAATATAGAAAACTGTTTCGCCGCCTTAATCCGGCATTCAAATGGGTCATGGTACTGCCTCCCTGCAGCTGTGAAATGGCAACCTGATTTTTCAGGCCTGTTCTACGCGTCTTGAACTTCTCCCAGTGCCAGCCCAATGGTGAAAAAGAGATTCCAGCAACAGTTGGGCATTGGGATTAGCCCTGCTCCTGCTAGCCCGTCTTGCTGCCAGGACTTCATCAGAAAAGCTGTGTAGTGCCTTTATTGTAGTCGGCATCTGGAAAAATACCGATAACTGTTGAAGATCATGATCATTGAGAGTGACCGAGGTGCTTGCCCCCTGGTTGTATGCAAGAATATCTGATACGCAAAGCAGCATACTCTCAAGATTTTCTTCCAGGCTGAATTTCTCACATTCGGCTGCAGCATCAGCAATATTCAGTTTTCCCTGCAACAGTAAAAGCATGATTCGATGTAATACGTTCCTGTCATGCAGCGCATCCTCATCGGCATAGTGAAGGGCCCGTAAAGGCACATTGCCAGCCATGCGCAGCAATTCCCTGGCTGATGCCCGAATATTTTTTGACTCAAGCCACGGAATAACATCACGTTCATGAGGTCTGTTGAACTTGATCAGGTGACAACGGCTACGGATAGTGGCCATCAGGAGAGCTGGCCGATGAGAGACAAGTAAAAGCAAGGTGTTGGCCGAAGGCTCTTCCAACACCTTGAGCAGGGCATTGGCACTGTTGATATTCATTGACTCTGCAGGATTGATGATAACTACTTTATAACCGCCTCTCTGGGAGGTTTGTACTGCAAAGTCGATAGTCCCCCTGATCTGGTCAATTCGAATGCCGGCAGATTCTTCCGGCTGGATCATTTTCAGGTCAGGATGGGTGCCGGCCAGTAACAACTGGCATTCACGGCACTGACCACAGGCTTGATTAGCAACCGGTGCGTTGCATAGTAGATAGTGCCCAAAGTGCCTGGCCAGCTCCAGTTTACCGAGCCCTTCCTGCCCGCCCAGCAGATAGGCATGTGCCAGCTTGCCTTTGCCAGCCAGTGATGCAAGCTGCTCAAAGGTTGGAGATAACCATGGCAATAATTCAGTGGAGTGTTCACTCATTACTGGCTGCCCCCGGTTGTCTCGGTTTCGACATAAACAGTCGTGGACAGAGAAAGCCCGAAATGATGGTTTACCTGGTCCAGTATCAGGCCGTTTACCTGGGCAATAGTGCCGGAAGCATCGATAAGCTTTCTGGTTGACGGTGTCTGTTCCGCCAGTTGCCTGAATCCATCTCTGACACGTTGCTGATAGGCCAGTCCCTTTTGCTCAAAGCGGTCCTCAGCTCCCCCACGAGTTTCAGCCCTCTGTAATGAGAGTGATGGGTCAAGGTCAAGAATCAGGGTCAGATCAGGTACAAAATCACCTACGACTCTTGAATGAATGCTTTCCACAGTTTCAAGGCCAAGATTTCCGGCCACCCCCTGGAATGCCCGGGATGAGTCTGCAAAGCGATCTGAAATTACCCAGGTGCCGTTCTTCAATGCCGGAAGAATCGTTTCCACCATATGTGAGCGCCGCGCAGCATAAATCAACAGGAGTTCGGTCATATCATCCCAGCGGCCCGCATCCCCTTCCACTACCAGGCGACGAATTTCTTCTGCCCCTTCAGAGCCACCGGGTTCACGGGTAAGAATGACATCAAGTCCTGCCTGCTGCATTGCAGCGAGCAGTTGTCTGCTCTGGACCCCCTTGCCGGCACCATCAACTCCTTCGAGAACGATAAATCCTGCCTTGCTTGTATTTACATCATTGGACATTGGTGTCAGTTACCCAGCTGATACTGATCAACAGCCGCCTGATGTTCCTCAAGCGTGCTGGAAAAATAATGCCCGCCATCTCCCCGGGCAACAAAGTAGAGTGTATCACTGTCATCTGGATGCATGGTTGCATGGATGGCAGCCCTGCCAGGCAAAGCAATGGGAGTCGGTGGCAGGCCGTTAATCAGGTAGGTGTTATAAGGCGACGGTGCTCTCAGGTCAGCCCGTGTAAGATCACCGTCAAAAGACTCTCCAAGTCCGTAGATAACAGTAGGATCAGTCTGCAGGCGCATACGTTGCTGAAGACGCCGAACAAAGACACCCGCAATCTGCTGACGTTCCGATGCCAGTCCTGTCTCCTTCTCCACAATAGAGGCCATTACGAGCGCTTCATAGGAAGTATCATAAGGCAGTCCAACATCTCGGCTGCTCCATTCCTCTTCTAGTACCCGTGTCATCAAAGTACTGGCCCGGGACAGAATTTCCCGATCGGAGGTGCCCCGTTCAAAATGATACGTGTCCGGGAAAAGCAGTCCCTCCGGATAAAAATCCGTATTGAACAATGCCTGGAGAGTCGCCTTGTCCGTTCGGTCAAAGGTGGTCTCAATGAACTCATTTGCCTGTATAGCCGCCAGAGCCTGTTGCAGGTTCCATCCCTCAACAATGACAAGTTGATAGAGTATGGTATCTCCCGCTACCAGTTTCATGAGCAGGTCCCGGGCATTCATACCGGGCTGGAGCCTGTAATCCCCTGCCCTGATATCATCCGCCAGGCCCGTCATTCTCCCATAGAAGCGGACGTCAAGTGGACTGGTAATAATATCCTGATCAGCCAGACGTGTGACCAGAGAATTGAAGGTCGTGCCGGAACTCACTTCTATTGTTACAGGGGTATGCAGAGACAATGGGGAGTTAATATGCTGGAAAAAGAAAACACTGCGCAACAGGAAGGTTGCCAGCAAGATATAGCCCCAGAGGAGAAAGCGGGATTTCCTGCTGCTGATATCAAATTTCACTGGCGGCGAGAACCTTGTCGAAAAGTTGCCTGGCGTCTCCGGTCATAGTGCCCTTACCGCCAGCAGGTCTGAAGTTTGCCTGGCCTGCAGAATGGCTAATACAGTTTACAGGCCAAATACCAAAAACACTGTTACAGACAAAAACCTCATCGGCCTGTGCGAGGCGTTCCAGGGGACTCTCGGGCTCTTCGCTACTCCCGGGCATACTGTTGAGCAGGTAATCACGCAGTATGCCTGCAACACCACAATCCTCAAGGGTGGGCGTCATCAATTGGCCTGATTCAACCCAGAACAGGTTACTTCTGGTTCCTTCCTTGATGTTATCGTGCATATCCAGCATCAGGCCTTCATCAAAGGTGCTATCAGGCCATTCCATGGAGGCCAGCACCTGCTCCAGGCGATTGAGGTGTTTGAGACCGGCAATCGCAGGCTGGTCAGCCAGTCGCTGTTTGCAAATAAACGTTCGAATACCTGAGGCCTGGTTGGCATATTCAGGCAGGGCATGAAGCGTTATGATCCGTGAAGGCTCGCACTGTTCGCCCGGTCGATATCCACGCCCTCCTGATCCCCTGGTCAGCATGACTTTCAGCACACCCTCCCGGGGGAATTCAGTTGCCAGAACAGCAATTTCTTTTTCCATCAATTGACGGTCAAAAGGAATTTTCAGGGTTGATGCCCCCTTTTCCATTCTGTCCAGATGTTCGGTAAGTAACACAGGAATAGCCTGGTGCAAACGGACAGTTTCAAAAAGGCCGTCACCATAGGCAAGCCCACGGTCGCCGATTTGCACCATGTCCTGGACTTGTCCATTAACCAGCATGGATTCCTAAACCCTGGAAAGAATCAGACTGCCGTTGGTTCCACCGAACCCGAATGAATTGCTCATAACAGCATCAATGGATGTCTCCCTGGCCGAACCAGGCACATAATCGAGGTCACAGCCCTCTCCGGGTTCATCCAGATTGATGGTCGGAGGTATTACATTTTCCAGCATACTTTTGATGGAAAATATTGCTTCAACGGCACCGGTTGCTCCAAGGGAGTGACCGATCATGGATTTGATTGAACTTACTGCCACATTGCCGCCATCGCCACCAAACACCTGCTTTATCGCCATGGTCTCAGCTAGATCCCCAGCCTGGGTCGAGGTGCCATGGGCATTGATGTACTGGACCTGGTCAGGATTAAAGCCAGCATCATTCAGGGCATTTTTCATACAGGCTGCAGCACCGTTACCACTCTGTGAAGGCGATGTAATATGGAAGGCATCACCACTCATGCCAAAACCGGTCACTTCAGCGTAGATGCTCGCCCCCCTTTTACGTGCTGCTTCAAATTCTTCCAGGACGACAACACCTGCGCCGTCGCTAAGGACAAAGCCATCACGATCGGCATCCCAAGGACGACTGGCTTCTTCCGGATTATCATTGCGGGTTGACAATGCTCTTGCAGCACAGAAACCGCCCAGGCCTGCCTTGGAGATCGGTTTTTCAGCACCACCGGCAAGCATTGCATCTGCATCACCAAAAGCAATCATTCTGGCAGCCAGGCCGATACAATGAGTACCAGTAGTACATGCGGTCGCAATGGCCAGGTTTGGTCCCTGTAAATTGAATTCTATGGACAGGGTGCCTGACACCATATTGACAATAGAGCCTGGTACGAAGAACGGGGAAATTTTTCTTGGGCCGCTTTTGTTGATCAGTTCGACAGTATTTTCGATATTGGAAATACCACCGATACCTGAACCGATAGCCACACCAATTCGGAGAGGAGGATAATCATCCTCTGAAAGCCCGGAATCGGCCATGGCCTGCTTTCCTGCGGCAACACCATAATGAAGGAAGGCATCCATCCGCCTGGCTTCCTTGAGAGGCATGTATTGTTCGACATCAAAATCCCTGATTACACCACCAAAACGGGTGCTGTAAGCTGAAGCATCGAATTCCTCAATGGCACTGATGCCGCTTCTACCTTCCTTGAGTCCTTTCCAGGTATCTTCTACGTTATTTCCCAGTGGGGTCAGCGCCCCCATACCAGTAACGACAACTCTTCTTCTCGACAACGGTAAACCCTCTGGAACTGTTTGTTCGGCGACTAACTATACTGAATAATTCAGGAAGTGAACATGGTACAGGCAGGCCAAAATCGCCACATCGGCCTGCAAATATGCCAGACAATAAAAAAGCTACTTCCGGTAATCCGGAAGTAGCTTTGTAATACGGTTAACGTATTTGTCTTACAGATGCTCGTTAACGTAATCGATCGCTAACTGAACAGTTGTAATTTTTTCGGCTTCTTCATCAGGAATTTCAGTTTCAAATTCTTCTTCCAGTGCCATAACCAGTTCAACTGTATCGAGGGAGTCTGCACCCAGATCCTCAACGAAAGATGATCCACTGTTCACTTCTTCTTCTTTGACTCCGAGTTGTTCAGCGACAATCTTTTTGACTCGTTCTTCAACGCTACTCATATTTTCCTAGCTCCTGGTAGACAATGGTTGTTGCAAATTCTGTTTTAAAAAATTCAGTGTAATATGTTTTTAGCACTTTTGGTCAATCGGGCCCCTCCCGATATTCCGCGAAGTTTACCGTAACTTAATTAATTATGTAATCTTAAAAACCCGATTATTTTTCCTAAAAAAAACACTTCCAAACAGGTGATTTAATTTGGCAGATTCAGGAATTATCCCATATACATTCCACCGTTGACATGGATTGTCTCACCAGTGATGTATCCTGCTTGATCTGACGCAAGAAATGACACAACAGAGGCAATTTCTTCGGGCTGACCATAACGACCCATTGGAATTTTACCCAGCAGCGCCGCAGTCTGGTCTTCCCCAAGATCTCGGGTCATATCCGTATCAATAAAACCTGGTGCTACACAGTTAACGGTAATGCCACGAGAACCTATTTCCATAGCCAGGGCTCTGGAAAAGCCCTCAAGCCCTGCCTTGGCTGCTGCATAATTCGACTGCCCAACATTGCCGCTTGAGCCGACAACCGAACTTATACTGACAATCCTGCCCCAACGGGACTTCGTCATGCCCCGAACCAGGGCTTTTGACATGCGAAATATCGAGCCCAGGTTTGTATTGATCACCTGGTCCCATTCATCGCCTTTCATCCGCATGAGAATGTTGTCACGGGTTATACCGGCGTTATTGACAAGGATCTGGGGAGCCCCATAATCAGCCTGCACAGCGGAGACAAAGTCCTGTATTGAAGTTTCAGAGGAGACATCCAGGCAATAGCCTTTCCCGCTGACACCAGCTTCCTTGAGATAGTCAGTGATTTTCTCAGCCCCTTCCGGGCTCGTAGCAGTACCCAGAATTATGGCGCTCTTGCCAAGTTCCAGGGCGATTGCCTTGCCAATACCACGGCTAGCGCCAGTGACCACTGCTATTTTCCGGGTGTCATCATTCATAGAGTATTCCACTGTTTATTCCTGGGAAAGGGCGTCGTTCAGTCCAGCAGTTTCATTGATCGAAAGGACAGCCATTTCTGGCACAATACGTTTATTGAGGCCATTGAGAACCTTACCTGGACCAATCTCCAGGACTCTGGAAATCCCAGCATCGGCAAATTTATTGATCGTGGCAACCCAGGGCACGGGATTGAATATCTGGTTTACCAGATTTTCCCTGATCCTGTCAGGCGATTCAGGTGTTTCGAGCCCAAAATTTTGCATAACAGGTATTTCAGGCGTGCTCAGCGCAACCGCTTCAAGGTCTGTGGCAAATTGCTCTGCAGCAGGTTTCATCAGGATGGAATGGAAAGGAGCACTGACCGGTAGTGGGAGTGCCCGCTTGGCCCCTGCCGCCTTGCATAAATCCCCGGCTCTGGCTACAGCACCCGTATGCCCGGCAATAACGACCTGCCCAGGTGAATTAAAGTTAACAGCAGCTACTTCCTCACCCTGGCGGGCTTCATCACAGGCTGCAACGATCTTGTCATCTTCCAGGCCGACAATTGCTGCCATCGCGCCAACACCCAGGGGAACCGCATTTTGCATATAGAGCCCCCGCTTCTGAACCAGGCCGACAGCATCAGTGAAGGCCAGCACACCAGCACAAACAAGCGCTGAGTATTCCCCCAGGCTGTGTCCGGCAACCAGGTCCGGTGCGCCTCCTCCCTGTTCATTCCAGAGCCGCCAGATTGCGACAGATGAAGTTAGAATGGCGGGCTGGGTGATGTGGGTTTTCGACAGTTCCTCTGCAGGCCCTTCCTGGATGAGTTTCCAGAGGTCGTAACCGAGCACCTCACTGGCCTCGGTAAAGGTGGACTGCACGGAGTCGAATTGCTCCGCCAGTTCCGAGAGCATGCCTACTTTCTGAGAACCCTGGCCGGGAAATATGAATCCTGTCTTAACCGCCTGCATAGTCTAAACCCCTTTTTTAAATCCGCTACTGGCAACTTGGCAAAGTTTTTCACGTATAAAGCAAAAAGCAGCCCCAAGGGAGCTGCTTTCAGTTTACCGCTGATACTCACAGTCATATGACTGCAGGTCAGGCATGTCAGTCGTCGCTGTTGCGAACAATCTGACGGCCCTTGAAAAATCCATCAGGAGTCATGTGATGGCGGCGATGCCTTTCACCGGTTTCCTGGTCAGTAGAGATTGTAGTGGCGCTCAGCGAATCGTGGGTACGGCGCTTGTTACGCTTGGAGCGTGTCACTTTGTTCTTTTGTACGGCCATGATTATTTACCTCGGTAATAAACTATTCAATGCTGGGCTAATTGCCCTCTTTATTCGAATCCGGCTTTGACTCCTCCCGGCTTTCTTTTGTCAGCGCCTTTTTAAGCTCTTCCAGAGAATCCAGTCCCTTGATATTGACCTGTTGACTCACAGCCTTTTCCGCCTTTTCCCGGAGTACATTGAGCTTTTCACTGCAGGCAAGGTCATCATGGGCTGCAACTATTGGCAGACTCATGATGAGTTCATCCTCGACAACCGTCATCAGTTCAAGTTTCCCATCATCACATACCACTAAGTCCAGGTTGTCATGATGCTCAGCCATTTTTTGCCCAATTCTGACGGCGTCTTCCTCGTCTTCGGCGATATATAGCCTGAACGTGGTTGTCAGGTGAACATCCACCGTGTCCAGACATCGCTGGCACAGCATCCTGACATCTGCAGCTGCTTCCCCTGCCAGTGCGCAAAGGCCTGACTCATCTCTGGAGAAACTTAAAAAAACCTCTGCCTGGCCATGGTTATCATTCAGGTACTCACCCAAACGCAGGAGTTTTGCAAGAGGTATGGTGCTGTTTATTGTTCCATTTCCGTGACACAATTTGCGTGGTGCAACACGTTCTGGAAACGGGTCAATCGACATAGGCGCGCATAATATGCATCAAGGCCCTCGCTGTCAAAGAAAATTAGCGATTTTGTGTCCAAAGCTATTGATTATACTTGGTTTGTTATGAAACTCGTGCTCGCATCTACTTCCCCATATCGGTCCAGGATTCTGGAACAACTCGGTATTCCTTTTGTGACTGACAATCCTGGAGTCGATGAAACCGCTATGCCGGGTGAGACCATGCCTGAATATGTGACCCGGTTAGCCCTTGAAAAAGCCAGAGCAGTAGCCAGCAGACATGAGGATAGCCTGATAATTGGTTCAGACCAGGCCTGCTCAATCGGGGGCATTATCATGGGTAAACCGGGAACTGAAGAAGCTGGTGTCAAACAATTGAAGATGTGCAGTGGAAAATGGCTGGAATTTCGTACTGGCCTGGCCCTGATCAATACCAGATCCCGGTCGGAAAACAGTGTGGCCGAGCCATTCAGGGTCAAGTTCAGACAACTGGTGGAACAGGAGATCAGGGCTTATATAAAACGCGACAGGCCCCTGGACTGTGCCGGTTGTTTCAAGGTTGAAGCGGCAGGCATCACGCTTTTCGACGCCCTTGAAGGCCGCGATTACAACACATTACTTGGACTGCCCATGATCGCTCTTGTTGACATGTTAAGAAGCGAGGGAATCAATCCCCTGCTTTGGCAAGAATGCTGATAGCATCCTCAAACTGCCTGTCATAAGGGGCTGAAAGCGTCACTTTCCTGCCGTTTCCCGGATGCGTAAAGCTCAACTGTGCTGCATGCAGACAAAGGCGCTTGATTCCCAAGGTCGCGTATTTTGCAAGAACCTCGTCGGAAGCGTATTTTTCATCCCCGATTATCGGGCAACCAGCAAGACTTGTATGGACACGTATCTGGTGGGTGCGCCCGGTAACAGGCATGGCCTGTATGAGTGTTGCCCCGGCGCATTCCTTAAGTACATCAAAGCGCGTCACAGCCGGTTTGCCTTGTTCAGACACACTGACAAAACGTTCACCACCGCGTGGCTGATGCTTTTCCAGTGCGGCATTGACTTCCCTGATATGGGAAGGCCAGTGTCCATTAACCAGCGCATAGTAGGTCTTGGTGACTCCACCATGCCGAAACTGATCAGTTAGTTGCTGCAAGGAACGGTTATTCTTGCTTAGCAGGAGGCAGCCAGACGTGCCCTTGTCTATTCGGTGTACCAGTTCCAGACCTTCCAGTTCGGGATACATATATCGCAACGATTCAATCAGGGCTGTTTTTACACCAGTCCCCCCATGTACCGGCAGGCCTGAGGGCTTGTTGAGCACCATCAGATCGGGGTCATCCAGGAGAATTGCCTCATTCAGCACAGTTTGCAATGCCACTGCTGGCGGCAGCATGTCCTGTTTTTCGGCAATGCGAACTGGTGGGATACGAACCAGGTCACCTGTACAAATCTTGTAATCCGGCTTAACCCGTTTTTTATTGACCCGCACTTCACCCTTTCTTATGATCCGGTAGATTCTCGATTTAGGCACTCCTTTTAGTCGAGCAAGTAGGAAATTGTCCACGCGCTGACCAGCCTGGACCTCAGTGACTTCAAGAAAACTGACCCCTGATCCGGGAGTCTGACTTTTGGCAGGGGTACTGTTCAAAACAAATTCACATGCTCAAAATTGCGCAGTATACAGTGCTTTCACCTGCACGTGATGTAACAAAATGCAGTGATGAAGAGAGTGCTTCTGAGTTACTGGAATAAAATACTGTAAATCATTGAAGATATTAAATTTTACTGATATATTCGCCCTTCCTACTGTACGTGGCATGCCTATAAAAGCCGTCACACAGGAGTGAAAACAGGGAATAGAAAATATCTGCAAAAGGACTTTGTCGTAGCGTGTAACCCGGATAAGCCGGCACGCCGAATAGAGAATTTCAGATAACTGCAGTCCTGGCTACATACCAGACCTGCAGAAAGTAACAGGATAAAACGCAAAATTCTAAGAAAGTAAGAGAAACAAGGGCCGGGCCTTGCAATCAAGCCGGCAACGAAAGTAATGACGAGCCCTTCGGGGCATATTTTATAAATCCCGAAAAGTCGGGTAAGAGATACTAAAGAAGCCTGGATCAGAATCCGGGGACCTGGACCAGCGAAATACTGGTGACCGGCTAGACCGGAGGAAGAGATGGTCCCCAGCAGGAATCGACCTACAGGAGCTTCAATCCAAGAACATAATTCCACCTGCAAGGTGGCTGGAGACTGATAGCAATTGATTGGTGGCCCAAGGGCCACAGGCAGAATTGCAAACATTTTGGCCTGAGCCAAAAAACAAGGATAGAAGAATTTGCAGACACAATGTCTGCAGCATAACTGTATATTTGAGATGACCGGTTTTTATCGGCTCCAAATTCAGCAGTTACACAAAAACTGATAAGAAACATGAACTGCCTGGCAGGTACCCCGCCACCGATTTCTGACTAAAGCAGATCGGGGCAATGTAAACCACAAGACAGGCAGGACCACCGTCGGAGCACAGCCCGGCAACACCAGATCAGTGCTGCAGAAGTATGTCTCACTTCACTTTGGAGTAAGCTCACCCCATCATAGCTTCATTTCTGTCACAACTTTATGATATTTATCAATAGGTTGTAAGACAAAGCTAATCCTCTTTATAAAGTATCTCTGCCCTGCTTTTCCAGTTTTGGAGCAGTAGAAAGCAGATGAAAAGAATGCTGATCAATGCAACTCAAAAAGAAGAGTTGCGTGTAGCCCTGGTAGATGGCCAGAGGCTTTATGACCTGGACATAGAAAACAGGGCCAGGGTCCAGAAAAAAGCCAATATCTATAAAGGGCGTATCACCCGTATAGAGCCCAGTCTCGAAGCCGCGTTTGTCAATTTTGGCGCCGACCGCCATGGTTTCCTTCCTCTCAAGGAAATCTCCAAAGAATACTTTACCAAGAAACCCTCTGAAATCAGTGGCCGCATCAATATCAAGGATGTTGTCGCTGAGGGCACCGAAGTTATCGTCCAGGTGGACAAGGAAGAGCGTGGCAATAAAGGTGCCGCTCTGACCACCATGATATCCCTTGCTGGACGCTACCTTGTGCTGATGCCAAACAACCCAAGAGCTGGCGGCATTTCCCGTCGTATCGAGGGTGATGACCGGGCAGAACTTCGTGATGCCCTTTCAAGCATCAATATTCCCGACGGTATGGGTACCATTGTTCGCACAGCGGGCGTTGGCAAAGCGCCTGAAGAGCTCCAGTGGGACCTGGACTACCTTCTGCAGTTGTGGACGTCTATCAAACAGGCTGCTGATTCAAAGGAAGCCCCCTTTCTGATTTTCCAGGAAAGTAATGTCATTATTCGCGCCATCAGGGATTACCTGCGTCAGGATGTTGGGGAAGTTGTTCTTGATACCCCTGAAACCTTTGAGGAAGCCAGGAACTTCATCCGCCAGGTCATGCCCCAGTTTGAAGAACGGATAAAACTTTATGATGGCAAGGTTCCGCTATTTACGAATTATCAGGTAGAAACCCAGATTGAAACGGCTTTCCAGCGGGAAGTTAAACTGCCTTCCGGTGGCTCCATTGTCATTGATCCCACAGAAGCCTTGATTTCCATTGATATCAACTCCTCCCGGGCTACCAGGGGTGCAGATATAGAAGAAACCGCATTGCACACTAATCTTGAAGCTGCTGATGAAATTGCCCGGCAGATGCGCCTGCGCGACCTGGGTGGACTGGCTGTAATCGACTTCATCGATATGATGTCTACCAAACACCAGAGGGAAGTGGAAAACCGCATGCGCGATGCATTGGCCATGGACCGTGCCAGAGTTCAGATTGGCCGTATTTCCCGCTTTGGCCTATTGGAAATGTCCAGACAGCGCCTAAGACCTTCCCTGGGCGAAACCAGTGGTATTGTGTGTCCACGCTGTAAAGGCCAGGGTACGATCAGGGACATTGAATCCCTTGCGCTTTCCATTCTCAGGATTATTGAAGAAGAAGCCAACAAGAACAATTCAAGGGAAGTCAGGGCTATAGTCCCCATAACCGTTTCTTCCTACCTGCTCAATGAAAAGCGTGAAGAGATCGCAGGCATTGAGAATCAGAGCAGAACCCGTGTCATTGTGGTCCCGAACCCTAAAATGGACACGCCTCATTATGAGGTCCAGAACATCACGGACGATACGGGTGATCGAAGCTATGAAATCCACACTGATGATGAAGAGGAAATCGATGAGTTTATGCCCAAGCAGCCTGAAACAATGGATAAGGCGGCGGTCAAGGCTCCTCACATAACTCCTCCTGTTACGCCAGCCCCGCAGCCGGTTGCCGAGGAAGAAAAGTCCACTGGCGGTATCCTCTCCAGTATCACTTCTGCAATTGGTAGTCTGTTTGGTGGAGCTTCAGCTAATGATGAACCAGCTCCCAAACAGAAAAAGGAAGAAGATAGTCGTAAGG
>Ga0255757_10000041_pt1 | contig 119936 bp, 96 predicted proteins | sample 071ome_27_FD_179957 | JGI IMG/M metagenome (GOLD analysis project Ga0255757, IMG submission 179957) | Coastal salt marsh microbial communities from the Groves Creek Marsh, Skidaway Island, Georgia - 071409AT metaG (version 2) | ecosystem: Environmental > Aquatic > Marine > Intertidal zone >...
TTGGAATCATACTGTGGGTTACCATTGTTTGAACGCAACATTGTATGATGGAAGCGGTTCTTACATTGCTTACTCGTCTGATTGTTTCAGCGTTACTTCAAACAATACACAGAACGTAACAGGAAATATCTCAGTTTCAACAAACGGCAACCAGTTCTATCATGGTGACACAATTCTTGTTGACATCGAATCATATAATCTTGCAAGTGGAAATGAATACCAAGTTTATTGGTACCTGACTGGAACTAGCCAAAGTGGGTCTTACTCGTGGGTCGGTTCATCAACTCCAAATGTTCACCAACAATCATTCACCGCTGGAAATAATTCAACATATTGTATTCAGGCTTACCTGTATCATATCGTTGGAACAACTTCCAGTACCTACCTGGATTATGACACAACTTGCGTAAATGTCGGGAATGTCTCTTCAAATAACACAGGTGGAAACAACACAGGTGGAAACAACACAGGTGGCAACAACACAGGTGGTAACAATACCACAGGTAATGTAACCTGGGGCAACATCTCTGTATCACCTTCTTCGTTTAGTTATCATCAGGGAGATGTTCTACATTTCACAATCGAATCTTATAATTTGGAATTAGGAGTCGACTATGAAGTTGATTGGGAAGTTTATAATTCTGGCCAGACTTCAGAATATGGTGTGTATTCATGGATGGCTACATCATCCATGCATCAACAGTATCAGAGTGTATTCCTGAATACTACTGGAACATATTGTATTACAGGTTGGTTATATTACTCAGATTCCTCTGGAGTTCTATATTATCTTACAATGGATGAGAATTGTGTTCAAGTAACTATGAATTATACAGATATGGATAACGATGGAATCAATGATTCAATTGATAACTGTTTGAATATGACAAATTCCAATCAATCAGATATGGACAATGATGGGATTGGAGACGCTTGTGACACAGACATCGATGGCGATGGTGTTCCAAATGATCTCGATGCATTCCCTTACGATCCAACTGAAAATCGTGATTTCGATGGCGATGGAATAGGCGATAATGCAGACCCAGACGACGACAATGACGGCATGTCTGATGTTGTGGATGTGTTCCCATTCGATTCATCAGAACAGATTGATACTGACGGAGATGGAATAGGAGATAATGCAGATACGGATGATGATGGAGACGGTATAACTGATATCTTAGACAATTGTCCATTAACTTCTAACCCCGACCAAGAAGACCTTGATGGTGATGGAATTGGTTCAGCATGTGATGGAATAGAAGATACCGTTCCGTCTGTTTCAGATGAAAACGAGACAGATGACACGCCGGCAATTCCAGCGCTTGGTGCAGTTGGTACTCTGTTAGCGGTAATGATTGGATTTATCGCAGTGCTAAGAAGAGAAGAAGAATAAGTTCAATTCTCCAATTGTCGCAATCGTTCGATTGCAAGAGCACTGACTGCTACTTGTAGGTTATACGAAGGTACAAATCCTGGCATAGGTAATCTCACTATTTCGTCAGCTGCATCTAAGACCTGTTGGGATACACCTTCGTTTTCTGCACCTACTACCAGTAAGACATCTCCGGTTAGGTCAGCATCCCACGGCCCCTTTTCCCCAACATCTTCAGCGACGACGATTTTCCTGTTACATACCGCTAGAATTTCTTCAGTTGTTGCATAGACAACAGGAATAAATCGATTAGCTCGCATTCCAGTTCTTCGAATAGTCCTTTTTTCTTCGTGAGTTTTGTTTGTATTGACTATCACTGCAGTAGCACCACTAACCTCTGCAGTTCTTACTGCGAATCCAATGTTTGGAGCATAATCTACCCCGTCGAATAACCAAATGGCTCCGCTTCGTTCAAAAATCTCTGATAGATTTCCATCCGGTTCTCTTCCAATTAGAGCAAGAGCAGTCTGTTGTCCCTGTGCACTCATCCTCCACAAATCTGTGGAAGATCCCTCTATTACTTTGATATTTTTTTGATTACAAATTTCAACAATATCCTCGCAGTCTGCTTCTCTATCGACTAAAACCAACTTGATTTCAACGTCATTTTTAAGAGCATTCAAGACTTCTTCGGCACCGGTTATTTGAAGGGACACACCTTCCCGAATAAACACTAACAAATGAGTCAATCCCTCATTTCTAAAAATATTCACGCGTCGCGGTATTCAAATATGAAAGGAAAGTCGCCAAAACGCTCCAAGGAGTAGGTGATGTAAAATGGCTAAGGGTCTATATCAGCATGTTCGTGCAACATGGAATCGCCCAAAAGATACTCAAACACATCAACAGCGCCAAGATAGAATGGTTCAATGGAGAAGAGAACCGGTTAACTGTCGCATTGATAAACCAACCAGAATCGACGCCGCTCGAAGACTTGGCTACAAGGCAAAGCAGGGTGTCATCATGGTTAGAACAAGAGTTCGCCGTGGTGGACTGAGGAAGGGAAAAATCCACATGAAGAGAAAACCATCTAAGGCTGGTATCTCAAAGATTACCATGGCAAAGAACACTCAAAGAATGGCTGAAGAGCGTGTGAACAGGCATTTCCCTAACTTGGAGGTTCTAAACTCATACTGGGTTGGACAAGATGGAAAACACAAGTACTACGAAGTAATCATGCTAGACCCATCTCATCCAGCTATCAAATCTGACAAAGATCTTGGATGGATTGCAGATAGCCATCACAGAGGACGCGCATACCGTGGTAAAACAAGCGCAGGAAAGAGGGGAAGAGGACTTCACAACAAAGGAAAGGGTGCCGAAAAACTTCGCCCATCTTTGAAGGCTCGTGGGAACATTGGAAAGTAATCAAAAATTTCCCTCGACATCAATTTTTTCCGCTGGGTTCATTGAGTACTTGTTACTCAGATATAATCGGGGAGTATCAAATGTCAAGTGATATGAGCGTATCACAACTCGTTGACAAAGAGATATATCTCCCTGATGGAAGACTCCTTGGATTTGTTGCAGAAACCGTGATTGACGGTAAAGACCTCTGTGCTACACATCTTTTCGTTACTGGATGCCCCGATGAGTTGGTTGAGAAAGGCGTCCATTTGACAATACCTTGGAGATGGGTGCGTTCTATTGGCGATGTCGTAATTTTACGCTGGTTTCCCAAAACTCCAATTCCATATGAACACTGATGTGATTTGATGCCTATAGAAGTCCACATTCTAGGAACTTCGTCCGCAAGGCCTGCACAGGGCCGTTCTGTTTCCGGTTCCATCGTTGAAACTGGAGGTGGCAGTCTTGTCATCGATTGCGGAGAAGGTTTCCAAAATAGATTGGTAACTCATCGTTCAGCATTGAAAAAATCCGAAGGAAGAAAGATCAAGGTTGGTAAGATTGCAGGTATTCTGTTGACGCATGGTCATTTAGACCACACATGGGGCGTTCTACCTTGGTTACAAACTATGGCACTGGACGGTAGAAAAGAGAAATTGTACGTAATTGGGCCAACAACTTCTCAGGTAATCGATGTCTTATTGGGAGAAGAAGGAGAACCTGAAGTAAGCCCTTCCGATTTGATAATTCAGTATGATATGTGGATGGATTTAGGTGCTACGACAGAAGATTTAGGTTACGAAGTTAAATGGATACTGAGCGATGGCTCGAGATGGATAGACATGAATTCTGGAGAACAAATAACGATGCCTCAACCGTTAAACAAGTCACAAATTACCGCAATTAATACCCAACATACGATTCCTTCATTCGCATGGAAAATAGAGACTAAATCAAAGAAAGGAAAGTTCGATAGAGCCTCTGCCACAAAACTTCCACAAGAGGTTGTGATGAAACTTGCTAACGGAGAAAATGTAGAATATGACGGCGAGACTCTATTTTCGAAGAATTACCGAGGCCCTGATATCGAACCTGTTTCGGTAATAATTTCTGGAGATACTGCTGAACAAGCGATTGACTCAACTTGTGACTTACTTATACACGAAGCGACATTTTTGCAGGAACATGCAGATGTCGCAAACGAACATTTACACTCAACTGCGGCAGGTGCTGCGAGGACTGCCAATGAATGTAAAGCAAAACATTTGGCTCTTACTCATTTTTCTGCGCGTCTTGAAAATGGAGAACAGTCATTTGCAGAAGCATCGAAGATACACCACTCAGTTGTTACTTTAAGCGATGGTGATAGACTAATATTACATGATGATTTTAGTCTACAGCACTTGAAGAAGATAGATGATGATTGGATAGACAGCACTTAGGCAATTTGAAATTGGATAGGTAGGTTGGACAACCATGGGTCGCCATTTGCTGGTAGCAATCCTTCTGGTTTCAGTTGCCTTTAGTGCGCATTCTATAGCTACAGAAGGGAGAGCCGCTCCTCAATGTGCTGAATTCGATTTATCTGACGTGACCTCCTCAATTTTAGGCGTGGGCGTTGACCCCGGAGCGTGCCTAATAGTCAATCTCGGTGAAAGAAATTCTCAAACAACATTATCCTTTGATATTGAGATAATGGATGATGAGATGGACATACTGATGTTTGACCAAAATGGAATCTTGGTCTATAAAAACGGACAAAATTACAGGACGGCATTCGTGACAGAAGGGTCTTTTGAATCATTTATTGGAGACGTTTGGTTTGATTGGACAACCCCACTTTCCGGGTCGGATAAGACATGGTACCTTGTTTTCGATAATTCAGCTCACGATGGAGATGGCGGGTTAGGGGACCAAGGAGGCTCTACTTCGAAATTCTTGATAGACGTCTCAGTGCCAGAAGAATCCACATATCCACTGATCCATGATACATATTTTGTCGAAGTCGGACAACGTTTGAATATTGCTAATTTTGCTGTAGATGCAAACTCTGAATTGAATTATTGGGTTCATCCCATTTCTGGAGACGGTGAGTTTTTCATTCAATCGAATAATCAATTAAATGGTGATTTAATTATTGCTGGAACAAGGTTCTCCCAGCTGGTCGATGACATCAATTACGAGAGTTGGGTTATACCAGAATACTTGGATTTGCAAAATATCAATTTGATGGTAGATGCAGGAAATTCTGGATTTCATTTTACCATTGAAGCTTCTTTTGAGCCAGTCTTATCACCCGTTGTGATGGACTATGTTAACGGGAGTACCACTATCGGAGAATCAATAATTTTAGATGCTAGCGAATCACCAAACAGTTTAGACCAAATTTCATCCCTTTCATGGGATTTTAATTCAGATCAAGTAATCGACGAGCAAGGATTCATAGTCGAGGCAATGTGGAATAGCCCTGGATTAAAGACCATAAATGCCACTGCAGAATCTTCAACAGGTGAAATAATGATAGTTACTCATCAGATTATGGTAAACGATGATACAAACCCTATTGCTGTGATAAGCGGAGAAGGTACCAAAGGAATCGATGGTGAATGGAGATTGCTTCGACTTTCTGATTTAACTCTCAGGTCTGCAAATTCATACGATGACCACCAAATTGCTACGACATCTTGGCACGTAGACGGAATATTGCTCGGAAGCAACCCGGATTTGACGGTGAGTTGGTCAGATATTGGTACTTACAATGTCAAATTGACTGTTACCGATCCGACTGGAAATTCAAACTACACTGAAAATGTAATAGTCGTTTATGATTCAACTATTCCAGCACTTGAAATGAGTGAAATCGAAGCGTCATCGAATGTGTATCGCGGTGAATCAGTAAAGTTTACCGCAAATGCAGTTGATTTGTGGGATGACGAATCAAATCTAACCTTCGTTTGGGATTTAGACTTAGAAAAGGATTCAAACGGTGATGGAGATTCAAGAAATGACGCTGATAAGGTTGGAAAAATTATAGAAGTATCATTTTCAGAAACCGGGCCACATAAAATAGGATTAACTGTGTACGATGCTTCAAATAACACGGATTTTGAAGTATTTACTGTTCAAGTAAATCCAGAACCTTCCTCTGCTAATTTATTCGCAATTGTAGCAGTCATATTCTTTGTTATCCTAGTAGTTTCAGGTGTTGTATTATTTGGCTATAGAAGTGCTCAAAAACGACATGCAATCGAAATTTTGATGAACAACAATTTCACATACGAACAGGCGTCTGCGAGAATCAATAATATCATGAAAACCACAAAATTGCCTACGTTTGCAAAAGCAGAACAGTTAGCAGGTATTGTTGAAGGAGGTCAATTGAAAACTCCTGCCCAACTCGAAAAGGAAGCAAAAGCTGCTGAGATTGCCCAAATTTACGGAAACGATTCCATTACTCCCGACGATCCGTACGCTGGTTTCAAGCCCCAATATCAACAATCAGCACCTGTTGGGCAATTCGCTGACGAAGCGTTAGCCGCCTTTGCAGACGAACCTTCAAAAAGTCCAAAACCTGCTCCAAAGAGTCCGAGTGGCAAGGTTCGAAGTGGCGGAGTTTCGTTACCTACATCGCCTCCTCAAGCAAACCAATATCAAGAGCAGACTCAAATTTCTGAGCCAAAAAATCATAATTTGGTAGGGGATTGTAGTTCATGCGGACAAAAATTCTCGGTAAATATGCCACAAGGGGTTAACAGCGCTGTTGTATCTTGCCCATCTTGTGGAAGCGACCAGTTGTTTGAGCGTTGAAAACCCGCATTTTTTTGCACGAATAAGGGCTAGATTCATTTGGGTTGATAGCGTGAACTCGTCTGATGTCAGCGAAAGGTGTACGTTTACTTCACGCTGGCGTCCCTAGAGCAGTTGATTCGAAGAAAGTCGCAATTCTGATTATTTTGGTTATGCTTTTGCCGATCTACAGCCCTGTTCAAGCAGACCAAAGTGTAGGCAGAGATGACTTTGGAATTCTACAAGCAATGGCTGATGCTTTAAACGAAGAAGCTAATTCAGGTGAAGACGAATTTGCATCAAATAGTGCAGAAGGGATTCTTTCTGCCTTAGAATCCAGAGGAAGAGAAATCGCTGATGGCGATGCCTTATTGGCGACTGATGATGTGATTGGTGACATAACAATTCGAGAGACAGACCCATTAGAGCCAATGCACCCTAGGCCATACATCTATGTCACAGACCCAGATACTCACCCCGAGGGTTGGCCAAATAACCTACTTGATACACTATTTGACCCTCCAACTCTTAATGACCCATTGGCTATTGGTATCAACACCTATTCTCTTTACGTTAACTTCACTGCAAGGAATAACGGCCCACAGTATGAAAATTGGACCTACGGAACATTTACCGGTGATATCTTATCTTTCAATGGGGCCGGATTATTCGAGAATGCAGTTGACATTGACAATGACACCAATCCAGATATCGCAGTAGGTCTCTCAATTTTAGGACTTGGTCAGCAAGGCGAAGGGTGGGATGTTACCTTTACAGGAGGTTTAGTCCCAACAGTCGAGTCATTGTGGATAAAACCAAATTTCCAATGGAGGATTAGAGTTCTAGATTATTCAGATCCGCTTTGGGATGATATGGCAAGTATGGAAGTATCTTTTATCAAAGGGATTGCATATGATACCTCATTCATCAACCCTGTAGACGCCGAATCATATGGATTAGTTATCGACTCGAGATTCACCCAACCCCCTAATGACTTCCAGGTAAGAGTAGGATTGGATAAGCTAACACTCAACGTTGTTGGTACAGTTCTTAGCCTTGTTGACGTAATCAACATCTTCAATGGCGGTGATGATTCGGTGTTTGAGGTCACATCTGTAACGGCACCATATTCTATTTCACTATCAAATCCAAATTATAATTCAGCGAACGAACAAACTGATTGTGAAGATTCCTCATGGTATGACCCTATACTCAATCATTCTTCAGAAAGCAGAGAACATAGGTGCGGATATTCGGTTGGAATTGGATATGTCCATTTTGCCCCACCCGATTCTGTTGGTGATAGAGCGGTAGACGAAATAGGATACATCGACGTTGGGTTGCACCCTAGATATGGAGGCACGCTTCTTCCAGAGGAAGTCGATTTAGTAATCCGAAATGATAACGCAGGTGATAATTCATTTGATAATATCGAGATATATAGTGACACGGATGCTGATTTATGGTTCCATTATTTTGAAGACAGGTCCAATCATATGGAGGCAGGAGGTCGACTTGGTAACATTACTGACTCTCGTGGGTGGGTGAGAGACCTTCCAAAAGGAACTTTACCACAAGAGGAAATAAACGCTATTTTCACAATGATCGGAGAGGCCCCCGGGTCTGCAAATCTTCCCGGAGAAATGCCAAATAGGCTTTCAATGATAATTTCAATCAAAAACTTCACTGCGGATAACTCAGTAAATCAGGCAGGAAATAATTTGATAATCGACCCTTCTGATAACCGGTGGAACAGTCTAATTCTGATTGCCGGGACGGAAAAAGTACCAAAATTGGAATATGTTTCAACATTCCAAAGACACGGTTACGAAACCGACACCTCATCTTTAGCTGTTGAAATTACTGACTTGCCTGAAGTAATTGCAATATTTGGTACGTTTGAAATTCCTGCTTCAAATAGGGTGCGGGTTGAGTTTGGTACCGCTCCAGACCTATTGAGTGATGTTTTGGATAATGTTGTTCTAAACTTAATCGAAATCGTTCTGGATATCGGAACTATTCTAAATGGCTTACCCGATGCTATAGTTGGAACCGCTGGAGAGTCGAGTGGAGAGATTTTCTTACATTGTTACAACCAAGTGAAAAAGACTTGGGCCGACAACTCTCAAAGGTATCCTGAAACCGTTGGTAACGTAAAACTCGCACTCGGAAGTAACCCTCATCCTGTAATGAATAGGAATCACATCATCTTGGCAGAGGACTCAGATAATCCGATTGTGATTGGAAGGTATGGGCCCTCTCCTACAATTGTTCCAGTCGCCATGAGTTTGAACGTTAACGAAATTTCTGGGCTCTCTTATTCATACGACCAGAATTCTGATTTGAGGACGATTTCGTTAAATGGTATCTCGGGTGAAGAATTGATTATTGGGCACCTTAATCACTTTGAAAACAGTACAGAAGGAGATGTAAGGCAATTCGCATCCATATCAAATCGCCCAGAAAACCTTACAATTTCACAACAGGGTTCAAAGATTAGTTATTCAGCAACTGGTGAGATTGGAACAATCACGTATAGTGGAGAAGGAAACGGCCAGTATAACGCATTACGACTAATCGATTTACCATCAGAATTTGATCTAGAATTAGGGGACACTTTGAGCTTCAACGCACCAGATGGCGTTGGAGCAATTGAAGTACAAATTTCAAATTCAAGCACTCCGCTAACCATGAGTGATGACCATGCAAGGTTTTGGATAAATCAAAATGAAGCAGAAGCAAGCATGTCTTTCCGACTTTCAAACCTAACTTCTGTTTCCCTATTGCCTCCAGAACAACCCGGGGCTACTGGAATTGAAGGAAATAGTAGGTTAGTAATGAATAGAACTGGGTCATCTCCGTTCAGTATTCTAATGGAAGATATCAGCGATAGGGAAGATGAATTCTTGGGCCTATCTGGAAGAGTTTACCTAGATCCATTACCTGCAAATGCAACCTTATCACTTCCATCCTCAGAAAATTCTGAAATGATTACAATACCACAATTTGGACAGCAAGATGGAATTCTATCACTTTCTTTCTTCTTATCAGGCATGATTGATTTTGGTAGTTCAGTTAATGACTTTGCAATAGAAAGCATGGTCAATTTAGGAGACGCATCCAACACAAGAGAAAATGTCAGCCTCGGTTTAGATTTGTTCACAGGTGAAGAATTTGACATAACGCTTGATGTTAAGAAGGGTGTCAACGTGGAAAGCGAACCACAATGGGTACACGGAATTTCTGGTGAAGTTTTAGAAGCTACACAGTTGGTATTCAATTATTCGATTATGGAAAACTTCACGAGTAGTTCTCGAAATATAGTCAATCAAGCATTTGCGGATTGGGAAATTAATGAAACAGAGAGGATGAATGTAATTAATTCGCTATCGTGGGCTGGAATTTCTCAAAGTGAAATTTTAGTCGACGTAATGTCCGACGGATACCTTTCCGAATTGGAAATCAACGAATTGAACCTTGATGAGTTGTCAGAACAAGGAATAGAATTTGACCAAAGAAGGTCTTGGCATGTCAAAATATGGATGCCTGATTTGCCTGCAGGTAGAATCCTGTTAACCTATGACCTAGCTGTTGAAAACGACATTCCTACGTTTGAAGTAAATGTACTATTAAATGATTGGAAGCCTGCAAGGCCTGTATTCAAGGTACTCGTAAACGGTCTTTCAGGTACCGACACTCTCCTAATAATGACTGGATTAGATACCGAACTAAGAAGAAATGTCGAGATAGAGATGGAAATCACAACAGAACCTGATTTGATAATTCCGAGGACTACTATTGATGCGACATACGATATCGGCGAGAGAATCGAAACGGCGCATATTCTACAGAATAATAGAATCAGAGGCCTTAGAACTGAGATGATTCTCTTTGATGCCCCTGGTAGTGCAAACCTCTATTCAAAGATTGGTGATATTCTCCAAGCAAATTTGAATGTAACACCAATGGACAGAATTGGAGCAAGTGCTGCAGACTCTCTGATGTTACAACAATTGAGAAAGGTTGATGGATTATGGTGGCCTTCTACTATGTTCATCAAAGACGTACCGGGAGAAATGTATCTCAAAGCGCAGCCATCAAACAGATATGACATTCACGAAGTGACGGCATTCCAAGGAATGTTTGAATTGAATTATTATTCAAATAGTGATGAAATGGATTTATTCATCGAGACCAAAGGAAAGGCGCAAAACGCACGCAGAAGCAATTTGATGCTTGCGGAAAACCTTCCAACCAGCTTCACGATGGAAGTTACGGAAGATTATGGTGCCCGAATATCTGCTTCTGGAAATGGTGTTGAGAAATTATACCTAAGAAGTGGGGATTCGATTCCAGCAGAGAATGTTAACCTAATTTCTGCAGAAGTGGTCGGTGAGAATCTTCAAGGCGCTGAGGTACATCAACACCTCATTTTCGGTTATCCGATTATAGTGGTTGATGGAATAACTGGTGGTAGAATTGTAGCCACAGCGCATGCAGAAGTCAGCGTTGCTGGTTTTGACATAGATGGTCGCGGAGTATTACTCGACGCTCAATTTACGGGAGGCATACCCACTGCTTCTAGCGTAGGGGTGAACGGCGTAGTGACAGATTTATCTCTTATTGGAACATTGACTGGAGGCAAAATTGAAACTACTCACGTCATGATAGTAGATCCGTTTTCTTCAGCAATTGCAACAGGTATCGCGGGGGTATTTGGTTGACGGACGATATCGAAGATACTGAACTTCATGAAATCTCCCAAGAAGTTGGTCAATTCGTGAAGGACCTCTCGGAAAAGGTTCATCCTCTGAGAGTTGCCCTAGCGGGCGTCGTCCTCCTCCTGCTTATTGGATCATTAATCTCAACATGGTATTGGGTCATTCCAAGAGATGATGTGGAAATTGAAACTAGATATCTGCAAAGAAACGGCCACGTTGTGATGGTGGAGTTGATTAATGATGGAAGTCGCGATATAAGTGACGTTCGTCTTTTGGTAGAGTTTATTGATTCTGAAAATCAAGTTATTGGAAACCCTATCGATTTGACATTCGAGAAAATAGATGCGCTCACGAGTATTTCAGGAGATAAAATGGAGATGGTTATTCTCGGTTATAGCGTCTGGGAGGAGTACACTATCAGCATCCTGATTGAATGGATTGATTTTAGGGGGCAAGAAAATTCTCAAACGTTTACACACAAAGTGTTAGAAGTTCAGAACATGGTTTTCGTTGATGATTGTGATGGCGCAACATGGTTTTTGTGATTCCAGTAGTGATAATACCTAAATCCCATACTCACCGGCGTTAAGTTGTGCGTAAACCGCTTTTGCTTCTATTTGTCCTACTTCTCTCATTGCTACCAATGAGTTCGTTTTCAGAAGTAGAAGATGAGGAAGAAGAAATACAGTGGATAAAGTTCGACCTTCCCAAGGATACAATAAGAAATTTTGTAGGCACTCTAGATAATTCTCTTGCTCTTGAAGACCGAAGCGTTATCGCCCACTCAAGATTAGGAATTCACGACTCAAATGGTATTTTGTTTGATGATGAAATTCCTGAAGAATTATTGGTCACAAGGCCAGACCTTGCAATCGTTTTAGTTTCCAATGAACATCGGTTTGCAGAAGTGAGATCTTCAGTTTCAGATATCATAGGAGTAGAAGTCAGAGAATTTATTGCCCCTTCAGGGTTGCTAATTCAGGGAACTCAGATAGGTTTGTCTTCTGTAAAGGATGTTGCAGGTGTTTCATCAATCCAACCGGTACCGCTCGCTTTGCTAGTGGACGAATTTGTAATGAATTCAGGGGTTGGAACAGATGTTCGAATTGAGTCATGGAGAGGAGAGGAACTTCTTCCAGGTGTAGATATAACAGACACCTGGAACATGCGTCTACATCAAGGGATAGATTATGTTGCTGACAATATGTTAGAAGGCGCAAAATTCGCAGAAACCGGAAGATATGACGGGACAACAATCTCAGAGATAGCAAGCATTGCAGCAGAGCCATCGGTAGCTTGGATTGGTTACCAACCAAAATTAACTAACTGGAATGACCAAGCAAGAAATCACATGAATATCAACGCCATGCGCTCTTACTACACTACAGATTTGGACGGTTCTGGACAAATTGTAGCTGTCGCAGATTCTGGGCTTGATGAAGATCACGGCGATTTTGGTTCAAGAATTATTGGTAATGTCGATCTAATCGGAGACGGTTCAACAGCAGACGCACATTCAGGACACGGAACACACGTCTCTTGTACAGTGTTAGGAGATGGTTCTCGTGGAACTTATTCAGGAGTTGCTCCTGAGGCACAACTGTATTTCCAAGCAATGGAAAATGACAACAATGGAAATTTCCAATGGAGTAGCATCAACAATATGCTCAACACGGCGTTTAATCAAGGCGCAAGAATTCACACCAATTCATGGGGCTCCTCGTCATCAAATGATTGGGGAAAATACACCTCGTCTTCTGAAGATGTGGATGATAGGACAAGGTACTACGATCAGTATTACAGTGGCAGAGAAGGATTATCTGTACTATTTGCGGCTGGCAATGATGGCCCTGATAGCGGAACAGTGGGCGCGCCCGGGACAGCAAAGAACACCATAACAGTGGGAAATTCTCAAAATAGATATCAAGGCTCTCCAAATTCGATTATGGATGGCTCTAGTCGCGGTCCTGTTGATGATGGTAGAATAAAACCAGACCTCGTTGCTCCTGGTGGATATGTTCGCTCTTGTAGAGCTCAAGAAGCAACAGATATTGGCAGTGCTACATGGTCAAATACTTGGTATCTGGAATATACTGGAACAAGCATGGCAACACCAAACGCAGCAGGAACTGCAGCTCTTATTCGTGAATACATAACAGAAATTTCTCAGAGACCTGAACCTCAAGGTGCTCTTGTCAAAGCGCTAATGATACTTGGTGCAAGAGATGTAGGAACTAGGGATATTCCAAACATGGATGAGGGTTGGGGCAGAATAGACCTAAAGTCAACATTAGCTCCAAACAATGGAAGAGGAATTTGGGTAGATGATAGGTCCGTGCTTTCTTCATCTGGAAATTCTAAGAGTTATAATTTCAACATTACATCTCCGGGTCTACCATTCAAAGCCGTACTTGCGTGGTCAGATGAGCGAGGCTCAAGATTTTCAAACACCCAATTAGTGAATAATCTAAATCTATTGATTACCACTCCAAGCGGAGTGGAGTACAAAGGTAATGAGTTTTCACAGGGTCGTTCAATACAGGGTGGGATATATGACACTTTGAACAATGTTGAGGTTGTTTTGATCGATTCAGCAGAAGCAGGAATTTGGACTGTAAAGGTTACTGATTCCCAACATTCAGGAAGTAAAGCTCAGCCATACGCTATTGCAGTATCAGGAATCGGTGTTAATGACTTACGTCCAGACCCTGCGCCAATCTTGAGTTCATTTGCTACCGATATCGCTATACCACAGGTTGGCGATACTGTTTTGGTAGAAATGGAGATTTCTAACTTAGGAAATGTGAAAGCAGAAAATGTTGATGTCCAATTTCAAGAAGAAGGTCAAGTTATCGATACCCAAACATTTGACTTAGGGCCAGGGGGTTCCAGAATTCTTTTCTTCGATTGGGAACCATTAACTGCAGGTTCGAGGACACTAAGCTTTGTCGTCGACGCTAATGATTTGTTAGATGAAATTAATGAGGCAAATAATCAACTTGACATCATCGTTAATGTAACTACGCCTGGAGTCCGTATAGAATCCGACCAATCAGAAATTGTTCTAACTGATATCAACGCTACAACTTCTTCATGGTCGATTGAATTAACCAATACTGCACTTCTTTCAACTAATGCTACAATAACATCCATAGATGTGAGGTCTCCCAATGGAAATACTGTCCCGTGGTATGTTGGATTTGATGTTGTAGATTTCCAGTTAAACGGACAGCAAAGCGCATCAATAAATGTGACTTTGGTTCATCCAAAAGGACCAGAACCGGGTCTTTACAATATCAACCTACTCGGTATTGATGAGGATAATAGCGTTTCAAGCCCTTTCACCCTAATATTAGATGTTCCCAAATTATCAATGACAAGATTAGAATTCGACTACAGTAAAATTCCTGTCCATCCAAGTGAGCCTACCTCAGTTGACATTAGATTATACAATCAGGGTAACGATGATGTAGGATATGATCTGTTTTTCTCACCACCTCCTGGTTGGTATGCGGGATTCGATGATTTATCGTCTCAAGGGGGTTCAAACTCGGCTTCCACAGGGTTGATGTTAGAAGACGACTTCATGAGCATAGGAGTCACATTTACTCCTCCTGCAGTGATGACTTTAGCAGGTACTGAATTAACCGTAGTCTTGAAAGTAGTTTCTCAAACCGAAGAAAATCGTTTATTCGAATATAATATCCCAATTATCGTAATTCCCATTTCGAATTTGACTATTGATTTAGAAACCTCAGTTGGAACGATACTTCCAGACAGTACTTTCACATTCCAATATACCCTTGAAAACAGAGGAAATATTGACCTAAATCTCCAACCAAGGCTCCAGATGCCATTAGGTTGGCAACAAAATACTAATCTTCAGGATATCAATTTGTCTTGGACTGATTCGTTGAATATACAAGTTTCACTCACTGCTACTAGCGAAGCAAAATCTGGAATAATTGAGCTGATAATGGATAATTCTCAATATTCATGGAGCAATTCAATAGAAGTTTCAATCATTAAATTGCCTGATCCTGTAATGACATTCGCAAGTGTTGAGATCAATGGAGAAACATGGAACAATGTGTTCGGTTCTGGAAAACATCCGTCCGGAGTAGCAATCAATTACACTTGGTTGGTCGAAAATAAAGGCGAAGCAGATTGGAGTCCGTCTGTAGTTCTATCATTGGGTCAGGATTTATTTGGCGAATGTGACGACATAGGGACAATTTCTATCGGTAGCATTGTACCAATGAAATGTACAGTGTTAATTTCTTCAACTGCTGCCCCATTGTCAGAACCAGAATTTAATTTGATTATTTCCGATGATTTAGTATCTGTTAATCAAACAGTAACTATGCTTGTCGCAGAAACAAAAGAGGTCAACTGGAAGGTAGTCTCACCAACAAAGGTGCAGACTGGAGAGGATAACACAATACAACTGACCATTACAAATCAGGGTAATGTCAGATTAACAAGCGCTGTTAATGTGATTCCGCCAAGTGGCTGGATATTGAAATTCGATGGAATCGATTCTATCGACATCGAGCCCGGACAATCTAACATCGTTAGGTTGACTCTAACCACAAGCAAGCCCGGAGAAGAAACCATTTCGATTTCTCTTAGTGGAGATGATATTGTAAATTCTGAAACTCAACTAACAATAGAAAGTGAGGGTGAAGAAATTCGCGATGAATCATCAAATATCAATTTAATAATCATCTCTTCTGTTAGTGTATTTTTGAGTTTGATCATAATGATTGCAATAATAAAGGGAAGGATGAGACGTTCCAACTTCGTATCAGAAAAAGAACTTGTGCGGCCAACTCAAAATCAGTCAATTACAACCGCAGTTCAATGTTTTTCATGCCGATTGGCCATAGAAGGAGGTATGTTGGGTTGTTCTTCCTGTGGTGCAAGGTACCATTTGGCTTGCAGTGTGACGAATTGTGTTCATTGTGGGGCAGACAAAACCGCAATTGTAAACGCATGAAACAATGATTCAACCGTCCATAGACTTTTCATGGGAGTACCTCGACCGGGGTTCATGGAACCCCGCCAGAAAGACCCCAAAGGCGACAAAAGATTGTCCAGCATTTTGCTTGTTTCTCTTTTGGTATTTTCACTGATTCCAGCAATGGTAACTCCTGTGAGCGCTGATGATGAAGGCAGGGCAATAAGTGTGACACTATCGATATCGCCAAGTGCTCAGACTGTCAACCCTGGCGAGACCGCAGAATACACTGTTACAGTTACAAACATGGGGTCTGACCCCGTAACAGTTCAACTTTCTGCTAGCAATGAAGCAGACTGTAACGGCTATTCTTCAGCAGTAGGCCAAATAGCGGGAGCGATTGATTCTGGGTCAAGTGAAGAAACCTTCCTTAACGTCACGTTGTCACAAACTGCTGAAGATTCATGTGTTACAACTGTAACTGCAGTAGTCTCAGAACAGGTCACTCCTCCCACCCAACCAGAGAATAAGGAGGCTACAGCAACCACAACCGCTGGCGATGGCTCAGGTTCGGCTCTGTTTGGAGTTGATTTAATCCTGGATGGTCCAGGAAACAGAAACTGGAATGGTGAATCAACAATCACTTGGGATGTTGAGGTAGAAAACACGGGGAGAGTTCAAGAAACAGTCGATTTGACTGTCGACACCAGATCAGGTTCTGGTTGCTTCCAAGATGGGAGTTTTACGATTGATGTCGAACCCTCTCAAGTTACACTTGATAATGGGTCCTCCGAATGGGTCACTGTGACATTGGATGTCCCTGATGGTAAGGATGCAAGGAAGTATTGCTGGGAAGTAACTGGTGTAGTAACCGGTGACCAAAACCCCGACGGTAGCGCTGAGGATACGGAAGACATTAGTCTTACAATACCTGAATTGAAGAAGTGTTCTGCTGAATTATCAAAAACTAGTCTAAGTATAAAACCCGATGAAACAGGAACCTTAGTCGCAACATTTGCAAATGAGGGTAATACGGCTTGGTCGGTAAGTGTTGGGTTCAACGGAACCCCTTCCGGATGGTCAGTGTCGGTCGACGGCAGTTCTTCTGGAAACTTAGCACTCGATGGTGAAAGAGAATTTACAATTGATATTACACCAACTGATTCAATCGAAGCAAATACACAGAGGACATTTTTCATCGAAGGAAAGGATGGTAACACGTGGAAGTGCCGTTCTTCAGTCTCAATTACTGTTGGCCAATCAAGAGGTGCATCGATTTCTCTAGGAAATCTAGCAATTTATGATGCAATTCCAGGCCAGACTGAGGTTACAACTTTGACTGTTACAAACGAAGGAAACGGTCAGGATACCTTCAGAGTATCCTCAACGTCACCTCCAACTGGATGGTCGGTTTCATTTGAATCATCAACAATTACCACTGGTTCTAAACACAGCAATGAAAAGACCGGCACCATAGACGTTACAATCACCCTACCCTCTGACGCATTAGCAAGGGATGAAGTGCTCACGTTTTCCGTTTTCCCTACATCTGGAGGGGGCGCTTATGATAACCAAGAATTGTCTATTTCTGTGAAAGCAATTCATGCAATGTCAGCATCATCAACAGCAGATGAACAAGTAGGACGCTCTCAAACAGAGGTTGAATTCCCAATTCAAGTCAATAACGATGGAAACACACTTGACAGGTTTAGATTCTCCGTAATTTCTCAAACAGCATCTCCGGCTTGGAGTAAATATTTCAAAACCGATGACAATCAAGTAATTGATGAGTTAGATATCGATGCAAGGGATTCTGCAATTGTTTATCTTGTTGTAACAATACCAAATTGTGATTCTGAAGACCCGTTGGATTGTGAATATGAAAACACGCTAATGACTGTCAGAGTTACAAATATAGGCGACAATAACAATGGCGACCAAAACCAAGATGGAATCCCAGATAATCAAGCAGAGTTCAAGTTCAAATCGATTCTCTCAAACCGGAAATTTTCAATGGACGGTTTGATTATGATTTCTCAAGATGAGCTGACTAGAGGTACAAATTTCATTCTTCCGCCATCAGGCGAGGAAACCTTCACGTTGAAGATAATCAATACAGGGGACTCCACAGATAAAGCCGTTTTCGACATCAACGGACTCAATGGTATCGCCACCAGGAGTTTATACTTCAGAGGAATGCCAGTCACAGGTCCTATCACGATCCACAAGGGTTGGGGCGCATTTAACGAAACAACAAATTCATTCTATTTCGATGGCAATGCTCCTATGTTAGAAAATACTGAGGATAAAATCTTCGAGGATATTGTGGAAAAAGGCCTGGTAAACTCACACGTTCCGATGGAGTATTACGCTGTAGTAGAGTTGGTCGTGAACGTAAATAATGGCGCTGAAAACGGTGATGGTGGATTATTAGAAATCGTCGTAACATCTGAGTCTAATTCCGCAGACCAGACTGGAAGGATGACATTCTCTCTTTCAGTTGAATCAGTTATGCAGATAGATCTAAATTTACAAGGAGATATTGATAGAGATGTTGTATTTGGCAAGATTGGGAACTCTCCTGTATATGATTTAGAGCTTGTAAATTCTGGAAATGTTGAATTAGAGGTCAAGGTTTTCCACAGTGGTGGAAAGAGAGGATGGAATATTATTCTGGGCTACGAAGGACTGACAGATTGTAAGAATAATGGAGACCACCTTCTATGTACAATTGACGAGGGAGAATCTATTATTGTAACAGCAAAAGTCACACCACCAACTGGAGAAAACGCAGAGGTAGAAGATAGCTTTACTTTCACTCTTTCAGCTGAACCAACAGATATAGGAATCGTCGGTAGGCAGAATCTTGAACTTACTGTAACAGGGCAACCAGATTCAATCGGCTTAAGCTCTTACATCACTCCAAATGTTCTGTATGGAATGTCGGGTTTGATTATTCTTGGATTGATTGGATTACTTCTAAAGCGAAGAATTTGACCCCGTAGGGGTCATTTTTGACCTAGTGTTTGTGAGTTTGTCACGGACAACGCTTATGGACGGGGGTTAATTAGCCGTACCAAGAGAGTGTAAACTTTCGTTGATGGTGGTATATTTGGTCGGTGCAGAAACGGTTACTGGAGCCTATCTATCAATGGCACTTCTTACTCTGATTGGTATAGCAGTGCCCCTTGGAGCATTCATTACTCAATTCTTCGTAATGCCCAAGGTTGATTCATCGAGGCCACACATGACAAAATCATGGTTAATGGAAGGATACGAAAAAGATCACAGCTTGTATCCAAGGCGTTTATCCACTTACGAGTGTGGTTCAGAACCGGTCGGAGAGGCTATGATTCAATTCCATTTCCAGTACTACTGGTATGCGATTATTTTCCTTGTATTCGACGTAGCATTCATGTTCATGGCGTTAGGTGGTTTGTTGGCAATGGAAGAAACAAATACCACCTCTGGCAATTCAGGATTAGATTTGGTTGGCAAGGAAATGATTGTCCTGTCTGTTTTCTTTGCGACTATGGTGCTTGGCGTATGGCACGTTTTCAGAAAGAGAGGTAGAATTTACATTTGAGGTGAAATTATGGCTGATACAACTGGAGAAAATTACACGACATTCAACAGCAGAGCTCTTGTCGAAGTTGTTGGAGATGTCACAGATGAAGCTTTGAAGGCTACAAAAATCAAGCAACTACTATCGGTATTAGGAGGCCGATTCTTTAACTGGGCAGGAAGAAAATCACTGTTCACGCTTCACTTGGGAATCAAGTGTTGCGCTATTGAAATGGCTGCTTCGGCTACACCAAGATTCGACGGTGACCGTTTCGGTGTTTTGTTTCGTTCGAGCCCGCGACAATCTGACGTTTTGTTGGTCAATGGTCCAATCTCAAAGAAATTCGCAGACCCAATTGTGAGGTTGTGGGAGCAAATGCCAGAGCCGAAGTATTGCATAGCAATGGGAGAATGTGCAATATCGGGTGGACCTTATTATCAATCTTACAATATTCTAGAGGGCGTTGATACAGTAATTCCAGTGGATGTTTACATTCCAGGATGCCCTCCAAGGCCAGAAGCACTAATCGATGGATTTGGAAAATTGAGAGAGAAAATCATTAGAATCGGAGGCGCACCATCAACAGGTAGAGATGGCGACAAGCCGATTATAGTAGGAGATGAGTAATCATGGGAACTATGGTTACCAAAGCGCAAAATTCAGCAGCAGCGTCGGCCGCAGTTGAAAATTTAAATTCGAGATTCGCTGAAGCTGGAGTCGAATCTGAGGTTGTAGCCCACACCGCTGGTAAGAAGTACGATTTCGTTAGAATTACTTGCAACCCTGACCAGTGGTTAGCGGTAGCAAAGCACCTACGTCATGAATTGGGTGTAAATCACTGTGCTATGGTTACTGGGACCCACTTCCCAGATGGCTCTGCAGAAAGGGGTTGGGAAGTCGCATATCACCTTCATAGGTGGCCTATCGTAAATGTCAAGCCACATACAATGACTGTTTACAAGGGAGAAAGTTTGGAGGGCGAGGAAATCCCAATGGAGTTTGAAGTATTCATCCCTCTACCTGCAGGCGATTCACCATCGGTACCTTCGATACAAGACATTTGGGAAGGTGCAGACTGGAACGAGAAGGAAACATGGGACCTGGTTGGAATCGATTTTGAAGGCCACGTTAACATGCACAGAGTTCTAAATCCTCACGATTCACCAGTAGGATTCCATCCATTACAGAAACAGCACAAAATTAGATACCACGATTTCAATGAAATGTATGACGACCCGCAAGGATTTGCTAGAAAACCGGTTGACGAGGGCCGTGTCAAGTGAGGTGTTATCATGGCAGAAATGTGGATTACAATGGGCCCGCAACACCCAATGACTCACGGATTATGGACACTTCGTGTTAAGGTAGACGGAGAAACAGTTACCGATACCGAGGCAGAGCTTGGATACATTCACCGCGGAGTTGAGAAAATTTGTGAATCGAGAGACTTCACTCAGATTACTCCTTACTGTGACAGGCTATGTTACGTCAGCGCAATGACTTGGGCGCATTCCTACGTTATGGCCGCAGAAGATTTACTAGAAGCAGAAGTGCCAGAGCGTGCAGAATATATCCGTCTGATCGCTGCTGAAATTCAAAGACTAGCAAGCCACTTGATGTGGTTAGGTGCATTTGGTCCAGACATTGGAAATCTAACTTTGATGACCTGGTGTCTTCGTGACAGGGAAATGTTCCTTGATTTACTCCAAGAATTGGGTGGTTCAAGGATGCACTACAATTTCCAGAGAATCGGCGGTGTGAAGAGAGACATTCCAATTGGCTTCGCTGACAGGATGAAAGCTAAAATTAAGTTGTTCGAGAACCGTATCAATGAATATGAAATGCTTCTTGACGAATCAACAATTTGGCTTGTGAGACTTCAAGGAGTCGGCTATGCGACCGCTGAAGACCAGATTAATGCTGGTGTAACAGGTCCTAATATTCGTGCTGCTGGAGTGAATACCGATGCTAGATGGACCAACCCATATTCGGTTTATGACCAAGTTGATTGGGAACCAGCAGTTGAAAAACCCACAAGCGTCAAAGGCGCAGACTGCTATGACAGATACAGAGTAAGGATGGAAGAAATGCGCCAATCTTGCAGGATGTTACTCGACGCAATCGAAAAAATACCAGGCGGAGCCAATACTCATTACCAGCCTGAAGATGAGATGATTCTAACCAAAGCGCCAACAAGAGCTCCAGAGGGTGCAACCGGATTCAGCACATATGAATGTACGAGAGGAGTTTCAAATTTCTATCTGCAAGGAGGAGGTGATGGAAGAGGAAAGCACCCTTACCGTGTTTCAATTAGGTCACCCATGTTCATCACAATTCCATATGTCGCGAAGACAATGATTGGCTACAAGGTCGCAGATATCCCTGCGATTATGGGTAGTTTTGACCCATGTATTGGAGAAACGGACAGGTGATTTGATGAAAGATTGGTTAGGACTTCATGATTTCATTTTCTATCGAACTAGAGAACTTACCGCGTTTCTATTTGAGGATACTTTCTTAGAATCTTCTGCTAATGATGTCGCATTCTTCCTTTACGTATTGCTTACTTGTTTGACTACGTTTGCAGGAATTATGCTTTCAATGTTCATGATTCTGTGGATTGAAAGAAAATTTTACGCTCGTGTTAACGACAGAAGAGGTGCTACTACAGCACTCCGTTCGTTATGGGTTGGAGAAAACGGCGTGACTGCAGGTGAATGGTGGAATATGATTCCTTTCGGTTTAGGAAAGCCAATCGGAGCTATAAACGGCTGGCTTAACAAAATCGCAGGAAACTCCGGACACGAGCATGAAATGGTTAACAGAGTAGGTAACCGTTCGTGGTACGGTGTGACTATCTTCCCGGGGTTCTTCCAAAATATTGCTGACGGTATGAAGTTCTTGATGAAAGAACACATGGTTCCTTCTAGAGCCGACAAGATAATTTTCGAATTAGCACCATTCTTGGTGATATCTTCAACAGTCATGATCTTGGGAATGATTCCTCTATCTAGTGGAATCTACGGAGCTAATCCAGAACTTTCAGTTCTTTTCGCATTTGCGATTTTCGGAATCGCTCCACTTGGAGTATTCTTCGCAGGTTGGTCTTCAAATAACAAGTATACACTACTTGGCGGAATCAGAAGCGCTGCTCAATTGACAGCATATGAAATTCCACTTCTGCTATCAATTCTTGGAGTCTGTATAATGGCAGGTTCATTCAACTTCCTTGAAATAGTACACTTCCAGCATTCTTCTGGAACTTGGTTGTTCTTTTTGATGCCACTTGGGGCAGTCCTCTTCCTAGTAAGTATGATTGCTGAGGTGGAGAGAATCCCATTCGATATGCCTGAAGCAGAAGCAGAACTCGTTGAAGGTTGGTGGACAGAATACGGTGGAATGAGATTCGGTCTTTTGTTCGCTGCAGAATACATGAGGGTATACGCAGCAAGCATTCTATTTGCCCACTTCTTTATGGGAGGTTGGCACGCTCCGTTTGCTGGAAGCATCGGACAAATACCATACCTAGGTGACGCTTGGTTAGCGATTCCTGGTGTAATTTGGACTCTTCTGAAGGCTTGGTTCATCTTCACCGTTGTATTCGTCTGGGCTAGAACAGCACTTCCACGTATCAGAACAGACCAAATCCTAGAGTTTGGTTGGAGAATGTTATTGCCACTTGCAGTTTTACAGGTTGTACTGTCTCTAGTTTACAGATTGGTATTCTTCGACGCAAGCACTCTTCGTGACACTGTCGCAGGTGGTTGGACTTGGGACCTTACGATTGCTGGGATAAACATCCCGTGGGGACTACCGATTATCACTACGCTATTCTGGTTAGCAGTATTCACGATTTTGATGAAGGATGAGTATATTGAAGAGAATGAGGAACGCATGTTCCACGTTAGAACAATGACTCCAGCGGGGACGCACACAGCAGGAAAGGAGTGAGGTGGAAATATGGCATCGCATCCACACGGAAAACCGAATTTTAGAAATTTATTTTGGTACCCATTTAAGATTACAGGATTGACCGTCTTGAGAACTTATGAGTTCATTGGAAAAAGATTCTCCAGTGGCTATCACAATACAACTCATCCTGAATTTATTGACGAGGGTTCACTTCAAAGATCTGAGAAAACCAAACACATCAATGATATTAGCGCCCACCACTATGCTCCTGATAGGGCAGGTACTGATCTTACCCCTACAATTTGGAAACCACAAACGGTGAACTATCCATACGAAAGAGTCGAAGAAATTGAACCGTGGTTATTCGTTCCTGGAAATTACAATGGGCGAATTGGAATCATTTGGGAGACTTGTACTGCATGCAAAATGTGTGTAAACATATGTCCAAACTCCTGTCTGCACATGACAACTGAACTAAGAGTGGATGTCTTAGATAGTGCAGAAGGAGAGTGGGAAGGATACGGTCAAGAATTAGAAGTTGGTAAATTCGCTGCAGTGGAAAGACCAGAAGCTAAGGAAGAAATTGCAACATTCAATCTTGCAACCGCACACACCGAAGCACCACAAGAATGGAGATTTGGTGAAGTCCTTGATTTGTCAGGAGACAGTGCAAGAATGAGATGGAATGATTCTGGAACCGAAGACATGGTCGCTTTGGAAGACCTTTATCCAGCTGATGACCAAATAGTATCAGGCAGAATCGATTTGGGAAGATGTATGTTCTGTGGTCTATGCATGGAAGCTTGCAAATTTACTTCTTTCTTCATGACCAATGAATATGACGGTATGTCAGGGTTCAGTCGTCAAGACCTCTGGATGGATGCAGATAGAACTCGTGTTTTGGTCGGTGACCATCAGGAAGCAGTGGATTCAGAACTTGCTAAGAGAGCGAGCAAAGAACGAGATAAGAGAGCGAAGAAGGCTGCAAAGGCTGCAAAGGAGGCTTAATTTTGGACCTCGCATACTACACTGAAGCAGGTATCTTCTTCCTAATGTCAACAATCGTAATCGGTGGAGCGCTCGGTCTTGTTTACATGCAGAGAGTAGCGCATTCTATGATGAGTTTAATTTTCTGTTTCATGGGAGTTGCGGGCATATTCATTCTTATGGGTGCTGAATTTCTGGCAGTCATACAAATTCTTGTGTATCTCGCAAGCGTAATGCTCGTGGTATTGTTTGGTATCATGCTTACTAGAAGGCAAATACTGGAGGAGGACTTCGAATGAGACTATTGTCGATCCTTGCACGTGCAGGACTTGTATTCCTGGGAGCAGTCCTTGTCGCTGCGGTTTCAGCAGATGTCGTATGGCAGGATTCATCAAATGATGAAATTACGACTTATGACCTTTCATCTGCCTTATTTGGTGAATGGGCACTTCCATTACTTGCACTCGGATTTTTGATGGCAATGGCTATGGTTGGGGCGGCATACCTCGTTCGCGATGAAAGATTGGTAAATCTTGAATGGGAATTAACAGGAGGTGACAAGGAATGATTGACCCAGCATGGGTGTCCGGCCTTGCAGCTATTTTGTTCATAATTGGACTTTGGGGAGCATTCAGCAGAAAGAACGCAATCGTTGTTCTGATGTGTATCGAATTAATGCTAAACGCAGTCAATCTTCAATTCGTTGCAGCGGCAACGCATTGGGGCGATGTAAACGGATGGGTATACGCAGTATTTGCAATAGCAATCGCCGCAGCCGAGGTTGCGATTGGACTTGCGATTTTCTTGTCAATGTATAATCAACACGAGACGATATCCTTAGATGAGGTTAATCTCTTGAAGAATTGAGGTGATGAAGATGAGTGAATCTGGAATTATTGATTATGCTGTACTAATACCTCTAATGCCAATGCTGGCATTCCCAGTTATCCTTTTCCTTGGAAGGATTTTCAACGGTACTCCTACCTGGGTTAAGAATGTCAAAGAAGGAGGAATCATTGCTCTGACCGTGATGGGCGCGACGCTCATCCTTGCATTACTCCTCATCAAAGACCATATGCACCATCTGGGCGCATCAAACATTTTCACATGGTTTGAATCATCATGGTGGAATCCAGAAACCGGTGCGATTACGACCAAGGTTTTCGGTGTAGGTGTTTACATTGACCATCTAACTATTATGCTGTTATTCGTCGCTGCATTCTTGTGCTTTTTGATTAACATATTCTCCATAGGTTACATGAATACAGACCCTATTAACGACAACAGGAATCACAGATTTTATGCTGAATTCGTACTATTCTGTAGTGGTATGCTCGGAATGGTTCTTGCAGATTCATTCCTTTGGTTATTCATTTTCTGGGAACTGATGGGTCTTTGTTCCTACCTACTGATAGGATTCTACTATGAGAGGCCAAGCGCTGCCTACGCTGCCAAGAAGGCATTCCTAACCACTCGCGTTGGCGATGTATTCCTTGTAATCGGATTGGTTATGTTATGGAATCTATTCGATGGGCACCTAGATTACGCATATGTATTCAATGAAGCAAATATCGCTGCTGTCGATCCAGGTGAATTACAAATTGCCTTAGGTATGATGTTCATTGGTGCCGTTGGTAAATCTGCTCAATTCCCTCTACATGTATGGCTGCCAGACGCCATGGAAGGTCCAACTCCAGTATCTGCTCTAATTCACGCCGCTACAATGGTTAACGCAGGACTTTACCTTGTAGCCAGAATGTTCCCGTTCTTTGGTGGTGCTGAATTAGGAGCTCTTTCTACACTTGCAATAATTATTGCCGTCATCGGTGGAATTACCGCAGTAATGGCTGCCTTAATCGCCTTTGTCCAAATGGATTTGAAGAAGGTATTAGCATACTCAACAATGAGTCAGTTAGCATATATTTTCACAGGACTCGGGTCTGCATTATGGCTTGCAAACAACGGCTATGATGAGTTGGCAACGTTTGCTCTTGGAGCGTCATTATTCCATCTGTTCAACCACGCAATGGCGAAAGGCATGCTCTTTATGGCATCAGGTTCGGTAATCCACGAAATGCACCATGCTCATCACGAAGTAGCTCATCACGGACACGGTGATCACGATGATCACCATGACGACCATCATGATGACTTCGACGCTCAATCGATGGAGAACATGGGTGGGCTTGCGAGTCGTATGCCGATTACAGCAACAGCCATGTTTGTTGGTAGCATGTCGATTATCGGTATTCCATTCATTGGTGGTTTCTGGTCAAAAGAAGGTATCATCGCAAGCGCTTGGAAGGTCGCCCTCAAAGAACCAATTTTCCTACTTCCAGCAATGCTGGTATTAATCGGTGCAGGTATGACTGGATTTTACATGTCAAGAATGTGGTTCATGACATTCGCCGGAAAGCCAAAGACCGACGTAGCCAAACACGTCCACGAACAAACACCTTGGATACCAATACCACTGGTTGTTTTGACATTCATGACACTGTCTGCTATCATCTTAGCAGGTATGCACGCAGGTTCATGGTTGGGAGATTATGAAAATGGACACTACAGCAGTTTCTTTGACGGAATCGGATATGAATTACATCACGTTTTCTTGAATGAAGACCCATTCCTTCTCATTCTAACCTATGTAGCAATCGGGCTTTCGCTTGTCTTAGGTCCTTCATTTGCTATGGCCCTATATGGTGGAAATTTGGATGATGACAATGAAGCCAAGCCGTGGATGCAGTGGGTGATTAGCCTATCAGCAAGAGTGAATGAAAATTCAAAGTTTGATAACAGTGCTTGGGCTAACTCAAGCATGGCATATTCTCTGCAAAAGAGGTTACATTTCGATGACTGGTATGATGCGGCTATGCTGAAAATAGTTGTAGGATTCGCATACATTTCTGCCCGCTTCGACAAAAATATAATCGATGGAGCGATTAAGACTATTGAATCAACCAGCCAAGCAGCCTCAACAAGGTTAAGAGCACTCACTACAGGTAGTGCAAGAGATTACATCATGATGGCTACGCTTGGAACCTTAGCTATATTCTTGCTAATTTGGGGGGTGGCTTGATTGAGCAATACTCAGAGTCTTGATATTAAAAATAAGGAATTCATGTTAGTTGGTGGGCTACTTCTAATCGTAGCAGGACTCATGGCTTTCTTCCCTTACATGAATAGCGGTGAATCCGAAGTTGATTGGATCAGCCTTCCACTCGTCGGATTCCCTATTGTCGTAAGTTGTATCCTACTTGCATTTGCAAGTCAGGAGACTAGAGCAAGAAAAGATGTCATTGCAGTACCGATTAGACTCTTTACTCTTGCAGCCTCTTTGATACCTTTGGCAATATCAACGTCTCTTTTCTTCGATTGGTTAATTGCAGTAGATTGGAACCTAGGGTACAATGAATACGCTCTTGAGAAGGAATATATCTGGATTGAAACAATAGGAGTCTCTTGGCACGTGGGTATGGATGGCTTATCATTCCCTATGGTTTGGTTGACTACCTTTTTGATTCCAGTTACCATAATCACAACCTGGAACGAGAAGGACGGGGCGACTTACCACCCACTTCTACTAATGATGGGAGGTGCTTTAATCGGTGTATTCGTTGCTCTGGATCTGTTCTTGTTCTACGTATTTTGGGAATTGACTTTGATTCCTATGTTCTTCCTCATTCTCAAATGGGGTGGGGCTGATAGAAGATATGCGGCTCAGAAGTTCTTCATTTACACCTTCGCAGCCTCGGTAATTATGCTACTCGGTTTAATCACGCTTTATTTCCTTCAACCTGAAGGTAGTGGCTCTCAATATGGAACAGTAACCAACAGAACCTTTGACATGACGGTATTGTTCTCAAATGCAGCGGCCTACAACCTAGGAGATAATGTCTACCTCGGAAAAGATATGCAAAATATACTGTTTGCAATGCTAATGATTGGATTCCTAGTTAAACTTCCAGCAGTACCTTTCCACACTTGGCTTCCAGACGCTCACGTACAGGCACCAACTGGTGGCTCAATGCTACTTGCTGGTGTAATGTTGAAGATGGGTGCATACGGGATGCTTAGATTGCCAGTAGCATTATTCCCTGATGCTTTAGTTTTCTATCAGGATGTCATAATGGCGATTGGATTGATATCTCTCGTTTGGGGAGCAGTGGTTTGTCTTGGACAAACCAATCTGAAGAGAATGGTTGCATATTCATCAGTATCGCACATGGGAGTAATCCTTCTTGGAATTGCAAGTATGCAACCGATTGGATATGCAGCTGCATTATTCATGATGTTCGCACACGGAATAATTTCACCAATGCTCTTCGCAGTTTGTGGAGCATTCAAGCATCACTATCACTCTATGGAAATAGGTGCAATGCGTGGAATGGCAAAGTGGTCACCATATCTTGCAGTATACATGATGTTTGCATGGATGGCAAGTCTTGGTCTTCCTTTATTAGCTGGATTCGTTGCGGAATTGATGGTCATGATCGCATATTGGCATGAGTATGGCTGGTGGATTTTGTTACCAGGTTTCGTCCTTGCAATAACTGCTGCTTACTATCTTTGGTCAATGCAGAGAACTATCTTCGAAGGTGGAGATGAAGGCCAGCCTCCTGAATCTCTACATGGAGAGACACCTCCTGACATCACTACATCTGAAAATATTGGAATGATTATACTTGCATTCTTTACCGTTTTATTTGGTATATTCCCATTCATTGCACTCGGAATGATGGACCAATGGACGGTAGCGTTCTTTGAAGCTATTTTCAACAAGGGAGGTATTTAGATGAATACTGAAGTTTTCTCTGAAGAATTCTGGCAAGCTTTATCTCCAGAAATGGTAATGGTCATAGGTCTTGTTGCCCTATTTGTAATACCTAACTTAGGTAATTCAAAATTTAGAATCCCGCTAACAAGTGTGAAAATTCCTTGGTTCTTTGGTGGTAAGAGATTTGCACTCACCGGATCTCCGGCTATACCTGGAATGATTGCAACAGCAACCATTTTTGCGTCACTTGGAATGATGGCAATCGACGTCATTGACGGAAGCATGAAGTCTACTACAATCGTTAGTGGAGATGTGACAATCATGAAGATTGACGCTTTCTCAAGATTCTTTGAAATTTTATTCTTAGTTGCGGTTTTACTTGCTTCTATGGCAACTCTTGACAGAGTTCCTGCTCACACATTCAAGGGCAAGAAAACCATGGATGAAATGTATGATAATAGAAGGCAAGCGGATCTATACATCTTATTGCTAACTACAGCGCTTGGTATGTGTATGGTCGCTCTCGCACAAGATTTATTCGTATTATTTGTTGGTCTTGAACTTGCAAGTCTGTCAACATATATCCTTGTTGCATTCCATAAAGAATCCAAATCTGGCGCTGAATCTGGTGTGAAATATTTCATCGTAGGTTCTGTGGCAAGCGGTGTAGGATTATACGGCCTTTCGCTATTGTACCTTGAATTTGGGAGCCTTCAGCTATCCGTTCTTGCCGAAAGTTGGTCTGAAGTCAGCGCCTTGGGAATTATTGCTTTAGGGCTTGTATTGGTCGGCTTTGGATTCAAAGTGAGCGCTGCGCCTTTCCACTTTGCCGCACCTGACGCATATGCTGGAGCCAACTCACCGGTTGCAGGTGTCCTTGCGACTGCATCAAAAGCAATGGGAATAATCGGATTGATTAGAGTATTAGTCGTAGTTACTCTTCCTGATTCAACATCAGATGAAAGCGCAGTTTGGTTGTATGCTGTTGCGGCCCTCTCAGTTATCACCATGACATGGGGTAACGTTGCGGCTTTGGGCTCAACTAACCCTAAGAGAATGCTTGCTTATTCATCAGTGGCTCATGCAGGATACATGCTCGCAGCATTGTCTGCAGTGGGTGCTTGGAAGTGGGGAGAAATAGATGCACCAGCAGATTATGCTGAAGCCATAGTCGCAGCAATTCTATTCCACCTATTCGTGTTAGTTGCATTCAAACTTGGAGCATTCTTGGTATTGGGAATGCTTGAGATGGAGGGTGGTGCAAGCAGACTATCGGCACTATCTGGACTTGCCAGAAGAGACCCACTAATAGGTACTGCAATGTTCGTCTTCATGCTCGCTCTTGCGGGTGTTCCGCCTCTTGCAGGATTTATGTCAAAATTCCTAATAGTAGCCGGTATTGTTTCAACAAGTGTAGGTACAATCTGGATGGACGGTACCGTGTCCTTCTCCGACTTACACTGGGTATGGTGGCTTGCTCTTGCAATGTTCATCAACAGCGCAATTTCCGTATTCTATTATCTGAGGGTGGGCGTGGTTATGTTCCTCGATATCCCAGAAGAGGGTAGAAGGAAACCCTTGCCTTACGGTGCATCAATTCGAATGGCGATTTGGATTTGTTTAGTAGCAACAATAATTCTTGGATTATCTTCTGACACATTAATTGATATGTGTTACAGAGCGGCTGAGTCTCTTAATTTGTCATAATACAATATTAGCCTTCAAGTAGGAAGGGCTTTTGGAGAAACCCATGGGCCGTAGGCGAGAAGAAAGTGTAGACGAGGAAGAATTAGCTCGTCTAATGGAATCTGAAGAGGAAGAATCCTCTAAGATTCGTGTCAAAATGCCCAACACAAAAATCAACGAAATGTTCGCAATTGCTGAACAAATTCTCGGAGGTCGTAGAGTTACTGTACTCTGCGCGGACGGGGAAACACGTATGGCAAGAATACCAGGCAAAATGCGCAGACGTCAATGGGTCCGTGAGGGAGATTTGATCATAGTGTGGCCATGGGACTTCCAAGATTCAAAAGCGGATGTTAAACATAGGTACACCAAAACACAAGCATTCTACCTTTCGAGGAAAGGACAACTCCCATCTGAAGTTGATATCTTCGGTTTGAATACCCAAACCGATGACTATGATGATGAAGATGGCCTATTCTCAGTTAGTGGTTCTGAAGCGGAAGTAGAAGAACCCGCCGAAGAAGAAGTCCAGGAGTTCGATGAAATAGATAATGATGAAGACGATGAGATTAACGATCTCTTTGGCTGATCATCATCTTCAGGTTATTTTGGTGTTCCTTCATGATCGATGATTGGGACGAAGAACTTGCAAAAAACACCAAACAGCGTAGGCATAACCGAAGGCGAGGTAACAAAAAAAGTGCAGATGAAAAGCACATAGATTCAGAATCGAAAAAATTTGTGAAGTCACTCGAATCCTCAAAAGGTACCGGGTGGATGTCAGAAAAAAAATATCAGCGCATGTTCAATGAAATTGAAACAGGTCTGTCTGGTGTAATGGGAGATGGCCCGTTTGAATGGGTTGACAGAAGAGTTTTCGACGCCGTTTTTGATAGATTAACCCTAATGAGTTTATACAAAATAATGAAATCAGGAGTAATTGATACTCTTGATTTCCCAATTGCTAGGGGAAAGGAAGCTCACGTTTTTCACGGCACAGGAGAATCTGGTCCTGTAGCAGTGAAAATTTTCCACACGTCAAATGCAGTCTTCAAAAATCTAGTCCAATATATCGAGGGCGACCCAAGATTTGGAGGCCTGCGTAGAAGACATAGAGACTTAGTAGATATTTGGGTTAGAAAGGAATACAGAAATTTACTGCGCTTATCAAAATGGGGTTTAAATGTACCAAAACCATTGGCAGTTAACAAAAACGTGTTGGTTATGGATTATCTTGGAACTTCCACAGCCCCTTCCCCTCGTTTGAAAGACGTACAGGTAGAAAACCCACAATCGGTATACGAAGAATTGCTGGAATTTTTAGCTGTTATGTGGCAAAAGGCGAATTTAGTTCATGGTGATTTTTCCCCATACAATATTATGTGGCATGAAAATAGGCCAGTTGTAATCGATGTTGGCCAAGCGGTTATCCAATCTCATCCTCGTAGCGAAGAGTTTCTGGTTAGGGATGTCACCAGGTTAGTAGAATGGGCAAACAAATCAGGTATAGATGTAGATTTAGCCGAAGCAATGTACGACGTCCTAGAAATGGATTTATCTCACATAGTAAAAGAAGAGTGAAATTTCTAAATTCTGTCTAGATTGAATTATACATGAATTGAAGAAGGGTCGGCTCACAGCACGTTTCATGCGACAAAATCTACCTCGTGTACCAAGAGACCGCATAGCGGTTCTAATCGGTGCAAAAGGTGCGACCCGAAAAGAGCTTGAAGAGGCTGCGGGATGTGAACGCATTGTCATTGATTCAGAGACTGGTGATATCGATGTTTTCTGGCCAGAAGTAGGCGAATATGACCCGGTTAAAGCGATGAAATTACCAGATGTCATCAAAGCCGTTGGTAGAGGAATGTCTCCTTCAAGTGCTATTCAGCTTCTACAAGATGATTGGTTTTTTGAAATGGTGGATTTACGTGATCATGTAGGAAAAAGGTCAAATCAACAAAGGCGAATTAGAGGTCGCATTATTGGTTCTGAAGGGAAAATTCGCAAGATGATTGAATTTCATACCAATACCGAAATTTCAATCTACAAATCCACTGTAGTGCTAGTCGGAGAAGGAATTGGGCTTAGCAATGCAAGGCAAGCAATTGAGATGTTAGCATCTGGTAGTGAGCATGGCACAGTACTGAAATTCCTAGAAAGGGAAAGGAAAAAATCCCGAATGGATTCCAGATCATTAGATTACATAGAAGAAAAACCAAACGAATTCTCAGGCTCTGGATTCTCTAACCTAGTACCTGGTTTGTCAGATGTCGCTAAGAGAAGGAATCGCAGGATGAAAGCATCACAAGTAGACCCGGAAGACGAAGAAGAAGTTGGCCAAATGATGGAATTAGCAGAGGACGAGCAAATCAGTTGGGAGGAAGAGTAGCCTTCTTTTTCTGGTAAATTGCAACGGCAAATCCAACTATCAAAAGGGCATAAATGCTAGGCGCAAAAGAACTTACTACACCGATTCCTGAAACACTGGCTCCAGTTACTACGAGGTGGTAATTGTTGTTTGCCTCGTCTCTTTCATCAAGGATATTGTTTGGGTCTATTACGAGTCTAATGTCCCACTGGCCTGTGTTTGGAACAGTATAATTCCACACAACTTGTTCACACTTACATTCATCTTGTATGTCGATTGCTAGTATTGTTTGTGTTTTCATTGTAGTCCACTCGACATCCTCTGTTCTATCAGCGGGAGCTGCCTGTAGAATAACGGTGACATCACTAGTCCAATCTTCGTTTGCTTCAAGCATGCTTGTTATCACAACTTTACCGTTTGTATCTCCGGGTCTGACAACTAGTCTGTCAAGATTAGTCTGACTTGAGTTCCACCAGAGGTCCTTTCCTGGTAAAATTTGGTATGATGCAGGTATGGTAGTCAATTCATTTCCGGCATTGTCTGTTACAACCGCCCGTAGCATTAGATACTGCCTTGATTTTGAAATCCATGAGGCTAAAACAATCGATGCTTCAAGTCCAGAATCTCCATAATCAATCCACCTTCCCGATTGATCAGGTATTGCGCCCACTCCATTCAAGTCAAATCCAAATTGTATTTTCGAAGATGAATTATCGATTCCCGATATCAGGTCCTCTGCGCTAAATGAGACATTTACTCCTACCCCGGGAGATTGGCTTGTACTCAATTCTGGAACTGTCCAACCAATGCCTATTGGTACGCTGGTGTCAACATTGACATCAACGGTTATCGCTGAGCCGACATTACCGACAATGTCTACTGCTCTTAGCATCAAAGTGTGTTCGCCCTCTTCAAAATTCAGAGTTAAACTTGAATCGGTTGTATCTATCCACAGGTCATCAGTCTTGTATTGGATATAGTCAACTCCACTTCCACTTCCATCATCTGCGGAGTCAATTATGTTAGAGATTGTTACTTCTTTGGTATTGCTCCAACCGTTTGTATCACCTATCGTAGGGGTTGACATGGTTGGAGCAGTCCTATCTATTCCGATGAACATCGTTTTACTTGCCGATAGACCTGAGTTATCATAAACAGTTATCCTAGGATTATAGGTTCCTTCTTGCATGTTGCCAGAACTCCATTCCCAACCATACTCTATGTCTGTTGGACCATCATTGCTCGGATTGCCTGGACCTGGAACATTTACGAGGCTTGCGTATGATAAGTCGTCATCTGAAGCGGTCCAAGTAAAACTGAGCGTCCCATTTGATGGGACATTGTACCATGCTCTGCTCAGTGCGCTTTCCCCTGTACCAAAACCAGTATTTGAAAGGGTAAATGAGGTGATAACGGGAACCTGATTAACAATGTTGAATTCACCGGATGAGTACCAACTTGTAAACTCGTTAACATCGCTGTCATATGCTTTCACTCTTAGTACATAAGAATCGTTTGTATAGGCAGTCGTATCGAGGTACGTTAGCCATGGAGTTGTTGTGAGATTGACCACTTCAATCCAAGTTGTATTATCAGATGAAATTTCGATTACCATACTCGAAATAGTGCCTGAACCTGAGTTGCCTATTGAAATCGTGATTAAACCCGTAACATCTTCATTATTGTTTGGTCCATTAGAAAAGTTGAGTGTCAAACTACTTGATGAGAGCTTTTTGTCTTCAATATCATCGAGTAAATAATTGCCGTTATAACTCATGGTCATTAGAATAACGACCAAAATAACGGGTATCACTCGTCTCATTGATTTGGCGACGCAAACACTCGCCCTTGAATGCTCGCATCAAAATTCTTAATTTGGTTGTAATTGTATGTGCCAATTAAAAGGCCAAAATGTGATTTTTAGTCGGTTGTTTCAAGTGCTATGCTTACTCTCTTTGCATCATGGCAAAGCCTAGGCTTTCTTTCCTTGTTCTCGGGATTCTAATTTTTGCACTTCTTCCATATTCAGTGCAAGGAGAAGAAAGCGGTGGAGTCCAAGCTTCGGCTAATTCAGTAGCGTATTTCCCACCAAACCCTTCTGAAGGAGGCCAAGTGACTGTTCGATTAACATTAGACAACACAAATTCAGCACCTGCAGATGATGTTTTGTACAAATTTTACTGGGGTAGTTACGAACCATCAAACCTGATAAAAGCAGCTACTGTTGATATTCCAGCCTCTAGCACAATTGATGTAGAAGTTACAAAATCAGGGTTGACTGCTGGAGACCATCAAATTTGGATTACATTCGATTACAACAGTGCTGGTGAACGATTAATCTACAAAGATATTCCAGTAACTGGCCTTCCTAACCTTGAGGTGACTGATTTCGAAACCTCTCCTGGCGCCGTAAATTCCGGCGACGAAGTATCTGTTTCTGTTGAGGTTTCCAATACAGGTTCAGAAAATGCTCAAAGCAGTGAGGTCCATATTGAGTTAGGAGATGAATCTCAAACCCTGCAAATTCCCGCTCTTAACTCGGGCGAATCAGCGTGGGCAAATCTAACCATGACTGCCCCGGAATCTGGTGATAACACCATTACAGCAACAGTCGACCTAAATGACGCAGTTGTTGAAAGTGATGAAGATAATCAGTTTACTTCAATCCTTACAGTGAGTCCAAGGATGGATTTACTACATCTGAATGAATTAACAGTTGACGTAAATCCGGATTCTTTGACTGGTCCATGGAACATATCGGGAACGTTATCACGGGTTGGTGGTAGCGGTCAAACCACAGTTCCAATGTGGTTAGAAATTTTAGATGAAAATCAACAAGCATTGCCTACGCAAATGTTCAATGTAGTCATCGATGGTGGTTCAACAGCACAGAAATCGTGGACTTATCAAATAAATTACACAGATTTGGCTAATGTTGACCCAGGAAACCATCTCGTAACTGCAATTATCGATCCATACCAGACAGGTGGATTTATTCAAGAAAGAACCGATAACGACAGGACTTCTGTCTACATCGAGAAATATCAAGTTCCTGATGTGGTCATTGATGTAAATGCTATACCTTCGAAAACAGTTTTGAAAAGTGATGAATCAGTTACTTGGAAAGTCGTAGTAATCAATTCAGGACAAATCTCAGTTAGAGGCAAACTGATTTACACTTGGGATGGTGAACAAATAGACGAAGGTCCATCAAGTCAATTTACCATCGCAGCAGGAGATTCCTATGTTTGGGAGCGGACATTAGAACAGAAAGGTGAAGGAACCTACAATGCTTCATTCTTGGCTGAATGGTTTTCTGCTGATGGTTATTATGACGACAATCCATTGAATTCATACGCTCAAGGAGAGGTCCGTTATGTTGAACAATTACGACTGGTTTGGTCTCGAGCCTCAATGACGCTAGTTGATGAAAAAGGAGACAATGCAAGCGCACCTCTTCAAGCTGGAGAGAGATATACAATTTCAATTAATTCCTTGACAGATAAAACGGGAACTGTAAATTATTCTTGTGAAGACCAGCTTGGAATGCAGTTTGAATTGATTCCATTAACGGTAGAAACCTCCGGAGAATTTGTCAAAATAGATTGTACCTTCACTGCGTCAGCGCCATATACTAACGTAGTAATAATGCCAGACAACTCAGATGTTAGCGATCCAATTAGTTGGAATTGGGATACAAAAGAAGACGCTTCAAACATTGCAGACGATGCGGGAGATATGTCATTTGCAACCGCAGGATTAATTGCATTAATTGCTCTGGTGATGATTGGTATTCTCATTGCGGCAGTAATCCTAACTAGAGATAGAGAAGAAGAAGTTGAGAGAGATATTTTCGACTACTGCCCTTCCTGTGACGGAGAATTAGAAGGCTCTGAAGACAGATGCCCTTCCTGTTCATTCAACCTAAAGAAGGCGAGAAAGCAGTTCCACGACTGCGAAACTTGTGGAGAATCAATACCTGATCTATTAGGAAATTGTCCTTATTGTGGAACCATGCAAGATACTTCGAAGTACTTTGAAAAGCGAGAGAGAAGAGTTGTAGAAAAGCAGGAAATTGCACTTCCTGATGAAGAAGAAGAGATTGACCCAGAAACAATTCATGCAACAGGTTACGAGGATTTCGATGAAGCAATCAAAGAATTTGGCTACGCATCCGATGACCTTGAAGGAGATTGGGATGAGAGCATTGCTAAGGCTGAGGCTGATGTCGAGGCCGCTTATGACAGAAAGGTTGCATTGGATGAGTCTGATGAATTAGATGACGAAGAAGCAATGTCTGTTTATACTACAACTCTCAAGTCGATTGAAGAAACCTTTGAATCTCATGATATCGATGCAATATTGAAGGATAAAAACATCCAAACTCACGATGTTGAGGACGTTGATGATTTGTCAGCAAGCGATGCCTCAATCAGAGCCAAGTTATACGAAATAACCGGCGAAGAAGGAGTAATGCCTGGTGATGAAGTGATGATAGGAATGGGTATTCAAGACCGCTCATTAGCAGGAAACGCACTTCCAGAAGATGCCATGGATTTCTCATTCGATGATGATGCTGATGAGGTAAATCCAGTCAAAGCAGCGACAGAATCGAATAAACGACGAAGAAATATTCGAAGAAGAACAAAACAAGAGCCAGAGATAAAAATGGCTGAATGTGGGGCTTGTGGCTCCGAGATACCTGCAGATGCCACAGAATGTTCTACATGCGGTGCTAAATTCGAATGAGATGCCTGTCAGTACTCATAGGGTTCGTCATTGCGTTAGCTCGGCTGACCCTCTTGACTTCATTCAGGCGTGTGGGCTAACATGCATTTATCTTTGAAACCATCGAGCCGTTTTATTGATACATGTTGAATGATTGGAGATGTTCAATGAGGCCGAAGAATGCCATCAGGGCTTTTGCTTTGCTAGCAATTTTTCTTGCATCAAATATTGGATGTATTGGCCTTGTTCCTGCACGTGAATTTATGGAGGATGTGAGGGACCCACCTCAACTAGAGGAAGTGATTGAGAAGATCAATGTAAATCATACATTCGTATCTATTAATTTCCAGCCTGTAACCTTCCAAGAGAGATTTGTTATTGACGAGAATGTCCAGGAGTTGAAGGTGTACATCGGCGTAGCGTTCGCAGGTCCAGATGCTGTGAGCGTAGGTGCTCTACGATATGTAGAGGCGTCAATAACCGATTCAAATGGAGAGAGAATCTGGGAAGAAAGGTGTGAGGACACTTGTCGTCCATCAGTTTCTACTTTCCAACAACCACTTGCAATGGGTACATGGACTCTTTCAATAGAGGCTCAGGCACACGGAGAGGAATTATTAGGAAACCTACAAGATACATTCGATGTTTACGTCCACATACACAGAGAATGTTGGCAGTATCCGACTGAATCAGAATGCACTTACGATTAAACAAGACTTGAGTCACAAGCATATCTGCGCGAACAATTTTGGCATTTACCAACACGTTCGTGATTTCTTTTTGCCCCACCAAAAATCATAATCTTTTGAATTTCTTTGGTTTTGTCCATGAGATATTCATAATTTTCATTGGTCCAATAAATCTGGTGTAGATTCTCATTTCCATACTTTAGTACACCGTATGGTGGTTTTCTTCCTGTGGTTTTTTCTACGAGATGCAAATACGCCAATAATTGAATTTCATGAGATTTATGTGGCCTTTCTGGAATTTTGCCAGTCTTTTGTTCAACAGGAATGAATTCTCCATCAACGATTACTATTTGGTCTGGTCTTCCTCTAAGGCCAGATTCTTCGTCTACTAATAGGTCCGCTGTTTCCTCATCATCAGAATATGTAACGTCCACATCATCGCTTATTCCAGCACTGATCTTTGCTGTTTCTAATTCGTTGTCGGCGAGTAATGCTTTTTGCAATTGCCAAGAAGCAATTAAAGTCCAAACCATTGCGAGGCTTGCGAGAATAAATCCAGCTTGCCTCTTATCGTCAGCATATGTTAGACCGATTGCGTGTAATATACAAATTATAGCTCCGAACAACAATCCAGCTTCAACTCTACCGCCTTCACCCCATCCTCCAAGGAAACCAAGGGGTTGGAATGTAAATGGAATAATAGTGTCATCAAAATTTTTGATTTGGTTATACTCTTCGTTATTTGAATCGAATTTTAGATATTTTCTCCAAGGTAAGTAAATCGCAATTATAGCGAATAAAAGCCATGTCAGAGAGAGCATAGTCAGGTATTGTGAAACATATTCAGGAGTTCTTGTTTCATCATCTAATATGTAGAATAAAATTGCATCAAAAACGAACACGAGAATTATTGTAAACCACCATGACCAGATAACTAATGCTTTCCTTAAATCCAGTTGTTTGGTTTTAAAATTTTCAATTCTATCGTGTATTTCTGCATGCTTGATTCTACCTTCTTCAATCGCCTCTCCCTTACCGGGAGAACCATCCTTCGCCAATTGCCAAGATAGGGGGCAGTAAACATACCTCTCCAAGTCAGAGGCGGATACATTCAACGCTTTGTCGTTGTCACCAACATAGAACCCTGAATCGTTTAGAGATGAGGTTCTCTCCACACTTTCAGATTCCGTCAAAGTCGAACACCCATTTAATCTTAGAAAACTTATCATACATAATTTCGTCTATTTGCTGATTTTTTGCGAGTTATAGCTTCGGAATCTGCCTACGAAGTGGTTATTTAGGGGGGGTTTGTGGCGCAAGTGCTGGAGTCATTATTATGACAGAATTATTGATTGACCGTGAGACTTACGAGACCAATGCAGTTCACATTGGTACTCAGCAGAAAAGTGCTGATATGGCACAATTTATCCAAGAGGTACGCTCCGATGGGCTTTACTTGATTGATATCGAGATTACAGACAGTCGAATCCGTTCAATTGCTCAATTCATTACCAAATATAACCCAGCTAATGTAATGGTAGTGAGTGCGAGACAATACGGTCAGAGACCTGCAAGATTGTTTGCGGAAGCAATCGGCGCAAATGCAAGTGTTGGACGATTCATCCCTGGTAGCCTAACAAATCCAGTTCTACGTTCCTATGTTGAACCTGATGTCTTATTTGTGACAGACCCTGCTGCAGACCAGCAAGCTCTGAAGGAAGCGGTTAATTCAGGACTTCCAATAGTTGGAATCTGTGACGCAAATAACAACCTCAGAAATGTTGACTTAGCGCTACCAGCAAATAACAAAGGACGAAGATCCCTTGCTCTTCTATACTGGCTACTTGCCAGAGAAGTTCTGAAGGCCCGTGGTGACACCACAGACGATGACTGGGCTAAGGAAAATGACTTAGAAGAGTGGGAATCCACCTTCTGAAGTTGATGAGAAATGAGTGATTTCATTCTGCCTAAGTTTGGCGAATGGGAAGGCGAAGAGAGGCCTTTATTTCTTGCACCAATGTCAGGAGTAACAGACTTACCATTCAGATTGCTTGCGAAAGAATGTGGCGCAGATTTCACCATTACCGAATTCACTAATTCTACAGCATTAACCAGGGACGCCGCAATGTCATGGCGTAAAATGGAAACTTGCGATGAAGAAGCCCCCTTTATTCCACAAATATTCGGTGGCGTAACAGAAGATATGGCAAAAGCCGCAGAGCTGTTGGAAGATAGCGCCGATATCATCGATTTGAATTTTGGATGTCCTGCTCCTAAAGTTACGAAAATTTGTGCAGGTGCCGCTCTAATGGGTCAGCCAGAAAACTTAGTTTCAATGTGTGAAGAAGTTGTAAACAGAGTGAATATTCCCGTAACCGCAAAAATGCGATTGGGTACAGGGGATGAAAGTTTCAATGCCAAGGAAATATGTCAGGATTTAGAACATGTAGGTATCCAGAGATTGTGTGTTCACGGTAGAACTCTGAAACAAAGATATTCTGGAGTAGCAGATTGGGAATATATCGCTCAAGTGGTTGATTCAGTTGAGTTACCAGTGGTTGCAAATGGAGACGTCGTCGATTCTAAAACAGCAACATCTTGCTTGAATGAAACCCATGCATCAGGATTGATGATTGGTAGAGGTGCTATTGGTAGACCATCCGTCTTCGGTGAAATAAAAGTCGGATTAGGCTGGATGGAAGAAGAAGAATTGCCATGGATCTCCAATTTTGAGGGAAACTGGACATCTCTAGACGAAGTAGAAAAGCAGTTTGCTACACGTCGATGGTGTTGGAATAGGTACATTGATTTGGCAAGGCAAACAACTGGTTTGAACATCAAATCCATGAGAGGTCATGCTGTTTCTTTCACAAAGGGTCTCCCAAATGCAAAGCACATTAGAGCCATAATGCACGGTAAATCTAGTCGTGAAGAATTTGCAGCAGCAACAAGCGAGTACTTAGCATCTTACTGATTGAATTAGACATTAAACTCAGAAAGCGTCATACCAACTTTTTGTATTCTTCTAAAAATACGGTCAAGGTCATCTGTGGATTTCCTTTTCATTGATTCAACATTATTGCCAACAAGTCTGTAACCCAATGGTAATCTTCCTCCAAGAAGGTTGAGTAGAAGCATTTGGTCTCTCGGTTCGAATGATTTTAGAGATAAAGCAATTTTTTCTGGGGTACAAGTTCCATTTTTTAGATCCTTAAGCAAATTATTCGGCACAGATAACCTTTGAAATCCTCCTTTTTTCAATAACCAGTCCTCGCCCCTTCTCATGTATTGAGTTGTCATTGCTGACCATAGCGCAGAAGAAAGGCGATCTGTTCTTGCGATTCTTTCAATTAAACCGGTACCTCTGAATCGTTCGAGAATTCTCCCGACTCTTGGTTTGGCTGCATCGCATTTTTCAGCAGATTCGTCAATGGAAATGGGTGGTCCCGATTCTAAGAGCATTTTGAAAATGTTTACAGACAAAGAGTCTGCATGATTCTCTCTACCCGGTCTCTCTCCTAGTAATCCTATATCGGCCATGAATCTAGAAATCTCATTTTCATCTTCTTCAAGTGGCCCCCATTCCTTAATCCTGATTTGAGCACTTGGCTTACCATCTGGCGGGGTTTCAATTTTCATTGTAGTATTTTTACCACGCTTCCAAATCTCGTCAAGTATGGAAATTCTTTGTTGGTGTATAATTTTTGAACGTGCTCGCATATTTTCGATAGCGTTAGGAATCGATCCTCCAACGATGTAGTATATTTTCCAACCCTTACCAGAAGTTGTAGAAACTAATCCAGCCGAAACCAACCTTGCAAAATGATGGTGTATAGCCGCAGGGGTTAGTCCCAATTCTGTAGCTAATTCTCTAGTCTCGAAACCTTTGTTTGGAAATTTCAGCAAATGTTCACTTAGTATTCTGTGAATTGGAGAAAAGAAACCATCTTCATCTGATGCAGAATCTTCTCTTCTTCGATGAAGGCATAATGTGTCAATCAACCAAGAAATTAGTTTGTCTCTGTCTTTTTTACCAGCAGGAAGTGGTATTTCGTCGAGACGTAAATCGAACATACCCTGAGGCGAACGTTGAAAGGTTTTGAACAATGCGCAATAATTACTTCTCAAGAGACGATTGTTGAATTATCTTCGCTCGTCCGTCCATTCGTAATCAATAGATGACTGATTGTTCCATATGTCAGAATCTGTTAGGTGAGGCGCTAATTCAATCCTGTCCTCACGTAATATTCCTCGTCTTCTGAGAACTTGTACCGCTGAATGGACAGATGCTCTTGACCTTCCAATTCTCCTCGCCAACGATGCTTGAGATTTTGGGATACCATTTATTTTGATATCTTCAACAATGGTTTTTTGCACCAAAGACAAACCTATTGGCATTTGCCTAGCGGCTTCATTTTCACCGACTTTCATGCCTCTTAGGACTTCGACTTGGCTTGGCGCTCCAGCAAAGTAGCATGTTCTTCCATTAACAGAGATAATCGTGATTGATTTTCGGCTTGAGAGGACATCAAGATGGTGTCTCAAGGTTCCATTTGCTGCTGAAAGGTGAGATTGAAGTTCTCTGTAACATAATCCAGGGTTTTTCTCCAGAGTGATCAATATTCTTCTACGCAATGGATGTTCAAAGTCCCTCAGTTTGGTATTGACAGTACCTCGTGGTAATGCCAAAGCTCCAATTTGGGCTCCAATGCCGAGTAATCCTCCAGTGGCACCTGTAAGGCCAGCAGCGAGCCACGGTCGCTGTGTTATCCACTGCCTTATCAGTGCCATGAGTAAATATTGTAAGGACTCATTTGTAATAGATTCGGTCTGTTGTTTGTTTATTTACCCTTTACCGAGCCAGACCTGATTTTCAAATGTGCGACAAGAGGAGAGAGCAATCTTCCACATGTTTTCCCATGTTCAGATAGGACATAGTCGACCCGGACAGGAGGTCCATCTGTAACGCGCCTATCGACCAGTCCTTCCTCAGTTAGAAATCGTAATTTATCCGATAGAGTTCTAGATGAGATTCCAGATAATAACGATTTTAATTGATTAAATCTTCTTGCCCCTGCAATGTATAGTGTCGATAAAATTTCAATGGTCCACCTACTACCAAAAACGTGCAAAGCCTCTACAGCGGCTTCCACTTCCCAGTCCGTATTCCACGGTGCTTCCCCTGAATGTTCTGCCAATAAAGATCTGATATCCCCACCCTTTTCGATGGTATCATCTATGTTTTGCCTTATCGCAACCAAGACATTATTCGGTAAAACGAGTGGAGGCTCGGGCATAGTTCTCGGAGTAGATGTCAGTGATAAAACATAGTGTAGGAAAAACACCATCATTGGTTTGAATATGATGCCTTTCTTCCTTCAATTAATGCACTTAGACCTTCGAGAGCATCTTTTGTTGAAAATATGGTTCGCAAACTATCGAGTTCGGATCTCAAACCTTCCTCCAATGATGTATCTTCTGCCAAATTGATTAGATTGCTTGCGAGAGAAACGGCGATTGGGGCCGTTCTTGACAAAGCCTTCATTTGTCTTGAAACAATCTTATCTTCCTTGTCAAATCCATCTGGACATGTCCCTAATAATAGAGAAGATAAGTTTTCATCACTGTAGAATGATTCCGCAAATTGAACAACCTTTGAACTTGTATTCTTCGGTTTTCCAGGATATTTATTTTCGGGTTTTCCAGATGATGAAATTACAGAAATCGTGTTTTCAACTTCAGAGACTTCAACCAAGTGAGTGACTAATCCAAGATCTGCTGCGGTTTGTGCGTCCATGAAATTGCCAGCTAATACTGCCCACCTAGCGGAGGGAATACCGCAGATTCTTGCTGGTCTTTGAGTACCTCCCAATCCAGGGTAAATTCCAATGTTAGTTTCAGGGAATCTAAATTGAGTCTTTCTAGTGCCTATTCGGTAATCACACGATAGTGCTAATTCCAATCCTCCTCCAAGGGCGAGACCAGTGGTCAAAGCAATAGTTGTCTTAGCGGAGTTCTCTAATTTGTTGAGCACATCATGACCATTTGCTGTGAAATCATAGATGTCAGGAAATGAATCTGCTCTCAACTTGTCTACGAAGAACTTCACATCTGCACCTGCCACAAACGCTTTACCAGCACCATCTAGAACAATCGTATGTACTTCTGAATTTGAGTTAGCTTCATCTATTGCGATAGACAACTGACCGACTACGGTCTCATTTAGCGCATTCATAGCCTCAGGCCTGTTAATTGTCAAGGTTGCAATCCCGTTTTCAATATTAATGTCAACATAATTAAATACAAATTTTTCCTTCCTCTTCCATGCCTTTGGCAGTTCGAATCCAGCTAGATTTGCGTAACTTTCTGCCATAGATTTTGCAGAATCAATTCCAATTTTATTTGCAATTTCGAACGGTCCTCTCGCCCATCTCAACCCTACTTTTGCCCCTCTATCTACATCTTCCATAGAGCATATCTCTTCATCCACAATCTGTCCTGCGACAGCGAAAACCTGACCAAGTAAGCGGTTTCTAATTATTTCAGCAGATTCCTCTGAGCATGATGTGTCTTCTCCAATTTCCCACTGACCGTTAGCAGCAACCATTGTTCGTAGATTAGCGGCCCCAGTATATCTTGGAGTATCTAATTGTTCAGCAAGATAATCTGTGGAATGAAGTGCAATCGGCGGTCCTGTTAAATTCATCAAAGCGAATGGGCCCATTCCAATTTTGAAGGCTTTCATTGCTACAGCATCAATAGCTGCAGTGGTTGCAACACCTTCCTCTAGTAGCAAGCAAGCCTCGTTTAACCAAGGAACAAAGAACCTGTTAACAACAAATCCAGGTCTATCTTTACAAATTATCACTACTTTTCCCAGTCCTCTACAATATTGTACAGTACGAGCGATGGTTTCCTCAGAGGTATCATTTCCGGGAATTACCTCCACCAAGCGGTTTTTTGCTGGGTGATAAAAGAAGTGAAGTCCAACAAACCTGTCGGGTCTTCCTGATGCTAGAGATAAATCATTAACCGATAGAGAAGAGGTGTTTGATGCTAGAATGGTTTGGTCACCACACGCTTCATTTAAGGTATTGAATACCTGAGTTTTGATATCAAAATCTTCGAAAACGGCTTCGATAACTAAATCAGTATCAGAGGCGGTATTTTCAGTGCCTACCACACCGGTAATTCGGCTTTCAATAGCAGATACCTGTTCCGGAGAAAAAATCCTCCTCTCAACGGCTTCTTTCAAAAAATTCGAGATAATTGATTGGCCTCTCTCGACCCATTGTGGCTCTCTGTCCACCATTTGAACTTCGAATTCTTCCTGAGCTGTTTTCTGAGCAATACCTGATCCCATATTTCCAGCGCCGATTATTGCAACCTTGTGAATTGGCTCCATATTGAGGTCCATTTCAAACCCCTCCATGAATTAAACGGATTCAACATCACTCTAAAATATAGAGTCATAAGCACTTTTCATTCGTTCAGACCACTTTTCAACAGAGAATTCAGTCGCCCTTTCTCTGACTTTTTCAGACTCATCTTGTAAGTTCAAAATAGCGGTTCTCCATTTATCGATATCGTATGGAGGGAGTATGTGATGTTCAAGTGGAATTTCATTATGTGCAGGTGCATCAGCGACTAAAGCGACGGTTCCAGATGCGTACGCCTCGAGCGGTGGCAATCCGAACCCTTCTGCAATCGAAGGGAAAATTAATGCGTCTGCATGCTGAAGAGCCGCAATAATTTCACTTTGCTCTAATTGTCCTACCCAGTTTAAATTGCAATTTTTAACCTCAGCGTATTTGATGAGTTTATCCTTTGAATCATCTGAGGATTCAGCCCCTATTTTGTGTAAGGTAAGGTCCATTTCAGCACAGATGTCAATTGCAAAGTTCAATCTCTTTCTATCTTCTTCGCTACCAATAATTAGCAGATTTTTTCCTTTATTGAACCATTCAGGTTTTTCGGTTTTAATTGAGTAAGCATCTAAGTCTATTGCGTGAGGAACGTAGGCAGTCTTGACTCCAGGGAATCTCATTTCACATTCTTTTTGCGTGTATTTTGAGACACAAATTAGAAGATTTGACCTCCTTATTCCGCTAAGAATTTTGTTTAGGTCCCTTTTCCTGATGAAAGAAGGATTCGAATTCCCTATCTCAACGCCATTTTTCTCGAACGGAAACAAATGAAACAGGTCGTGTACCGTAATCACAGACGTGCCAACTTTCGGACATAGTCCTGATTGTTCTTGGTCTGTTATGTGAGTTAGGTCATAATTTGCTGCTATCGATGAAACTTTATTTGGTGCGCTAAACCACCTTCTCCAAACTCGTGTGATTGGATTTTTTGAAATTTTATATTCATGAATTTGTTGAATCTTATACCCTTTTACAAGTCCATTACTTAGTCTATCAACGAGTTGTTGATGTGTACTACCCAAGCCAGAGAAAGGAGACATTTCTCCTCCTCTTGCAACTAAGATTTTACGCAACAAATCACCTATTGAATTACCTTCAGATGCTTAACTGGGTCAGCAATACCTAAGTCTTCAGGGAAAAACATGGTTGGTTCGGGAATTGGTAAAGGTACGATTTCCCTTCCAACCAAAGCAACTCTACTCGGTGGTGAATCATCGAGTAACTTCCTATCGGTTAAAGGTGCTAAAGCGTTTGAAAATTCCAAAATATCATCATGGAAGGGCATATTTTCTGAGGTTAAATTCTCTCGAGAATTACCTACGTGCACGTATCCTTTGCATTCTATCCAATCGGGGTCTGCCCTGTTGTCCAGAGCAGCGTATTGTGGAATATGTTCGGGATTCATATTCTTTCCTTTGATGAGTGTGTGTCGACATACAATTCTCGTGTCAAGACTTGGCAATAAGTCGATCGTTTCCTCAAACTTATCCCACGCCGCAGCATTCCATTTTGGCTTACAAATCTCGTCGAAAACTTCCTTGTTAGGTGCATCGACTGAAACGTATAGCTGTGTAGGTAAGGTGTCTAACTTTTCGATTACTTTTGGTAGCGTCCCGTTCGTTACAAGCATTGTAGTCATGCCGTGGGCGTGGCATAATTCCATGTATTCAGAAAGTCGGTTGTAAAGAGTTGGCTCTCCATTAAGGGAGATTGCGACATGCTTGGGGTTCTGAGCGTCTAGGAATTTTTCCTTTGGAACCTTAGGATTCCCACCGAATCCAGATAGTAGTCTTCTCTGAGCTCTAACAGATTCGTATAGCATCTCAAGAGGGTCTTGGTCAGACAATTCAAGAGTGTCCATGTGTGGCTCTCGCCAACAATAAGAACAAGCAAGATTACACTGGTCAACAACTGGAGACATCTGCATGCAATTGTGGCTTGCTACACCGTAAAATTTCCCTTTGTAACACTGTCTGTCTCTTAATAGGGATTCCTTTGTCCAGTGGCATACCTTAACACCTCCGTGCTCACCAACGATGTGGTATCGTTGCTTTTGCAACTTTGACTTAAGCAAAGAGTCCATCAAGTAACCCAGTAGCCAATCTGATTTCAAACCAACGCATATGCTAGGGCTATATTTAACTCAGCGAGAATATAATTTTTCTTCGATGAAATTCGACATGTGTTCTAACAAACTTGATTCTTCAGTAGGGACTTCTCCTACAATCGATTTGTGCATAAAAAATTCTTGCCCTCTAGAGCTAGACCTGTCCAAAACTTGGGTAATAATCCTGTAACCCCCTTCGTCAAGAAAAATATTGTTGATTGAGGCGTTGCCCGAGGAATAAATAGTGATAGAGGATTTCGAATTTCTGATGTAAGTGATATTCTCAATTCCTTCTACATGTATATCTAACATCTTCCAACTTTTAGGTAAGTCTTCTGCTACGCCATCATCCTTCCAAGAATACAAGTCTGTATCAATCCGTTTTTCAACATAATTTGATAGGGGTTCCCCATCTTCAGCAGGGCTCTTTGGGATTCTGTAGTTGGTTGGAATTATCTCTTTGACATAAACTGGACTTTCACCAGCATCACATAGGTTGGAAAACGTCTTGAAAGAATCACAAGAGCACACTGTGATCAATTTCAATGTTCCTAGACTATCATCTTGAATGTGTACTCTTTGGGTCTGTCTCAAATCTTTAGTATCGTTGTTAATGATAAACAAATCCTCAGACATGTTGAGTTTTTTGTAAACGTTCTCGCTGAGTACATTTTCACTGAAGAAAGGTAGAAGATAATCACTAGACAAGTTTGTTTCAACCATGACCAGGTATCCATCATAGCTTTGGTCTCTAAGGCTAACCATGTATTGATTCTTTTTGAATGACTTCACTTCAATCTTAGGCGCACCATCCAACATCACCCATTTGTTATCATATACTGCAAACAATACAATTTTGGTTTCGTCAATCTTCACACCGATAACATCTGGTGCGATTCCCGAAATTTTTGGGTTGTATCTAAAATGGTCAGAAATAACCTCTACTTTTCCAAATCCAGACAACTTTGGTAGCAGATATTTATTGAATATTATACTCTCCGGAATTATATTAATCCATCTATCAAATATGCCACCAATATAGTCGCTCTTTCCACTGATTCCTCCATACATTCGGCCATCTTGTGCTAATGAACAAACAAAATACATGTAAGGCAAAATGTCTTCTTTTTCTATCGTAATCATGTCATTCCTCCCTGAAAAAAGCGGATTCTCGGAGAGACCGCTCCTTGGCAAAAATCCATCCTCCCAAGCAGGCGTATAAAACTATCCGAAATCAAACTAATACATATGTAGGTGTAGTTTGTAGATTAACTATGGAAGAGAGGGTTGAATCTTGGAAGCCTCACCTTCTGGGCTTTATCCTTCCAATAATTACCGCAGCAGGCATCATGCAAGGTGGTTGGTGGGCACTATCAGGATTCGTTTGGGCAGTAGGATTATGTCCAGTCATAGATTATATTTCTCCGAAAGCATCTCCTACCCGTGACCAAATTTCGTCAAAGCCTTGGGATGGACTCCTTTTCATGCACACTATTGCTTACTTATCTTGTATTGTGGCACTACTGTGGCAAGCCGAATTAAGCGGTTTTGGAACGCCTGTCGTTTTAGGTGCCCTATCGGTTGGAGTTGTTGGCGGAATATCGGGAATTATCAATGCACACGAAGCAGGTCATAGGAAAAAAGGCTCTCTGATATGGCGGATGTCTAGGCTGAATTTGCTGATGGTGATGTACCTACACTTTACGACTGAACACAATCATGGCCATCATAGGAACTATGCTACTTCGAAAGATCCTGCTTCATCACCCGAAGGTCGTTCATTTTACACACAGTTACTCCTGACCTTGCCATTGCAAATAATCTCGGCTTGGAAAACACACAAAGACAAAGGAAAAGCATTCATTCAAAACCCAATTTTCCACGGATTAATTGTCCAAATTGGTTTTCTTGCCATGCTATGGATTTATTCCCCAGTTGTCATGTATGCCTTTGCAATTCAAGCCCTACTCGCAATAATTTTGCTGGAATATGTGAATTACATAGAGCATTATGGTCTGGTTAGGGAGATAGGTGGTAAACATACAAAAATGCATTCATGGGAGTATCGCGGAGTTTGGTCAAGGTGGACACTTCTCGAACTACCACTCCACCCCGCTCACCATTTGAAGGCAAGCGCTCCACTTTGGGAACTACGTGCACAAGAAGGAGCTCCGCAGTTACCATTTGGTTATTACACATCATTCTGGCTTGCTCTAATACCGCCACTGTGGAAGGGTTTGATGCGAAAACAAATCGCAAATTTAGAGTAATTTACTCGGTTAATCTAGTGTTTTCAGAAACACTTGGTGTAAACATTACACCCAAAACCAATTATAGGTTAGGTACCAAAAGTAAATTAGGTGTGAAAAATGGACCACGCGCTTGAGACCTACGTTGAAGAAATAATGGACAAACAAAAACTAAGAAACGGTATTTTCGCTAAGAAAAGCTGGGCGTCTTGGTTTAAATCACTGACCTTTGGCTCGGATTAAACTATGCTTCCATAGTGGTTTGAGTGTTCATGTATTTTCTCTCAAACCATATGGGCCCACCCGGTGGTATTGCCGCTAACATTGCTTTTATTGCTAGGTTTGAATTTATTCTTCCTTGCCTTTGTTCCCAATAGACCAGTGCAATGTATAGTATGAACAATCCGCCGTGGATGGGTCCGATTATCTTGACCAGAATTTCATTTCCACCAATATATTTCAGTGGCATTGCGATAAAAAAGAGTGAAATCGTTGAGATTGTTTCAAGGATTCCGCTCACTCTAAAGAAACTCAGATTCAAGCCTCCACCATTGGTCTTGAAGATCCACATGATGGACACATTTGGTCTTCACTTTCAGCATAATCGTGTTTACAAGCAGGGCAAACCTTAGCCAACTCCATTTTACCCATGGCCTCGATAGTCTCACCTTGAAGGGATATGTATCCGCTGGTTAGGTTACCAACTGTGTATCTTCCAGCACCACCTAATCGCACAAGGATGTCTGGTGGAAGGGTTACTGTTCCAGTTTCGTCAACGATTAATTCACGGTCCTGGCTCAAGTCTTCGACATCAACATTTTCGCCATGTTCAGCAACGAATCGACCGTCACGCAATTCGAGAGACCTATTTGCGAAAGCTGCTACTTCTTTGGAGTGTGTAACAATCAAGAATGATACACCATCATTCAGGTGTAGGTCCTTGAAGAGGGCCAAAACCTCTCTACTCGTAACTGGGTCTAAAGCGCCTGTTGGTTCGTCTGCTAAAATTAGTTTGGGTTTTGTAATTAGCGCTCTGGCGATTGCAACTCTTTGTTGCTCACCACCGCTTAACATAGCCGGCATGGCATGTGTTCTATGGGACATTCCTAATCTGTCTAACATTGCGTCAGCGATTGCAAGTGCCTTACTGGATTTGACGCCTTGATGCCTTAGAGGTTGTGCGACGTTATCTCTTGCATTCAAATCTGGCAAGAGGTTTCCTTCTTGGAAGATGAATGAAACTGTCTTCTGCCTTAACTCGACCAATTCTTGGCCGGTTAACCTTGTCATATTTTTACCGACTAAGCTTACCGAACCAGCACTTGGTTTCATGAGTCCACCTAAACACTTCATCAACGTGGATTTTCCAGAACCTGAAGGTCCTACCACCGCGATTGCTTCACCTTGTTTCATGTTAATGTGCAATCCGCGCAATGCGACAACGTTACCGTCTTCGGCCTTTGACTCATAAACATGGTACAAGCCGTCTGCTTCCAAAATCGAATCAGTCATCTTCACTCCCCCTTGAGTACACTGGATAAGTCTGCCTTCAGTGCTTTTCTGGTTGTTACCAATAATGCTACAACTACCGCTGCGAATACTGCTAGGGATACCAAAACAATCTGCGCCCACGGGTATACAAGAGTTCTATCTATAACGGTAGAAGATCCTCCAAATATTTGGAATATGAAACCAAATATATCGAAGAATCCATTGAATGAGAGAGCAAGGCCAACCCCCAGAACAATTCCTAACGCCATCGATACAATAACTATTGAAAGAATCTCAAACAATACCAGTCTAATTATTTGGTTAGGAGATGCTCCAATGGCCTGTAGCACGGCTAGTTCCTTTTGCCTTTGGCTTAGAACCAGTGATAGGAACACGAAGCTAGATGCAACTGCTGCAACACTCGCTACAACGAATTGTAGAGACAACAACCCAGGGGTTCCAAAGATAAGACCACCATTTCTCTCAACGGTTTTGTGTGTGGAGGACCAGTCAAGAACTGAAGCAACTCTTGCGTCCGCTTCAATCTGTGATGCTAAGGATTCCAATGAATCCCCTTCAATTCCATCAACCCTTACAATCCAGGTTTTAGAACTGTAATTATTAGCATCATCTCCAACCAAATTTCTCCAGGATGATTCACCGATAATTATTGCAGATTCAATTGTAGCAGCTCCAACTCCGGGTATGTATTCATGTGTGCCCATGTAGTACATTGATGTAGTATAAGGAGTTACGATTAGGACCACTCTCGTATCCGCAAAGAATAGCTCTGCTGCTAAAGGCGGAGGAAGGTCAGTAGGACCTGATTCACAGCCTGTTTCATCGCTATTTGTACCGTCTGGGCATGTCGTGTTGGAAAGTATTGAGGAGGATAAGTCAAAGAGACCAAATGCTCCTTCTAAGTTTGCATCGGTGAAATCTGCTCCTTGTAATGTACCTCCTTCAAAATTAACAATCACTGAATTCATCAGATTTGCCCCTGCAAGGTCCGCGTTCGTTAGATTTGCATCCAATAGTATAGACTCGCTAAGATTAACATCAGACAGATCTGAAGATGAAAGATTAGTGTTTGACAAATCAACCCTGCTTAAATTTCTGTTCTCGAGATTTTGCCCAGCGAGATTTAGGTTTGACCAATCGCTCTGCATTAGTGCAGTGTAGGCGTTGAAAAGCGCCAAAGGATCAGTTTCGTTAGAACCACCGGAAGTAAAATTGAACTCTATTTTCTCCCAGATAAAAGTGATATTTTCTGACTTTTCATCGCTGGGTTTGAGCAGGACATCATCTAATCTATTTTCGTCCCCACCTCTTTCAGAACCTGCTAATCTTAGTGAATATGCAGCGTCCACTCCAGCACTAAAGCCGCCATTTTTGTAAGCCTTCATTGCAGAGCCTACCTCCTCTCCAGGAATGGCTTGTTCGCTCCATCTGAGGACATTGTCATTGTCGTCGAATAGAACAAATGTTTGTAATCGGTCTCCACCTTGTGCGTCTGCCAACGTTATCTCTGGGACGCTAGTCGCTACTGGTGATGTCTTACTATTGGTGAATTCACCTAAAAGCGCCATAAGTGCGGTTTCATTGATTTCTCTTTCCATTTCTATTTGGAGGTCAGAACCTACTGTAGCATCGGCAGTTTTCTCATCGACAAGAGTTCCAGTATATCCTTGAACCGCAGCTAGCGTTACAATGGACAGTGTAAGTAACATAATTACTGCTAGCCTGTTTACGGATTCTGTAGAACCAGACCCTTTCAAACCTCGCTTAACATCTTTCAAAACAGGTGAGCGTCCAAATAGCAATTGCATAATCTGAGGTCCTTTCGCGCCAATTCTGCCAAGAAGCAAGGCACCTCCAATCCACAATCCAAATGGTCCGAATATTCCGAGTAATCCTTCTACGAAGAAATTTGAATTTAATCCGTCTTCACTACCATTCATTTCTAACCATGAGTCGATTACCGCGACCATGCCAAACAGGAAAGCAGTCCAATGTAACCATCTCTTTGGTTCTGCTCTGGTTGTTGTTTTCCTAACACCTTCTTCAATTTCAAGGGAAATGAATTCTTTTGTGCGACCTCTTCCAAAAATCATAGCTAAACCTAGAGTTGTGATGGCCGTAAAGAGGGTAGACGTTACACCAAGGGTTGGATTCACCTCGAAATCTCCGGTTCTGAATTCCATAAATCCGACGGCTGAAAGAACAATCGGAACGGCTAACAAAGCTAGTATGTAACCGATTAACCAAGCGACAGAAGACATGACGAATAACTCTAGCAACACCATACCTTGTAGAGCACCTCCGTCTGCACCTATGACCCGATGAATGCTCACTTCTCTCCTTCGTTGTTCAAGCGACAAGACAAGGCCGTAGATTAGAACTGCAATTGATAAAATTACGATTGGTATCATAATGATGTAATCAAATATCTGGATAAGTCCAAGGAATATCTCGAGGAATAGGATAGTTCCGCTAACAATGTCGGTGTAGTATAGTTCAACTCCTTCATCTGTATAATTCCCGTCCTGTACTCTTGTTCCCAAGTCCTCGAGCCACTCTGCAGCATCATCTGTTGAGGTTGTAGGTAACTGGCCACGGTCTATTGTTACACCAAGGTACATGTGGTCATTGTCCATCAATACTGCACGTTGCGATTCTTCAAGAGCTTCCCAAGTTGTGAAAATTGGGTTGAATGGAAGCGTAGGGTTGCCAAATGGCCATGGTTCGTATATTCCCATGACGGTGAGGTTTTCTACAGTCATCCACATTCTGCAATAGATCATCTCATTATTTTCAGGTGTGATTTCACCGTCACAATTATCTTCGTTGATATTACCTTCAAGTAGTGTTGATTCATCAACTACGTAAGCAAAAGTCAACTTGTCAAGGACGTCTCCTACCTTCGCTTGTGCTTGACTTGCTATGGTTGAAGGAAGAATTATTCCTCTATTTTCACTCATATTTTCTGGTGTTGGCCACTCTCCCAATCCTGAAATTATGTTCTCTCCTAGTCGGTCAGCAAGTTCTCCATCAAACGCACCTGGCCCGAGAAATCTAATCGCTCTTTTGTCCGAAATTGGTGGTCCGTTATCGTTGGCTTCAGGATAGTCGAAGGTAACGGCATCCCAGAGCGGATTCTCATTATCGGACACAGCCCTCATTTCCAGCGGTTGGGCAACGACGAATTCCGCATTGAAGAATCCTCCACTATGGATCCCTTGCCTTCCCAGAACGAGTGTACAATCGTTAAATTCGCTAAATTCCTCTAACAATTCATCACATACACTGGTCATGGTAGTCGTGTTATTTGACCAACCAGTTGCGTTTTCAACAGGAGTCCTTGCATATTCGATTTTAGCATCAAATGGTTCAGATTTTAATGATTCTTCGAAGAAAAGTTGTGACAAACCTACTCCGTAAGCAAGAACGGTTGTTATCACTAAGGATGCAAGAAATACTCCTGCGATTACTGCAAGGCCTCTCTCCTTACCTCTCCATGCGCTTTGAGCAGCTAATCTTAGTCTGCTTGGCAATTCTGTAACTGTGTGTTTGTAGGAATTAATTCGAGACCTACCCGTCGAGAATTCATTTTGTTCTAGGTCGAAATCTGAATCTATCATTCTTCTTCCCCTCCTTCATCAAGTCCCCATGCGCTTCTAATGTCGGAAGCCTTGGTTTTACCGTCTGTAAGAAGCAACATTCTGTCAGCCTTTGACGCAAGGTCAGGGTCGTGTGTAACCATCAAAATCGAAATCGGATTTTCTTCGTCATGACACAAATCTTTGAACAATTGTAGTACTTCTGCCCCAGATGAAATATCCAAGTTCCCGGTAGGTTCGTCAGCGAGTAGGAGCGGTCTGTTACCTGCGATAGCTCTTGCAATTGCAACCCTTTGTTGTTGTCCTCCAGAGAGTTGGTCAGGAATGTGATGCATTCTGTCATCCAAATTAACCTTGGTCAAAGCATCTATTGCCCTTTTTTCTGCTTCTTTTGGGTCGATACCGGCAATTTCCAGTGCTAAAGCGACGTTGTCCAAAGCTGAAAGGTGATCAAGAAGATGGAAATCTTGGAAAATCCAACCGACCAGTTTCCTCCTAACTTCAACAACTGCTGCTGGATTTTTTGTTCCATATTTTTTTTCTTTAAGTGAAATGACTCCAGTATCTGCAGGCAATAGTCCTCCAATTATGTTGAGCAGTGTTGATTTTCCACATCCTGAAGGCCCCATGAGCGCGACCAGCTCACCACTTTCAATTTTCAAATCTACTCCTTTTAGTACATCGATTTTATTTGAGCCAGAACCGAAGGATTTTGTTAAAGAGTTAACTTCAATCATATGACCACGCTATTAATCAGCATCATTATGTTTTGATATATGAACTAATGTTTATGTTGATTCTTTGTTAATCGTTTCCTATCACCTTAATATCGGGAGTAAATCAAATTACTTGGCCTTCCACGGCAGGTACATGTCAAATCTCTGGGTAGTTGATTCGAACTGTTTTATTCATCTTGGGTCAATGGCTCCTGAAGGTTTTCTTTCAGATATGAATGATATTTTGACCAAGCAATCCTCTGGGATTTATGTGACGCCAGGAGTTCATGGAGAAGTAAAAACAGTCCGTTTTCAAAGATGGAAAGGTAGCCCAAATTTACTTGAAAAGATGACGGATATTCTGAAAACGATATCTGTCGACGAAGCGGAAATTCGTGCATTAGCATCACACATAGGCGAGAAAGCATCGCCTCAAGATGTGGATTTATCTTTAATGATTTTAGCATCTAAATTATCCCATGAGGGTAACAAAGTTACACTGGTATCTGATGATTACAAGATGACAACTACAGGTGAAAAAGCAAACTTGAACTTTGAAACCTGTCCCCCATCAACATTTTTGCAGAGGTTGGCAGATTTTGGTTCAAAAAACCAAAGAACAAGGTTACGAAGCCTATCGAGGAGAGTAAGAGCCGCTGAAATGAGATACGCTATCAGTAGGGCAGGACAATATGACATACAAGCCAAACTAACATGGATGGTAGATTCACTGCTATCAACCAAAGTGATAGTTCCAGAACAGGAGGAATCTAGCGGAGAAATTGGTGAAAAGAAGTTAATTTCAGGATTAATAAGAACAACAAGATCCCAACCCGTGAAAAAATCAATACTCAATAAATTAGGAAATCTCCCTGAAATTTGTTCCGTTGTCTCTAAGATTGACGAGCATCTTCAAACACTATCAGGTGAAGGAATCTCTGCTGATATTTCTGAATCCTATGAATCATGTGTTATAGTCCTCAGCGAGGTGCTTGAATCGACAGGTATCGGGCTATCTCCCCTAGGTGAAGAAATGGCGGAAATTGCTCACAGAGCGATGGCAGGACCTTTGTACAGAATGGAATCTGCAATGGGGATGTTGGCAAAACTATCAGGAGAAATTATACTTTCACGCCTACATCTTTCAAGAGCCTTAGCATATGCTACGCTAATCGATGATGAGTCCGCAGAAATGCGAGCGATGCATCAGTTGGGTCTGCTTGCATTATCTGCACAAAACTGGGAAAGAGCGTCGTCTCTATTCGAAACCGCAGACAGACAAGGTCAGATGGTTGGCGATAATCGAATTGCAAACCTTGTGCTTTCTGGAATCTCTCGACATCTTTCAGGGGAAACTGAAACTGCTGAAAATCTCATATCTAATGCTCGAGATTTAATCTCGAAAGATAAAAATCAAGCATCAACCGTTCTATATGAAGTGGGTCAATCTCTTCAAGCAATAGACAGGCCAGGTCTGGCATTGGAAATATTAGATGAGGCTATGGAATGTGCTATCGAACTGAATCTCGATGAAGAATTAGAAAATATTGCAGAAGCAATAATAATGGCAAATGCAGCACTTTCTGAAACAGAACAAACACACTTCGAGGGGTTAAGAGACCTCCTCGATACTCTGAACACAATTTCTGAGGAAAAGGCTGATGAATTTGAATCAAAGATTACAGATATAGAAGAAAAAGTGGAAGAAATATCTCAACCGCTTAATGAATCTTGGAAGGAATGGCAAGCCTCTTCTAATCTAATCTCAGAAGGTTCGGAACTGACTGTTTTACGTGTTGAAATCGATGAGAACAACCGGACACTAATCGTGACTCATCACCCTCAAATTGGACCCGTTGGCATCTGGCTTCCCGATGGTGGAGTGAAGGTTGCTTCTGGTAACATGATTGAAATTGGTCAAACCAGAATAAAGGTGGCTCCTCCCACAGAAGAATTGTCAAAAGCACACAACGTTAGAGCTATCTTGGCAATTGAAAATCCCGAGTATTTACAGATTAAAGCACAAACTGATAATTTGTTGACTGAAGATTAATCAGTGGACGCATTGTCTTCTGAGATTAGGGAAAAATTTGTTGGACAGGTATTGAATCCGATTAGGCGATAAAATGGACACCATCCGAATACTGATGTTGTAACTGTCCAGATTCCCACTGCGAGTAGAACGACCTCCCACAACGGACTTGCAAGGTAGTCAAAAACTACCACGCCAAGCCCCACGCCCATGCGTAGAAGCCTGTCTATAAATCCAATATTCATGTTGATATTGGATGTTCTCCAAATTATATACTGTTGTAATTTTCCAAGTGATGCAAATAACAGGATTATAAATATTCAAAAAATTATTCTCACCCATGACAGAATCATACTTACTGGTTGGCGGTAGTAGCGATATAGCAAAAATCGTCGCGCAAAACCTACTAGAATCTGGCAAAAATGTAACACTATTTGCAAGAGATGAGTCCAGAATCTCTGATTTAGTACGACTTGGGGCTAAATCTGTAGTAGGGGATTCCTTAGATGAAGAATCCATGGACCAGGCTATTTCTACTGCGACTGAACTTGGAGATGGCAAAATAAGCGGAGTGGCGCATTTGGTTGGCTCGATAGCGATTCGCCCACCTCATGCAATGAAGATAAATGCTTTTCAAGAGGTCATTTCAACTAATTTGACAAGTGCTTTCCTAACTCTTTCCAAGACTGGTAAGGCTATGCTAAAGGGTGGTGGAGGGAGAATGGTATTCACTTCCAGTGTTGCTGGTAGTTTAGGACTCGTAAATCATGAAGCGATAGCCGCGGCAAAAGGCGGTATTGAGGCGATGGTAAGGTCAGCAGCAGCAACCTATGCTAAACGTGGAATACGTGTAAATGCCGTAGCCCCCGGATTGACTGACACGAGACTGGCCTCTTCTATCCTTAGATCTGAACAAATGCGGGAGGCTTCAGCGGCAAAAATTCCGATCAATAGAATAAATGAAGCAGAAGAAATCGCTCAAGCGATAACATGGCTCCTTACATCTTCCCCAGATAATTACACTGGACAAGTAATGCACCTTGATGGCGGTATGTCCCAACTGGCGGCTTGAGTTGATATCATGACTTGGCACGTAGCAATCAAGCAATCAAAAATCAAACCCGGAAAAAAGAAAATGCTAACAGTCGGTAAAAAGATGGTTTTAATCGGTCAACTATCAGAAGGTAACGAGTATTTTGCAACAGAGGCTCTATGCCGGCACATGCGATGGCCATTAGCTTACGGCGCTAAGGTAAAGGACGGTTGCATTAGGTGCCCTCTTCACCAAACGACACACAAAATCGATAGTGGTGAACTTGTCGAATGGTCACCCTTCCCGTTATTTCCATTGTATGGTAAGGTAGTGGGCAAACTAAGTAAGCAGAAAGACCTCAAAATTTACGAAACGCGTGTAAAAGATGGCAAAATCGAGATAAAAATTCCATAATTGACTCTCTAATTCTACACTAGTAGTGCTTTGTTAAATCACGCCTTTAAAATTGCATTCTCTTAAATAGATCCAAGTGGCTTTTATTCCATACCTTCAAAGTATTTTATCTGAAAAACGAGAACCACCTGGTTGCGGGGTAAGTCGAAATCAGACTCTGGCCATTATTCCAATATTGATTGGAATCGGGGAAAGGAAATTCTTGTGGATAGGATTATCTTTGTCATGCCTCTTGACATAATGAGAAAGTAGAGTAATTGCTGCTGATCTTGGAAGCAAACCTTTCCTAAATTGGTGAATAACCTCTAGCATCTCATGCTTGTCTTGTCTGTCTAAATTAGGTAGCCTGCCCATTACTCTCTCCATCGCATGGGCAATCTGTCCTCTCTTTGTTAACTTAGAGAGGAATTTTTGAGCGGATGTCATGTATTTTAGTGCAACATTTTCTGGGTGTTCATCATTATCAAAAGACTCTGCAATAATCCTTCCCAGAGCCCTCTTTGAATCTGGAGCTCTGCTAAGCAAGAACAGTTTGTGTTCCGCATGGAACTTCATAATTTTTTGAGCGGTCCATCCTTCTTTTCCGATGTTCAGCCATTCGTGGAAAAAGTGAACTCTCGCTAGGAAGTGTTCGGCTTGTAAGGGATCAGTCAATCGACCTTCTTCAATCACTGGAATGTGGGGGTATAACGTGGTGAAGACCTTCGCAAACATGCCAACACCATCTCGAACTGCTTGCGGGTTCTCACCACGATATACCTTAACGCGCTCTACACCGCAAGATGGAGAATCCTTCTTGAAAACGAAGCCACAAATGCCTTCTGACACTAGATAGTCCGATTGCATTTCTGCAAATTCTAGCATCTGGTCTGTGTAGTCGTCGCCGGTTTTTGGATTAATGAGCGAAATCCTATCGCCTTCTTTGACTAACCTAATTGTAGGACGTGGCACCCCCATGCCAATGCCTACTTCAGGGCAGACTCCGATTAGGTCAAGATGGTCGCTCCACACGCGGTTGAGCACCCTAAACTCTGCGGCATCGCCATTATAGCGAACCTTTTTTCCAAGGAGACAAGAAGAAACAGCGAGTTTAGGCTTCTCGGACATAAATGATAAGTTCTCATTTGAGTATATGAATGCCCGTTTGAAATCAAACGTTGATGCAATATGGGCAAGACACTCCTCGCACAAACTCTGGACTTGCTGCTTGTTCAGGTGTTAGCGGTTCTCTGCAGGCCCAGCAAACCTCAGAAGTTGTCTCATTGAGTTCACCATCAACACCGACTCTTCTGTCGAAAACGAAACATTCTCCATTCCAATGAGCGCCGCCTGTTTCTTCAAAATAATTCAGAATTCCTCCATGAATTTGGTACACTTCTTTGTAACCTTGATTCAGCATTACGACGCTAGCTTTCTCACACCTAATCCCTCCAGTACAAAACATTACGACGGGCTTATCTTTTGGAATGTCAGATTTTTCTACAGCCTCAGGGAATGCTCTGAATGTTTCTATGTCTAAATCAACAGCTCCTTCGAATGTACCCATTCTCACCTCGTAATCGTTACGAGTATCAAGAATAGTGACCTCCTTACCTTCATCGAGCCATTTTTTGAATTCCTTTGGCTCAATCGGTTTGCCGGTGAATTCGTGGGGTTTCACTCCGTCAACACCTAGAGAAATGATTTCCTTCTTTAGTCGTACATTCATTTTTCTGAATGCGCAGTCCGCTGACTCTGAATACTTGACCCAAATGTCACTAAACCTATTATCGGACTTGATGTGTTCAACGAAGATGTCGATTTTATCACGAGGCGCTGAGAGGAAAATATTGATACCTTCTGGTGAAAGAAGTATTGTTCCGTATATTCCGTGAGAATCACAGAAATTTTTCAAAGGATCTCTTAACTCCTCAAACTCAGGCATATCAAGGAACTTGTACGCCGAGATGTTGGTCCACATTGGCTTCACCTAAGCCGCTTTTACGCCCTCAGGCCACAAGACCAGAATCAATGTCTGACCTCTGGTTCTAGGGGTGTGAGTGGACTCTCTATCCATCCATACTATCGACCCTTCAGGATATGTTCCGTCTTCGTCCCAAACTTCCCCTTCTAGTACGAGGTAACATTCTCCACCAGGGTGACTGTGTGGCATGAATGCATCAATGTCTACATCACTAACAACGTCGTAAAGAACCAATGAGATTGCATCTTCCCTCGCTAACTTTCCTAGACGAACTCCAGTGCCGAAATCACGCCACTTGACATTTTCATTAATCCAGTCTCTATCAACATTGAAGCTGAGCCAATCTGCTAATCCGTGCCAGAAGACCATGCACCTCCGATTGAACACTCCATGTTTAGTATTTTGATTTAGAAAAAATAATTTAGGAAGTTATTACACCACCTAATGGTTTGGATGCGTAAACAGAGAGATTTACCAGTTACAATGTACAGGATTCTATTGTATATCTCCCGAATGAAAAATGCGGATGATGATTCAAGAAGGCTCGTGCGTATCGAGCGTGCTACTGGAATCGATCGCAAAGAATTGCGCCTTTATTTGGATAAGATGAAGGCGTGTGAATTGATAGAATCGGTGGATTCAGGTAAAAAGGGTAGAGGTGGGCATCCCATAATCTGCTGGAACATAACAGAGTCTGGCAGAATGTGGCGTTCAGATATTGGACGGTTTATCCAACTCGGCCAAAGGTTAGAATTCTATCCTGAGTCATTCTTTTATCTTCCCTCAGATGGATTTTAGGTGGTTCTTTTACCCCCTATGTGCGTCCTCTTCAATATATATCTTGAACCACCATGGATTAAACATGGCCGACAAAAAGAACCCGGTTGAAAAAACAACCAAAGGCTTGACATCATTGATTGATGAGTTTACTAGTTCAATCAAGGAGTTAGTAAATGCTGGCGAAGAGACTGTGATACACTTAGCAGTAGGAGGCGGACGAGCAATTTCGGCTGTCGTTGATGCTACTGGAACGGTAACAAAGGTAGCAGTCGAAACCGCAACCAATGTTGTTGGGGCAGTTGGTGGGGGAGCTGTACGAGCTGTAAAAAATCTAACAAAAGAAAAAAAAGAGGAGGAAGATGAATGATAGGAAGGACATTGATGCTATCTATTAGCGTTGCAGTCGCAGGATTTGTTGCAGGAGCTGCCACTAGTGGTTTCAAGCACTATTACCAGAGATTTGCTGAAGAGGAAGACATGAACGATGGAACAGTTACTCAAGTTGAGATTGTTTCTGACAAATCAAAGAAGACTAGGGGGCGAAAGTGATGGTTCCACTAATAGGAGGGGCAATCGGATTATTTTCAACTACTATCAACGCTGTAGGAATTGGTGCTACTGCTGGAATGAGTTATGGTTTAGGTAGGAAGTATGGACGTAAAATGTGTGAATTTGCTGATAAAATGGAAGGTAGACTCGCAGGATTTTTAATGAATACAACTGAGTGATTCAATAACAAGTTACTACTGGGATTACCGTGGTAGAAGCATTATCGATGCCTGTTTTCCCACCAAATAACGTCTGGGATCTGTACATTTTATTCTTATTTTTACCGTTCTTATTTAGGATGTTTTTTCTGACTAAACCGTTTTACAGAGTGACAAAACAACTAGTTCCTCATGGGAAATGGTTTCTAAAACAGTTAAAGGAATTACCAATCAAAGGATTAGGTCTCATTGCATTCAATGAAGTTATGGCATTTTCAATGCCAGTGTTCTTGGTATTGGCATTGAGGATATTTTCAGGAGGATTAGGTTGGGATACTTGGAATGAAACTCCACTAATTGGCCTCTTTTTCTTAATTTTTCTAAGTTTGTTGTGGTTATTGTTCGATATGTTTAGAATTTTTCGAGTAAGAAGAATGTTGATAGCGATAGAAAGACAGAACATAAGAAAACTAAGAAAGTATGCTGATGCAGGTTTGAATGCAAGGAAATGGCTAAAAAAATTCTCCAAGAAAGGAGAATCAGAAAAAGAGACGGTTAAACGCTCCGGAACTTCTGTCGGGAAAAAAGTTGGAAAACTTATGCTCTTGAGGAAACTCACTCCCGCTGGTTTAGCAACGGCTGTAGCTTCAGGTGCCGCAATTGAGGTTGCTAGAATTGGCGCTGGAAAAGTTTCCGACATGATAGATGAAAAAATGCAAGAGGAATTTGACAAATTTGCTGAGTCAAACACTGATACCTTAATTGTTTTACTTCTTAGAGATTTTATTATGAGTTTAGCACCATTACTTGCCTTATGGCTAATTCCATTGTTACTTCCTTGACAAGATTGAAGGGTAATAGCCAACGCCCTCACAATGAGAGATATGTCTCTTCTAATCCTAATGCGCCACGGCCAATCGATGTGGAATGCTGCAAATTTGTTTACTGGTTGGGTAGATGTGCCTCTTACCAACAAAGGAATCGAGGAAGCGATTTCTGGTGGCAGAGAAATCTCATCGTTACCCATAGGTGAAGTACACGTATCCACTTTGATGAGAGCTCAAATGACGGCCATGATCGCCTTATCACAACATGAAAGTGGGGCAACACCAGTTTTCCAGTACGACATTGAGGGTGGAGAAATGAGCGAAAACGAACAGAAGATGGCAAATTGGTCAACATCTAATTCTGAAATAAACACCCTGCCAGTATATGTTTCGTGGAAATTGAATGAAAGAATGTATGGTGATTTACAAGGTCTGAATAAGCAGGAAACAAGAGACAAATATGGAGACGAGCAAGTGCACATCTGGAGACGCTCTTACGACGTGCCACCTCCAAATGGAGAGTCATTAGAGATGACCGCTGCTCGAACTATCCCTTATCTAAACCAGGCAATATTGCCAACTTTGGAAAACGGAACTAACGTATTCGTTGCAGCCCACGGGAATAGTTTGCGCTCGATAATAATGGAAATCGAGGGGTTGTCAAAAGAAGAGGTCTTGGCTCTGGAGGTTCCTACTGGTAAACCGATTGTCTATGAATGGTCAAATTCTAAATTCACCAAGGTGTGATAATGTCATCAAATTGGCAATGGATTCCTTCCATTTATGTCGCGGTCCTTTTACTGATGAATATCCTTAGTACTCCGTTCTCTACATCTGAAATGCCAGATGATTGTCCAGAGGACTCTTTTAATTGTGAATATGTTACCATTTCGCTGAATGTTTCAGATGAAGAACTACATCAGGCTATGGATGAATGGCAGGAAACCAGAGGTTTCACAACAACCTTTAGTGAAGGATATATCGTGGATAGGACTTCATTTTTTCAATTCCCTGATGACGTTCATTATTCAAATGAATGTGGTACAGTTGAGATTTTCTCCAAATCAAGATTAGGACGCTCAGATATGGGAGTAAATATGGAAAGGGTAGAATCGATTATCCAATATTTGGAGGACTATGATTTCCATACAACCTGTCAGTAAGCCTCACCTTCATCGTTGACAAAGATGACATTTACACCTAATCCCGCTTTGTGAAATGCGATTAATTCAAGAGAATATATCATGTGACCTGTAGGTGCAAATCCCAGAACTTTCCGCTTGTCCCGTCTGGAAAACCAAGATTTCTTTTCACCAATTACCCTCCTCTCTCCTTCAACATCATCAAACCATGGAAGGGGTCCTGCAGGTGAAAACTCAATTCCGAGTATAAGATCAACACCATCTGTAGATTGTGCAGCATCCGCATCGGCTCCACTGGGTATTGCGGGAGCATTTGGATGAGTATGTAACCAATGAGTGAACCTTCCAGCTCTCGGCCCCCTATCCGTTCCAAAGATATCATCTGTCCATTCTTCAGGAATGTGATGTACGGAGTAAGAATCTCCTCGGTTAACCATCACAGCTTCACTAATTTTGTAGCCTTGGCCTGCAAATAGGCTGTCTTTGTGATTATCTCCCTGAAACATTGTCGAAGTTTCCTGATTTATTCTCTCATCTTTTACATCGAGACCAACTAAAATTTCATCCGGCAATGATTTGAATGCCCAGCCTAAAATTTCCTCCAAAATAGATACCGGGAAATGAATCTGTGCGACATATTCCTCTCTGCGATTAAATGATTCGTCGTTGTATACAGCGACTGCTTCCTCCAACCAGTCGCTTGCCATGCTCGGCGCTAAACAGTTCTCAATCATCAATGCCTCCCTCGTGGGATTATTTCGGTAAGTTTTGAATATATCTAACTATGAAATGGAATTATGGCGAAGAAGAAAGGTGGCTTTGGTCGATTTCTTGGTGCTATCACTGGAAGCCCTTACGAAAGAATGCAAAAGCAGATCGATAAGGCGATTGATGAAGCAGAAAGTGATCGAGCATTATCCAAAACCTTGAAGAAAATGGTCAAGGCAATTGGCCAACAATACGAGGATGAAAACATCGACGAGGAGGAGCATGACCTTCTTATTGAAGCAATAGAAGATGCTGATCCTGAGGGCCGAACTTTTGGCAAATTAACAGACAGTAGCGATGCTTTTTATGATTCTGGTGACATGCCAGATTCACCAAAACTGAATCTAGGCAAGAGAAAGAACTTAGATGATTTGATGAAATCACAGGGTAATGAATTCGTAGGTTCATTTGGTCGTGATGAATTCGATGATTTCAAGCGAACAATGGCTGCTGATTTCTATGCAGATTCAGATGATGCAATCGCTGCTGGAGACCATCAAGCCGAGATCAGAACTCAAAACCGTGTATTCGCAGATGCAGAGGACGGAATCGACCAACTGAAGAAACAAATGGCTCAAGAAAGTGGATTAGAACATCATATAGAGGAAGAAGAGGAAGATGAGAACTATTACGTTGATGATGATGATGTAGAATGGTGGAAAGATGATGATGGATACTGGTGGTACAGGGAGCCAGGTCAGGAAGATTGGCAACCTCATGAGGAATAATTATTCCAAATTTCCAATTTTGATAAATCAAATTTTGTTATTCCAAAATCAGCACCAGCGTTAAGCATGGCGTTATTAGCCATTGACGATGAACTCATTCCTACGATTATATCTGGCCTTTTGATGTTGGAATCTAGCAATCCCTTGAGCAAATCTAGCCCCTTGGTTGGAGGCATGAAATGGTCTAGCAATAATACATCAGGATCAAACGAAGAAATCTTTTCTAAATAATTACTGGATTCAAAGTATTGCTTGAACTCGATGTCGGTAAAACTTATTCCGCCACTGATTAGTAATGCCTCAATGTCTACTGAATCTTCGAATGCTAGAACCCTCATTCTTCTACATCCCACCAGTTAGGAACATCAAACCACTCTGGTGCATCATCGTCTCTTTCAATCAATGGAAGGGATAATTCAGAAGTTGAATCGGCATTGATAGTTAATCCGATTTGGGCACATGGACTTGGAAGGTAATCTTCACCGCTTTCTGTCAGTTCGATTCTTATCTCATTTCCAGCTGGAATAATTGCGTCGATAGGATTGAACTCCATTTTCATAAGGTATGTTGATAACACCGGATTGACAGTTTGTGCGGTGTATCCGCCGTCTCTGTATCTAACATCCATAGTCGCATGTCCAATTCTTAGATTTTGAGTAGAATCATACATTGTAGCAAAAACCTGACCTCCATCACAACCTCTGGTAGTAACGGAGAGGTGTAATGTCGGTAATCCGGAAATGAATCTGTCTTCGTTCGATGCGGGAATTGTTATGCTCACATCTGAGTTTATGCTGACAGCATTTCCATCTGTAGTTGTTTGGTCTAGAGTAATTTTCTCCCAAGTCATATCACTTGGTGGCCATGTGTCCTCAACGTGCCACTTACCGTCATTTCTCTGCATTTGAACATGCAGGTCTGGCATTGGGCCATTATCTTTCAACCAATATTCAAACCAAGCATAGAGGTCAACCGCCCAATCCATCCTTGACATCTCGGGATATGCTTCTGCGCCATATCCAGAAGTTAAACCACCGTGTACGTTAGGTTGGTCTGGATAGTTATGTGCCCATTGACCCATGATTCCTCTTGCTGGAATTCCTGCATCTCTCATTAGTTGGTATGTCGGGAATGCGTGATATGGGTCCACATTCCAGTCTTGCATTCCCCATACAAGGTACACACTACCTCGATAGTTTTGTAACACGTCAGGAAGATGTCTTCTTTCATCCCAATAATCATTCCATTGGGCGCCTCCATAATGTGCCCACAATTGTGTTGTAAATGGATTGAGAGGTCCTTGTAAATCGTCTTGACAAACTCTCAACTCATCGCTTGTAAGGTCGCTAGTAGCCGCTTGATATGCGGCATCATATCCAAGAGCTCTCGCTTCGCTGGAGCCATTTCTGTAAAACATTTCTTGGACTCCTATTGAGCCAGAAATTGGTACAATCGTTTTCAGATATTGCGATGGCTTTTGAGCGGCTTCCCAGTTTGTTGTCCCCGCGTATGATTTACCCATCAATCCAACATTGCCATTTGACCACTCTTGTTGACCTAACCATTCGACAACGGCTTGGATACCAGTTTGTTCCCCTAACCCCTTTACGTCTTGGCAATGGGTTGATTTACCAGAGCCAAATGTTGACGCTTGAGCAAGAGCGTACCCATGAGAAATGAAGTTGTCATAAACCCATTTTCCAATTCCTCCATCGGGAACGGTATTTGGATTGGAATCTGGTCCAACTCCTGGCATGCCTTCTCCTCCGAAGTCATAGTATGGGTGAATTGACATAATCACTGGGACCTTTACTCCTTCAGGAACGTCAGGTAACCACAGTGCGACATGCATCAAATCATCTTCAGGGAATCCAACATCATCTTCAGATGCGGGTAAATCTACAGCAACAAAATGCTCGGTGTATGTCAATACCCCGTAAGTTCCGTTGACGGGCAAAACCGATCTTTCCTGTGAAAGGTCAAGTTCCATGGTGTGTCTTTCATGCAAAGGTGTTAACCACCATTCTCTGATTGATTCAGATTTAGTAGTTTCATTCAAAACATGTCCAATACTCGAACCTAAGATTAAGAATACGATAGATATTGCAATTGTTGCAGCTAATGTAATGTTGAGAACGTTATCACTGGAAGATTGGAAAATTTCCGCGTCGAAAACTTCGTCTTCCATCATACTCCACGAACAGTAACACCCTCATCAGTCTTACTTTTTCTTGTCATATTACGCAAAGGCTCAAAGGTGTAGGACTACACCGCAAATTATGGCAGAACACTACACGGTCGCTGGAAAATCAATACCTGAATTGTCGACCTACTACGGCGGATTTTTGATTGCTTGGGGGGTTGCAATTTCAGTCATTTCACAATCCGATTCTATAACTTCTTATTTCCCAAGCTTCTTGGGAGTGCCACTGTTAATATCAGGAATTTTGGCTCAAAAAATCCCTGAAAAGCGGGCACTTTGGATGCATATTTCCGCAACCTTTGGACTTCTCTGTGCACTGGGTGGGACAAGATTCTTCATGGTCATGGGAGATGGGCTTAATTATGCATCTGGGTCGATGCTGATGTTACTTCTTACCGGTTCAATTTACACATATCTCTGTGTTCAGTCATTCAAATTTGCAAGAAAGAATAGACAAGAATGAACCTTAACTTGATTTGGTTAGAGTTTATGGGTTTGGATATGCGAGTAGTTGCAGTTCTTTTGGCTCTACTCGTTCTGACTCCAGTTTCTGGTGTTGATTATGAAACTGGAGAAGAGGAATGGAGGGATGTTGAAGTTGATGTTTCCCTTTGGACCGACGGCCCAGAATTGGAAGGCTCACCTATGGATGAGCCAAGGTCTGGAGATGCAGTCCTGAAAATCGAAGTCGAATATACCCCTGGGCACCTTCAATCCTCGGTAAGGGGTGAAATTTTCATCGAATTATTCGAGGAATGGGCTCCAAACACAACTAAAAACATGATTATGCACATCGAAAGTGGAATTTATGATGGTATTTTCTTCCACAGGGTAATTGACGACTTTGTAACTCAAGCAGGTGACCCCACCTGCACAACAATCGGAGTATATCCAGTTACAAGTCCAGAATGTGGAAGTGGGGGTGACGGCCATACTCTTGACCTCGAAATTAATGAAAATCTATCTCACGTCGACGGCGCTATAGGAATGGCAAGAAGTGCGGACCCAAATAGTGCAGATACTCAGTGGTATATCGCAGAAACAGAAGCGCATGGTTTGGACCCCGAAAATAGGGATGATGAAGGCTATGCGACCTTTGGAATTGTACGACACGGCATGAGTCATGTTAGAGCAATAGCAACCGTTCCGACAACCGATGACCCCTCAGGCCAAGAAATCGTGGTCAATCCAGCATCATCTGCCGGGAGGCCGATTTACGAGGTACACATTTCCAACATAGACATGATAGGAGTTATTCCCGGTCCCGTTGCAAACATTGAAACCAGTGTTGATGAATCGTTTATTGCAAAGTACAAATTTGCTATCGGTGGAGTTTTAATCGCAATTTTGAGTTGGTTTTTACTTCCAACGATAATCAAAAAGGATGAGATTCAGGACGTAATATTGTTGGGAGTTGAAAAAGATGAGAATTAGTTTAATTTTGGTTGTATCACTTAGTTTACTACTTGCAGGCTGTTTGGATGAGAAAGTAATATAAGAGCAAATATTCGAGGAGGAGAGGAAAAGTTTCCCCGATTTTTCAATTTCTGCTCATGATGGAAGTAATAATTCTCTTGAAGAATTAAACGGTACATACTGGATAGCATATTTTTCAGCTCCATGGTGTTCCCATTGTGAATCAACAATTGATGCCTACGACCAGGTAATGCCTGATGGGAAATTGTTGGTATTTTCCACTGATTCCTCCAATGAACAAGAAGACTTGATCGATTGGCATGATAAGACAGAAAATAACCTGAACCGTACTTTAGACCGGCCATTCATGCTCGGCTCAGAGATTGGTAAAGCGATGAACGTATCTGGCATACCTCATGCCATGATTATCGATAAAGACGTTACTGTAATCGCTGAAAAAATTGGAAAGAGTTCCGACCCAGATGAGAATCTTGAATGGTGGGAATTCTATACTAACTGATTTTCAAGTCGAGAACTACGTGTTGGATGTGAGGGCAATACGACTTGACATCCTCGAGATGTATCGCTTCAACATTCTTACCGCTTACTGTTGAAAACCATTCAACCGTCTTTTTTGTCCATTCCTCAAATTCATCTTCGTGAACATTCATGTGAACATGTATATGTCCTCCATCTGGCTTCAAACACTTGATTGCATTGCCCCAGGAATTCAAAGATGAAGGAATTAAACCGAGTATTACTCTGTCTGCTATGCCTCTTAATTCTCTCATCGTCTGCTTATTGTCGCCTTCGTAGATTGTGCATTTTTCCTTTACTTTATTCCTAATTAGGCCTCTTTCCAAACCCTCTATACTTTTACGGTTGATTTCGCATGCATGCACATGTTTTGCTTTCCCTCGGACTAAGAACTGCAATGTGTAATATCCTATTCCACAATATGCGTCGACTATAATTTCACCCTCACAGTCGATTTCACCCATTCTTTTTCTTTCAGTAATGTTGCCTGAAGAGAACATGATTTGTGAAGCATCAAATTCGTATTCAACAAAATTTTCTTTATGGACCACCCAAGAATCAGTGCCATGTATCAACTCGAGTTGCGATTTTCTCGTAACTCCCTTTTTGATCTCATTTTGAATTGCGAGTCTCTTGCCACCAAGAGCCGATGCAATTTCGTTCATATTCCAGTCCTCTGTATTAGTGCCATTGGGGAAAACTACCATGTCTCCTAATCTTTCCCATTTTTTTGGAGGATTTTCGATCAATTTGGATAGTAGAAAATGAGGGTCAGTTCTCTCAACAGATTCGAATTCGAGTCTTTCATCCCCTGCTGTTACCGGGATAGCAATTCCATCTTTGTACGGCATCGGTTTTAATTCCGTAATCAACACCCCCTGTTTCCTTAGTTTGTCATATTCAGAACTCGCATTCTCCCGACTGCAAATATAAGCAAATGCAACGGGCATATTTAGTGCTAAAGGAAAACCCTGTTAAATCTCCCCGTTCACAGGTGAACTGATAGCATGAAGTCTAAGTTGGCAATTTTCCTAATATTCGTGTTTACAATTTCACTTTGGGCACCTCTTGCAAGTGCAGTTGAAATGCCAGCCTGTACAATTAACGGTGGACATTGCGATGGTTGGGATAGTGCTGATGATGGGACACCAAATCAGCAGGATTGGATTGAAGGAGTCTATGAGTTCAATTTGGTTGACACATCAAAAATCGAAATGGAAATGACGTGGGCTCTTAGAGAGTTTAACAGGTCTCTGCTTGGTTTTGATGATGACCCAAATATCGCGGCTGCTATCCAAGCAATGGGATTTTCCGCAAAAGATGGAGCGCCTGCTGACTTGATTAGAAATTTCTTCAACGAGAATACAGGTGGCCCGGGAACCCCAACGGTCAAAGAAAAGTTAATCCTCGAAGTTAATGACACAATAAACGAGCTACTAACTTCTGGTTTTGGTACGGTGGAAGATGTAGATTCAAGTTATGTTAACACAATCACAGAATCTGGAATCACAACTGCTTGTAGTGATAATCCTGATAATGATTCAGTGTACGGTTCTGAGGGCCAATCTATCGAAAATGCATTTGACCCTCCGATCTGTTTCTCAGTAAAAGCAAACGTTTCTCTATCTACATCAACATTTAACCTTGGCTCTGTTGACCCAATAACTCTTGAAAGAGTGTATAAAGGAATGTTAGCAATGGGCTCGGAAATAACTTCTGAATTCGATTTGTTTAGCGAGCCTGGTCACAAATCAGTTTTCGTAATCAATCCACCTGATTTTGCTACAATCAAGGGCGTTGATTCTAATGGAATACAGGTAATAAAATCAGGCCCACCTTCCTACATGGCCGCTCAGTGGACCATTGACCACACAAACGCTCCTCTTCTAAGTCAGCGAATTGAACAATCAGTCAGCATCGATATCGCCCACCGAAATTCAACTCAAACAAGCAGTGTAGTTGTAGGTCCAGATGAGACAGGAATTACTCTCGCAGTAACTTTGGACATGTCGGATGAAGATTCAGTGTTTATCGATATACTTGCGGGAATTAATCACATTGATGAGTCTACTATGACTGACTGGGGAATATCGATGGTTGATGTTACAGAAAATGCACGAGTTCCGTGGATTACCTCTGACGGGATAAGGCTCGCTTATCACAATGATTTGGTGGACCTTGATGAATTCACGTCTAACTTCCCAATGGACACGGTTGGTAATGCAATTGAGGATACTGTGTCTGGTGTAGGTGATATTACGATGAGTGATGCGAATTGGGTTTCTAATTCCGTTTCTGTTGGAATAAGTGAATCTCCAGGCGGACTGAATTATTCCCATTCCGATTGCCCTGAAACCCTTCCTCCAGGCATGGATGCATATTATTGCATAGAAGGGCAGTCAGCTATGAACGGTGAGCATCCGATTTATCTTCGCTCAACATCTTCGACATTTGAACTAAGAATCTTAGATTTAATCAAGGAACAGGTCGATGATTCAACAGGATTACTCGATGCTATTCAGGAAAGCGATTTCCACGATTTGTTAGATTCAGGTCTTACCATCGATACGAAATTTGGTCAGGACCTACTGCAGGATATGGTGCCAAATGATCTACCTCCTTCGGAATTAAAGTTAGAAATAATCCTCCCAGATTGGATGCAAACTGCTACTGGCGAACAATCGTTTGAGTTAATCGAGAGAACTAATGATGTGGACCAATTTGAAATCTCAATTGCAAAACCGGGTGCATATGACCCGAGGCATGCGATAGTTGACAGCGATGGTAATGAGATATGTTCTGCAGATGAAGCTGATTGGTCGTGCGTTAATTTGGACGTCGAGTTTGATGTAAGTGAATTGAACTTCAACGAATGGGGCCCGAGTATCGACCTAACGGCATCATTCAGTGCCAAGATAGACCTTTACAGAATAAAGATACCAGACCAGGTTCTTGAACAATTAGAAACTGAAAACACTACTGTTGCTTTGGAAGTTATACCTTCAGACCTTATCAGGCTTGGTTTCGAAATAGGAGGAAGGGTCGCTGACCCAGTAGTTAGAGAAGTCAACGTTTCAGAAGGAAATCCAACAGAAATTGAGTTTACCGCTGAAGGATTTGAAGAATTTGTTGACAATCTTGGGAAAGAAATTACTGAAGAAATGCACGCCTCCGCAGAACAAATATCTGCCGAGGAAGAAATGGTTGAGATAGATTTGTCTGGTATTCAGATCATAACAAACCTCGATAATTTAGGTGGCATCGGTACTTCAATGGATGATAATACCCCAATCACGTTTGAGATTATTATTCCAGAATTCACATTTGAGGCAGGAGTAACAAACGGTTGGCAGGGACTAATCGATGGAGAACCTACAGTGGGAGTAACTACCGCACTAACAAACCCAATAATATCTGCAGCAAATAAATTTAGAAATTTGTTCCAAGTATTTGGATTACAATTCTTACAGATGAGCGGTGGAGGCTTAACTCTAGACAACAATGGAGAACCATTGATGTTCGAAACCGAACCAATCGACATTGAATTAAGTAACGAAACCGATGCAGACCTTAGAGGAGATGTTTCATTCGTCTTGCCGGATGGTATTGTTTTGGAAGACTTCCAGACCGCCAACGGATGGGAGAAAATTGAGTACCTCGATGACGGTAGGCAGAAAATTACCATTTCATTAGAATCCCTTTATGTTGGTGAAGAAGTGGAGTTTAGGCTCGTAGTGACCTGGTTTTATATTCTTTCACAAATCTGGATTTATCCAACAATTTTGCTTGGTTTGATAATTTGGCGAGTTAGAGCTCGACGCAAGAAGAAACGAAAGATACGAGAAGCGAAAGCGGCTCAAGAAGTTCAGAAAGTTAGTAACTCAAAAGGTGGCCTAACCGATTCAGATTTTGCTTCCTTAAGTGCAGGAAAAGACCCAACATTTAATTCATCCTCAGACTACAATTTGTATGATGATGAAATGTGGAATCAGTGAAGGGAATCGTAAATTCTCTTTGCCAGTGAGGGGCCAATCCCTGGTACGGTTTTCAGGTCGTTGACAGTAGCGTGGGCAATGCCCTGCCTTCCTCCGAAATGTCGAATCAGCGATTGCAACTTTTTTGCTCCGAGACCCTCTACACCTTCTAAGGGGTCGGTCAATTTCTTTTTAGATCGTGATTTGCGATGGAATTTGTTGACAAATCTATGTGCTTCATCTCTAGCGTGAACCAACACTCTACCTCTTCTATCTAAGACGAGGTCGTCCTTTCCTTCTCTATGTATTGTCTCCTCTCTTTTTGCAAGACTAGCAAGTTGCATTCTATCCTGTACACCGTGCTTTTCAAGAACTTTTGAAATTACAGAAAGGTGAGTTTGTCCACCGTCAATCAATAACAAATCTGGCCAATCATCAACTCTCTTTATCCATCTCTCAACAACTTCGGACATCATTCGCAGGTCATCTAGAGCATCACCCTTTACAGTGTAAGTTCTGTATTCTTTTTTTGCAGGTCTCCCGTTTCGAAGGCAGACACTCGCTCCGACTCTTGAATCTCCAAGGAATTGCGCCATGTCAAAACATACGATATGATCAAGCGATTTCATTTGGAGAAGTGCTGCACCTTCATCGGCGGCTCGCTGTTCCAATGAACCACTGCTTTTGTTTGAGAGCCGTTCAATCTGGATGTTAGCATTCTGTTTTGCAAGCGTCGATAGAGTAGCAAAATCACCTCTGGACGGGGTTCTATTTTCTACTATACTACCTCGCCTATCAGACAACCATTCAATCACGGTTTCACTAAGTGGTGTTGGGGTCAAAATTAGTCTTGGAGGTCTTCTGTCTGAGTAATGGTCCACAACGAACATTGCCACAGATTCACCCTCATCTCCTCTGTGTATTACTGGCCAATTTTCTTGACCCTTTATGACTCCTTCATCCGCATGAAGGACAACGATAGCAGCGAGGTCTCCCTTCACACCAATTCCTATTGCGTCACAATCTCGGTACACCGTTGAATAAATTACCTGCTGGCTTGTAACGCTTCTAACCGATTTTATCATGTCTCTGTTTTGAGCCGCTTTTTCATACTCCATATTTTTAGAAAATTCATCCATTTGAGTAGCCAATTCTTCAATTAATTCTGTCGCATTTCCATCCAAAATGCGTCGAACATTTCTCACTCTATCTGAATAATTTCCTGCTTCTATGCAAGGCCCTGCACATAATCCAATGTGCATCGAAAGGCAACCCTGTGGAAGTAGTTCGTTGCAGTCTCGAATTCCAAAGTTTCGTCTCAATAACTGGACTACTTGTTTTGCTGCGCCTGCATTTGGGAAAGGCCCCCACCTCCAAGCCTCCTCAGGAGGATGTCTTGTGTACAATATCTTGGGAAATTCTTCTTTTGTAAGTGCTAGAAATGGAAAAGATTTGTCGTCTTTTAACATTGAGTTATATCTTGGCCTATGTTGTCTTATCAATTGTCTTTCTAAGACCAAGGCTTCTTGAGGAGAGTTTGTAACTATACACTCAATTTCATCGGCTCTTCTAACCAATTCAGGTATCATTGCTCGATCTGGATTTGATGCGAAGTATGATCTAATTCTCTGGGATAATACAGTAGCCTTTCCAACATACAATACTCTGTCAGATTTTGTTTTGAAAAGATAGACACCGGGGTTCGGGGGCAAATTAACCGAACTTGGGTCCACCGGCATGATTCGGTTGTGTAATCAATATTTGATGAACACATCGACAATCAGGGTAGGGGAAAAAACATCATTGATGAGGTCTAGCGAACGGCATGGTGAGAGGTCCTTTAGCAAGAATTCTCTCACGCCTCGCTGAATTTCCGAGGAATCTCGAAACCGCTTGGGATGTGCCCCGGGATATATGCCTCCCAGGTTTAGCTGAATATTTGGGAGTTGTAAGGTCAGCACTTCACGCTCCGATTACTGAACTAATAGAATTGGATTATGTTGTTGAACGAAAGGCACACGTCATAGGTGGTGGTTCTAGAAAGAGAAAGGTCTACCACATAACTGAATTGGGCAGAGATAATTCTTCAGCCGAATTAAAGCGAAAAGAAAAGGTTGGTTCGTTTTTTGGAAAAGTGCCTGAAAGACAGGAGTTAATCGGTAGAGATGATTTGATCACAGATATCTCTCGACATGAGAAGGTAATACTCAAGGGGCTTCCGGGAATTGGTAAGACATCAATTCTCCAGGAAATATCGATGAAATTCGTCGAGAAGGGGAAAATTGTAAGATTTTCAACAATGGAATCATTCAAAGATATTACAGACATTTTTAGTGACTGGGGTTTAGAATACACCGATGAAGAGGCTGTTCTAGCTAAATGTAAGAATGATGTATTGTTTATTGACGAATTCCAGGAGATAAATAAAAGGCATCAAAAAAGAATCGAAGACTTCTGTAAAAAGGGTAAATTCGTAATTCTTGCGACCAGACCTCCTACACCGTTCACAGACGGCTTTGAAGTGATAGAAGTACCTCCGCTACCCATTGAATCAGCAGTCAAATTATTGCCACCGAAAACTGAAGATAAAGAATTGATAGTCAACAGGCTGGGATGTCATCCTTTAGCGATACAAATGCATGATATTTCCTCCGTATTACCCGAGGAAGGTGAAGATTTACAATCGTGGGTAAGGGATGTTGTCTTACGAGATTTATCTGAGCAAATGAGTGCTGTAAATGAGTTGTCTATGTTACCAGTTCCAGTGCATGCTGAAAATCTGAAAAACGATGACTATGTGCCCGATTTAGATGAATATGCACTGTTGAGATGGTACGAACACGGGGTTGAATTACAACATCTTGTAAGAAATGTAAATTCAACAAATATTTCAGTTGAAGATTATCAAAATGCCGCAAATTATTGGGAAACCATTGAGGGTGATTCAGCGAGGTTAGTTGAGTTGTACTTGAGGATAAAATCAGGGCAGGACATTGAGAAGTTCTTAATGGCAAATGCAGAATCCCTAATGGTAAGGTCAAGTGCAGGATTAGCATCCTTAATCGATGATGCAATTTCGAGGAAACCCTCAGAAAACCTTCACAGGATAGCTGCCATTGTTGCTATTGAGAGAGGCGAAGCGGAAATTGCAGAAAACCATGTGTCACAAATCAGTGCTATTGATTTACGCCACTCTTTGAATTTACTACAGGGTAAAGATAGCAAGTTATTAGATTCTGTCAACGATGTTAAATTACTATTATCCGAAGCGTCTAGAATAATCGATGACCAACTACCAGATTCAAAGAAAGAGATTGATGTTGATTACTTAATTGACAAAATAAATTTGAATTCTCTGGACGAAACTCAAAGAAAAGTAGTTTTGGTAGCAATTGCAAAAATTAGACATGCGGCACTTATAGCAAGCGGAAATTGTCCGCAAGCTAACGATATAATTGAAAATTTGATAGCCATTTCACACGAAAAAGACCCTCAAATTTTGCAAATGAGGTTGAGGTCAAAAATTTCCGAAACTCCTGAAAATTCTCCGAGTTTTGAAAAATTAGTGAATGAAGTGTTCTCAATTGAAGGAATTAAAGGAAAGATGCTCCAGATAGCACTCATTTCTAAATGCGGTCCAGAACGTGGGAAAAACCTTCTTGAAAAGGTCGCCCTGCCAGAGTTGGCCGCCCAATCAAACCTAAATTCGGCAAGACGATTATCGGCTTCTATCTGGTATTTACGAGCTAAACTCCAAACTCATAATCGATTTTCCTCGATGGCAGAAGCAGTTTCCTTATGGAAAAAATCACTGTGTCCTAATGCGAGTAAATTAGCCTCCGAGATGATTCATAAATGGATATGATTTCCGATGCGATTGTTTTTTTTTAGAAATCGAAATATAACAACAATCAAATGCAATCACATTAAGGTGTAACTTATGGTGAAGCGTCAAGCCTATACTGCTTTCATTGTTCTCACCATGTTATTGCTTTCTCCCTATGTGAATTCTGTCGAGTTAACACCAACTGTCAAATCTGAGACTACGGGTAGAGCTCAAACGATTTGGTCAGGAAACATAGTTCTCAATACTAATTATGGGGTTGCAGTAACCGATGAATTGGTTATATCAGCATGTACAAATATTACGATGGGAAGTGGCGTCAGGATCTATGTTGACGGAAGATTGACAGTTGAGGGGACTAAAAGTTGTCCCGTTTATTTCGATAATGCTGGTGGAGGTGATCATATGGGTCTCCAGTTTAACACATCATCAAACGGTAGGGGGAGTAAAATCGACAATGCCTCAATAATCCATTCAACTTATGGAATAACAATTTACGGTTCGAATCCTTATCTTGCAAATGTAACAATATTTGACGCAGATGACGTTGCTATTGATTTATTCAATTCAGCAACTCCTACAATCAGAGATTTGGAAATAAATGAATCCGGGCAAGATTGGACAATTCCTCAATATTGGAGATATGGGATTGGTTTGTCTGTTGGAGCAGGTTCTGCTCCAAATGTGGACGGCCTAAAAGTCACCAATGCTGTTACGCGTGGACTTAACATGTGGGGTAACTCAGGAGGCTTGTACAGAAATATTTCAATCGACAATGTAACTGGAGCAACCTTGGCAATTTCAGCGGGAATTTGGGTCGAAGATAGTATACCACTCATACAGTCTGCCAGCGTTGACAGATCCGACCATGGAGTAATTGTTCGACACATTACGGACGGGGCGATTACTAGAGCAGTAATCAGGGATTTGGATATTACAAATTCAATGTATGTTGCGATGATTCTTGACAAGGAGGACCGTACAAACTACACAAATTACCAAAGCGCGGTAATCGATGGATTATCAATATCTGGCACGGGTGGTCCATCTGCAAAAACTCCCGGTCTAGCAACCGCAACATTGGAAATAAACGCAACCGGTGCTTGGATTGAAAATTCAAACTTAGAAGACAATTCGGCTGTAGGTGTACAACTCTATTTCGTAGACTCGACGACAATTTTCTCAAATCTTACAATCAATAACTCAGGAGGCACTGGAACCGGTGCGAATGCCGCTGGAATCTCAGTTAGGTCATCTTATTTTGCTCCAACTTTCAATAATTTAGAGGTTTCAAATTCAACAGGTCCTGCAGTATTTTCAAAAAGCGGTGGAGCCATACAAGGTAAGGATTGGAATTTGCACAACAATGGTCAAGAAGGATTCCTTTTGGAAAGTGCATCTACAATTGTAGAGAATCTATCTCTAAGCAATAATTCAGATTCCGGTGCTCATATTTATGATGCGAGATATGTCTATCTTTACAATGTTAGCTCCGAAAATAATGGAGATGCAGGACTATTGTTCGAGAGGGCGAATGACATAGAAACAACGTCTGGTGATGTGAAATGTGTCAACTGCAGTTCAAAGAATGACGCAAAAGGCGTCACTATAATAGACTCAGTCGACCTATTCTTAGAAAGTTTATCTGTTGAGAACCCTGTAACTGGGTCATCTATTGTCGCTGATAATGGTGGGCTAAACATAGGAGTTCAAGGGGGAAGATTCCACCTCAAGGATGTTGTCACCTGGCAAAATTCTTCTTTGCCAGCAATATCTATAGTAAACGCTGAAGCCGAAATAGACGGTTTGGAGATGCTTGGATCCCATGCAGGACTTCACTGGGATGCTGACCACAATCAGGAAAGAGACAGTATTCTATCTAACGCATCACTATCTGGAACTGATTGTTTGATACTATCAAATCATGACCAACTATATGGTCACAACATCAATATTACAAACGATTGTTTAGGAGACCTAGATTTCACCAACGTCAAATTAAACTGGACTGACTTTGAGGATTTCGGGACCCATGTACTTATTGTTGATACAAATTCAAATTTGCACCTACATAAACCAGTAAATATCGATTATCAATCGGCCGTAATATCAGGTAATGGTTGGATCGAAGAAGCTTGGGATGTACAAGTATGGGTCTTGAACAACAACAGCAACGGCGTACCATCCGCTGTTGTTGAACTTGGATTTGACCAGTTGGAATCTGAAATAGACCAAAACACGGACGAATACGGATGGGCAAGTTTCCCCGACCTCAGAGGGAAGAAGTATACCAGTCAAGGAGAGAGTCCGTATACAGCGGTGACGATTAATTGTTCATATGACAGCGTAACTAATTCAACTTCAACAATTCTCGACCAAGACAGGGTGATATGGTGTCACTTACCTCTTGCTAATCAGGCTCCGTTCCTAATTTGGGATACGCCCGTAGACCAGACAGTTTTCCCTTCGAAGTCAGAGGTAATATTCAATGCATCAAGGTCATGGGACCTTGACGATGATAGTTTAACCTTCAAGTGGTACTCATCGATTGATGGCGTTCTTCTTGAGGGTCCTATGTATGAATTTACAGCAAACGAGGAGGGAATTCCGACTCCGCTAGTAAATCTTTCAGACGGAATACACAATATTGAACTTGAGATTTGTGATGTAGATTTCTGTGTATCTGAGACAAGAACCATCGAGTTAGCAAACCAACCTCCACTAATCGTATTTTCTACAGACCCGGCTTTGAACCCGTGGGGAGAATTGATCTCTCCGATAACAAAAACAGTTCACTATGATTTGAATGGTACTTACGACCCGGAAAATGATTCATTGACTTGTTCGTGGTCATGGTTGTCATCATTTATTCCGATTTCAGATTGTGCAAGTGAAGGGAATCTCACATTTGAAAGTGCATCAACTAACGTTTTTGATTTGACTTTGAGTGTAGAGGATGGAATCAATCCTCCTTCTGAATATGTAATTCCAGTGGAGTTGTACAACGAAATGCCAACCGCTTCGTTTGAGGTTCTTAGAGATAGCAATTACTCAGAAAATGAAGTTACACTCGTCAGCACGAGTTCGGACCCTGAGGGTGATGAAATTGAATTCTTTTGGACAAGCAATATCGATGGAATATTATCCAACGATAGTTCGTGGTCTGGTTATTTATCAAGGGGTAGTCACGTCATTACCCTATCTGTTAACGATGGCAGAATGGAACACCTGAATTTGACAAGTGTTAATCAAACGATTTTGATAGTTGAAAACAGTAAACCAAGAGCCGTAATTAGCAATCCAAATGAAGGAATGGTTATCGATTCTAGCACGATAATTGAATTTAATTCTTCGGGCTCGGGTGATTGGGATAGTGCATGCTCAACATTCCCCGGTGACATCGACTGGCATTGTTCTGACACAGAACCGACACCTGGCTCTGAATATCTTGTCTATAAATGGGAATCAAACATTGATGGTGTTTTACAGGAAGACGGAACGGATTGGCTAATTTTTGAATCTAGACTCAGCACTGGAAATCACGTGATAACTCTGAGCATGGATGATGGCATAAATCCAATCTCTACATCGACAGTAAACATAAGCGTGGGCGAATCAGCACCAGTCTTAGGGCTCATCAATCCCGACACAAATACTGGTTATCAATCGAGTGATTTGATATTATTCGACATTAGAGATAGCCAAGATTTTGATGGTGACAATTTCACCTTCAGTTTATCGAGCAACATCAGTAACTCAATCCTTGAATCCGTCAGCCCATACGAAGTTCATCCTATTAGATTGGATGCAGGGCACCATTTATTATCCGTGGAATTGCTTGATGAAACAGGATTGTCTAGAATTGAGAATATAACTTTACAAGTTATTGAATCCGACCCCGTAGTTGTAATTTATTCCCCTCTGAACAATCAATTCTACGAACCCGGGCAAACCGTAATTTTAGATTCAAATGGAACCTTTGACGCCGACGGAGATATTACAATTAGAGAATGGAGGCACCATATAGCAAGCCAAAACTATCCCCAAGTTCTTTCCAATAATGCTTATTTCGAAACAAGCTTACCCCCCGGTGTCCACCATTTGTCACTTTATGTGGAGGACAGAAGAGGTGGAAATGATGAAGTCCACGTCAACATAACCATTGCATCTAGTAATCCAGACCTATCAAACTTAAGCCTCTCCGAAAGCGAGTTTGAAGCAGGGAAATTGAACGAGATTTCAGTTTCTGTACAACTACAGGACTTAGACGGAACAACAGATCTAGTACATGCGGTTATCAAGAAAGGTGAGCAAGAGTGGTCATTCAATCTCACGGATGAAGATGGTGACGGTTTTTGGATTGGTTCGATTGAAATTTTGGTAACGGATCCGGGAAAAGCACAGTTAAAGGTGACTGCAGTTGATGGAGAAATTATTGATTACGTTACAAAAGATATCGATTTCGTTGAAACCGAAACTGATAATTCCGCTCTGATGAATATTATAATCGGAGCGAGTGGTTTTGTTGTAGTTCTTGGATTGTTGGCACTGATTGTACTGCGTCGAAGGAAAAGACTCGCTGATTTAGATTTAATTGATTCATGGGGCGTTTTCGGTGGGGATGTAAAGGAGTACCTCGAAAACGAGGATGAATTCAATAAATGATTATTTTTTATTTGCCATTAGATTTAAGTTGTACTTGTTCCGACATCGGAGCATGGCAAACGGTAAAAGTAGGCTAAGTGTTTTGTTATTGACAGCGATTTTGTGTGCATCCTTGATCCCTCAAGGTGTGGCGGCGCAGACTAGCCAAACAGAACATTACGCTTTTGGAATGGAATATGATTGGACAAATCTGAATGACGACATGGCAGAAATGACAGGTCTTCCCTTAGATGAAATACTAGCAGACATCATGCAGTCTGCAGCGGATGCAAACATCGGTTTGGTTATCCTCGAAGAAATGACTGGTGTATCTTCAATGGTAGTTGACCAATATGATGATGGTACAATGATGTACGACATAGGAGATGGCTCAACTGTTGAAGTTACCAAGCATGTTACTGAATTAACCGTCAGGCATGGTTCTCTTCAAGACTTAGCGATTCTGACCGACTGGTCTGATTCATTCGCAGGCTGGGAGTTGACAATCTCAGCTTCCTCTGAAGGTATGTTTAACATCGATGCATACTATGTAGAATACAGAGATTCTGACGACCTAGTTTATGGGCACGACATGGACATGACTCTGAGCGCTGACATTACTAACCAACTTGGATTGGTTGGCCACCTCGAATCAGATGATGGTGACAATGTCTTACCTTTGGATGTCGGTATTTCGATGTCGATCGGATACGAAATAATCAGCTCAGAGAGCGAGGTAGTTTATGCTGAACCAAGCACAATCCATCAAGCACTTTCCGAAATGGAAGGCGGAGATGAAATCTGGTGGGAAATCGGAAATTCTAACGACGATGAAGATTATGAAGATTATGAATACTATTGGGTCGAATACAACTACTGTGAATGGGAAGGAGACAACTGGGATGGTTATGAAAAGTACTACTGTACGGACAACAGCAACGGTTCCGCTGGTTATGAAGACTGGTGGTACTATTGTGAATACTATTCAAACGAAAGCCTGTACTACTGCACAGATGATTTCGGTGGAAACTGGGACTGGCAATATTATCTAAATGATACCCATTATGCTGATGGAACTTCTCCATGGGATTACGAAGAAGAAGATTCTGGTTTCGAACTATTTGACATTGTAGCATCTCACACAGGATCTTTCAGTACTTCGACATCTTTTGATTTTGAATTAACAGGAATTCCAGTTGAGGAGTTCGGTCTTCCCGCAGGTGATTGGGATGTCTCTGTTAGCGACTCAGTAACAGACGCAGGAACATTTGACGAAGATTATGAATGTGAAATGTGGATGGAACTATTTGACGAAACCCAAACTATCACGACAGACAGTGGCGATTTGGAGGTCCTAAGTGGATACGGCTCACCAATGCCATTTGCTATGACTTGTCATATTGCAAACCTCGGAGTTTACTCTTTCTTGGGCTCTGATGATGCTTCTAATATTGTAGACATGTTCGAAGACAGCACGACTGAAATTACTGAATCGATGGGCACAAACACATACGACAGTACCGATACTGAATACCTATACCTCAGCGCAGATGCTTACAGCCTTGATGAAATCGAAGTTGGTGTTAATGCATGGGGTATCGATTATAACACAAACTACGAGATTGACTTCGTTATGTTAGATGAAGGTGATGAAGTAATTGATGTACACTCACTGTCCTTCACAAATGAGTATTACTACTGGGATTCAATTTACATGTCCGCAGATGCATATGGTTCCCACTGTATAACAGCGACACTGAAATACGCAGACAACAATACAGAAATTGACTCCGCAGAGGTCTGTATTACGGTACCAAAGGAAATGGAGCCAAGCCAACTTCTTACAGACATAGTTGAAGGCTTTGCAGACTCAACTCTTGAAAATGCATTGGAGAGCTTTGGATCTAACCTAGAAAACAGACTCTCAGACTATGAGGGTGATTCAGCTTACCATGACGCTGACATGCGAGTTCTATGGGACCCAGCAACTAACAGAGCAGTTGGTTTCCAAATGCTGGTATACGACGAAGACACGGATTCTTGGTACACCATGGTTGGTCCAGAATCAGATGAATTCCCGGAAGCACCAGTATTGATGTCATTTGAGTATTTCTCGGGCCAGTCTGCTATCGATCAAGAAGCATCTCTGGACCAAGATACAACATTGGACGCTCTTGTAGACTTGACCCAACACGACACTTCTGAATTAGAAGAAGCAGTGGGTGACGTTTTCGGTGAGGACAACGAAGAAAACTCTGGAGAAAACGCTGAAGAAGATTCGGAAGATGCCGCAGACGGTCTACTTCCTTTCGTCTCTCCAACTCTGACAGTAGTGATAATTGCTCTTGCAGGAATTGTCGCTAGCTCGCGCACTAAGCAAGAAGAGTGAAGCAAGAGTTGATATCAGCGATTTGAATAAAGACTACATGGCGGATGAAAAAAACTATCCAAGGATGGTTTTATATTTCATCCAATTAGCTTGCTTTGTATTTTTGCTCAACGCAGTTGACAGCCAAAATTGGTATTCCGGTAATCTTGAACTAGATTATACGGAAGGAGTACCTACTGGAACTTCGATGGAAATTCAACTAGATGTCGACAAGGACAGCGCAGATGGCGATATTAAAATCGACGGATTTTTTTCTTACTTGGATTGGCAATCAACCAGAAATGATACAACGATTCCAAGTGATAAATCCAGTCCGGAAAGTGACTTTGATGTAAAACCATTATCCGAAATTCAGGAAGATTTACCATTGATGATAAAGATAGCAATCTCTGTATCCTCTGTTCTTATGTTTCTATCATTTTTCAAAATAAAGTACAGGTCAATACTAGGGATTCTAAACTCATCATTAGCATTGTACATTCTATTTACTATCATTATTCTTGCTCCAATCGGTTACATTGGAGATTTTGATTTTACTTCTGGGATGTCTACGGAGGACAAAGGAGAGTCAACAATTCACCAATCTTTTGAAGGCACTCCTGAGATAAAATTGGGTGAAAACCTCGAACTCAACTACATTTTCACAGTAGACGGCTTTGACTTGGGTCTAGTCAATACATCCCAATTGGATACAGTAATCGAAAATGAACCAAGTAACGACCATCCGTCATACTTCAAGATAGAAGGGAAGGCGGGTATGCGATATGGTACGTTTGTAACAGAATATCTTTGGGTGTGTATGGTTATTTTTGTTGCATCACCATTGATCATGTCATTGAGGGAACGCACAAAAGTAAGCAAACCATTGACCTTGTGAAATCAGGATTGTTCTGGTATGTCTCCATTCAACGAATCAGGATTGTCTGATAGAGGTCCCCAGTCAGTTTTTGTTCGATGTAAACCAAATCGCTTTGCCCAAATAAATTTCAGATTTTTCCATCCATCTCCCCATGTATGTATCTCTGCTTCACCGACCCTAGGCCTGTAAGGCACTGAAATTTCGATAGCTTTCTTCTTACCTAAAACCCTCCTGGCAAGAATCTTCATTTCTTCAGATAATGGCATCCCATCATTTGTAGGCCTCATTTTCTCATTCTCAAAAATAGATTTTTTGAATACCCACATTCCAGATTGTGAGTCCTTGATTCCGTAACCAAATGCGAGCCTGGCATTGAAGGACAACATCCAGTTTCCAAATCCGTGTAATCCTGACATTGAACCATCTTCTGCGAGGGTAAGCCTATCACAGGTAATGAAGTCCAAATCTTCATCTAATAATCTCTTTACTAATTCAGGAACAACTTCAGCAGGGTATGTACAGTCAGCATCCATAGTAACAATTATGTCACCTTTTGCAACGACAAATCCAGTTCTGTAAGCCCTTCCATAGCCCTTTCTTGGTTCGAGGTGTACTCTTACACCCTTTTCCAAAGCAATTTCTCTTGTGCGGTCTGTTGAATTTCCGTCGACAATCATTATCTCTAATTCTTCGCACCAATCTCTTGGTATTGCGTCAACGGTTGGACCAAGCGCTTCTTCTTCGTTACGTGTTGGTAGTATGACCGTAACAGATACTGGCAACTTGTCCGCCATAGACTGTCGACTGAAACTTTTGTTTTGAAGCCACCTATGCATTGAATTATTATGAAAGGGTCATACTCGGTTGGAATGTTGGCAATGCATATCGCTATTGTTTCTGGTGAATATCCTCCACGATGGGGGGGAATAGGTTCAGTAGTTTTCCATCTTGCAAGCCACTTGGTTGACTTGGGTCATGAAGTATCGATAATTACAAGATCTCACAAAGGGAAAATACCATCTCAAGAAGGTGTTGATGTAATCCAAGTTCCCTGGGCTAAACTACCAATGGCATTCACACGGTCATACGGGAAAAGTTCGATTAAAGCTCTGAAGCGGCTTAATTCAAAGAAAAAAATCGATGTGGTAAACGCTCACCTACCTCTAGTTTCTTGGAAGAAAAAGGAATATAGGTGGCTTGAGAAAAACATCGCACCCGTTGTATCATGTCTACATGGCTCGTGGATTGGAGAGCGAGAGGGAGTGAAAAGAGCCGCTGCTGCGAATGAATCTGCGACATGGAAAAACCCAAACGACCTTGCAATACTTTTGACAGGAGGATATTATTCAAAATATGAAAGAGCAGGTGTATTGGAATCAAGTGTTTGTGTAGCAAATTCTAATTCAACTCTCAAGGAATTCAAAAGATGGTATAATCCAAGAGATGATTTCGACTGTGAAGTCGTTTTGTGGGGATGTGACCACAAGGTGTTCAGGCCACCAAATATCGATGATGAATCAGAACAATTACTTCATGAAAAAATCAGGATGATGTATGGTTGTGGTGACGAGCCCGCATTGAACTATTCAAGCGAAACATCAACACCAATGCTATTGGCGGTTGGTAGGTTGGTAGCTAGAAAGGGATACATGACTTTACTTCGAGCATTCCCAGAAATTCTGAGTGCCAACCCTGGAGCAAAATTGGTAATTGTCGGTAGAGGGCATATGAAGAAAAGTATGGAAAAAACCGCAAAAAAATTAGGTATTTCCGATTCTATTTTCATCCAAAGCAGTTTATCCTTTGATGAATTGTCTCAACATTTTAGGTCCGCTGACCTTGTTGTATATCCTTCGTATTATGAAGGACAGGGCTTGATTCCCTTAGAATCACTTGCTAGTGGCACGCCGGTTGCTACAGTTTCTCAAGAGCCCCTGACTGAGATGGTCGATGAGACTGTTGGTGGATTATTCGAGAGAGGCAATCCATCTATGCTGGCAAAATGTGTTAATGATATGTTGGCATCTCCATCAACTCAGGAAAAAGCTAAAATTGGAAGGGAAAGAGTACTTTCAAATTTTACCTATGAACATAATGCCTTGGATTATGAAAGGATATTCAAACGTGCAATATTGAAGAATGAAAGCAAACCATGAATCGTTGTTTTCAAAACTAAGTTACCTAATGGGTTGGCATGCGAGGCACTAGATTTCTAGCAGTATTCCTCGCGATTTCACTTCTTTCATTCGTACCAATTGCGGAAGCAGACAATGACACAGCCTCTGCAAATGGGTTGACTAATGGCGTCTCCTCAAATGGTTATGTATGTTCTAATGATGGTTGTGCTCCGACAGACGAAACAGATTGGTGGAAGATTTACGGCTACAAAGGAGACATTATTCAGATTGGTTTTTCCGGTTCGATGAATAATCCTGCTTGGTGGTGTCCGGGGGACGGGTGGGAAGCTGATTTTTCAATTCATGATTCACAAGGCTCGCAAATTTCAATTCAGGCCTTAGATGATTCAAGCTCCTCCACAACTTTGTCAACCACCCTTTCTACCGGTGGTTATGTTTATGCGAAAATCAAAGGAAAGAACTCATGGTGTAACGATGGATTAGATTATACATTAACACCATCAATAAACCAGGCTAACCGAGATACTGACGAAGATGGTTTCATTGATACAGACGACGCTTGTGATACAATTCAGGGAACTTCTACTAACGATAGAATGGGTTGTCCAGATACAGATTCAGATGGCTGGTCAGATCCGGATGGAGGTTGGGGTTCCGCTAATGGTGCGGACGCCTTCCCAACCGATTCTTCACAGTGGTTAGATTCGGATAATGATGGCTATGGAGATAATCTAAACGGATATCAAGGTGACCATTGTCCATACAGAAGAGGATATTCAGATAATGACCGATTTGGTTGTCTAGACTCTGATGGTGACGGATGGTCAGATGCTGACCCGGGAGGGTTGGATGGAGTAGAAAATTGGTACGCCCATCCAGTAGGAATGGCAGATGCATTCCCATTCGAGGCAAGTCAATGGAACGACACGGATTCAGATGGATATGGAGACAACTGGGCAAATGGAAACTGGAACGAGACAAGGGAAAATTGGTCGATAGGAATTTGGTATGGAAATGCTACAGAACCAGATGCTTGCCCGTTCATTACTGGTAGCTCTAGTGAAGACCGTTTTGGCTGTCCGGATGGGGATGCTGACGGTTGGTCTAATCCAGACGCTAATTGGACTGCGAGTGACGGGGCTGACGCATTCCCTGAAAATCCAACGCAGTGGTCAGATAGAGACAGAGACGGTTGGGGTGATAACCAATCTGAAGGGGCGCTACAGGTGGATGATTTTCCAGATAACCCGTCACAGTGGCTTGATACCGATGGGGATGGTTGGGGAGACAATCAGTCATATGGTGCGACCCAAGTAGATGATTTCCCTCTAATACCAAGCCAGTATAGGGACACAGATGGTGACGGCTATGGTGACAACATTACTGGCTTTGAAGCAGATGTTTGTCCAAACAGCAGCGTCGAAGAGGTAGAAAGTGGATGGATAAGTTGGGCGGACCGACTTGGTTGTCTAGACTCTGACATGGATGGTTACTCAAATCCAGATTTATTTTGGGTTTCACATCCTGATGGTTTTGCGGATGCATTCCCAAACGATTTGAGTCAGTGGCACGATACCGATAAGGATGGATTTGGCGACAATGTCGAGTATTTTGACGGCGATACGTGGAGAGAAGCTTGGAGAGGTGATGGTTGCGTCGCAACCGCCGGAGAATCTACAATGGACCGTTGGGGTTGTCCGGATTTTGATGAGGACGGCTGGTCGGACCCCACGACTCACTGGCTAGCAAGTCCTGGCGGTATTGCCGATGCATATCCTGAAGATTCAACACAATGGCATGACAGAGATGGTGATGGCAGAGGTGACAATCCAACTGGTACAACAGCGGACATCTGTCCAGATATTCCTGGAACTTCCATCGGTCCGACCGAAGGTGGTGACAGATGGGGTTGTCAAGACACAGATGGAGATGGTTGGTCAGACCTCGGAGATGCTTTCCCCCACGAGCCTTCTCAATGGAGAGATTCGGATGGTGACAAATTCGGAGACAACGCAGAAGGACACGAAGGAGATTCTTGTCCAAATGAGCGTGGTAATTCATTCTTTGACAGATTAGGCTGCAGAGACTCAGACGGAGATGGATGGTCGGACCCAACACAAAACTGGCCAGCTTCACCCTGGGGAATTGCAGATGCGTTCCCAACTGATAGGCTACAATGGCAAGATTCTGATGAAGACGGTTTCGGGGATGTTTCGATGGGCGCAAAAAGAGATGATTGCCCAGATGTAAGCGGAACCTCTACCAAAGATCTGCAAGGTTGTATAGATTCAGATGCAGACGGTTGGTCAGATGAATATGGTGGCTGGTCTTCGACCATTGCGTCTATCGGAGAAAACCCGGCAGGAAGTTGGTTGACATACTTACTACTTGGCTCAGTGATGTTTATTGCATCAGGCTTAGCAATAGTATTCCGTTCTTCAAAATCTGCTGAATCTTTTGTAAGAGAGACCGGTGTTGTTAGGCAGGGAGGTGAAGGTAATGCGTAGTATTTTTTGTGCATTATTAATCGTCACCTGCATCTTCTCAATGCCGGCTGTGGCTGATAATGATGATGACCCATTTGAATCAGAGGGACTAAATTTAGTTGCGATTAGAAATGACACGCTTGACTCTAATCAGGACGGCATGATGGACGCAGTAAGGGTGGTAATCGTAATTAATTCAACACAAGGAGACGCCGATTTATTGCTAACATTGATTGGTGACCACCAAGGAATTAGCGTAAAAGAGGACACTTTTATACAAGTAATAAATCAAGAAAACGCTTCTTTAACATATGATTCTTGGACAGTAGGAGAACATTACCTTTCACTTGAGATAAGTGATTCAGATGGGAGATTGTTAAAGATAGTAAATATTGGAAGTTTCGAACTCAGTCCAGCGCTGAAAGTCCCTGAGGTGTCATTAGAATTAAGTGGCAACCAAGTGATTGAGACTGGAGACCATTGTGAAATTCAAAGAACATTTTACGATGAAACCGGCCCAAGGTGGGGTTATTCTGGTACTAGATCCATAACAGGAACACCGTTTAAGGTGTTAGATTCTGAAACGATATTGGATTGCAGTAATTGGCCTGCAGGTTCTTATGAAATTTCAGAAATCTATCAAAATGGTTTAGGACAGACAGCATCAGATGTTTTAGAGCTAAGAATCGACAATAAGCCACCACCAGAATTTTCAATACAATTATCTGGTGATGGAGATAATACTGGGACTCCCTGTACCATTTCTCATGTTCCTGCTAGTGGAGAAGACCATTCGATGTTTGAGAAGGAATGGAGTATATCACCATCACAAGGCTTAGTTTCCAACACTAGCAATATCGACTGTTCGCAATGGGAAGCCGGCGTTTACAAGATACTTTTATCGGTGACAAATAACGAGCAAATTAGCGCAACTGAAGGACAGATGTTAATCCGCTACACAAACCAAGAACTGTCCTCAGAAAACGAGGATGCCCCGGTAATCTCCAAGGGTCAGAACACTGAAACTACAAAAGTTGGATTTTATGGTGTAATTGGAATTTCAGTTATACTTGGAATAATTGTTTTCATCTTTATGTCAAGAGGTACTGCTGACGATTTGATCTCAGGAATTATTGGTGATGAAATACAACCAGACCCCGAAGGTCTTCCTACACACACCGATGAAAACGGTATGTTATGGAGAAAGCATCCTGATGGTGAATTAGACTGGTGGGACCGCCTTTCCGATTCATGGAAGAGGTGGTAATTTGCTACGAGATATTGCGTTTTGGACGATGATAATTAGTGGAATTTCTCTACTCATCGTTTTGATAAGGATTTTTTGGGACAAGCACAAATTTGTAAAATCGCAAAATCCAGAACTGGAAAGAGATTGGGTAGCAGATTGTGCTAAAATAACCACTGCAAGCTTCAAGGGGACAACCGTTTCACTAAAAAATGTCAGAGATTTCACTTGGGTAAGTAAGCGAGAACATGATAACAAATGGAGTAATATCAAAGTAAACTTAAACGAAATCGTCGATATATGGTTCGTAATCGACCACTTCCACAAAATTAGAGCCTTGGCACATACCATGTTAACATTTGAATTCAAAAATGGTCAATACATCACATTTTCATTCGAAACAAGAAGAGAAGTGGGTGAAAGGTATAATCCGTGGGATGGTCTATGGAAGGCGTATGAATTGTATCTACTCGTTTCAACCGAATCAGATGCACTCCATCTTAGAACCAACATACGAGGACACAAAGTCCATTTATACAGAGTTCAGGCACCCCCTGGGAAGGATAAGGCATTATTCAATGCGTTATGTGACAAAGCAAATCAGCTCGCATCTTCACCAGAATGGTATCACACAATTTCGAAGACGTGCACGACTTCAATAGTTGACCAAGTTAATCTAATAACACCGGGTCGAATTCCTCGGATGTGGAGAACATTACTTCCTGGTCATTCAGCAAGAGCCGCATGGAAATTGAAGTTGATAGAGGACTGGGGCGGTTATGACGCAACACTCGAAGCATCTCGAGTAGATGAGAGAGCAAGAAAATGGAATGGGAAAGAAGACTTTTCCTCATTTATCAGAGCCCATTTTCCTCCCAAATAAACAACAAATCACCTTCCGATTTTTGCACAAAAACCTCTGAGTTTGTAACCTTATTTCCTAGCCCTTTTGTGCCGGTTTTCAGATCTTGCTTTTCAAGTTGATATTCCACACCAGTAATGGTAACCGACTTTGATTTTCCTAAAGAAAAAAGAGCGCATTTAGAACCTACTTTGAGGTTGAATTCTTTTCCAATTTTTGGTACACGACAGGCTCTCCAACCATCAAAATATAGAATTGCATTAGAATTGGTTTCGATAAGCGAAACAAATGCTCCTATTCTGTGATCTAATCGTCCACCTTCAATTCCAAACACACTACAAACAGGATATTTTTCCAATGCTTTTGAAAGGTCAGAATTATCTTGATTTTTATCGACCTCGTTATCTCCAATTTCTTTGATAGAATCCATATCTCCCACGACAACATCCCACTCATCAAATCTATCAGCAGCTCCATCGAGAGCGATTATGAAATCTGCTTTTGAGATTAGATTTTCAAAAAGAGTATTCTTCTCCCATTTACCGTTCGCTATTACGAGAATTTCCTCGCCCATAGTCAGTGGAGATTCAATTTTCTTTCAAGCAGTTTGGTCGATGGGATTTCTACGGCCCCCTATAGGGGGCCGATTCAGCATTTTTTGACAATAGTAATGTAGGTTAGGATTTATCGGTGAAACATGGGTCGCCAAAAATCTCAAATTGCAATTGCGGTTTTGGTCATTTTTTTGGCCCAGTTGATGGCTCCGCTATTAACAGAATTTGATTCGCCAATCCTTGACAACGAAATTAGAAAATCAAACGCTGTAGGCTTTTCTTCGGGCTCGGGACACGAACTTGCTGGTGATTCATTATCAGTTGATGGTAAAAACTGGAACGTTCGAGGAGAATCAATTTTGGATTACTGGGAACTTACTTCCAGAGGAATCAACGTCGACAAACCGGTTGATTTCTATGTAAATGCCGCAGGAATCGGCTTCGGTTGTTCGATTAATGCCTCAGATATCAGGATGCACACACTCCATCAAAACGGGACTTTTGATACGATAATGGTTGAAACATTATCCTCTGGACAGCGTGCTGATGAATGTGCAATATCGGTCGCAAATCAGGATAGAGTTCAGATTTTGTACAATGTCGAGGATGATTTACGACTTGCGAGATTAGCCGAAAAGAATGCGATTTATCAACAAAGAACTTGGCATATCAGGACCATCGTTGAAGATATCTTTTCTTCAGGCCTGAAGTTAGAATTTGACTCAGAGCACAGAACCCACATTATGTTTCAAGATGTTGATCATTCTCTTAGACATCTATATTTCAACAAGGCATTTTGGAATCACACCGTAATCGATGCCGGTCCTGTTGGTTCTGATATTGAGTTCAAAATAGACGAAAATGATTGGTTCCACGTAGTTTACACTCAAACAGCAGAGGGAGAATTAAGACTCGTGAAGTTTAACTCCACAGATGAAGTTAGACAAGTTCTTGCAAGAAGTTCCACAATTGATGAAGCAATTGGAATGGATTTAGATTCGAATAACATCGAGCAGATTGTATATTCAAATTCAGATGGAGCAGGGAATAATTCTATGTCGTTACTCAGAAGTTTGGCGGGTAAAGATATTGGAAGATTAGAGCCATCACCAAAATATCAAATTAAATATGACGATGATTCTCCAGAAGGTACTGTTGTTTCAGGAGATTTCAACAATGATGGAAAGTCAGACATAGCATATTCCGACCCTGAAGGCAATGGAACAATTTCAATTCATTATGGAACCTCTGCAGGAGTTGGAGAGTTCCCTGACAAAGTATTGGTCGGACAATTTTCCGATTCGAGTTTGGGCACTGGATTGGCAGCAGGAGATTTCAACTGTGACGGAATAGATGATCTCGCCTCAAGCGAACCAGGTAATTCTGAAAACAACTCAGGTCATGTTGCAATTAGACTCGGTTCCTCAACAGGTGTAGGAACAGCGGAATGGTGGGCTATTAACGGAACACAGGACAATGACAACCTTGGGTGGTCTTTGACTTCTCTAGGCGATGTAGAATCAGATGGTTGTGTAGACCTAGCCATTGTCTCATCCAGAGTTGTGTATACTCACCCCAATATTACATCTCTCTCTCAAACAGGCTTGGTAATGATTTTCAAAGGTAATAGCACGAGTATGTTACACTCATCCAATCTAACACAATCAGATTATGGGCCAATGTTTGGACGCCAAATCGCGGCTGGAGGAGACATTAATGGAGATGGATATCTAGACATTGCAATTTCAAACACTGGAACTGAGTCTTCTCCGACTGGTTACTCCAGCGTTGAATTCTTCCATGGAGACGCTAATGGTATCAATACCACTGTTATCAATACTCATTCTGTAGCCACTCAGGGTAGGTTGTATGGTGTTTCGATGTCATTTGTTGGCGACATTCAAGGGGATGGATTTGACGACATTATCGTTAGTGAATTATTTGCAGACACTGGACTTTATCATTCAGGTAAAGTCCACATGTGGGCAGGTTCGGCAGCCGGAGCAGCGACAAGCTGGTCGACAAAAGGAACATTCTCAAATGCGCTATTAGGTGCAAATATTGCGGCCGCTGGGGACATTAATGAGGATGGATATGATGATTTTATGCTTGTCTCTCCAACTAGTACCAAGGCTGGGAAAATCGATCTATATCTCGGTTCTAGTAGCGGTCCAAGAACAGACATACAAGTTGTAGCCCAAGGGTTAGCACAACAAAATGTGGGAATCAACATCCTCTCAGGAATCGACGTTGATGGTGATGGGATGGATGAAATTATGTATTCATCACGAGATTTGAATCAAGGTCAAGATTACGCACCACTTCTAACATTCATCTCTGAAAGAGACTGGGAATTCGTAGTTTTCGAATTTGACCAACCAATCGATGAACTAGAATTATTCACGCCACTAAGAGGTTCTCCTTCAATCATGACTATACTTGATGACAAATCATTGTCGGTGACTGAATTTACTCTTGATGGCACCCCGTCCGGTAGGTGGGATACAAGAGAACTCGGAGTTGTCGGAGATGCTGCGTTTGGAATTTCAAATTCTGGCAATGCAAAGATAATGCTACACTCATCCAATGAAATCAAGACTCTTACAACTCAAAGCCATACTGGCGTTGATTATTCTCTGAATACGGGAACTGGATTAGGAAAAAATATGGGAACTGCTATCGATTCTGATGGTTATTTGAGATTCGGCCATTATTCACCATCGTTCTCAACAATTTTCTACACGGATGAAGTCTCGAACGGTTTCACCACAACAACAACAATCGTGTCTTCAGTTACGATAAGCCACCCCATTGACTTGTACGTAGATTCCAATGATGATTCAAGATTGGTATATGTCGAAGATACGGGTGAAGTACATCTAATGACCCATACAAATTCTTGGGCTGATGAAGTGATAACAAGCGACAGCATAGGGGAAGATTTTGATAGCATTTGGACAAGTGATGACCATCTGGTTTATGCTCAAATTGCACAGGTTGATGGATTTAAGACACTTCAGGTTGTTCAGTATAATTCAACCAATACTACTCATTCAAACATTACAACAGCAAACTCAACTTCTGAAATTTCCATCTCTGTAATCGATGACAAAATCGCAGTATCTCTAATCGATGGAGGTTTGCTGAAAATATTCGAGGGGACCATCGGAGACGAAAATTTCTCAGAAGTTGCGAGTTCATGGATGTTAGGAGCAACATCTAATTTCACCCTTGAAATGAATGAACATGTAGTTATGTTCGATGCAGATAACATGATTCAAGGTTTTATGATTAGAAATTCAACCGGATCATGGAATCATAAATCATCTAACATCCCTGACACTAATTCATCAACAGATTTAGTGTTAGATGGCGATAGGTGGCACGTAACAACCACAGATGCAAACAACAACATGGTTTGGACAACAGGAATTTTGGGCAATCTTCAGAATCCAATTACGTCCACGGTATTCCCTGCGATAATTACCACAGAACCTGTTCCTATTGAGATTACAGATGATAGAGTAATGCTATCTTATTCTCATTCTCCATCAAACGGATTCTTGACGATGAGAATTATTCCTGACCAAGACGGAGATCTGGTCCCAGATATCCACGATGATTTGCCAAATATTCCCAATCAATGGGAGGACACAGACCTTGACGGTTATGGGGACAATGCAGATGGTGCTTTACCAGATAATTGTGTATCTACATCAGGTACCTCTCACCTCGGAGAATTGGGTTGTGGTGACTTTGACATGGACGGATGGTCTAATGCGGTTGATGATTGTTCAAACGACAGAGGTACATCTTGGTGGGGCCGAATTGGCTGTGATGATGTCGACCAAGATGGTTGGGCTGACAATGATGTATCCTTTGTGGGCGGAGATAGATTCCCACAAAATTGGAAACAGGCAATAGATTCTGATGGAGATGAAATAGGTGATAATCACGGCCCTGATTGCTGTGAGACAGACCTCGAAACCTCTGGACTTTCTGTAATTCCCGATGAATTCCCATACAACCACAAGCAGTGGGAGGATAAGGATAAAGACGGCTATGGGGATAATGATTCAGACTTAGAATTCGGAGACAAGTGCTGGTGGATACAAGGCTTTTCCTGGAGAGATAGGCTTGGTTGTGTAGATACGGATGGCGATGGTGCTTCAGATCCGTCTGACTTTGGTACATTTAGAGAATGGACAGAAGAAGATGGTGCCGATTGGTGGCCGAACGACCCTACACAATGGGCCGATTCAGACCTTGATGGATTTGGAGACAACTCCTCAGACAACGCAACCCTGCCCGACAAATTCCCAACAAACCCGTCTGCAGCTAATGATACAGACAACGACGGATATCCCGACAATTGGACCTCGTTAGAGAATGGCTCAAACAGAGCCGGACTTTATCTCGACAATTGTCCTAATCTTGCAGGGAACTCATCCTCTGCATTGGATAGCTCGGGAAGTGTCGTAGCATATTATGGCTGCATAGATACCGATGGGGATGGCCGCGAGGATGGTTCAGATGCTTTCCCGCTAGACTCTACCCAGATTGAAGATACGGACGGCGATGGATGGGGAGACAATCAAAATGGCAACAATCCAGACGCTTGTCCTTATGATTTCGGAGTAATTAACGGAACTAAGCCTAACGGTGACCCTGGTGTTGGCTGTCCAATTATTGGTGAAGAGGAAGACGCAGATAACGATGGTGTGCCTGATGATTTTGATGATTGTGCGGATACAGAATTAGGCCACTCTGTAGACGAAATTGGTTGTTCAGAATATCAGAAGGATGACGACTTAGACTCTGTTTCCAACGCTGAAGATTCTTGTCCTAATACTCCAATTTCAGAAATCGTAGATGAAATCGGTTGTTCAGAAAGCCAACGAGAGGTCGATACCGATGCAGATGGAATAAACGACCCATATGATTCATGCCCAGGCACAATGCTTGGTTTGATGGTAGACGCCAATGGATGTGCTCCAAATCAGTTAGATGGAGATAATGACGGAGTAAACGATAACTTAGACCAGTGCCCAGAAACAGAAGCAGGATTACCTGTATTAGCTAACGGTTGCTTGGATGAAAGCGCATTATTGCAAGACCTCGATGGAGATGGTCTGATGGGCCAATACTACTATGACGCTGACAACGGAACTCACACCGGCGACGCATTCCCACTTGATTCCACTCAGTGGGAGGACATGGACGGAGACGGCTACGGAGATAGATTAACTGGAAACGAACCAGATTTCTGTCCTACAGAATTTGGCAACTCAACTATGAACGGTAAGCTTGGTTGCATAGACACAGACGGAGATGGGTATAGGGATATCGGAGATGACAAGTTCCCAACCGAACCCTCCCAGTGGGCTGATAATGACCTTGATGGATGGGGAGACAATCAAAGCGGAAAAGACCCTGACCAGTGTTTAAACACAAGCACAGCCGGAGATAGAACAGCTCAAGCAAGAGCGAATTATGGTTGTGCAGATTACCAATCTGATACCGACGGAGATGGAGTCACAGACGATATCGATGCGTGTATGAATACTGAACCAGGCGTAGCAGTCTATCCAAGTGGATGTAAAAAGGAAGTAGAATCAACAGATGACGGAGAAACAGAGATGATTTTCGGAATGGAGCCAATGATGTTCTATGCTGTAGCAGGCGGAGGAGGATTAATCTCCCTTATTTTGATTGTATTCGCAGTTTCAAGGCTACGAGGTGGTTCTGATGATGACTGGTTCGATGATGACGATGAAGATGAAGATGATTTCTATGATGATGAGGATGACTTCATGTCTAACATTTTAGGTAATACTAGGCAATCTCCCACCGCTTCAAGCGGTCCATCTTCTGGTCCATCACGTGGTCCACCGGGAGCAGGTCCATCACGTGGTCCACCGGGAGCAGGTCCATCAAGAGGGCCGCCAGGAGCAGGCCCATCACGTGGCCCACCGGGAGGCCCACCAGGAGCAGGTCCATCACGTGGCCCGCCGGGAGGCCCACCAGGAGCAGGTCCATCACGTGGTCCTCCGGGAGCATCACCTCCTTCAGGAAGGCCACCATCCGGACCAATGATGCCAGATCCTCGAGGACCCGCCAGAGGCAAGAAAGTATCCAAGAGAAAGGCAATTGGAAAACCAGCTGTACAAATCGACCCTGATTTGTTTTCGAATGATGAATTACAAGATAGAGATGCTGCTGTAAGTTGGACCAAAGGTGCGCTGAAAGATGGTGAATCTGAAAGAAGTATTTTGATGCAATTACAAACGACAGGATGGTCAGCACCTCAATCTAGAGCGATAATAGAACTCTCAAATAGGTAAGTTTGAGCATGCATCACACTAATGAACTGTAAGAATTTGGCGTTGAAAGGGGAGAGAAAAAATGTCTGAAGATGGTGCTAATGTCTCAATGCCAGCGGGCATTGAAGTAGACGAGGCAGCAGCTTATTTCGGCGTATTCGAATCTTCAGATGCTTTACATCAAATGATGGAAATGTCGAGGGATGATGCATTCGAAAAATTCTTCACCCTGCTTTCAGATTTAGTTTTGAAACCCGGAGATTTTGACTTCGAAGAAGCCAGTCAGAGACTGAACTGTGAGGGAGGAGAGATTTACTTCCTCGTAGCAGGACATTTGGGCGTTATGTCCTTACCTGAAAAATTGATGTTGGAATTGGGTGATGGTAAATTCAGTTCTGATGAATCAAAACTTCTGGAAGAAATCGCCGACCCTATGAAATTGATGAAATTATTCGCAGTTGCTTATCAGACCGGAGGAGATGGTGAGGCCACAAAGTATCTGAAACAAGTCGAAAGCCTTCTCTCAGATCCATCTGGAAATAAGAAACAATTGCTTAAATTAGCTCAAGAATTCCAAGGCGCTTTTGATGTATCTGGTCACGTAACACCTGTTTCTAGCCTAAGTAGTCCTAACGCCGAAGCTAAGCAGATTGAAGCCTCAATTACAGTTCCGAAAACTGAAACTCCATCACCTCCTCCAAAGGAAGTAGCAATGCCACAGCCTGTTGTCGAAGAGGTAGTTACGCCTCTAGTAGAACACGGAAAGGATGAACCCGTACCTCTTCCAACAACACCTGCAAGTGAAGAGTTCATTCCTCTACCTGAAGTCGAGGTAATCCAAGAGGTTGAGGATAATAGGAAGGAATCCGAAAAGACAGAAGATGCATTTTCCGGTGCTTTTTCTGTTATGGCTCCTGAGCCAGATCCGATACCAGAACCAGAACCGGAACCTGAACCTGAACCAGAGCCGGAACCAGAACCGGAACCTGAACCAGAACCGGAACCTGAACCAGAACCAGAACCAGAACCAGAGGTAAAAGACGAACTTGAAGAAGCATTTGAAGCAGCAGACTCCGACAATAGCGGTGGGTTATCCATTCAAGAGGTAGCAGACGCCACTGGATTGGATTTAGATGAGGCTGCAAAGCTACATGCTGAGGCGGATGTAGATGGAGATGGACAAGTAACCCTTGAGGAATTAAAATCACGCCCAGAGGTCGCTGAGAAAATGGCTTTGCCAAAGCCTGTAAAGCCGATTCGGGCAGGAATCCAGCAACAACCCGCTCAACAACAACAGCAACCGGACCAAACGCAACAAGAGCAGTGGCAACAGCAGCAACAGCAACAGCAGTGGCAACAGCAACAACAGCAACAGCAGTGGCAACAGCAGCAACAGCAACAACAGCAGTGGCAATATCAGCAACAGCAACAACAACAGTGGAATAACCAAATGCAACCTATTCAGCCTACACTGAGAACGGGATTCCACTGTAGAGGTTGTAGAATTGGTCTTGATTTAAGTTGGAGATTTTGTCCCGTTTGTGGAACTCAGAACCGCTAATTATGCAACGAATTTCCCTTCATCCAATACTTGGGAATCATCTAACCAAACAGATGGTTTTGTAATAACCCCGGGAATGTGAATTCCTACGGCAGCAGTGCCTCCGAGACTTGTATTATCCCCAATTGAGAAATAGCAGGTTCCTTGTCTTTTTTCGTCTTCTAAAACGTGTCCAGTTAAACGCGCCATTGGGTTCATTCCAAAACCAAACTCTGCGACGGTCCAGACCGATTCTCTGTCTCTCGTTCTCAATCTAGATGCGGCTTCACCAAATTGTTGTCTAATTTGTGCGGCAGTAGAATCTCCCTTTATGTCTATGACAATACCGTTTTCAATGGTCAACTCCAGTGGTTCTTCAAGCAAGGTAGATTCCCACGAACCGTCGATTACGATTGTTCCATTCATTGAGCCTTCTTTTGGCATAACAAACGCCTTTCCAGCAGGTAAATTTGTAATCATTCGTGGACGATTACAGATTCCATTATCATTAAGTTTCCAATCTTTCCATAAAATCTCAAATTCCACATTCGTGCCGTTTGAATCTTTTACATGAACCAGTTTTTTCCTTCGCAAGACACTTGAAAGACCTGCTAAATTTTTCTTTATTTCATTAAAATCTGCAGTCATGCCGCCATTGATGAACATCTCGTTTGTTAGCCCAGGCATTGTGGCAACTCTTGCGCCTTCTTTTATGGCAGACCTGATGGCTCTGGTGTGGGTAAGAGAATATCGCGTGGGTGCGATTACAATTTGTTGTTGTCTCATCAAGTTAGCAACAGGTGCAGGAGGTTCCTCTCCGTGATGTCTCCCTTTTGGCATCACTATTAACAAGACTCTTTCAGATCTCTCAGTAGCCGCCTTGTGAAGTGCTTGTCCGATTTCTCCGGTTGTTGGGTCACAAACAATTAGAACATTTTCTCCTCTTCGTATATCCATACAAGTATGGGTTACCTGTTTGGCTGATTGGTATAAGTCCTCGATTTTTATTTCATCAGAACCGTTAGCGTTTGTGGATAAACCCTCAGGTTCCTCTTCTTCAACAACTTCGGATATCTCCAAGTCTTCGTCGATGGCTTCCTCAACATCTTTTCGGCGAAAAGGAGGGGCCATAACAAACCGAGTGATTTCCTTAACTTCAATTTGTGCTTTTTCTAACAACGTTGAAGAGTGGGTGTAACTCCGGAAAATCATGGAAGCAAAAGCACAATTCATGACTCAGGTGAATGATTTGTATAAATTTCAGGCAATTCAAGGGCATCTAGGCTGGGATCAGGAAACGATAATGCCAGCAAAAGGTGCCACCGCCCGAGGTGAAATCTTAGCATGGTTAGCAAGCCAAGGCCATGAAAAATTAATTGACCCAACTTTTGGTGAATTAATCTCACAACTCGAAAACGAAGAATTGGATAACTTTCTCGCAGCAAATGTCAAAGAAATGCGCAGAAAATATGACGAAGCTGTGAAGATACCAACTGAATTCGTCGCAGAGTTTACCAAAACAAGAAGCGAAGCCTTAATCGCATGGCAGCAGGCACGAAAAGAAAGCGATTTCTCGTTATTTTCTTCCCACTTGGAAAAACTGATTTCACTTACTAGACAAAAAATTGAGTACTTAGGATGTGAATATACGCCATACGACGTATTGCTCGATGAATACGAGGTTGGAATGAAGGTTAGCGATTACGACCCCTTGTTTTCTGAGTTAAAGGAAAGGCTAGTGCCGTTGTTAAGTAAGATTATGAAATCTGGAGTTGAAATTCCAAGACTTCCTGAAAATTTGATTTTCGCAGAGAAAAAGCAACAAAAATTCTGCAATGAGGTTTCCAAAGCTATGGGCTTTGATTTTGATGCAGGACGAATGGACATCTCAACACATCCATTCTGTGCTGGTTTATGGCCCGGAGACACAAGGTTCACTACTAGATTCGACGAGAAAGATCCTTTCTCGTGTCTTTATGCTGTTATGCATGAATCAGGTCATGGCTTGTATGAACAAGGTCTGCCATTTGAGCAGTCTTTCTCTCCTGCCGGTGGCGCAGTTTCATTAGGTGTCCACGAATCACAAAGTCGATTTTGGGAGAATCAAATCGGTAGAACTGCATCATTTTGGAAAGTAGCACTTCCGTGGTTCAAGAAGGAGTTCCCAGAATGCCCAGATTGGGATAACGAAACACTTGATTTGATTGCGAACGAGGTCAAGCCTGATTTTATTAGAGTTGAAGCAGATGAAATAACCTACAATCTGCATATTATGATTAGGTATGAAATAGAAAAGAAGATTTTCAACGAAAATTTACCCGTTGAAGAAATTCCAAACCTGTGGAATAATATGATGAAAGATTGGTTTGGAATCGAAGTTCCAAACGATTCAATGGGTTGTCTTCAAGACATACACTGGTCGATGGGTGCGTTTGGGTATTTCCCTACATACACTCTGGGTAATTTGTATGCAGCTCAATTACTAGAAGCAATGAAACAAGAGTTAGGAGATATCGATGGCATTATTTCATCAGGCAATTGGAGTTCAATGCTTGAATGGTTAAGAGAGAACATTCACTCCAAGGGCTCGGTTATGGAACCATCTGAACTTATTCAATCTGCAACAGGTTCGCCTCCAAGCCCCGAACCTTTCCTGAAATATGTTGAAGAAAAATATTCGAAATTGTACGGCCTTTGATTACTCTTCTTCAGAGTTAACTTTACTTTGTAAATTGGCCAACATCGAGGTTAATTCTGCGATTGCGTCTTGTAAATCATTCGTTCTATCCTCATCATGTCCAGTGCCAAAAGTCATGCCAAGAAGCGTTATCATGGCTCCAGATAACATTACAACAGCTGACATGTAAAGGTCTTTGAGTGATGTTTCATCACCGTTTGCAATCAATACTCCCCAAATCGCTCCTGCTGCAAAAATCAGCAGTCCAAGAACAATCTGTTGATGCCCAGGTCCTAGTTTTTGTTCAAGATCACTCATGTGTATCCTCAATGTTTGATTCTCTTACATGTTAAATACTTAGCGTAAAAAATACCAAAAAAACGCTATATTTCAATTCCAAGGCATCATTACCAGAGGGCTTCCAACCTCACCAGGTTGAACAAGTATCTTTCCTTTAACTCCGGTTTCTTCATTTCTTTCAAAAACCGGTACTCCTGCTACAACGGTAAGGGCGGCCCATCCGACAAGTGGTGTTCCATGGAACGGATTCCATCCTACTTTGGACCATGAATTTTCATCATGAACAACGACCTCATTGTTCATGTCAACAAGTACAATGTCTCCATCAAAACCTATTTCCAAAGAACCCTTTCCAACCATTTGATATGCTTTTGCGACATTAGTACTCATCCATTGTGCAACTTGCTCAATGGTACACTTACCATTTTTTGCATGGGTCAGTAAAACCGCCATCGAAGTTTCGACTCCGGGCATTCCAGATGATGAAGCAGGCCATCCTTTCTGCTTGTCCTCTAATGTATGAGGTGCGTGGTCGGTGGCAATGCAACAGATTGTTCCGTCTAGCAATCTTTTCCAAAGAATCTCCCTATCTTTTGCATATCTGATTGGAGGATTCATTTTCAGTCTCGTTCCTTGCTTATCTACATCTGTCTCGTCAAATGTCAGATGCTGAGGTAATGTTTCGGTTGTGATGAATAATTTTTCATCATCACTTAGTTCAGCCAAATAATCAGCTTCAATTCCACTCGTCAGATGTAAGACATGTAATCTGTGCTGGTTTTCTTTTGCCATTTCAACTGCTAACTTTGTAGCATTCAATGCTGTAATATCATCTCGCCACTCTGCGTGAGCTGCAATATCAGTTCTTTCCTTAACGTCTTCAAATCTTTCATTCAATCGGTTTTCATCTTCGGCATGTACTGCAATCAATCCTGCAGTATTCGAAAATATATTTCTCAAATGTGCTTTTTCATGAACAAGTAGGTCACCTGTTGAAGAGCCCATGAATATCTTGATACCACAGATTCCAGGGTATGCTATGCCTTCTCCAGGTTTGCCGACAGTTTTCTGCAATTCCTCGAGATTATCAGGAGTAGCTCCGATGAAGAATCCAAAGTTCGTAATACATTTTTTCTCTGCAGATTCAATCTTCGCAAACATAGACTCCAACGTAGTTGCAGGTGGTTTGTTATTCGGCATGTCAAGGAAGCTAGTAATTCCTCCACTGGCCGCCGCTGCAGAACCACTCTGAAGATCTTCCTTGAATTCTTGACCTGGTTCTCGAAAGTGAACTTGTGGGTCGATTCCTCCCGGAAGGAGGTGTTTATCAGAACCGTCGTAAACCAATTCATCATCGCTTGGGACGATGTGAGATTCAGTAGCAATTTCAGTGATTACACCGTCCTTAATTCTTAAATCTCCCTTTACTATTCCACTAGGAAGAACTAAATTCGCTCCCGTAATCAAAATGTTTCCTTTCATACTATCTTCTCCTCGCGCTCTTTGGTCTAAATGCGTTGCAGATATCGTCATTCATATCTATGTAAGGGCCTTCGAGTAGGTCTACGCAATATGGAACCGCCTTCCATATTTCATCGAGAGTCTCACGGATTGCCTTTGGTCTCCCTGGTAAATTGAAAATTAGGCAACCTCCTCTTATCCCGCCAATTTGTCTTGACAGTATTGCTGTTGGTGTGAATTGAAGGGAAATAGATCTCATTCGCTCACCAAATCCGGGGATTAACCTGTCACAAACCGCTTCAGTAGCCTCAGGTGTAATGTCTCTTTTTGCGGGGCCTGTACCTCCAGTTGTAACCACTACATTGCATCCGAGCCTGTCGACCAAGTCCTTTAGAGCAGATTCGATTTCTTCTGCTACATCGGGTACGACTTTGTAATGGTGTGTCCATTCAGAAGCTATGGCTTCTTCAAAAAAACCGAGAATTGCTGGACCTCCTTCATCTTCATACTCCCCGCTTGAGGCACGGTCTGATACCGTTAATATTCCAAAAACCGCAGGGTCTCCAACCATTGTTTCAACTCACTGGTTTCCATATTTTTCCTTGATATCTGCATGGAAAGAATCCAGAAGAGTATCCTCGAAAAGTTCAGCCTGCCTTCTGATTTTAGTGGATCTCATGTGTAAGAATGCCATTCCAATAAATGCGATAATCGCTATTGGAATTGCGGCCTCTAACTTATATTTGTGCATCACAGTAACAATGCCTTCAGCTGTATATGCCCATGTTAGAGAAGCTATTGCTCCACCGACAAAGGTAGCCCAAAGGACCCTCATGAATTTCATTCTTGATAGTAATCCGAGCATTGCTCCTACAAGTACACCTGAAGCCATAAACGGTATCCAGACGAAGACGATAAGCCCCCAGAATCCCCATTTGTTAATCATCTCTCTCTTCTCGTTAGCAGTATATTCAACTGTAGATAGAATGTCACCAAATAATTTCGTTTGCAATACTCTTCCACCCAAACCGTCTTGTTTCGCAACCGCTGCAACTCGCATATCTTCAGAATTGGAAGTTCCAGCCTGCTTTTCTACTCTACCTGCTCCCGACCTATCGGCAAGTGTTGAAACAAGATTTCTACCTTTGACAATTAATTCCTGAACTCCGACCAACTCCGGGTTCTCTCTTGAAATGAATTTTCTCAAGTGCTTCTCGATATCAATATTGGAATCTTTGAACCTGAAGAATGCAAACCTCTGGTTAGGTTTGTATGCAACTCTTACGAATATAATCGAATCTTCGCTTGTTACGGTAGCCATTTGAAGAATTAAATCGGGGTTAGATCTGAAGTAACCCTTTACTGATTCTCTCACGTCGTCCTCAACTTTTGAAAGTAAATGTAAGTCTCTGAAAAAAGAGGTGTAGTCTTGTTCTTCAGATTCTTCGTCTTCAACCATTCCGCTTCCAACGCCAACACCTGTTTCGAAATCAATAGCCTGATTTTCACCTATTGATCTAACTGTTAACTGGACTGGTTTGTAAACTCTGAACAATGCAAACTCATCTAAAATGTCCTTGAGTATTTCGGACCTAACTTCATTGGTGTCGGAAAATGTTCCATCGGTATTGGAGTATGGTACCATGATATCTATCGACAAGTCCCTTACTTCGATTTTATACAAATCCCAGTCGATATTTATTCGAAGCCGACTCTCGTTATTTCTCAGTACGTCAACGACAACCTTCTTGATGTGTGTTCTTGATAACATGTCATCTGTTTCTTGGTGATACAGTTTGTACATCACAGGATAAGCAAGGAATAGGGATATCACCGATAGTGATAGAGAAACGAAAGCCATCCACCATGCTGGAATTCCTGCCGCTCCTCCCGTTAGCATAGCGGTTTCTCTTCCTCCTCCTAACTCAGCTCCCATTAATACAAAGCCCCAATTTCCTAGATCGCTAACGCTCCAACAAGACCTTGGCCCATCAGTGAGAATATTTCCTTCTCTCTTTACTTCAGAATCGACGAGTGGTAAAAATGCCAAAGCGTTTTCAGAGGTTGTAATTTCGAAATCTACATTCTCTGTAATAGTGTTAGTACCGTTTATCAATTTAGTATCATTCCTTTCTTCAAGAATTGTGTCTAATTGGTAAACTTTTACGATAATGTAAACATCATATTCTCCTGTAGACCATTCCTCGAAATCGACTGATGCCCTTCGTGAATCAAGATTTTCTCCCTCGATAGTCTCGTTAGAATCTCCTTCATGCGGGGTGATTGTCCACTGAATTGTGTACAACCCTTCTTCGAGATTTTTACCCTGTATTTTCAATGATTCCGCATCGTTATCTGGATAGATGTGAATCCACGGAGTGTCACTCAGTTCTTCACATTGTTCACCGCTATCCAAAAATGTATCACTTGCCCAGTGGTCAAGACTTGTCGATTTTCCAAATACACCTGCAGACATACCGAATATCAAAAGAGCGTAAATCAGGCCGTACCCAATACCAGCGATTAATGTCCAATCTTCAATTGCAGATGGAAATCTTCTTTTTGAATCAGTATTCCTTCTTTTTCTGATGTTTGCAAGTTCTTTACTTACCTTGTCAACAGGCTTCGCATCTACGACTTCATCAGGGATTAAGTCCGAGTTTGTATCAACATTCTCGGACGCCATGATAACCCTAGTATGACCAAGCAAATGAATGATGTGGAAAATCAGATAATTTTGTTCGTAAAAATGCAGATGAATTACACGAATCAGACGTGAATGAAAGGTGGGTCAGGCCGGACTTGAACCAGCGACCTCCGCATCTTCAGTGCGGCGCTCTCCCAGCTAAGCTACTGACCCGGGAGTAATCTGTCCACAAGCATCTGTATTTCAAGCCTTACGGCTCATTCAATACCGTCTAATGCTGCGGATTGCATTTCTGCTAACTGAGCAAGGCCGTTTCTTGCCATGTCCAGCAATTCTTGTAATTCCTCATAAGAAAAAGTAGACTCTTCGCCAGTGCCCTGAATTTCAACAAATTTACCGTCAGAGGTTCCAACCACATTCATGTCTACATCTGCATTTGAATCCAAATTATAATCCAAATCCAAGTATACAGACTCGCCGATTAAACCTACAGATATTGCTGATAAATCATTGGGTATTACCTTATTTTCATGTTCTAAAGCTTCTTCGGGTGATAGAGTAGGTGGTTTCCATCCGTTTTCTCTATCTTCTCTTGTTGGTCTTAACTCAATTGGTAAACAGTCTCCATTTGCAATCAATCTTCGAACAGCAAGTCTTGTAGCAATATTTGCTGCGGTAATAGATGCACATCTAGTGCCACCATCAGCGTTTAGTACATCACAGTCAACTGTAAGAGCTATTGGACCAAGAGCCTCAAGGTCTACCGAACCTCGAAGTGACCTTGCGACCAGCCTCTCTATTTCTTGAGTTCTTCCTTTAGCTCCGTTTCTCTCTCTTCTAAATCTAGAATCGGTTGAACCTGGCAGTAGTGAATATTCAGCGTGAACCCATCCCTTCTGGGTATCTTTCGGGAACCATCCAGGCATTCTTGCTTCCTTAGTGACACAGCATAAGATGTGAGTATTTCCTTGTCGGTATAAGATGCTTGCAAGAGCATTGGGAGTAAAATCGATTTCAATATCGATGTTTCTCATCTGGTCTTTCGCTCGGTCTGTTTCAAATTCGGTCTTGAACTTGGCCATAACACTCCGATGAAACGTTATTCAAGAACACTTCCGTCAAAGAACATATTGAAGTGATGCGTATATTTGCGCAAACCATGTCCAGAGTAGCAATATGTGGAGTGGCACGAACACCGATTGGAAAATTCCGTGGAAGCCTTTCAAATCTATCCGCTGTTGAACTTGGAATAAGAACAGTAACTGAGTTACTGAATCGCTGTAACATCAATCCAGAAAGTGGCATAATCGATGAAGTTCTATTCGGTCAGGTACTTCAAGCAGGAGCAGGGCAAGCTCCAGCAAGACAAGTAGCATTAGGGGCTGGTTTACCAAGTACTACTGCGGCAACAACAATCAACAAGGTCTGTGGCTCATCATTGAAAGCTGCAATGATCGCAGCAAACAGTATTCGAGTTGGTGAATACAAAGCAATAATCGCAGGTGGAATGGAAAGCATGACCAATGCTCCAAAATTTGAGAAAAGAAATGGAGAAGAAAAAGAAATGGTTTCAACGATGGTCCATGACGGCCTTTGGGATGTGTACAATGATGTTCACATGGGAAACACTGGTGAAATTGTAGCAAAGGAGTGTAATATTTCTAGGCAAAAAATGGATGCTTTCGCAGCGAGGTCACAAAACAATGCGGCTACTGCAGAAGAAAACGGCTGGTTTGATTGGGAAAGATTCGACATGCCCGAACTCAAGGTGGATGAGGGGGTAAGAGCAGGAACAACCCCTGAGAAACTCGCTGAATTGAAGGCGGTCTTCCAGGAGGACGGGATGGTTACGGCAGGTAATGCGTCAACGTTGAACGATGGGGCATCTGCAATTCTAATCGCAGATGAAGAATTTGCGAAAGAACAAGGTTGGGAAATTATTGCAATAATCGAAGACTACTGCACTGCTGGAGTTGAACCTCACCGAGTTATGTACGCTCCTGTCCCAGCGATCAAAATGCTCCTTGACAGGGCTGATTTAGACGTGATGGATGTTGATGTTTACGAGCATAATGAGGCATTCGCAAGTGCATCTTGTGCAGTCGCACAGGAAGTTGGTATCCCAGAAGATCGTTTCAATCTACACGGCGGTGCAGTTGCACTCGGCCATCCACTAGGAAGTAGTGGCACACGTTGCTTGATTACTATGCTTGGCGTAATGCGAAGACTTCAAGCAAGTAGCGGTATCGTTTCTCTCTGTTTAGGTGGAGGAAACGCAGTAGCCATGCGCGTTTCAATGTGAGTGCCCGACTCCGGCCATGCTCATAATTGCTAGAAGTGCAATCATGATTATCACACCAATAACTACGTGTATCATAGCGGTTTTACCGGATTCTGGATTGTGAATATCTGGCAAAGTGTCAACTGTAGCAACGTATAGGAATGTGCCAGCCGAGAATAACATTGCCAATCCAATGATCGAGATTTCTACATTTTCCAAAGCAAAGTATGCGATTAGCATCATTATTGGAGTCGAGAGTGAGAATATTATGACATCTCTGATTGAATCCTTCTTTTCCTTTCTTTCGTGCATGGAGAATACTCCAAGACTAAATGCAGCAGGCCCCTTGTGGATTAGCACTGCAAGAACAACGGTTGCAGTTAATGCGAAGCTACCAGAAGCGGCGGCAGCTCCGATTGCTAATCCATCTGTGGCTGCATGAAGAGTCAAACCAAATACTAACATCCAACCTGGAGAGGAGTGGTGTACGTGTCCGTGTCCGTGGTCATCAGAATGGTCGTGATGTTCTTCATGAACTGCGTGTCCGATTCCTGATCCTTCTAGGATTAGCATCAAGATGAATCCACCAAGTATTGCTCCACCGATAATCAGGACTCCAGCATGCTCTTCATGCTCTTCACCATGTGAATGTGTACTAATTAATTCGTGAATTTCAGTAATGCCGACTGAAGCGTTAATGTCGCCTGCTTCGACCTCCTCGATGACGTGCATAATTTCGGATTCTAGGCCACCCTCATGCTCTTCATGACCTTCCTCTTCATGTTCGTCATGGCCTTCCTCTTCATGTTCTTCATGACCGCCAAGCAATGCTTCGATTTCTTCGATTCCTTCTTCGGCAGTTATGTCCCCATCGTTTACTTCTAGAATAACCAATGCTGTAGATCCTGCAAGGGCTTCCTCGGTAGCGTGTTCATCCATCGTTGCTAATTCATAACCTTCAGGAATTACAACCATCATTGCGGAGGCAATGATGATACCTGCTGCGATTCCGGTTACTAATTTCAGTTTGTCAGCATCCTCTTTCATCTTGGAATAAATTGGAATTAATCCACAAACGAGTCCGATGATTAAGGCAATTATGGCGTACAGCAAAACACTGGTTGACATGATTGGCCGTAGAATAATAACTATTTAATAAAAACTAATAAATATAGATTTGAAAATTATTATTAGTTATTTCCTGTTCGATACACCATGAGCCGAATTATATCATTCAGTTCCGATGACGAATTCAATGACAGCCTTGAGGATTTAATTGAAAAATCTGGCTACAAAAACCGTAGTCGATTCCTAAGAGATGCGGCACTTCACTTTGCGGATTACAAACAGAGAGGAGAATTATTTGAAATGAAAGGTGATGAAATAATTGAAGGACACGTTGTGATTTATTATCAACACGGTATAGAAAGCAAATTACTCGACCTGAGGCATACCAATTCTCTAGAGGTAGCAAATTACAACCACAGTTGCCTAAAACACAGCCATACCTGTGTAGATGTATTACAAGCGATCGGTACTGCAGAAAATTTCAGGAGCATGATAGAAAATTTGCAAGATACTCCGAACGTCGATAAAGTATCATTCGTGAGTGCTCCTATGCGAGATGAAGGCTGTTGTTGATACCTCGACACCCGTTCCATTTCCCGTCATTGATTATTACAAATTTCAGTTTTTAATCAGGTGTAATCTTACGACGTGAGCAAGACCACGATGAAGGTCAGATTCATCTAAATAAACGGCTTCAACCTTGGCATATTCGATTGTAAATAAGTCTCCGATTACATCCAATACTTCGTCTAAATCCCATAGTAAGTCAAGGCTTCTAGGACCTCCACTTGACATACCCATCTGGGTTACATGGTATCCTTCACAGATGAAATCACCTCCAGATTTCAGCGAGCCTATCATCCGAGGATAGTGTTCGATGAAAATGTCCCAAGGAACGTGAAACCAAGAAAATGCAATCAAATCATAAATTTCAGCATCGAAATTTCTCAAGACTAAATCATCAACCTCATAATTTACTGAAACCCCCTTTTCAGTAGCCAATTTTTTGCACTTTTCTTTACCGACATCCGATAGGTCGAAAACGTCGGTATTATAACCCAATCCTGCGATGTATACAGCATTCCTACCTTCTCCATCAGCTGGTACTAATGCCCTGCCATTACTTGGCTTCACTCTTTGCCTGACCCACTCGTTTGGCTCTTTGCCATATGCATATTCTTCGCCAGAAAACCTTGCATTCCAAGCGGATGCTCCAAATCTTGCATTACTCACTAGTTCCACCTTTTTTGAAATTAATTAGCCCGTTATCCTGTAAAATTTCGCAATTACCCGGAAGAATTGGTAAAATATCGTCGACAGATAACCCAGTTGATTTGTAAATTTTATTCGCAATCTGCTCTTTTTTGTCCATTCCCGGACTTACAATGATGTATCGATTACATATCTTGGAAATGTGATCTACAGTAGAAGCCATTAGGAGTGGAATTCCATTTATTGCTACTAGTCCAATTCCCAATTTCAGGTCGATGTCCTTGAACCAGGTTCTTTTTCCTCTGATTACGAATGCTCCCTTGCCAACGAATTCTCCGGATTCAGCGGATTTGGAAACCTGACCCGGCTTCACCCAGTAGACAGTTCCGTGGGCTCCTCCTGAATTCCATGCACGTGACCAAGCAAGAGCCATAGTAGCCGCATTCTGTGTGATCTCCTCGTCCAAATCAACCTCAATTTTGTCAATTAGCCTGAAAGCAGGAATTTCATCACTGATGTGAGCAGGTGGATTCTCATCGATAGCAAATCCCTGATTGTTTCTTAGGGAACAGGACGGGGCCCCGTGTAAATCTGCGTGTAGGTATCTGTCGCCCAAAGAAAGGTGCTTTTTCACGATGGAATCGTTTCCTTTTGCATCCCTTCCACCAATCATCAAGTGTCCGCTGGGAAGCATTGTCCACTTGTGATTTTCAAACCACAATCTCTTGGCTCGCTTAACTTTAGCAACTTGCCCGCTAGCTTCTCTTTTTGCTTCTTTTTTACGAGCCCTCTCGAGTGCGATTTTAGTGTCTTCAAGAGCCTGAATTGCACCGGATGATTTGTCCTTCTGTTTTCTGCCAGTTTGGAAGTACCTCTGAGCATTTTGATGGACGCTTTCTTCTAAATACAAAGTCACTTTTTTCCCAGCCTTACCTTCTTCATCGGGTAAGTAAGCGGTGAAATTTGATTCAGCTGCGTTGACAGATTCAATCCATTCAATGTTCTTTACCGCCTTCTTTACTTCGTCCCAACCTTGCCTTTCAATCGCTTCTTTGACTTGGTTCAATAGCCCCTCTACGTGAGTCCAATTTTCTTGAATTGCATGGCCAATTGCTTGTTGTTTTTCGACCTTTTCCGCAAAACCTTCCAAGGCTTTTTCCTGTTGAGCAAGCCTCCTCTCCAATTTCTCAACCTCAGTTGAGAAACCTCTTCCCGGCGCGCTTACATCTAGTGCTTCTGCTTCTCTTCGTGCAAGAGCTTGCGCATCGTGAGCACCCATCCATTCATCAACGGCTTCGCATAAAGTATCGAATTCTTTGAATTCTCTATCTTTCAAAATAGGTAGAATAGCTGGCCATGCTTGGTCAAATCCTCCTTCTTTTAGGAAAAGATAGCCTTTCCACTCACCTTTTAGGATTTCATTTAGCGATTTCCAAATTTTCTTTAGGTCAACATTTCCAATGGAATCATCTCTACTAAAACCGGCTTCTTGACAAATCGAATCCGCAATTGGGCCACCAAGATTCAGAACTCCTCCAAGAGTTCTACCGAGTGTTTTGTCACTTTGGGTCATGAATGCAGTAAACTCTTCGAAATCGAGTTCATATGGATTTAGAGCTGCGGGTGGAGGAAGGTATTGCACACCTTTTTTCAGGGTCCTGTCCGCATATGACGCATGAGTAAGTGGCTGAATAATAATATCATTTTCATCAGCTAAAATGATGTTTCCATCTCTGAAGACCTCAACGTAGAGGTGATAATTTCCGTGAGATGATTCGAAGGTTAATTTGAGAACTCTATCGAATCCTATTTGCTCGATTTTTTCTAACCGTGCATTGGTCAAAATTTTCCTGAGTACCATCGCAAAAGGTGCAGGATATTGTGGCATTGGTCTGTCTCTTACACTGGTGTAGATTCGCTTTCCACGCACCAAAACTAGGTCGACATTACCGCCTCCTTTCTTCCGCATTCGAAGTACAACTTGCTCGTAATGAGGCTGGTAACACTTCTTGCAATGCGAACCAAGGAGTGAGGATAATTCACCTGCAATAACACGCAGGTCAAGTCCACTCATCGCATCTTTCATGCTCGCACCCATTGTTGGCCAGACTTTCTAACATTACCAACCTTCTCATGAGATAATAGGTGTGACAGGGTTTGGTCAATCGCCAACCCAGGATGTGCATCGGGAGTGTCAGCATATGCAAATTGCGCTATCTCTTCAAGAGCGGATATACCAGAATTTACGGCATCTAAAACTCTGTTATGTCGGTTAATTCGATGAGTGATATAGTGTTCAAGCGTTCTTTCAGGGAGCGGAATAACCGGGCCATGCGATGGAAAAATTAGGTGCGGATCTAAGTCCAACAACCTCTCTAATTGTTGAATGTATTCGATCATGTCTCCTTCAGCAGGGGGAACTAGAATAGTACCAATTCCTGCGACCATGTCTCCTGCAACTAATCCGGATGATGAAATCAAACACAAGTGTTCAGGATGATGGCCTGGTGTGTGTAGGACGGTCCACTCTTGATTACCAAGATTCAAGATTTCACCGTCTTTCAAGACCCTATCTGCTGACTTCGATGCAGACCAAATTGGAACATCAAACGCTTCCTTTAGTAAGCCCTTGTCAGCCATGTGGTCAGAATGTCCGTGAGTGTAAAAAACAGCAATTAGGTTACCACTATGCCGTTCTACAGCTTCAGCAACTTTCTCCATACCCTCACGGTGTCTGAAAGCAGGGTCAACCACGATGAAGTCACCTTCAGGGTCGCCTACAAGGTAGCAGTTAGTGTGGTCTGCCGGAGGTAGCGTTGCGGTTCTTATTGGAACCACTTCCACTCCGTTAGCGAATAGAATCGAGCGCCTTCCCGGCTTCCTTTCTTCAAGGTCCATCGCTACTGCAGTCATATCTTGGTTGGTTAGATTTAGGCATCTATCAACCTCCATTAGAAGGGTTACGACTGGCGGAGCAACCTTGATTACGTTATTTTTCCAAGCGGTTATCATGTCGATGGGTCGCATCCAGCGTGCATCGACAAATTCGGTTTGTCCGAATAGTGAAAACTCATCATGTTCGTTCGAGTGTATGTGTAGGAACGAATTCTCAAATCGCATTGGGCCAAATGGAGGGGTCGTTCTCATCGATATTACTCTCATTCCAGTAATGTCTGAAGGGATATCTCCATCCAATGCCAGTGGAAACCAGTTTGCTTTGTCTTCGACTACCATTTCTCGAAGGTCTGAATCTATCTTTACAAGCCGACCCTGATTTGGAGCGAGGCCTAATTCTTCCACCACCTCTCGCATTATTGCGCAATGTTGAATCGGTATTCCAAGAGAACTGCTTGCTTCTTTGTCAACCCTCGAAACACCTCCTCCTGGAAACGCCCAGTAGCCTGGAAACGATGGCATAGATTCACTTCTTTTTCCGAGCAGAACTTCCACTCCTTCCTCACCATCTTTAGTTATCATCAATGTAGCAGATGGGCGAGGTGGCTTGCGCTCAAAACTTGGCATTTCAAGTCCCTTTGGAATCTCGCTCATAGCCCGGCCAACCCTCAAATGGTTTCAAGACATACCATTGTATCGGAGTATCATGGTGACAATTGAAGAGGATTTGGAGATGCTCGCAGCGTCACTTGACATGGGAATAGACCCTTTTCCGCCGCCTAAGAAAAAAAGGCCTTGGGCAAAGTTTGCAATCGCATCATTTCTATCTATTATGATGATTAGTTGGGTCTCAAAATGGCTAATGAGATTCACATGATTTAAGACCAGTACGCTTCTCTTAAATCCTGATTAGCATTCATACAGGCAACTACGTCGGATGGTCTTTGAGGCATTTCAGAGATGCCATTGAGGTGTTCGTAAATTGGCATTACGTTTGACATGTTTACAACTCCCCAACCCACTTGCGTACAAGGTAAAATTGGCGACATAGGAGTTGTTCCTGATGCAGGGTCCCATGTTGAGAAACTTGGATACCAGGCTGAAAGGTTGAGTGCGTTACGAATATCTGAATTTGCTATTGGCAAAACAGAGCTGTTCACGAGCAGACCGTTTCTTCCTAATTCATCAGAGGCGCCCGAGCGCATGTCGCCAGTGTCCTCTCTAAGCATCGTGATGACCAGACTCAGAATTCCTGCAGTTCTTGGTGTAGCAAACGATGTTCCTGAGGTTTCATGATAACCTGTAGTGTCGTCATGGTTAGGCAAAACTTGAGTCCAATCCGCTGCAATATCTGGATATGAGCCACTCATGGTCTCCTTCTGGTCATCATCTTCTTCCGCATATCCTGAAATTCCAATCGACCATGGTGGGCCTGCGGTAGAATCTTGAACAGCAGGCGACGGAGTATTGTCCGAAGCGCCGGTGTGAATTTTGTTGTAGTCGACTACTGCGACTTTTGTTGCATCTTCAATACCTGGAACAGGAACGCTTCCAATCGGTCCAAAGGATGTGGTAATTATGTCCACTAGTGGCTGATTAGCCGCTGCTAATACTGCTGCGTCAGAGAATCCTTCAACAAAGAAAATTACAGCGTCCGGATTTGCGTCTAATACCGCTCCAGTAACTGCAGTACCGTGACCGTCACTCGGGTCGTCCAAGATAGGGATATCTGTTCCGTCATCGGGTGTTGTTCCGATAATCCTCGTGCCCGGGAAGTAAACGATGTCTGATGATGTAATCACGTCCCAGCAAGTTTCCCTGTCTGCTTCGTACCTTTCTTGCCAAGAACCTTCCCAAGTAAGGTTGCAGTGCATTGTCACGCCAAGTCCTTCAAGAAGCCAATCAGGATAGGTTTCATTGAGCATGAATCTTTCGTGGTATACGTTGATTCCAGTATCGATCGGAGCGACTACGCTGTATGCTCCAAAGCTTTCAACTTCCTCAACTGAGGGTACTGATTTCTTGGAATCTTGTCCGAGACATCCCGATAGCGAGACGCTAAGCATCAGTAGCGCCGATAGTACGACGAATGACTTGTCTCGCATGACAAGCCGTGTTACCTTTACATCTTGAGTTTGACGATAATCAGATGATTGCTCACGACTTCAAAAATGCAGTACGGCACGCACATCCTTCGATATTTTTATGGAGTGTGCGACTAGAGAGATAGCATGGATTCAGCAAAAATTGGAACCATAGCCATGCAGGTAAATCTTTGGGCATCTCTTGGTTATGGGCTAACATTATTCTTAGTTCCAGACCTTTTTTGTGATATTTTGGATGCTGAAAAAGTGAACACTGCATGGCTTCGAACCATTGGAGCAGCACTTCTTGGAACCAATGTTGTTGGGTGCTGGTTGTGGCTAAAATCACCGAGTATGGACATGGGCCGAGTGCAATTAGCGACTGCTGCACTAGAGGCTATTGCGATGGCTGCCTCGCTCATGTTGGGAGAATTTACTGCCAACAATATTTGGATGGTTCAGGCATCTGTTGTGTTGGCGTTTGTGGTAGCGATTGCGCTGATTCCTACTGCTAAACCCGAAATGTATCAAGAAATTGAATAAAGGCGATTATAATCGAAAAATGTCTGCAAAGACACTCGGCACGGTGTGTCCTAGACCTATTTCAATAGTATTATTCAATTGGATTGATCTTTTATACAAACTAGTATAGCAACAACTGACTGTTATGGCATCGGAAAGGAGTAAAGTCAGAAATCCATTGTGGAGGAAGAAAGTAGATGGATCAATGTTTGATGATAAATGTACAGTAATTCCTGATTGGGTAAAAGATGATGTTTTTGGAATTAGGGCAATATTTCCTCATCCTGAAAAAAACGACCCCCGATCAAAAGTCACAATTACATTGAAACATGCAAATGGAAAGAACACTAGCCATTGGGGTGCTGTAATCACATCTCATCGCGGTAAGTTACCGCCAGTAATGAGGCTATTTTACAAGCAAGATGTTGTAGAATGGTTAGAAGAAAAATTTTCTTCGACCTGCAAACGAAATAAAATCCGTAGACGATTAGATTGGAACGGGCCAACTGCTGAAAAAAATATTCCTTTTTGGGAATTTGTTGATATAGAGTACAATAGCGAAGATTGTGAATTTATTTTTACAGCCCACTATAATATTGAAAACTATAATTTCCCCTTAGAGATGCTATTGAATGATTAATTTCTTTATCGAACCTCTTAACCGTTCAATTACACCGATAACCAATGCGTTACCCATTAGGAAACCCCTTCTTGAATCAGTAATGCCTTCTACATTCGTCCAATCGTCAGGGAATTGATTAAGGCGTTCACACTCAATAGGTTGGAGCCTTCTTATTACTCCC
>Ga0255757_10000050_pt1 | contig 106349 bp, 94 predicted proteins | sample 071ome_27_FD_179957 | JGI IMG/M metagenome (GOLD analysis project Ga0255757, IMG submission 179957) | Coastal salt marsh microbial communities from the Groves Creek Marsh, Skidaway Island, Georgia - 071409AT metaG (version 2) | ecosystem: Environmental > Aquatic > Marine > Intertidal zone >...
GCTCGTATTGCCTGCGTGTTCACCGCTGACGTTCTCCACGACCTCGCCGGAAAGATCCTCGGTCGCGAAACGCTGTGGGGAGTCGCTCCAGGGGCGCTCGACGGAGCAGCAGAGTTCATTGCTGAATACCGCAACCCCGACGTCATCGCATCGCTCGCAGAATCATCGGGCCCACTTCACCTCACCGACGACATGGACATGGTGCGCGACACGTTCCGCGCTTTTGCTCAAGACGTCATCGCCCCGCACGCCGAGCATGTGCACCGCTCGAATGGTGATGTGCCCGAAGAGATCATCTCCGGTCTCGCAGAACTCGGGGCATTCGGCCTGAGCGTCCCCGCAGAATACGGTGGCTTCAGCGAAGGTGGCCACGACGAGTACGTCGCCATGGTGGTTGCAACCGAAGAACTCAGCCGAGCAAGCCTCGGAATCGGCGGTTCTCTCATTACCCGCCCAGAGATTCTCACCCGCGCCCTCGTAAAGGGTGGAACCGAAGACCAAAAGCACACCTGGCTTCCCAAGCTCGCCGCAGCAGAGGTCATGCCAGCAGTTGCGGTCACCGAGCCCGACTACGGCAGTGACGTTGCCAACATCAAGGTCACCGCAACTCCCGCTGCCGGTCCGAACGGTGAAGACGGCTACGTCATCAACGGCGTGAAGACATGGTGCACCTTCGGCGCCCGTGCCGACGCTCTTGCGCTTCTCGCACGAACCGACCCTGACCGCAGCAAGACCCACAAGGGGCTCAGCCTGTTCATTGTTCCGAAACCTCGCGGCGACGGCCATGGATTTGCCTTCACTCAGGATGCCGTCGACATCGACGGATCGACCCGAGTCGGAAAGATGGAAGGCCGACCGATCGACACTATTGGCTACCGAGGCATGCACTCTTATGAGATTGCTCTCGAAGACTGGTGGGTGCCAGCGGAAAACCTCGTCGGCGAACAAGATGGTCTTGGCCGGGGCTTCTACTACCAGATGGAAGGCTTCGAGAACGGCCGTCTTCAAACCGCCGCCCGCGCCGTTGGGGTCATGCAGGCTGCATATGAGTCAGCCCTCGACTACGCACAAAATCGCCGTGTCTTCGATTCGAATGTGTTCGATTATCAACTCACTCGGGTGAAACTTGGCCGCATGGCAGCAGTCATTCAGGCTTCACGCCAGTTCAGCTATCACGTTGCAACGCTGATGGCGAAGGGCGAGGGCGCTACGGAGGCCTCAATGGTGAAGGCCTACGTGTGTAAGGCCGCAGAATGGGTCACTCGTGAGGCGATGCAGATTCACGGTGGCATGGGCTATGCCGAGGAATATTCCGTGAGTCGTCTCTTTGTTGACGCTCGGGTGCTCTCGATCTTTGAAGGTGCAGATGAGACGCTGTGCTTGAAAGTGATCGCTCGCCGTCTCGGCGCCTGATTCAGCCTTAGGTCAGCTCGATCAAATCAGCAACTGATTTCACGCGAGCAAAATCTGCCGCATCGTGATCGTCAAACGGGTCGATCAATACTGGGACGAGTCCCGCGGCTCGCGAACCGTTGACATCCATGCTTACCGAATCGCCAACGTAGAGAATTCGATCTCTTGGAGTTTCTGAATGTTCGACGAGGGCGAATTCAAAGATCTGTGGGTCGGGTTTTGCGATGCCAACAACTTCTGAGTCGATGATTGTCCGCATCGCAACAAGTGGGCCCTCCCCACGCTGACAGACTCCGGACCACTCAAGCACCCATTCGATCTGGCCTGCCGCATTCGACACCACCGACATCGGGACGCCGCGTGCTGCTAACTCCCCGATCGCATTGACATTTTCTGCAATTGGGTAGCGCCACAAATCTGCTGAGCGTGTTCGCCCCAGCAGCGTGGCCGCAATCGCCGCCATGTCTACTGCGACACCGATCGTTGCCACATAGGTCTCGTTGTATACCTGCCAATCTGCCTCAACGGCATCGACACGCGACTTCGCCGCCATACCTGCGTAATGAGCTCGACGGTGCAACTCGAGGTCAATTGAGCCACCAAATGGAGCAAGCAGCGGGGCGATAACGGTGGGGTCAGGAAGCACGAACACGCCACCAGCATCGAAGATCACCGCATCGAACGATCCGGCCTCAATCGTGGTCATCAACGCAACTCCGACGAAAGTCCGCGTTTGAGGAACTTTCCGTGACCGACAGTTCCGACAAATTGATCATTCTCAACCAAAATCTTCCCGCGGCTCATCACCGTCTCGACACGTCCATCGACCACAAAACCCTCAAACGCTGAGTGGTCCATGCTCATGTGATGCTTGTCGTTGATACCAATGGTCGTCGTCGAAGTTGGATCCCAGATGACAATGTCGGCATCAGCACCTGGCAGGATCTCCCCCTTCTGTGGATGCATGCCAAAGAGTCGCGCCGGCGTCGTGCAGCAGGTTTCCACCCATCGCTCGAGCGTGATTTCACCGTTGACCACACCCTGGTACATCAACTCCATTCGATGCTCAACACCACCGATTCCATTCGGAATCGCAGTGAAATCTCCGATACCCAGCTCTTTCTGGTCCTTCATGCAAAACGGACAGTGATCGGTTGACACGACCGCCAAGTCATCATTTTTGAGGCCTGTCCAAAGGTCGCGTTGATGATGCTCATGAGATGATCGGAGCGGAGTCGAACACACCCATTTCGCGCCTTCAAAGCCCGGCTGCGCAAGGTGCTCTTCCAGACTCAACCAGAGATATTGCGGACAGGTCTCCGCAAACACGTTCTGGCCACGATGACGGGCTCGGGCAACCTCTTCAAGCGCGTCAGATGCAGAGAGGTGAACGATATACAACGGCGCGTCTCCCGCGACTTTGGCGAGCTGCACGGCTCGATGTGTCGCCTCACCCTCGAGTTCTGGTGGACGGGTGAGACCGTGAAACACCGGATCGGTGTCACCCTTCGCAATTGCTTGGGCGCGAAGCACATCGATCGCAATACCGTTCTCGGCATGCATCATCGTCATCACTCCAAGATTTCCGGCGACCTGCATCGCTCGGAGAATCTGTCCGTCATCTGAGTAATACGCCCCGGGATAGGCCATAAACAATTTGATGCTGGTGACGCCTTCGCGTTCAACCAACTGTCGAATCGCAAGGAGAGACTCTTCATCAACACCACCAATGGTTTGATGAAACGCGTAATCGATCGCGCAGTTTCCCGCCGCTTCGGCATGTCGCGCTTCCAGGCCATCCATCACCTGTTCGCCAACCTGCTGTGACGCGAAGTCGATAATCGTGGTCACTCCACCCCATGCAGCTGCGATCGTTCCGGTTTCAAACGTGTCAGAGGAAAACGTTGGCCCCATCGGCAACTGCATATGGGTATGCACGTCAACCCCTCCCGGGATGACATACCTGCCGGCCGCATCAATCGTTCGATCCGCAGTGATGCCGAGAGCCTCAACCGACGACGGTTCGAAAAGGCCCGCAATATGCTCGCCATCGACGAGAACGTCCGCCGCCCACGATCCGCTCGGGGAGACGACAGTGCCGTTTCGTATCAGTGTTCGCGCCACGCTCCGATGGTAGTGGTCGCCTGAACGACCAGCCTGACACGCAGTCAGATTGCAGAGGTTCGCAAGAGTTCTGACGCAAACGGAGAGATCGACCCGACGCCGACAATCTTGAGGCCTTCGGCGGGTTCTTCATGCACATCATCGCCGCGCCCTTCTGCACCTTCGCGCACTCGATCGAGATAGCGATCATCGAGATACACCCCGGTTGGTGCTACCACTGCAACAGGAACATCGATCGTGCGCGCTTCACAAAATCGATGGACATCTCCGCCGACGAAGAGCACCCGTTGGCTGCTCAGCGCCGCAGCCTCTACCACCCATCCCTCATCGAAAACCTCAGGCAGTTCTCCGCGCAACTGATCTCGAATATCGGCAGCAAGGCTGATTGGGTTAGGAGCAAGCACCAATTGAGACGCCGCCCACCATAGAGGAGCCGCATCGGGCCGGCGATTCAATAAACGTCGAGCAGCAACCGACAGCTCTGCACCTTCAAGACCCCAGCCGGCAACAAGGTCAACAAATTCGAGCGCAACCGACCAGGCATCAGCTCGCTGATGGCGGGCTACTGAGCGCAGATACTCAAGCGGGTGCACGCCGACACAGTATCGACCACAACAGTCGGCTGTCTGGGCGAGCCAAGAGTTGACCTTAGATATTGGTCGGCCCGACCTCTGAGTCGCTACGATCGCATCTTGTGGCAGTGAAACTTGCTGATGATCTCTCCCTGCAACCCGTTGGAGCGGACGCACGTCCGCTCTCAGAGTGGTTGACAACGTTCCACATGGCGACCGTCGTTCTTGACCCGTACACAAACGAAAGTTCATGGGTGCTGAAATCTGCTGTTCGTCTGCTCGAAGAACTTCGAGGATGCCACGCCCGAGTGAACCTGCTCGTCACCGCTGGTGAGACCGATGCCCGGCAATTCTTAGGCCCGATTACCGATGACTTTCTTACGTTCACCGACCCAGACCGATCAGTGGTGAAAGCCCTCGGTATCGCAACGATTCCGGCCTTCGCATTCATTCGTGTCGACGGCACGGTCGACGCCATCACTGAAGGGTGGAACCCAGCCGAGTGGCGCCAGGTCGCCGAAGCAATTACCGCAGCAACGGCATGGCGTACGCCAACAATTCCGTTGCCGGGTGACCCAGCTGCATTCGCTGGTTCCCCAGCTCTCGGCTAACCACCCTGTGAACCGTCCAGATCAACAATCGTTCGCGCTTCCTGACCTTCCCATTCAGAGCATCCTCGACGACATTCGAGAGACCCTCGCCACGTCACGGCGCTGCGTGATTTCGGCCCCGCCGGGCGCAGGTAAATCGACGCTGGTTCCTCTTCACCTCCTCAACAGCGGTCACGTAAGCGGTCGCATCGTCGTTCTCGAGCCACGTCGAGTGGCCGCTCGAGCCGTTGCTCAGCGTATGGCCGAACTCTCAGGCACTGCTCTCGGCGAACTCGTCGGATATCGAACTCGCGACGACGCAGTGATCACCGAAAACGCTCGAATCGAAGTGGTGACCGAAGGCATCCTCACCCGCCGACTCCAAAACGACCCTGAGCTGCCGGGAACGAGCATCCTCATCTTCGATGAGGTCCATGAGCGAAACCTCACCACCGATATCGGACTTGCCTTCAGCATTGACGTTGCATCGACACTTCGCCCCGATCTTGCGATATGCACGATGTCAGCAACCGCCGACACCGATCGGATGAGCCGTCTGCTCGACGGAGCGCCAGTGCTTACCTGCGATGGTCGGCAGTTCGATGTCGACATTCGGTGGCGCCCTCTGATCAATAACCGCCGCAACACTCGACCTCCCACCGCAAACGAACTCATCAGCGCAATGACCGATGTCATCACTCACGCTCTCGACAGCGACGATGGAGATGTGCTCGTATTTCTTCCCGGAATTGGTGAAATCAACCGGTTGCGAGATGCCCTTTCTTCAGTGGTTGACGACGCCATCTCGATTCACCGACTTGCTGGATCAGTACCTCGAGAGGAACAAGACGCCGCGTTGCGCCGAGCGCATCAACGTCGAAGCATCATTCTTGCTACCGATATTGCGGAGACGTCGCTTACGGTCGACGGCGTCAACATCGTCGTCGATTCAGGGCTCGTTCGTGTGCCCCGCTTTGACAGCCGAACCGGGATGACCCGGTTAACAACCATCGCGTCCAGCCGCTCGTCAGCAGAGCAACGTTCTGGACGCGCCGGTAGAACCGGCCCCGGAGTGTGCTACCGCTTGTGGAGCAAAGTTGAACACACGAGCCGCCTCGCGTTTCCTGAACCCGAGATCAATTCGGTCGACCTCAGTGGATTCGCACTCGAACTTGCGAAATGGGGCGGAGACCCCTCTGCTCTTCGCCTTCCCACCAAGCCCTCCGCAGCCACGCTGCGAGCCGCTACCGAGCTCCTTACCACCCTGGGAGCCGTCACTGAAGATGGTCTGACACCAGTCGGAGAACAGATGCTCCGCCTCCCCGTTCACCCCCGCCTCGCACGAATGGTGATCGCACGACCAACCTCCACGGCTGCGGTCATCGCTGCGCTACTCGACGACGGCGACATTGCGATCGGTCGGCCTGATGAGCGTCCCACCGATCTCACAGAACGCCTCGAAGCCGTGCTCGATCCGTCGCGAACAACATTGCGCTTCGATCGTCAACGAAGCCGCCGGGTGCATCAACGAAGCGAAGAGCTCGCCCGGCGAGCAGGTATCGATTTCTCACTTGACGCTGTACGGCCAGATACCGCAGGTGAACTTCTCGCCCACGCATTCCCTGATCGCATCGCCCGCCAGCGCCGGCGAGGCCAATTTCAATTGACCTCCGGCTCAGGAGCCTGGATGCCTGAAAGCGACCCCCTCAGCAACAGTGAATTCGTTATCGCTATCGATCTCGACGGTCGACGAGACGGGGCACGTATTCGTCTTGCTGCACCGATTTCAGAAGAACGGGTGATCGACACTCTCGAACACCTTGGGCAGGCGCTGACGACACGATCAACTCTCGAATGGGATTCTGAGAGAAATGACCTCGTCTTTAGGGTTCAGCGACGACTCGGTGTGCTGCGTCTCGACGAACAGCTTCGACGCCCAGAACCCGGACCTGAGACAACCGAAGCCCTTCTCAACCGGTTGAGAGCCACTCGATTGGCTGCACTTCCATGGACCTCAGCCTCACTCCGCCTCCGAGAACGCGTCACGTTCTGTCATCTTGCAATTGGAGCACCATGGCCTGACTGGAGCATCGACGGACTTCTCGCCACTATCGACTCTTGGCTGACCGATTACCTCATGAACGCAACAAGCCAAGGCGATATCGATCAGCTCAACCTCGCCACTCTGTTGCGAGCGAGCCTGCCGTGGCCCGAAGGCGCAGACCTCGACAACATCGCTCCGGCTGTGTTTCGACTGCCAAACGGCCGAGATTCAGAGATCTCCTACCTTGATGACAATGGCGAACCACGACCAACTGTTCGAGCTCGGGTCCAAGATGTGTTCGGGCTCGACAATCACCCCGCCGTCGCGCATATGCCCATCACATTTGAATTGCTCTCACCGGCAGATCGTCCGATACAGGTCACATCTGACCTCCCCGGCTTCTGGAGAGGATCGTGGTCTGATGTTCGCAAAGACTTAGCTGGTCGCTACCCGAAACATCGCTGGCCAGAACACCCCCATGAGGCAACGCCCGGACGCCTCGGAAATGACGACAACTAGATGTTGATCGCCGCCACTGAGATCGCAGGTATTGCGTGGCCACTTGCCGTAGCTGCCGTCATCACCATCGGTGTTGGAGCTGCGGTTCAAGCAACGATTGGTCTCGGCATGGCCGTGCTTGCCGCTCCCATATTGGCGCTCATCGACCCAGATTTCTTGCCGGTCACCACCATCGTGATGGTCATGCCGTTGAGCTTCGGAGTTGCCCGACGCGAGCGCGAACACATTGCGTGGTCAGCCGCCGGACTTGCGTTATGCGGGCGTCTTCCCGGCGTTGCGATCGGAGCGCTCCTGATTTCATCTACCGGATCGGGCACCGTCAGATTGCTCGTCGGCATCTCGGTACTTCTTGCGGTTGCGGTATCGGCGACGCGCTTTCAGGTAACGACAAGCACGAGAAACCTTGTCATCGCAGGAATGGCATCTGGATTCTCTGGCACCACCGCCGGAATCGGTGGGCCGCCCCTCGCAGTTGCGTACCAACATGAGCAACCCGCCACGACGAGAGCGACTCTCGCCGTATTCTTCGGTCTCGGCTCAATCATCTCGTTTTCCGGGCTCGCCGCAGTCGGCGAGGTGAATCAACGCCATATTTCTCTATGCCTCCTACTGCTGCCTGGAGTGCTCGTCGGCCTTGCGCTGTCTCGACCGGTGATCTCACGATTCCCGGAGAACCGATTGCGCATCGCATTGCTCACGACATGCTCGTTCTCAGCAATCTTTCTTCTCATCGAGACCGCTATCGAAATGCTTGGCTAAACCCTTGCCGTCGTAAGGTAGGGGCATGGCAACCGAGAACTCTCCTGACTGGTTCACCGAACTCCTCCCACTTGGCGAGGACACCACCGAATATCGCCTTCTCACCACCGAGGGCGTTGAGACAGTAGAGACGCCACTCGGCACAATGCTCAAGGTCAGCAACGAGGCGATTCGCTCGCTCACCGCAGAAGCAATGCGTGAAATCGCACACTTCCTCCGGCCCGCCCACCTCTCACAACTTCGGGCAATTCTTGACGACCCTGAGGCCAGCGATAACGACCGATTCGTCGCTCTCGACCTGCTCAAAAATGCGTCCGTCGCTGCGGGAGGGGTACTGCCAATGTGCCAGGACACCGGCACAGCAATCATCAAAGGCAAGAAAGGCCAAATGGTGTTCACCGGTGGCGGCGATGAAGTCGCCATCGCTCAGGGGGTGCAGGACACCTACCAGACCGCCAACTTGCGCTATAGCCAGATGGCACCGATCGACATGTACGAAGAAAAGAACACCGGAACGAACCTTCCAGCTGAAATCAAGATCAGCGCAACCGATGGCGACGCCTACAAATTTCTTTTCATGGCGAAAGGTGGAGGAAGCGCAAACAAGAGCTACCTGTTTCAAGAAACCAAAGCGTTGCTTAACGAGGCAACCCTGCTGCCATGGATCTACGAAAAAATGCAGTCTCTCGGCACAGCCGCATGCCCTCCCTATCACCTCGCAATTGCGATCGGGGGAACGTCAGCCGAATTTGCAGTCGAGACCGCAAAGCTGGCATCAGCAAAGTACCTCGACGGGCTGCCGACCTCGGGATCAGCCCTCGGACACGGATTTCGCGACACCGACCTCGAAGAAAAAGTGCTCGAACTCAGCCGCAACACCGGGATCGGCGCCCAGTTTGGCGGAAAATACTTTTGTCACGACGTCCGCATCGTGAGGCTTCCACGCCACGGCGCATCCTGCCCGGTGGCGATGGCGGTGTCATGCTCGGCAGACCGACAGATGGTCGGCAAAATCACCGCAGAAGGCGTCTTTCTTGAACAACTTGAGCACGACCCCGCTCGTTTCCTTCCTGACACCACCGCGAGCGACCTCGACGGAAGCGACGTTGTTCACGTCGATCTCAACCGACCGATGGCCGAAATCCGCGCCGAGCTTTCCGAGTACCCGGTCAAAACCCGCGTCATGCTCAGCGGCCCGATGGTTGTCGCTCGTGATATCGCCCACGCAAAAATCAAGGAACGACTTGATGCCGGCGAACCGATGCCTCAGTACCTGCAGGACCGCTGCGTGTACTACGCCGGACCCGCAAAAACTCCTGAGGGCATGCCATCAGGGTCATTTGGCCCCACAACAGCCGGCCGCATGGACTCATACGTCGAGCAGTTCCAAGCCGCAGGCGGGTCGCTCATCATGCTCGCCAAAGGAAATCGCTCACGACAGGTTACCGACGCATGTAATAGCCACGGCGGGTTTTACCTTGGCTCAATCGGCGGCCCCGCTGCCCGACTCGCTCAAGACAACATCACCTCGGTTGAGGTTCTCGAATACCCAGAACTGGGTATGGAAGCCGTCTGGAAGATCGAAGTTCAAGACTTTCCGGCCTTCATCGTTGTTGACGATAAAGGCAATGATTTCTTCGAGCAGGTAAAGGCCGAGGCAGCAACTCGTGCCGTTGGCGTCAACTTGAAGTAATTCGACGAGATCGCTTCGTCGTCAACATTGCGCTACGACAACTCGACGAGTTCGAGCCATTCGTCATTGAAGTAGTCGACATCGGCATCGGGAAGCAACAGCACCTTCGTCGGAGAAAGGCGCTCGACGAATTCGGTGTCATGACTCACAAGAATCATCGCTCCTGGCCACTCAGAGAGCGCATCACCAACCGCTTCTCGAGATGCAGGATCAAGGTTGTTCGTAGGTTCGTCGAGGAGCAGCAAGTTGTTGCGACCCGTCATCAACATGGCGAGTGCAAGTTTGGTTTTCTCTCCTCCAGACAACGTGCCGGAGGTCTGCATCACCTTGTCACCGCTCAAACCAAACATTCCGAGGAGGCCCCGTAATTGAGTCTCGGTGAGGCCTACACCGGAGGGAACCGACCCTCGAAGGTTGTCTAACAAGCTTCTGTCGGGATCGAGGTTGTCATGCTCTTGCGCGTAGTAACCCGCCTCAACCTGGTAGCCAAACTCGACGTTGCCAAGGTCTGCACTGAGTTCGCCAGCCAAAATGCGCAGCATCGTCGTTTTTCCTGCCCCGTTAAGGCCGAGCACTAACAGGCGTTCTCCGCGCCCAAGGTCGAATCCGACGTCTTCGAACACAGACGGCCCGCCATACCCCTTACATAACTCGGCCACGGTGACGACGGTGACGCCGCACGGCGGGGGCTCCGGAAAACGTACTTCGATCCGTCGGCCCTTATCGGGGGCGTTCACCCGGTCAGATTCGAGGCGGGCGATTCGCTTCTCCATGTTGTGAGCCATTGCGGCCTTTGTCGCCTTCGCTCCGAAACGATCGACAACTTTTTGCATTCGAGCGATTTCGCGCTCTTGTTGGGCCGCCAATTTGGCTTGCCGTCGCTCATCCTCAGCACGGGCCGAAACATATTGGGTGTAGGTGCCTCGGTACTCGATGAGATGACCAGTATCTCCCTCGTTTGGTCGATCGAGGTGTAACACGCGAGTGATTGCCTCGTCGAGGAGTTCGAGATCGTGACTAATGACGAGAAGTGCACCCCGATATTGCCGAAGAAAGCCAAGAAGCCACTGTTTGGCATCGATGTCTAAGTGGTTGGTGGGCTCATCGAGACAGAGCACATCTGAACCCGCGAACAAGATGCGGGCGAGTTCGACGCGGCGTCGCTCACCACCTGACAGCACCCCGAGCTCGAGCTCCATACGATCTTGACCAAGGCCCAGCCCGGCGGCTATCGCCCTTGCTTCGCTCTCGGCGGCATAGCCACCGTTGACACGAAACGTTTCTTCAGCCTTTGAGTATCGAGCGACCGCGTCGTCTGAGGGTGACTCCTCCATTGCGATCCGCAATTTTTCTATTCGCGTGATCTGGTCATCGATTTCTCGACCCGATAACACATGGGTGATCGCTCGACGGGAGTCGTGCACACCTCCGATTCTCGGATCCTGAGGTAGATATCCGAAGCCTCCTTTGCGGACCACCGAACCCTGAGTTGCTTCCGCTTCGCCACCTAGGACCTTGAACAATGACGTTTTCCCGGCACCGTTTCGCCCAACAATCCCCACTTTGTCGCGAGGTGAAACCGTGAAGGTTGCTCCCTCAACAACGTGTCGTCCGCCAACTTCGACGGAAAGGTTTCGGGCCTGCAGCACCCTGACAGGCTACGAGCAGTCAGCGCGAGGATTGCTCAGCCGCTTCTTGAGCAGCTTGCGTTTCATCTTCGATAAACAATGTGGGCAGACATTCACCCTCGCCGTCGGTGACTAACGTGGGCGCAGTGCCAAGTGCGAGAGCGATCTCTGTGGTGATTCGGTTCTTGCCTGCAGTTGAGAGATGAAGACCATCTGTATTCAACAAGCCCGGCTCGGCTGCGGTGATGCGCGCCCAGTCAAGAATCTGAACATTTGTGTTCTGCGCACCGACGTTGCGAATGATGTCGTTTACTTCTTTTCGGCTTTGCCGGAACTCGGTCACCGTGAGCAGTAGCACTGGCCGAGGCGAGAGCTCATCCAGAAGTGATTCAAGCGCTGACCTGAAACTGGTTGGGTTCTCGTTGTAATTGCTTCCGAAAAACATGACTGCTACGTCCCAATCGAGGCCCTGTTCTGGAGCAAACCTCACATCGAGAACTTCTCGCGCAAATGCGATAAACCGACCCGGTTCCGCATTGATTTCGACATCCCAACCAGCCTCGTTCAATCGCTCACACATTGAACCGCCGAACCGTGGAGCGGTGGACGCAAAGATTGAATCCCCAACCATCAGCGCTCGGTTGCCGGTGACGAGTTCCCCGAGGCTTGGCAGCCCTAGGTCGGCCGGACGTACCGCCGACGATAATTCCTGCTCGCCCGGGTCCGGTTGAAGTTCATCGGCAGTGACACGTTCGACCGGCCCTGGCAGCTGCCCTACTCCGGCAACCGTCGCTTGAGTGACCTCGGTGACAACGTCATCACCGCCACAGGCCGCCGTTCCGGCACCCAAGATCACCGAAACTGCGGTAGCGACGAAGCGGCGACGAACAGTGGGCACATCAACATGAGAGCACACTGCGCAGGCCAGATCGTGTCACTCGTTACAACCGTCGTCACCACGGTACCGTAAGTGCCATGGCACGGGCATACGACTTGGTGATTGTTGGGCTCGGCCCCGCCGGTCTCACCGCAGCCCGCCTTGCATCACGAGAACTCGGCTTACGCGTCGCCGCAGTTGATCGCGGTCGTATCGGAGGCACCAACGTATGGAGTGGCTCCATTCCTTCGAAAGCCCTGCTCGAGGCAACGGTTCGACATCGGCAGCTCGCTGCACCAGACCCAGCTACCGCATGGGGCGCAATGGTCGAGGCCCGCGAATCAGTACATGCGCATGTATCTGACGAGGCGTCCGTCAACGACTGGGGCGTGACCGTGCATACCGGCTCCGCTATCGTCATCGGGCCACGCACCGTCGAAGTGACATCCGACGACGGCACCACCACCCTCGAAGGCCGATTCCTCCTCATCGCGACCGGAAGCACACCAACAGTGCCTTCAATTCCTGGCATCGCCGATGTTCCGTTTCTCACCAATGAAACTCTCTACGACCTCGACTCACCGCCAATGGACATCATCATCGTCGGAGCAGGTCCCGTCGGGGTCGAGTCGGCACAGGCACTTGCACGTATCGGAGCCAAGGTGCAGCTCTATGAGACAGGGCCGAGGATCCTTCCCCGGGAAGAACCGATCTTCAGCGAGCGCATTACGGAAGTTCTTCGCCATGATGGCGTCGACGTTCACGTCGGTGAGCCCATACTCGCAGCCCGCTACGAGGGTGGTCGTGCATACGTCGAGACCGCCCACGGTGAGCTCAATGGAGAACATCTGCTCGTCGCCGCCGGTCGCTCGTCATCGGTCACATCGCTCGGGCTCGAACGGCTTGGAGTCGTCGCCACTCCGGCAGGCATCAACGTCGATGCCCGAAGTCGAACGGTGGCAACCAGCATCTATGCAGTCGGTGACGCCGCTGCAGGTCGACCTCGTTTGACGAGCACCGCGGTCGCCGACGCGTCGCTTGCGGTACGTGACATGTTTCTGCCTGGCCGCGCTCAGGCAAGCACGATGTCGCCCTGGTGCGTCTTCACCGAGCCAGAACTCGCCCGAGTCGGGTTCACCGCCGCCCAAGCCAGAGAGCGCTTCAGAAGTCGAGCCGTGAAAGTTCATCAGCTCGAGCTCTCTGAGGTGCACCGCGCACTATTCGAAGGGTCCTCGGAAGGGCTTATCGAAATCGTAACGGTTCATGGTCGCATCGTTGGCGGTCACGTCATCGCATCCCGTGCGTCTGAAGTCATCAACGAAATCGCTCTTGCGGTTCGGTTCTCGGTGTCGATTGAAGAACTCGCCCGCGTGCCCCATGTATACCCGACCATCGCCAGCGGTATCGGACGGCTCGCATCCGACCAGTCGGTTCTTCGGCTGCGGCGCTTTAAAGGCTTCGCCAAACTCGGACGCCTCACCGGCTAATCGGGTACCTCAACCTTCACATCATCGAAGCGGTCAATCTTTCGTAACGCAGGGAATCCGACAGCAAAGGCGCCTGCGATCACGATGGTTGCAATCCCGCCACCCGCGATTGCCCACGGCACCCCAAACCACCGAGCGGCAAGCCCACTCTCAAACGCGCCGAGTTCGTTCGATGCGCCGATGAACACTCCTTCAACAGCGGTCACCCGACCGAGCTGATCTGGAGGTGTTGCGAGCGGCACGATCGCTCCCCGGATGAACATTGACACCATGTCGGCAGCCGACAGCACAACGAGCGCGATAAATGCAACAACGTATGAGCGGGTGAGGCCGAAGACCACGGTGCCTGCGCCAAACACTGCGACGACAACGAGCAGCGTCGGTCCGACACGACGACTTACAGGTCGAATCGCAAGCACGATCGCCATCGCCGCAGCCCCAACTCCAGGCGCCGCTCGAAGCCAACCGTATGCCACGTCGCCAACCCCGAGTCGGTCACTTGCAACGACCGGAATCAGTGCCACTGCCCCGCCAAAGAGCACAGCAAAGAGGTCAAGGCTGATCGCTGCGAGCACGATCGGCGAACGACGAATGAATCGCAGCCCTTGAAGAGCTAAACGAACGCTCGGACGCCCCTCATCAGCGATCGGGGCGACTCCTGGCAGGTACCTGATGCCCAACGTCAACGGCACCGACAGCAGAGCCGAACCTCCTGCGGCGGCATACGCGATCGATGGATCGATGCTGTACAAAAAGCCGGCAAGAGCCGGGCCGACAATCGCACTCGACGTGAATGTTGCCGTCCACAGCGCAATGACTCTCGGCAAATCATCGGTGCTGACGATCAACGGCAAGATCGCTCGCCTACTCGGCGTAATTAACGCATCGGCGACGCCAATCCCGATCGCAACAAGCACGAGCACGGAGACCGCAGTGGAGCCCGAGTTAGTGAACCAGATGAGCACCGCTATCGACAGCAACCTCAACAACAGGAAACCTGCGGTCACATGTCGTCGATCGAAACGATCGGCGATGTAACCACTTGGGATCGCCAACACAAGACCGGGCACAAACTGCGCTAGGCCCAGCAGCCCGATCGAGAAGGGATCTCCAGTGATGTCGTACACCTGCTTGAACAGCGCAGTGATGCAAATATTGATCCCGATTGCTGCGAAGGCAGTCGAGCCCAAATACCGGCGAACCGCTTGTTGCCGGAGAACACCCAACGCCGTGGCCATCGACCGGACGCTACTGCAACGACACGACCCGAACTCTGCTGAGGAGGCGCCACACATCTCTCGAAAAAACGCGAGATGTCCGAGAGGACGCGCTCTTGCAAGCATGAGCACAACGGCATCAATTTCACATTCATGGGGATCAACCGCGCGATTCGGACTTCTCTACTCATCGCTCGCTGGCGGAGTTGCATATGCACTCGATGAGCGACTCGACCATCATGGCCAGGTCACGTTGGCCACGATGGTGTTCACCGTCGGGTTCTTCAGCTCATGGATTCGAATGATGCGAGGCTGAACTACATCGCCGGATTCTCCGATGATTAGGTGAACCTGCGACGATCACTTCATGGCGATCAGCAACGTTCTCCTCGTTCACGGCGCATGGCATGGTGCGTGGTGTTGGGCACCGCTACAACAGGCCCTCGACCAACTCGGAATTCCCTCGCACGCAATCGACCTACCTGGCCATGGCATCTCACCACTGCCGCTCGGTGACCTCCATGGCGACGCAGCTGCGGTGGTGGAGGCGCTGGAGGCTCTTCCATCAGACACACTCCTTATTGGCCACTCATACGGCGGAGCAGTGGTTTCGCAGGCGGCTGCCCATAGCGACCGGATTGCGCATCTCATGTTCATCGCAGCTTTCGCACTTGAAGCCGGAGAAAGTGTGAACGGTTTCCTTCGGAGCGCTCCCCGACACAAGGTCGAACTCGCCAACATCATGGTGCCGACCGATGAAGGTGCGACCACCCTCGACCCAGAACATGCCGGCGCTCTGCTGTATCCCGGAAGCTCAACGGTCGTTCAGCGGGCGAATGCTAAGCGACTGGGCCCACAGCCAAATGTCACCATGACACAAGAAGTTGACGGAGCACCCATATCAGCGATCGAGTCGACGTATGTGCTCTGCAATCAAGATCGAGCAGTGCATCCCGAGCATCAACGCATCATGGCTGCACGATGCTCATCGGTGATTGAAATCGACAGCGATCACTCACCCTTTGTTGACGAGCCAGCAACGATCGCCTCCATTATTCAGGAAGTCGTGAACGCGTGAAAGTCCGCATCGGCATCGGGCTCGGGGTACGAACTGAACTCAACGGCCCCGACTTCCTCACCGTCGTCGATGAACTTGAACGCCTCAAGTTTGATTCGCTGTGGCTGTCAGAACGCATCAATGGGCCTGCGCCTGACCCGCTCATCGCATCTGCAGCCGCCGTCGGTCGAACAACAAACCTCAAATTGGGCACCAGTGTCCTCGTGCTGCCCGGTCGCAACCCGGTCGTCGCGGCCAAAGAAATTGCATCGCTCGCAGCAATGTCAGGTGGGCGCTTTCTTCCTGCGTTCGGTCTAGGAGCTGTCGACCCGGTAGAACAACGCGCGTTTGGGGTGCAGCGCGGAGAGCGCGCAAAAATGTTTGATGAAATGCTGCAGATCATGCGTGCCTGCTGGACGGGAGAGCCCTGCACATTCGACGGAGTGCACTACCAAGTTGACAACATCCGTGTCGGTCCTGTGCCGGAGCGCCTCGATGTATGGCTCGGCGGAATCGCAGAAAGCGAACTACGGCGTATTGGGCGGCTCGGAGATGGCTGGTTACCTTCGTTCGTCACACCGCACGATGCCGAACAGGGTCGCACCGTCATTGAGGGCGTTCTCGCCGAATACGGCCGAGAAATCGAAGAAGACCACTACGGCGTGCTCATTCCCTACGCAAACGGTCCGGTACCTGAGGCACTGCTCGCCAACCTTGCGAAGCGCCGACCCAATCTCGACGACCCGTCGCAACTCGTTCCATCGTCGTGGGAAGATCTCTGTGCGCTCATCGAACAATTCATCTCGGTCGGCACCACCAAATTCGTTGTGCTTCCGATGACAGAACCATCGACTGCCGACGAATGGATTGACCATCTTGGCGATCTCGCATCTACAGTGCTCCCTCTCGAACGAGAGATCTCGTGACCGAGGGGTTTCGTCGACCTCAACATGAGGTGTCCCCGGGAGATGCTCTCTTCGAACGGTCCGATGACAACACCTGGGTCGCCACGAAGTGGTCACAGGGACCGTGGAATCCTGAGCACTGTCATGGGGCGCCGCCCGCTGCGCTTTTCGTTCGAGAAGTCGAACATGCCGGTGGAGACGAATGGCAACTCAGTCGAATCACCATCGAACTTCAGCGTCCAGTTCCTGTTGGCCGTCCCCTCACCCTCATTACCGATGTCGAGCGGCCAGGCCGGAAAATTTCAGTCGTTGGAGTCTCGATGCGCGATGGTGACATCGAGGTCGCAAAAGCCCGTGCCCTCCGTATTCGTACACAACAAACCGAGGTACCAGCACAAGGAGAAGGATTCCGTGCCCCTGACGTGGGCTCTGCGACACGATCCGTTCCGGTATCGATGAATGAGCAACATGCGTTCGCTTCTGATTCCTGTGAGCACAGATTCATCACCGGAGGGTGGGATGATCCAGGCCGTGCCGTCGTCTGGGTACGACTCCGCCTGCCGGTCGTCGCCGGTGAAGAACCGTCCGGTTCACAACGAGTAGCGGCTGCGGCCGACTTTGGTAATGGCGTCTCAGCGCGGGTCGAGCATCTCAGCTGGCTCTACATCAACCCTGATCTCACCATTCATTTCGTTCGTCCGCCACAAGGTGAATGGGTCTGTCTCGATGCGCGTACCGAATACGGAACCCTCGGCTCAGGCCTCGCGGCCTCAACCGTTCACGACGGGTACGGGCCCGTCGGCGTATCTGCGCAAAGCTTGCTCGTCGAACCCAGATAGCAACCGTTTAGTTTCGAGTGGCCGCGATCGCCGCAATCGGGTCTAACGCGGTTGGATCCTTCAGTGAATCTCTGCTCGCAACATCGTCTGGTTGCGCTCCCCGAAGAATTTTCTTCACCGGCAATTCCAATTTCTTACCGCTCAGAGTGGTGGGAATGACTTCGATGAAATGCACTTCGTCAGGCACATGACGTGGTGAGAGTTCTTCGCGAACTGTCGCTCGAATCGAGTTGACAACATCGTCCTCGTCACCATGGCCGTCGTGAGCGACGAACAGCACGAGTACACCAGGGTCGTCCGCCCCGGGAGCCTCTAGGTGCACCACCAGAGAATCAGCGACACCCTCTACCGACTCGACGACCCGGTAAATCTCTGCGGTTCCAACGCGGACGCCTCCTCGATTTAACGTCGCGTCACTTCGACCCGAGATCACACACGACCGATCTTCGGTGAACGTCACCCAGTCGCCATGTCGCCACACTCCGGGGAAAAATTCGAAATAGCTCGATCGGTAGCGAGAGCCATCAGCGTCACCCCAAAAGCCCACCGGCATCGATGGCATTGGCTGAGTCACCACGAGTTCCCCTTGTTCGTTGAGCACGGGCTCCGCTGACTCATTCCAGGCAGCGATGGCACACCCAAGGTAGGGCGCAGGAATTTCTCCCTCTCGCACTGCTGACAAAGGATTACCTCCAACAAACGCGGAGCAGATATCGGTACCACCACTGATCGGTGACAGCAATGCGGTTGCAGAAACTTCCTCGTAAATCCAACGGAATGCATCTGGTGGAAGGGGCGCTCCGGTCGCTCCAATTGCTCGAACCTGCGTCAGGTCAAAACGCTCGGCCGGCTGCAAGCCAGCACGACGACAGGCTGAGAACCACGGCGCTCCCCCGCCAAACCACGTCACGCCCTCTTCCGCAACAACCTTCCACAGCGTGTCCGGCCCGTCGCTAGCGGGATCACCGTCAAACAGCACGAGCGACGCCCCGGTGAGCAAACCAGATACGAGGTAGTTCCACATCATCCATCCGGTGGTGGTGAACCACATGAACCTGTCACTCGGCCCCATATCGCTGTGGAGTGCGAGCACCTTAAGATGCTCAAGGGTGATGTTCCCATGGCCATGAACGATTGGCTTCGGAAGCCCCGTGGTACCCGATGAGTAGAGGATGTACAGCGGGTGATCGAACTCGACGTCGTCGATCATGAGCTCATCGCTTTCACCATTTCCGAGCTCGCTCCACTCGATCACGCCAGGAGATGACGATTCCGTCGACGGCGCAGAACCGAGATGACGCACGACCACCGTCGAAGTCACCGACGGTAGACCCGCACGAAGACGACCGATTTCATCGCTTCGGTCGACGTCGTGACGTCCATACCGATAGCCGTCGACGGCGAACAGCACCTTGGGCTCCACCTGCCCGAAGCGGTCGAGCACGGCACCAACCCCGAACTCAGGCGCACATGAAGTCCAGATCGCACCGAGACTCGCCGTTGCAAGAAACGCAATAATCGCCTCACACACGTTGGGCAGGTAACCCGCCACCCGGTCGCCGTGACCCACACCGAGAGAGATGAGCCCACTGCGAACGCGACTCACCTCCGCCCGCAACTCCCCACCTGACATCGACTGGCGTGCACGACTTTGGGAAATTCCGACAAGCACTTCGGCATCATCTTCGAGGTGCCGTAGCGCATGGTGCGCATAGTTGAGTTTCGCACCCGCAAACCATTTGGCGCCCGGCATCACCCGCGTACTCAACACATGCGAATACGGCTCGGAGGCCTCGATCTCACACCATTGCCAGAGCAATTCCCAGAAACGCTCGAGTCCATCAGCGATCGACCATTCCCAAAATTCGTTGTAGGTCGCGAACTGAAGGCCCGTGGCGTTCTCGCAAAAAGCGGTGAATTCGGCGAGCCGAGAGTGAGCATCGGGATCTGGCTCCCACAACATTGGAGGACGCGTCGTAACCACAGCGACATTCTTCTTGAAATGACCCTCATCGCTGGCATCGCGCTCTTGTCTCACCGCCGAGGCACGCTTGGCTACTCTTGAGCCATGGGCACGAACGTCACTTTTTCTACTCCAAGCGGAGATGCAGCCGGATACCTCGCAACCCCCGAGAGCGGATCGGGGCCAGGCGTCATCGTGGTTCAAGAATGGTGGGGGCTTGACTCCGGCATCATCGATATCTGCGACGACCTCGCCCGAAACGGCTTCGTTGCGTTGGCCCCAGACCTCTATCACGGCGAACTCGCAGGGCATACCGAAATGGATAAAGCCGGAGAGCTGATGACATCGCTCCCAATGGACCGCGCCGCGCAAGATATGAGCGGAGCGGTTGACTACCTCGTCGCTCACGAATCGACGTCAAGTTCGACGCTTGCCGTCATGGGGTTCTGTATGGGAGGCATGCTCACCTTTGTGCTTGCTGCCCTTCGCCCTGATGCAATTTCTGCGGCGGTGCCGTTCTATGGATTCCCCTCAGGCGATGATCAACCCGATTACTCGAACATCACCGCAAAGATTCGCGGGCATATGGCAGAGGTCGATGGCTTCTTCCCTCCAGAAGGTGCTGCCGACCTCGAGCAACGCCTGCAGGCGGCAGGAGTCGACGCAAGCCTCACCGTGCACCCGGGCACCGGCCATGCATTCATGGCGTCACATAATGCGCTCGGGACCCAAGACAACGATCTCGCCGCACGGCTGTGGCCAAAAGTTCACGCGTTTATCCGCGACACCGTGTCGTAGCCCTCAGTCAATGTCGAAGATCAGCAGTGGTCTCGACGCCAGCAACCGACGAGGTGGTCATTGACGAGCCCCATTGACTGCGCCATCGCATACATCGTTGTCGGGCCCACAAATGTCCAACCCCTGCACCGCAATTCTTTTGCGAGGGCGCGTGACGTATCGGTTTGTGCTGGCACATCGCCAAGCGCATGTGGCTGGTGCTCATCAGGCTCGACATAGTTCGTGAAGAATGCGTCGAGACTGCCGAACTCGGCACGCAGTTCGAGGGCTCGTTTCGCATTGTTGATCGTTGAAGAAATTTTTCCTCGGTGGCGGATGATGCGCTCGTCGAGAACAAGACGTTCGACATCAGAGTCGGTAAACGTCGCAACGACGTCTGGGTCGAAGTTTGCAAACACCTCCCGAAACGCGGCACGTCGTCGCAAGATCGTGATCCAACTCAGACCTGATTGGAAGCCTTCGAGGCACACTTTCTCGTACCACTCATTGTCGCTCGTTGCCCGAACGCCCCATTCAGCATCGTGGTACGCAACGTAGTCTTCGTCGTCACCGCACCAGCCACACCGAGCGTTGCCGTCGCTGTGAAGGCGAAGGTCAGGCACGACTACCTTCATCGGTGCACCCGGTACCGAGATCACCGTGCGCAGCCCTCAACACTCGCAAGCCGGCAAATAGCTCGCCTTGTTGCGCCTGCGACATCGGAATCGACTGAAAGTAGGCGTTTAAAACGCTCGTTGCTGCGTCAACTCGTTTGCGACCCTCATCGGTGATTGCAACGATGACCTTTCGGCGATCGACGTCGTCTCTTGACCGACTCACTAAACCGTCGCGTTCGAGGCGGTCGGCAGCGTTGGTCACGCTCGCTGGGTGCACTTGCAAACGCTCTCCAGCGACCCCCATCGGCAATGTGCCCCGGCGACTAAACGCGAGCAAGCGAAGGAATTCGTATCGAGCGAAACTCACGTCAACCGGCTTCAACACCCGATCGATATCAGCGGCAAGCAACTGTTGAACCCGCATCACCGAAGTGACCATGCTCATCGGAGTGGCGGCGTCTTCCCAGCCATGCTGCACCCAATTAACGACGGCCGCTTCAATCGGATCGTTCTCAGGCGATGGGGACGTCACACCGGCAGGGTAACCCGGGTTAGAGGAATATTTGGACGTCAAAGTATCCTTTTTGTATGTCGAGTGACACCACTTCACCACGCGAACAGTGGGAGCAAGCATTTAACGCCTCCCCAACCCGAGACGCAGAGTTCACCACCCTGTCGGGCATTCCGATCGACCCGGTGTACGGGCCTGAAGATGGCGATTTCCCAGGCCAATACCCCTACACCCGCGGACCGTACGCCTCGATGTATCGGTCACGTTTGTGGACCATGCGGATGTTCGCCGGTTTCGGCACCGCAGAGGACACCAACTGGCGATTCAAAGAAATCATCAAAGCTGGGGGTACCGGCCTCTCGACTGCATTCGATATGCCGACCCTTCTCGGACTCGACTCAGACGACCCAATGTCACTCGGTGAAGTCGGCCGATGCGGTGTCGCCGTCGACAGCCTGTCTGACATGGAGGACCTCTACGCAGGAATCGATCTCGGCGAGGTCACGACCTCGATGACGATCAACTCCCCTGCTGCCGTCATCTTTGCGATGTTCATCGCTCAAGCCGAGAAGGCTGGGGTAAACCGCGCCCAACTTGGTGGAACGCTGCAAAACGACATCTTGAAGGAGTATCAAGCCCAGAAAGAATTCGTGTTCCCACCTCGCCAGTCGATGCGACTCGTTCGTGACACCATTGATTTCACATCGCGCGAAATGCCCCGGTGGCACTCGGTGTCGATTTCGGGGTATCACATCCGTGAGGCCGGCTCGACTGCGGTTGAGGAACTCGCATTTACGCTCGCAAATGGTTTTGCATATGTTGAACTCGCCCTTGCGGCCGGACTCGACGTCGATGCGTTTGCACCGAGATTGAGTTTCTTCTTCAATGCCCACATCGACTTCTTCGAAGAGATCGCAAAATACCGTGCCGCTCGCCGAATTTGGGCTCGCTGGATGAAGGAACGATATGGAGCGACCGACCCACGGTCGATGCAGTGCCGCTTCCACTCTCAGACCGCCGGTGTTTCACTCACCGCTCAACAACCTGAGGTCAACATCGCTCGTACCGCAATCGAGGCTCTCGCTGGCGTGCTCGGAGGAACACAGAGCCTCCACACAAATTCGATGGATGAAGCGCTTGCGCTACCAACTGAAAAGGCCGCTCGCATTGCGCTGCGAACCCAGCAAGTGATCGCCCACGAAACAAATGTTGCCCATGTTGCTGACCCTCTCGGCGGTTCGTACTACGTCGAATCTCTCACCGATGAGGTTGAGCGTCAGGCAGAAGAAATCTTTGCCCACCTCGAATCACTGGGCAACGGATCATTGCTTGAAGGCGTCATCACCGGCATCGAAGAAAACTGGTTCCAGGGTCGAATTTCTGATTCTGCCTATGACCTCGAGCGCCGTCTGAACGCCGGCCAACGGATCACGGTCGGCGTCAACGACTTCCAGGCCGGGAATGAAGAAGACCAGATCCAGCTGCTCAGGATCACCAACGAAGATGAGCAGCGCCAGCGCAAGCGGCTTGACACCGTGCGTTCTGATCGCAACCAAGACGCCGTTACCGAAGTGTTGAACAAGTTGCGGGTTGAAGCCGAAGACCCAGAGGTCAACCTCATGCCAACTCTGATCGAGGCCTCGCACGCATATGCAACCGTCGGCGAAATGATGAACACGATGGCAGGCGTCTTCGGGCGTCACGTCGAAGTGCCAAGCATCTAAGGGGAAAACGATGTCAGGAGAACGAATTCTTGTCGCCAAAGTCGGCCTCGACGGCCATGATCGAGGCGTAAAGGTTGTAGCCAGGATTCTTCGTGACGCCGGTTACGAGGTGATTTACACCGGCCTGTTCCAAACGCCAGAGACCGTTGCCGCGGCGGCAGTCGATGAGGATGCCGATGCCATCGGTCTTTCGATGCTCTCTGGTGCTCATATGACTCTTGCTCCTCTCGTCGTCGAGGCGGTTCGGGCACGCGGTGCAGACATTCCGGTCATCCTCGGCGGCACCGTGCCTGACCACGACCTCGATGAACTCAAGGCGCAGGGCGTTGCCGCAGTACTCACGCCAGGAACCACCGCTGAAGACATCATTAAAGAGGTTCAGCAGGTTCTCGACGGCACCCAGGTGGGCTAACGTGCCGCTTGACCCCGACGTCGCTGAACTTGTGCAGGCGTTGGCCGAGACCGGGGCGCCTGCACTGTCAGAGGGAACTGTCGAGCAAGCGCGGTCAAACTATTTTCGAACGCCGACTCCGCCCTCCGACGAGATTGCACACGTAATCGACTCGTTGGTTGATGGGCCTCACGGATCAATTCCGATTCGCATCTACGCCACGACAGCGCAGCCAGCACATCTTCCTGTCGTCGTCGTGTTTCACGGGGGAGGTTGGGTGCTGTCCAGCGTCGACGGCCATGACCACGTAGCGCGCAGACTCGCAGTGGTCACAGATGCTCTCATCGTTTCAGTTGACTATCGACTCGCACCTGAGCACCCGTTTCCTCAACCGCACGATGATTGTTGGGCGGTGACTCAATGGCTCAGCACACAGGCAGCGTCGATCGGTGGAGATCCATCTCGAATCATCATCTTTGGCGACTCGGCTGGCGCAAATCTCGCTGCCGGTGTCGCACTTCGCGCTCGCGATGAGGGTCTTCGCCTCTGTGCACAAGTTCTCTGCTATCCGTGCGTCGATACCGAACAAGACGCCTACCCGTCGATGACCGAGAACGCGACGGGATATTTCCTCACTGCGGCTGACATGAGTTGGTTCTGGGGGCACTACCTTGCCAACGGCGGCTGCGAGAACCCGTATGCGGTGCCCGCACGAGCTGAATCGCTCAACGATGTCGCTCCCAGCCTCACCATCACTGCAGAGTTCGACCCACTTCGCGATGAAGGGGCTCTCTATGCAGAACGTCTCGCCGCTGCAGGCACCGATGCCGAATACCTTGCGGTGCCTGGCGTTGTCCACGGGTTTATCGCTCGATGGCACACGATGTCGCGGGCAGTCGGCATCCACGATGTCATTGGCGATTACTGCACTCGCATGTTTCAATGACAACAGCGCTTCGCCGCCAACTCACTCCGACCGATGCCGTTGTCGTTGGCATCGGGTCAATGGTCGGAGCCGGAGTGTTCGCGGTGTGGGCCCCCGCAGCGAATGCTGCCGGTACATGGCTGCTGCTAAGCCTCGTCATCGCTGGTGGTGTAGCCCTCTGCAATGCCACCTCATCAGCACAACTCGCCGCCCGACATCCAGAGAGCGGCGGAACCTATGTCTACGCACGAGAGCGCCTGTCACCATTTTGGGGCCATGTTGCTGGATGGGGCTTTATCGTCGGTAAGACCGCAAGTTGCGCAGCAATGGGCCTGACTGCTGGCCTTTACATCTGGCCCTCTCAGGCTCGACTCGTCGCAACAGCAGCGGTGGTGCTCATCGCCGCGATCAATTTGGGTGGCTTGTCGAGAACAGCGTTTGTTACCCGAGTCGTTCTTGGTGCCACCTGCCTCACCCTCATCATTGTGGTCACCAGCGCCTGGGTGCAGACGACGCCACGCCCTGTCGAACAACTGAGCGCCATCGACGCGAACGCCTATGGAGTTCTGCAGGCCGCCGGGCTCATCTTTTTCGCGTTCGCAGGTTACGCGCGTATCGCAACCTTTGGCGAAGAAGTCATCAACCCCGAACGAACGATTCCCTGGGCGATTCCAAGAGCACTCGGAGCCGTTCTTCTGATCTATCTCACGGTTGCAGTCGTCGTGCGTTCATCGCTGACACCTGAGCACATCTCGGCAACCTCTGCCCCGCTGAGCACCATCGTCGAAAACAGTTCGCTTTCTCGCGTTGCTCCGGCCATTTCAGTTGGTGCAGGCATCGCATGCTTTGGGGTGTTGCTCAATCTCATTCCGGGGGTCGCCCGAACGATCTTGGCGCTGGGTCGACGCGCGGATCTTCCTGCATGGTTCGCCCAAGTCTCATCGCAGCGTTCACTCCCCCTTCGTGCAGAACTCAGCGTCGTCGCGATTGTCGTCGCTCTCATCAACACCGTTTCCCTCACCTCTGCCCTCTCGCTGTCTGGAGTGGCGGTGCTCACCTATTACGCAATCACGAACGCTTCTGCGCTGCGTCTACAGCCAGCAGAACGCCTGTGGCCGCAATGGATTGCACGCCTCGGTCTTGTTGGATGCAGCGTGCTGGCGCTCGCACTTCCATGGCAAGCAATGGTGTCAGGAGTCATCGTCATTATCGCTGGGGTCATTGCGCGCTCGTTCGCTGTGCGCTCGCAAGAGGCTCCGTAATGACGGGTTGACGCCTTTACGGTTCGACGATCGCAAATCCCGAATAGAACAACTCGAGATGACCAAACGCGAATTCGAACGCCGTGGGGTCACCTTCACAACGTGATGCTGTTAGTACGTCATCGACGGTCATCTCGTTAGCAGCAAGCGCAATGAGGTACTCCAACGGCATCGTGAGTGCAAGATCTGAGCTACCTCTCAGCCCCGCAATCGACGACATTGCACGATTCGAAATTTCTATCGTCCAGTCGGCCTCGGTCGGACGGTCGCTGATCGTCAAGTGGATGGTGACATGCCGCCCGCCGACCAGATCAGATGGCAATCGCACGGCAAGTGTGTCAAGCAGCTGGCTGACCGTCATGGCATCGAGGAAACCGCGACGCATGGCTTCTCGCCTCGGTGGCGCACCATTCCGCAATTCTTGGGCTCCGGTCAAATACGCGTTCCTGAACGTCGCCGACTCACTTTGGTAGCCAAGTTGTTCAAGAGCATCAGCTTGAAGCTCTCGTCCGGCGGCATGGTCGGGCTCAGCAAAGACGAGGTGGTTGAGCATCTCCACCACCCACCGATAATCACCCTCATCAAACGATTTCTGCGCAGCGGCCACCATTGCATCGGCCCCGCCGGCAAGGGCGACATAGCGAGAGCCCACCTCGGTCGGAGGCAGGCGCCAGAGGTTTGCGGGATTTCCGTCGTACCACGACAGATACCTCTGGTACACCGCTTTCACATTGTGAACGAGATGGCCGTAGTACCCGGTGGTATGCCCTTGCGATGAAAACTCTTCGGGGAGTTCAAGTTCTTCTGCAATCTCGAGAGCCGTGTATCCGTGATTCGCGAGCCGCATTGTTTGGTCGTGAATCCAGCGATACATATCTCGCTGCTTGCGCAGATAGTCAACGATGTCGTCGTGACCCCAGCGTGGCCAATGGTGGGAGGCAAAGAACACCTCGGTCTCGTCTCCAAAGAGGCTGATCGCCTCGTCGATGTATTTCGACCACGCAAGTGCGTCGCGCACCAGAGCACCCCTGATGGGCACGAGGTTATGCATCGTGTGAGTGCAGTTTTCTGCCATACACAGCCAACCGAAATCTGGAAAGAAAAAGTTCATTTCGGCTGGGGCCTCAGCTTCGGGGGTCAACTGAAACACAACCCGTACCCCATCGATGTCGAGCTCTTCGCCGGTGAAGGTGATCTCCTCGGTTGGCGCAATGAGACTCGGAGCCGCAATCGCAAGCCCCTTTCCGAGGCCGCAATCGACGTGTCCCGTAGGCCCTGGTGGCAACAGCGGTCCGAATTGATACGCAGCGCGCCTGCCCATCGCAAAACCAGCAATCACATTTTCTGCGATCGCTTCGTAGAGAAATCCCTCAGGAGCGATGACTCGGCATCGTCCGGCGTCAACCTCTTCCTGGCTGGTGACGCCGAGCACGCCACCAAAGTGGTCGGTGTGAGAGTGGGTGTAGATCACTGCGACAACGGGGCGTTCTCCAAGGTGCGTGTTCGCTAATTCGAGTGCCGCTCTCGCTGCGGGTTCAACGGTGAGCGGATCGATCACGATCCACCCGGTCTGCCCTTCGATAAAGGTGATGTTCGAGATGTCGTAACCACGCACCTGCCACACCTTGTCCGCAACGCTAAACAATCCGTGCTCCGCATTGAGTTTGGCTTGGCGCCACAGGCTGGGATGAACCGTGTCAGGTTGCGCACCGTCGACTACGTAATCGTGTCGGCTTGCATCCCACGCAACCCCGAGCGGGCCCTCAAGAACGCCGGTGGGATGCTGGGCGATGAGGCCTTGCCGAGCTCGGTCGATATCGCGATCATCCATTCCAAGATCGCGTGGTGCGTTCGCTTGTTGGGTATGAACGGTTGCCGGTTTCGGTGTCGTCACGACATCTCCTCGAGTGAGGCGCGTAGTTGCGCTTTTTGAACTTTTCCAAGAGCGTTGCGTGGCAAACTCTCGACGATATGCACCTGTCGTGGGCGCTTGTGAACAGACAGTTGGCCGGCAACATGTGCGATCACCTCGTCTGGGTGCACTGTCGCACCCGCAGCCGGCACGACCACGGCTTCAATTCGCTGGCCGAGGTCATCGTCGGCGACGCCCACAACTGCTACCTCTGCCACTTCAGCGAGTTCCGCGACGGAGGCTTCAACCTCACCAGCGCCAACTTTGTAACCGCCAGATTTGATGATGTCGACCGACGTTCGGCCAACGATTCGATGCATTCCATCAGTACCAATCACCGCAGAGTCGCCGGTCACAAACCACCCATCGGTCGTGGTTGACTCAGCGGTCGCATCTGGGCGATTGAGATAGCCAGCGCCAACGGTTGCGCCCCGCACCTCAAGCGTTCCGATCGATTCCCCGTCATGGTTGAGCAGTTCACCATCGTCGCCCCGGAGTCTTGTTTCGACGCCGTTGAGTGGTAACCCCACATGGCCCGGGCGGCGATCGCCATCGATTCGGGTTGAGATGGTGATCATCGTCTCGGTCATTCCGTAACGTTCGAGCGGGGTCACTCCGGTGAGCTGTTGGAGTTGTTCGAAGACTGCGACTGGCAACGCCGCACTTCCTGAAACGATCGCTCGCGCTCCCTTCAAGGTTTGGGCTGACGATATGTCAGACACCATGCGCGACCAGACGGTGGGAACACCGAAAAACATCGTTCCTCCGTCCGCCATCTTGGCGGCGTAGGCCTCGGGAGCGGGGCGAACGGTGTGCGTCACCCGGTTACCTCGCCGCAATGACCCGAGCATTCCAAGTACCAACCCGTGAACATGAAACAGCGGAAGCCCGTGAACAAGATGGTCATCTTCGGTCCACTGCCAGGCGTCGGCTAATCCGTCGAGGCATGCTGCAATCGGACTTGTCGGCATGAGCACACCTTTTGGCGCACCTGTCGTTCCCGAGGTGTACATGATGAGAGCAGCATCATTGAGATCGCCGCTTTCGCCAGATGCTAACGAGCTGCCATCACCGCCAAGAGGGATAACGGGAAGAGACGTCTCACCCCATACGTGATCACCAAGGATCGCAACCGCACCTGAGTCTCCCAAAATGTGATCTCGCTCGGCAGGGCCCGAATCGGAGGCAACCGGCACGATCGCAACCCCTGCCCGAAGCGCGGAGACGATGCCAACCACTGTTGACATCGATGGGGTCGCACACACTGCGATTGCGCGGGCCCCACGGATACGGGCTGCCGTCGCATCGGCCAGAGAAAGTAGTGCATCGGCCGACATCCGGTCATCGCCAACGACCACCATTTCACCATCACCGGTGTTTCCAGCGCGTCGAACAAGCCCTTCGAGCAATTCCATTCGAACATTCTGACACTCCGAGGAATTGCACACCGACCCCCGTAATTCCATTGAATTGACAATATGTAGATTTCTTTATATCTTTATGTTCATGACGCTACTTGAAGCTCCTCAAACTGATGATCTTCTTCCACTCGACAACACCGTCGAGATCCTCAAAGCGATCGGGGAGCCGAGCCGACTGCGCATCGTTGCCGTGTTGCAACACGGCGAATGCTCTGTTTCTGACCTCTGCGAAATACTCGGTCAATCACAACCACGCATTTCTCGCCATCTCCGACTTCTCGTCGATGCCGGCGTGTGCTCTCGGCATCGTGAAGGGTCATTTGTCTTTTTCGGTCTCGAACGGCAACCGCAAAATAACAACCAGCTTGAACACATCACCCACAGCATTCTCAGCGCTCTCCACTCGTCAGACCCACAAATCGAAGCAGACCGAGATCGACTCTTTGCGGTTCGCCAACGTCGTGTAGAGGCCGCACATCGCCACTTCGCATCTCGAGCAGAAGCCTGGGGCCGAGAGAGCTCTCACCACGTCTCACAACACATTGTCGAGTCAGCTCTTCTCTCGGCTCTCAACAGCGCTCTCCCGTCGTCAAATTTGGGCAACATTGTCGACATCGGCACCGGTACCGGCCGGATGATCGAACTGCTGGCTGACCACAGTGATCGCGTCGTTGGTCTCGACTCGAATGCAGCGATGCTAAGAGTTGCACGCGCCACTCTCGATTCTGCGGGCATCCACCGCGCAGAACTCCGCCACGCAGACCTCTTCGCTCCCCTGAACCGAACCGACCGATTTGATCTCGTCATCGTTCACCAAGTGCTGCACTACCTCGACAACCCCGACCGAGCGATCGAGGCAATCACGCGGCTCGCATCAAACGGCGGCACTGTTGCCATCGTCGACCTGATGGCCCATGAAAACGAAACACTTCGAATTGAACACGCCCATAGACGGCTCGGCTTCGACAATCAGCAAATTGTGACCTGGTGTCGCAACGCAGGTCTCAATGTCCGGCATCACCAAGTTGCTGAAGAACCAGAGAGTGCCCGCCTCAGCGTGGGCATTTGGCTTGCGCAGAAAGGTCGGGACCAATGAGGTTTTCTTACGAAGTCTTCCCGCCAAAAACTGCCAAGGGACACGAGACGCTGAGACGATCGATGCATGAACTTCAGGTGATCGATCCGACACTTATTTCGGTGACATATGGTGCCGGCGGCGGAGAGCGTGAGCGCTCATTCTCATCGGTCGAGCTCGCCAATGATCACGCTGGCTGCCCTGTCGCTGCGCACCTCACTTGTGTCGGGATGTCCGTCGATGAGGTTCACGCCGTTATCGACCATTATCTCGACCTTGGCATCACTCATATCGTTGCCCTGCGAGGTGACCCCCCTTCAGGAATTGATGCCCCGTACCAGCCCCACCCCAACGGCTTTCAGCGGACTGACCAGCTCGTTGCAGCGGTCATTGAACGAGCGCAACTCCGAGGGCAGTCGATTACTGTCTCAGTCTCTGCATACCCCGAAAAGCACCCACAATCGCCCACCCTCAGTCATGACATTGACGTCCTTGCGGCAAAAGCTGAGGCCGGTGCAACACGAGCGATGACGCAAATGTTCTTCGATAACTCAACGTTTCTTGCCTTACGGAACCGAATCGCGCAGAGAGGTCTTGAGGTCGACTTGATTCCTGGAATCATGCCCATCCATTCGTTTGAAAAGTCGGTGGCATTCGCCCAGCGATGTGGGGCGAGTATTCCCAGCGAACTCCTCTCACATTTTGCCTCCGCGAAGGGCGATGCTGTCGCAGAGCGCGAACAATCAATTACCTGGACTCAGCGGCAAATTGAAGCCCTTCATGCCGAGGGCATCGATGAGTTTCATCTTTACAGCCTGAACTCGTCGCAATTGCTCTGCGAACTCGTTTCAGCGATCAGAGGAAATCAACATGTCTGAAATCCGAAAGGCGTTCTCTGCAGCGGTCGCTGAACGCATTCTCGTCATCGACGGAGCAATGGGCACCGAAATACAGAGTCGAAATCTCTCGCCAGACGATTTTCGAGGCGACCGTTTCACTCAGCACCCCATCGACCTCACCGGAAACAACGACATACTCGCGCTGACCCGACCCGATGTCATCGGGGATATCCATCGCAGTTACATCGCCGCCGGTGCTCACATCATTTGCACAAATACATTCAATTCAACGCGTATCGCCCAAGCCGATTACGGCACGGAACACATCGTGCGAGATCTCAACTTCGAAGCCGCTCGATTGGCCCGGGCTGCCGTCGATAGCACATCAGACGACACCATGAGGTTTGTTGCTGGGGCGGTAGGCCCAACAAACCAGACACTGTCAATGTCACCGCGCGTCGAAGACCCGGGATACCGAGCCGTGCACTTCGACGAGATGGCTGCTGCCTACACCGAACAAATCGAAGCCCTTGTCGATGGGGGTGTCGATCTCATTCTTCTTGAAACCATCTTCGACACCTTGAACGCCAAAGCCGCAATCGTTGCAATCAGACGTCTCGAAGACTCCCGCCATATCGACCTACCCATCATGATCTCAGGGACGGTGAGTGATCGCTCCGGTAGAACCCTGTCAGGTCAAACAATGGGGGCCTTCTGGGCCTCGGTGCGCCACAGCCAACCTGTCTCCATCGGTGTGAACTGTGCGTTCGGCGGACACGACATGCGCCCATTCGTTGCTGAGTTATCCGCTCTCGCTGATATTCCGGTTTCGGCATACCCAAATGCCGGGTTACCGAATGCACTTGGTTGCTATGACGAATCACCTGCTGATACCGCCGCCATTGTCGGCGAATATGCAGCGGCTGGCCTCGTGAATGTTGTTGGAGGATGCTGCGGAACTACGCCCGACCACATCGCTGCAATCGCCAATGCGGTTGCGCCGCACCAGCCGCGCATTCCCGTGACCCGCCCTGCTCACCTAGAACTTGCGGGGCTCGAACGCTTCGAGATGACCGACGACATCCCATTTGTCAACATCGGTGAGCGAACGAACGTCTTCGGATCACGAAAGTTTCTCCGCCTCATCAAAGAAGGCAACTACGAAGATGCCCTCGACATTGCACGGAGCCAGGTGGCCGCGGGGGCGCAGGCAATCGACATCAACATGGACGAGGGTCTGCTCGATGCAGCCCACGAGATGACTACCTTCTTGCGCCTATTATCGGCCGAACCTGATATCGCTCGAGTTCCAGTTGTCGTCGATTCTTCACGCTTCGATGTCATCGAGCAAGCACTTGGTTGCCTTCAAGGCAAGTCAGTGGTCAATTCAATTTCGCTCAAAGAAGGTGAAGAAGAGTTCTGTCGGCAGGCACGAATCTGCCGCGATTACGGCGCTGCTGTCATCGTTATGGCGTTCGATGAACACGGTCAAGCCGATACACGCGAACGAAGAATCGAGATCTGCTCACGGGCCTACGACATCCTTACAAACCGCATTGGGATGCCGCCGGAGGACATCATCTTCGATCCGAATATCTTTGCCCTGGCCACCGGTATCGAAGAGCACAACACCTACGGCATTGACTTCATTGCAGCAGCCCGCGAACTCCAGACGAGGTTTCCACATACCCACATATCTGGAGGGGTCTCAAACCTCTCGTTCTCATTCAGAGGAAACGACGCCGTCCGCGAAGCAATGCACTCGGTGTTCCTCGTACATGCAATCTCCGCAGGCATGCGGATTGGCATCGTGAACCCTGCTCAGCTTGCAATCCACGACGAACTCGACCCTGAGCTTCGAGACCTCTGTACCGATGTCGTGCTGAATACGCGAGACGATGCCACCGACCGTTTGCTTGCCGCTGCGACACGGTTTTCCGGCCAACATGATTCATCTATCGCTGTCGTCGACCAGCAATGGCGAGAATTGCCCGTCGATGAACGCATCACGCACTCCCTCGTCACCGGCACTACCGAATTCATCGAAGTTGATGTCGAAGAGGCACGGTCAGAGCTTGGCGCAGCAGTCGAGGTCATTGAAGGCCCACTCATGAGCGGCATGAACCGTGTTGGCGAACTTTTTGGCGCGGGCAGGATGTTCCTACCGCAAGTCGTCAAGTCAGCACGAGTGATGAAACAAGCAGTGAACTACCTGACCCCATTTATCGAGGCAGAGCGCTCCGCAAGTGATGAGTCGACGTCCCCCGCATCTGCCGGCAAAGTGCTGTTAGCCACCGTTGCGGGTGATGTGCATGACATTGGAAAGAACATCGTTGGGGTCGTACTCGGATGCGCTGATTACACCGTCATCGATCTTGGCGTCATGATCCCGACCCAACAGATCTGTGATGCAGCGAAAGAGCATAACGTCGACATCATCGGCCTCTCGGGCCTCATCACTCCCTCGCTCGATCACATGGTAAATGTCGCGAGCGAACTCGATCGCAATGGAATTGACACCCCGCTTCTCATCGGAGGTGCGACAACCAGCAGGCTTCACACCGCGCTGCGTATCCGACCGGCTCGAGACGGTGGCCCAGTTGTTCACGTCGCAGACGCAAGCCGAGCATCTGGGGTCATCTCACAACTTCTCTCAGATGACAAACGTGACGAATTCCTCAACGAACTCACCATCGATTACGAACGCGTCGCCGAGAACTACCACCTTGCAGAACAACAACGAGAGCGACCAGACCTTGCTCGGGCCCGCACTGACCGGACAGCGTTCGAGTTCGACAGCACAACCGTCCACCCGCCGTCATTCACCGGAACACGCACGGTTTCGCTCGACGTTGAGACGCTTCGTCCATTCATCGATTGGTCACCATTCTTTTCCACCTGGGGACTTCGCGGTGGCTATCCGGCAGTGCTGCACGATGAACAATCTTCACACGCAGCAAACGATCTCTTTAACGACGCCCAACGCATGCTCGACACCATCATTGCCGAGGAGTGGCTCTCTCCTGTTGGCGTCATCGGATTCTGGCGGGCGGAATCTCGAGGTGATGACATTGCCGTGCTTAACGGTGACGGTTCTCACCGCGCAACATTGCACGGTTTGCGCCAGCAGCGTCAGGCATCAACGGTTCGACATCTCTCAAACCTCTGCCTGTCCGACTTCATCGCTCCTGCCGGCAGTGAGGTGCGAGACCACATCGGTGCGTTTGCTGTCACCGTCGGGGAAGGCGAGTATTACCGATCCGAGGCATTCGAGACTGCGGGAGATGATTATTCATCGATCATGTTGAAAGCGCTCGCCGATCGACTTGCCGAAGCAGCAGCGGAATACCTGCATTGGATGGTCCGAACAGAGCATTGGGGTTACTCGCCCAACGAACCTTGCGACCCCGCCACCCTCATTGCCGAGGAGTACAGAGGCATACGTCCGGCACCGGGTTATCCAGCGCAACCCGATCACTCTGAGAAATCGACCATCTTTGACTTGCTCAACGCCCCTGAAGAGATCGGGCTTCAGCTCACAGAATCATGGGCGATGTTCCCGGGCTCATCTGTAAGCGGATTGTATTTCGCCCACCCCGATGCCTGTTATTTCGGAGTTGGACGAGTCACCCACGACCAGGTGAGTGATTACGCAGAGCGCAAAGAACTCAGCCTTGAAGAAACCGAACGTCGGCTTGCTCCAATTCTCGCTTACGAACCAGAGCGAAGTTACTCCTGATATTCGTGCTCTGCCGCCGGGTACTCGCCGGAAGCGACATCGGCGCAGAACTTCTCGGCTGCCTCTCGAAGCACACCGGCAAGGTTTGCGTACTGTTTGACAAACCTCGGAATGCGACCGGTCGTCAACCCGGCCCAATCGGTCCACACCAAGAGTTGACCGTCGCAATGCGGTCCAGCCCCAACACTGATTGTCGGAATTGAGACCGCCTCTGTCACCCGTTGCGCAACACCAGATGGCACCATCTCAAGAACAACTGCGAATGCGCCAGCAGCTTCAACAGCCCGTGCGTCGGCAAGCAACTGCTCGGCCCCGTCGCCACGACCTTGAATGAGGTGACCGCCGAGGCCGTGCTCACTTTGAGGGGTGAACCCAATATGGCCCATCACGGGGATACCCGCAGTCACAATTTTGCTGATCTGTTCAGCCGATCGCTCGCCGCCCTCTAGCTTGACCGCATGGGCTTCAGTTTCTTTCATGAAGCGAATCGCTGTGCGTAGAGCCTCATCAGGCCCAAGTTCGTATGAGCCGAACGGCAAGTCAGCAATGACCAGAGCCCGCTCTGCTGCCCGAGCGACCGCTCTGGTCAATGGAATGAGCGCATCGACAGTCACTGGAAGGGTCGTGTCGTATCCGAACACGGTGTTACCCGCAGAGTCACCTACGAGGAGAAAATCGATTCCTGATTCATCAAAAATCTGAGCCGTGAGCACGTCATAACTCGTGAGGCCAGTAATTCGAATTCCTTGCTCTTTCGCTCGCGCAAAGTGACGTATCCGAACACGCTTTGGCGCGTCGGGGTTTTCGGCGCCACCGTAGGGGCGCTCGACTTCATCTTGGGAGTCGCTCTCTGCCACAACCCCACGCTATCCCTGCAACAGAGTTGAGTTACAAGGCGAGAAGTACCAACACTGTTGTGATGACGCCCGCAGAGTGCAAAGATGCGGCATGGAAGTTTTACCTGATCAGCTGCCATGGTGGGTCGCTGGACCCCTGCTCGGATTACTCGTCGTTGCGCTGTTCGCTATCTCGAACCAGCCTCTCGGGGCATCTGGGGCCTACATCCAGACGGTCAAGACCATTCGTCGAGACACCGATTCGGTGAGTTGGCGAGCGTTCTACTTCGTCGGCATCTTTCTCGGCGGCGGCCTTGCCACCATCCTCGGCCCAGGTATCGAACTTCGGCGCGGGTACAGCGCCCTCCACGCCGCAGGGTGGTCAGAAGCGACCATCATGATCGTTGTTCTCCTCGGAGCCATCGTGATGGGTTACGGAGCCCGTGTGGCGGGCGGCTGCACCTCCGGGCACGGCATCTGCGGAACTGCTCAACGGTCCCCTGCTAGTTGGGCGGCAACCGCCACCTTCATGGCCGCTGCTGTCGCCGTCACCTTCCTACTGACATCGTTCACAGGTCTTGGCGACGTCGTTCCGGCGGTGGCGAAATGAGACGCTCAATGAACATCATCGGCCTCGTCTTCGGAGCGATGTTTGGCTTTGTTCTCGCTGCCGGCCGTCTCCACGATTACGACACCATCCACGCAACGCTTCGACTCGAAAGCTTCTATGTGTTCGGTCTGATGGCCTTGGCGATCGGCATCTCCGCTCCTCTTCTGTGGCTGTTGGAGCGTCGCCAACTCGCCACTCCTTATGGCGGGGTGCTCTCACTCGCTCGTTCGAAGGTTGAACGACACCACATTTATGGTGGAGCCCTATTTGGGGCCGGCTGGTCGATCGCAGGAACGTGTCCAGCACCGGCGCTCGCCATGCTCGCCTCTGGTGCTGGTTACGGCGCAATCGCCGTCGTCGGCCTCTTCATCGGGCTGATGGCTCGTGACCAACAGGTCCAGCGTTCACATAGCGTCATCACCGAAGGTGACGGCGAGCGAAGCACACTTCCGATGACAAAGACGCTCGGGGCGCGCTAGATGAGAAGGTGTTTGCTGGCGTCCTCAGCGGTCACCTCACTCTCGAGATGTCTCAGGCGTGACCGGTAACCGCGTTCGCCGGATCATTCACGTCAATCGGGTCGTCAGGTGTTGCTGACCGCTGACTTCCACTCAAGATAAAGGCGGTCACCGCAAGGGCGACCATGATGATCGCACACACGGCATACGCCGGAAAACGACCGTAGTTCTCGTAAAGAAACCCAGCCACAACCGCAATGGCACCAGCCGAGAGCGTCTGAACTCCTCCTAGCAAGCCCTGCCCACCGGCGTGGCGGTCTTCGGGTGTGACCATTCCGACGGCAACAGCAGAACTCGACACCGTCAATGAATCGGTAACGCCATGGAGGACTCCGACTCCCAACATCACAAGCGCAGATGGAAGCAGCCCATACATGAGCATGTAGATGGCACCAATGATCAAGCCCACCGGACCAACACGAAACGGCCCAATCCTCTGCGCCAAACGGCCGCCCCGCTCTGCCAAGAAGATCATCGGGAGCACAAACAAGGTGATTCCGACATTCGCAATCCATTCAGAAGCCTCAAGATCGTCAAGCATGACGACCCACAACGCATCAAAGGTGCCAATCATCACGAAGACTGCAACACCCATGCACACAGCCGCGGCATACGGCTTGATCTTCAGCAGATCAAAGGCCAGCTTGCTTGACTCAGCGTCGGCCCGCTCCTCAACGTTGATGCGCACGATAATGAAGATGCTCAACAACGATGCTGTGGCAATCATCAGAAACGGAGCCGGGAGCCCTAACGGCCCGACCACCAGCGCCGACAGCAGAGGGCCAACCGCGAAACCTGCCACATCTGCGGCAAGAAGAAGACCGAGGTTGTCGCCGAGGCGATCAGCATCGCCAAGGATGACAATCCGACGGATCGCAGGAAACGCAACACCGAGACCGATTCCCATCACAAAACGGCCAATGAGCAGGACGACAGTGGTTTGCCCAAACGCAAGCATGACTAAGCCGCCGAAATTTAACAGAAGCCCAACGACGACGATTGATTTGGCGTGTCCCCGATCTGCAAGCGGCGCGAGGAAGATCTGTGCGAGAAACGACGACAGAAACCCAATTCCGACGATCATGCCGAGTCGACTCTCCGAAATGCCGAACCGGTCTCGATAATCATCGAGCACAGTGAACATCACGCCATAGCCAGAGGCCATCACCGCCATAATCGCGCCAAGGCTCATCACCGTGCGACGGGTCATAGGCGGAGCGAGCGAATCAGCGAGTGTCACGAGGTGAGGCTAACTGGCTCGCACTCGAACAGAGAGGCATGTCACACAGCCCTCGAGGCGCTCGAATTCTGAGATGTCGACGCATACGGTCGTAAGTCCGCGCGCTTGCAACATCTCCGCTGTGCGAGGCGCCGAAGTCGACATGAGCACCGTGTCATCGGCCACGAGAACGACATGTCCGCCATGTTCTTCCGGAACCTCAAGAAAGCGGGGGAACAGCGTCTGATCATCGATCAGCGGCGGATAGCCAATCACCGTTCCATCGGGTAAGGCAGTCACCGCCGACTTGAGGTGAAGGACCTTTGTCACCGGAATTGGACGCACTTCCCACCCCAGTGGCCCAATGATCGACGCAAGCGCTTCAACACCTGCAGCAGTAGTTCGCCCACCCACTCCGACATAGGCGGTCGACCCGATCTTTAACACGTCTCCGCCATCGAGATCACCGGCTGGCAGCTCTTCTACCGCGAGACCTGCGTTGCCGAACACGTCCGCGAGCCCAGTGGTTTCCCCCCGACGTTCGGGGGCTCCCGGGCGAGTAATGACTGCGAGCTCCCCGAACATCACTGCAGCATCTTCGATGAATACACCGTCGGGGTGCTCGTCGACGGCAAGAGCCTCGACAAGACTCCATCCGCAACGTACGAGAGCGTCGCAGTAGTTATGCCACTGCTCAACGGCGCGGTCGACATCAACTTCGGTGCGTTCGATATGAGTAACCAAACCGTCACCAAGGTGTGGGCTCGGTTTCCGGACGTACGCAATGTTGTTCACTCGAACAGTTTGCCAAGGCAATCATCGCATCGGACGCCTCAACTTGCGATACGACGAGGGCTAGTGTTCACTCGTGGCGAACTTTGTGCGGTCTAACCTCATCGTCGCTTCCGGAACCGCATGCTCACGGGTAACAGGGCTTCTCCGTGTCATCGTGCTCGCATATGTTGTCGGCCAGAATGCGCTTTCTGATGCCTACAAATTGGCGAATGAAACGCCAAACATCGTGTACGACCTCATTATCGGTGGAGTGCTCTCCGCAACCCTGGTGCCGGTGTTCACCTCGCTCATCGTTCAGGAGCGACGCTCCGACGATGACGAGCGCGGATTTCATGCTGTCGTGAGCGCGGCCCTTCTTGCGTCAACTGTGCTCGCAGTTCTTGCGGTGGTGCTCGCCCCGCTGATCTTCCGGTTGTACTCCCTCACCACCGCCGACTCGGTTGACGCTGACACTTTTCGATCGGTCGGAACGATGCTCACCCGGCTTTTCGTCATCCAAGTGCTGTTCTACGGCATCACCGGGGTGATGACCGCGATTCTCCATTCGTTTCGTCGATTTCTTGCCGCTGCATGGGCTCCTGTCACATCAAATCTCATCATCATCGCCACCTTGCTCACGCTGCCTGGTGCCGGCTCAACAACGTGGCGACTATCAGATGTCACCACCAATACGCGCTTTTTTCTCACCCTCGGCTTGGGAGCGACCGGAGGGATTGCGCTCATGGCGCTCATCACCACCGTTGCGGTAATCCGCACCAAGGTTGGGCTGAAATGGCACGTCGATCTTCGCCACCCAGCTGTCGTCCGCGTCGCAAGGATGAGCGGATGGACACTCGGGTTCGTTGTTGCGAATCAGGTTGCGTTGGTGGTCATACGCAACCTCGCTGACCCGGGCTCGTCGCTCGCATCTGCCTATTTCGATGCATTCATCTTCTTCGTTCTTCCCCATGGCCTGCTCGCCGTCTCTATCGCAACAACCCTGCAGCCCGAACTCGCCAGAGCGGTTACCCAGCAACAGGGCGAACGCTTCACACGATTACTCACCGGCGGCATCAGAGCGATCGTCGCTCTCACCGCTCCCGCATCAGCCGCGTTGCTCGTCGTCGGACCACTTGCGATTACAAGCCTCATGCAGCGGGGTCAATTTGATGCGGCCTCGGCTCAAAACACCAGCGATGCGCTTTCCGGGCTTGCGATCGGCCTCATCGGCTTCTCGACGTATCTGTTCGTTCTCCGAGGGTTCTACGCTCACGGCGATACCCGAACACCATTCTTCCTCAACGTTGGTGAGAACGGCCTCAACGTTGTACTCGCCGTGATTCTCGTCGGCCCGTTCGGCGTCTTCGGCCTCGGCCTGTCGCTTGGCATCGCCTATCTCGTGGCGGCGGCCGTCAGCCTCATCATTCTCCGCCAGCGGCATGCGCGAACTCTTCACGTCATCGCAGTTACCCGCGACGTCGCTGTGCTCTCGCTGTCGGCAGGCATCGGCGGCTGCTCTACCTGGCTCATGATGTCGGCGCTGAGCGCATCCTCTTGGCAAGGCATCAAAGGCATCCTCGGTGCAATTGCACTGTCAGCCGTGCTCTTCGCGGTCTACATCGCCTGCACAAAAGTGTTCAAGGTTGACTGGAAGAGCCTTAAAGCACTCGCCGAGTAGGTCACTGCGGAAGCACGACGAGATCATCGCGATGGACAACCTCATGATGCATGCCTTGAGGAAGCGCAGAAGTCTGTAGTCCGATCACATCACGTAGCTCGGCGGCCGATAGGCCGGTCATCCCTCGGGCAAAGACAACGCCGCGTGCATCAACAATTTCGACCGTCGCTCCGGAGATAAATGCTCCATCAACTTCGGTGACACCCGCCGGGAGGAGGCTTGTGTTTTTCGTGGTGAGAGCTGCTTGCGCCCCGTCGTCGACGGTGATGCGGCCGGCAGTTTCTGCGGCGAAGGCGATCCACAGTTTTCGTGCGGTCAACGTTCGTTGATGCGCCTCAAATGTGGTGCCGAGAGCTTCACCCGCAACGATCGCTGCAACAACACCTTCACGCTCAGCATTTGCGATCACTGTCCTCACCCCAGACCACGACGCAATTCGGGCAGCAACGAGTTTCGATGCCATGCCGCCAGACCCAACGCCACTTTTTGAGGTCGATGCCTGAATCGATAACAGCGGGTCGTCAGCCGACACGCGGTCAACCAACTTTGCGTCGCTGCTCAATCGGGGATCAGCGGTGTACAGCCCGTCAAGATCGGTGAGCAGCACGAGCAGGTCGGCGCTCACACTGTGCGCGAGTAATGCTGCGATTCGGTCATTATCGCCGTAGCGAAGTTCACTACTTGCAATCGCATCATTCTCATTGATGACCGGCACACATTTCAGTGACAGCAGCCGTTCTAACGTCTGTCGAGCGTGAAGATATTGGCTTCGATGTACAAAATCGAGCGGATCGAGCAGCACTTGCGCACCTACGAGGCCATGCGAAGCCAGCTCGTCATCATAGACCCCCATCAACCGGCTCTGCCCGACAGCTGAAACCGCTTGAAGTGTCTCAACATCGGTCGGCCGTTCACTGAGTCCGACTGCGCCAACGCCGGCCGCTACTGCTCCAGATGACACCACGATGGGCTGATGGCCAAGTGATGCGAGTGAGGCAACATCACGGCAAAGACGCGAAATTGCCTCATGATCAATTCCCCCATCCGAACGAGTCAGCGACGAGGAGCCGATTTTGACGACAACTTTCATACCCACACAACTACCGGTTCACATCGAACAAACGGGCTCACACATCGGCCTGGTATTCAAAGCTGAACTCGCCAATCCATACGATGTCACCATCAGCAACACCCGCTCGGGCCAACATTTTTGAAATCCCCAGCCGCTCAAGACGAGAATCGATCCAGTCAAGAGCTTCGGGCGTCGTAACGTCATTGAGCGCAACAACACGCTCAACTTCCCGTCCGACCAACCTGAATTCGTTGTCATCGAGCCGCTCCACTACCGCCCCAGTGACCTCCGGGCGCAGTACGACGACCCCCTCGTGATGTGGTTCGACCGAGCGAGATTCGTGAACAACCGATGCCATTTGTCCGACGAGTTCGCGCACTCCCGACTGGGTAATTGATGAAATCACTAAGCGGTCGCCAAAGTTCTCCACATCTTCGGTGGAGGCCATATCAGCTTTCGTTCCAACCACGATGCGCGGGCGCTCTAGAAGGTCGGGGCGGTACTGGCCAAGTTCGTTGAGCAACGTTTCTTCTTGTTGCTGAGCGCTCATCTCATCGACCGGCGCAAGATCGATCAGCAGGCACAACACCCGAGCTCGTTCGACATGGCGAAGAAAACGATGACCCAATCCCCTTCCTTCGCTTGCACCTTCGATGAGACCGGGGATATCTGCCACGACAAAGTTGGTGTCGTCGTCAAGAGCAACGACACCGAGATTTGGTTCGAGAGTGGTGAACGGATAGTTCGCAATCTTCGGCTTGGCAGCGGAAATCACACTGATCAATGTGCTTTTGCCGGCATTTGGAAACCCGACAAGTGCAACGTCGGCCATGAGTTGAAGTTCAAGCTTCAACCAGCGTTCATCGCCGTGTTCTCCCTGCTCAGCAAACGTCGGAGCGCGACGCTTATTTGAGAGAAAACGTGCATTTCCGCGTCCACCTCGGCCGCCAGCTGCACCAAGCCAGCGGTCACCATGTCGAAACAGTTCTGCGAGCACTTCCCCCGTATAGAGGTCTTTCACGACGGTGCCTTCTGGAACCTTTACCTCGAGGGTGGTGCCGCGCTTTCCGTGCAGATCTTTGCCTTTGCCGTGTACACCATTCGTCGCTCGCCGGTGTGGATGATCACGAAATGGCAGCAGCGACACCACATTGTGGTCGGCCACGAGCCACACATCGCCACCGTTACCGCCATCGCCACCGTTAGGGCCTCCATCAACGACCGGGCCCTCACGTCTAAACGACACGCACCCCGCGCCGCCGTCACCCCCTCGAATATTGAGTTGGCACTCATCAACAAACTGCGACACAACAAGCACGCTAGCGACACCCCTGCCCTATCGTGAGGACATGGCTGTCGACGGCAAATTTCCCTCCGAGGGCGAACTTGGTGAACGTGCAGAAAAGTGGGCGTCGACAATGCGCGGTCACCACCATGATGGAGTCGCCTTCGCCCACGAAGACTCATGGGCCGGGCCAGGTGATCCAGCAGTTATTTCCCGTCAAGAGCGTGAAGAACGACAAGACCGCTCGCTCGCACGTCTCGCAACCCGCCCACACGGCGCCGGTTCGCGACTGGTCGAAGAATCGCCTGATCCCTTTCGTACGTGCTTCCAGCGTGACCGCGACCGCATCTTGCATGCGTCGGCATTTCGTCGTCTTGCTGGCAAAACCCAAGTCTTCGTCTTTCCTGATGATCATCAACGTACGCGCCTCACCCACGCGCTCGAAGTAGCCCAGATTGCTCGTTCGATAGCAGGGCCGCTCGGCCTCAACGTCGACCTCGCTGAGGCAATTGCCATTGGCCACGACTGCGGTCACGGCCCCGGAGGCCATGCGAGTGAAGACGCGTTCAGCCCGTACCTCAACGACGGATACGACCACGCGGTGTGGGGGGCAGATGTCACCCTCGTGCCACTCAACCTTTGTGCAGAAACTCTTGACGGCATCCGCAACCACTCATGGAGCCGGCCAGCACCCACCACTCCCGAAGGTGAGGTTGTGTCGTGGGCTGACCGTATCGCCTACGTATGTCACGACTTCGAAGATGCGGTCGCCGCAAGCATCGTCACTCCGTCGATGCTTCCCGACATCGTCGCTTCTCGATGTGGCACCGCAAGAAGCCAACAGCTCGGCACTTTTGTGAGAGCCATGCTGAGCGCTACCGAGCAATCGGGGCGCATCGGAATGACCGCTGATATCGCCGAAGCGCTTTCGGAGTTCCGAAGGTTTAACTACGACAACATCTATCTGCGACCAGCATCAACTCGTCAGGCTCAAAGCGTTATCTCGATGCTGCAGGCGCTGGTTGAGCATTTCACTGCTCACACGTATCTCATTCCGGTCGAGGTGCTTCTCAATTCCGGGCCGACCGGCAACGACGATGAATCGCTCTTTGCGGCGGTGAGTTGGGTCAGTGGAATGACCGATCGCTATGCGTGTGGGCAAGCGGTTGAACTTCTTGGTTGGCAACAAGATCAGTTGCCAGCCGGCATTGACGTGTAGCAGAAGTTACGAGACGGGGTGGACGTCAACGACCTTGCGGCCCTTGCGCTCACCAAATTTCACTGAGCCGTCAACGAGTGAGAACAACGTATCGTCGCCACCAATGCCCACATTTTTGCCGGGGTGCACGCGTGTACCACGCTGACGGATGATGATTGTTCCTGCGGTGATCTTGGTGCCATCGAACACCTTGACACCGAGACGCTGAGCATTTGAGTCACGTCCGTTGCGGGTTGAGCCGCCACCTTTTGTCTTTGACATCTCTTATCCTCCGCTCAATCTCACGCAGTGATCGAGGTGATCTCGACGACGCTGTAGTTCTGGCGATGCCCGTAGCGACGGCGCTGATTCGTGCGGCGCTTATAGGTAAAGCCGTTTACTTTCGGCCCCTTCATCGTGCCGAGGATGCGACCCTTTACCGCCGCCTTCTCGAGGGAAGACCCTGCGAGCACACGATCTCCATCGACGACGAGAACCGGGACAAATGACACCTCAGAGCCTTCGTCACCATCGATCAATTCGATGGTGACCTGCTGGCCTTCAGCGACCTTTTCTTGCTTACCGCCCGTGGCAATTACTGCGTACATAGCCTCACGGATGCTAACGGGTGCAGACATCAGTACCAACTGCCATTTCGATCAGTCGAGTAAGGAGTGATCAACAACCACTCCCCGACCTGTGCAATTGGGACACTGTTCAGAAAATTCGGTCAGTAATCCCTCGCCGATGCGCTTACGAGTCATCTCAACAAGGCCCAATTCCGAGATATCGAAGACCTGGGTTCGTGTCTTGTCTCGGGCCAACGCGTCGCGGAACGTCTCAATCACTTTTGCGCGGTTTGCTTTTACTTCCATGTCAATGAAGTCGATGACGATAATGCCGCCGATATCTCTCAACCGGAGTTGCTTGGCGATTTCTTCGGCGGCCTCAAGGTTGTTGCTGAACACGGTTTCTTCGAGGTTGGACGTTCCGACGTTCTTGCCGGTGTTCACGTCGATCACCGAAAGCGCTTCGGTGTGCTCGATGATGAGCGAACCGCCAGATGGCAACCAGACCTTGCGATCGAGCGCCTTATGTACTTGTTCGTGTACGTGGTGACGCTCGAATAGCGCTAGGCCCTCAGCTTCGGCGTCGTAGTACTCAACGCGGTCGGCGAGCTCAGGGTTAAATGCCGCCACATACTCACGAACCTCTTCGTACAAACGGCGATCATCGATGACCACTCCGCGATAGTCAGCGTTGAACTCCTCACGGATCACACGCACTGCGAGTTCCGGTTCGCGGTGCAGCAGTGCCGGCTTTTTCAGTCCCTTTGCTTGGGCCTCGATGCGATCCCACTGCTCTAACAGCATCCGCATATCGGCCGTGAGTTCTGCTTCTGTTGCGTGTTCTGCAGCGGTACGCACGATGAGGCCATGGCCCTCTGGCTTCACCTTGTCGAGAATGCTTCGCAAACGGCGGCGAACCTGGTCAGGTAGGCGCTTTGAAATTCCGTACGTCGTTGAATTTGGAATCAGCACAACAAATCGACCGGGAAGCGAAACTTCCTGGGTGAGGCGAGCACCTTTTGCTCCGATCGGGTTCTTTGTGACCTGACAGAGAATTGTCTGTCGATTCTTCAAAATCTGCTCGATGCGAGGGTCGTTCCCATCACTCTCAATGTCTTCAGCGTCGTATTGAACGTCACCCCGATAGAGCACCGCATTCTTTGGTGTTGCAATATCGACAAAAGCTGCTTCCATGCCCGGCAGCACATTTTGTACTCGACCGAGGTAGATGTTGCCGTGAATCTGGCTGACATCGTCAGCCGGCCGACTCACGTAATGCTCAATGAGGTTCCGGCCCTCGAGAACTGCGACCTGGGTAATACCCTCACGCACCTGAACGCACATGAAATAACGCCCAATCGGCTTTCCATTGCGCTCGCGACCGCGCCGTTGGTCTCGCGCTTCAGCCGAGAGTTCACCGCTGCGCCGGCGACGGCGCGACGACGAACGCCCCTTCGACGAGGAACCTGACGAGGCACCCTTCCCATTTGCCGAATCGGAGTCCTGTTTCTTCTGCTGTTGCCCTTTTTGTCCACCGCTCTTGCGGCGTCGCTTTTGGCCACTCCGGTTTGACGATGGTGAACTCTCTGCCTCTTCCGAGAGGCCGTTTGCAGGGCCGGGTGGCGGCACGTTTGGAACCGGCATCGTGTCGCCAATTTGCGGCTTCTTCACCAATGCTTCTTCGCGTGCTTCAGGAGAACCCAACCGGCCCTCTCGCATTGGTTCTGGCAATTCTTCAGGATTTTTTGTCGCCGATGACGACCCATCAGCAGCAGACTTGGGGCGGCCTTGTCCACCACGCGAGCCCCGACGCCGAGGCTGATTCGATGATGTGGGTGAAGGCGCGTTTGTTCCGTTAGAACTGCGATCGTTTGTCGAAGAGGACTGCTCGGAGGTGTCCGAATGATCTTCGGACCCACCGCGAGGGGGTGACTGTTCCATGAGGAAATTCCTTACGAGAGTTGGCGCAATCGATGCGCACAGATGAGCAGAAACCGGCTGCGTGGAACGCGCCCACGTTCTGCAAACGAATAGTCGCAATGGCCACAGAGAACACCGTCAAGACAACCGGGGTGACAAAAGTGGACATAACTCTGTCAGTTTACCTGACCACATGTTGAGAAACCTGAATAGCGGGTCAGCGCATCCGCCGCATATACACACTCTGCACAAGCCCAAACATTGCGCAGTACACGATCAAACTCGACCCGCCATAGGAAATGAATGGCATTGGTAAACCGGTGACGGGCGTAATCCCTAGGGTCATACCGATGTTCTGGAACATCTGCCACAGCACCATCGTGAACACCCCGGCACAGATGTATGTGCCCAACGCGTCTTTCGAGAGGCTTGCTACCCGCCAAATTCGGGCAAGGACGACCATAAACAACGAGATGAGAATCAGACATCCGACCAAGCCGAATTGTTCAGCAACCGCCGCAAACGGAAAATCGGCCCACATCACCGGGATATCGCGCCCGTTCGTGAGAGGTCCTTCGAGCCACCCCTTACCCCAGAGACCCCCAGTGCCGACCGCACGGATAGCGTTTCGCACCTGATACACCGCGTCCTGAAGCGCCGGATCGGTGGTCTCTTGGTCAAGAAACACTTTGAGTCGCTGCACCTGGTATTCGTTGACGAGACGGGCAATGAACGCTGCGAGCACCGTCATCACCGCAAGCACAGAAACTGCGACGATGTATTTCGGTCGTGCACCTGCGATAAGCAGTGTCCCCATTGCGAGCGCAACAAGCACCGACGCTGAGCCCAAATCGGGCTGAATGATCACGAGCACCGCCGGAAACCCGACGAGAATGAGGCCTCCGAGAAAGCGCGGGTAACTCACTTCGTCGGTGCGTTCTTCGGCAAGAAACGCTGCGAGCAGCAGCATGGTCGAAAACTTGGCAAGTTCTGCAGGCTGAAGGTTGAACGGCCCGAAGTCAAAAGAGATCCGATCTGCTCCTTGCGCGAGACCGATCAACAGCAGCAGCACCAGCATTGCGATCGTTGCGATGTAGATCGATGCCGCACGATCCTTCAACGTCTCGTAATCAATTGACATCACGACAACCATTGCGACAAGTCCGATAATTCCAAACACCACCTGCCGGGTCGCAAAGGCGAACGGCTCTCCTTCGATTCGGGTTCGTGAGGCCGAATACACAACAAAACACCCGATCACCATCAGAAGGAACTGGGTGATGAGAAGCACCCAGTCCACATTTCTGCTCGGGTCGCCCGGCGACCGCCTGATATTGCCGAGACCACTGCTCGGGCGGCGTGAGATCAATGTTCTCGCCATCTCACACCTACTCGATCAACCCGACTGTTGGTCCACCGCGGCGGTTAAAGCAACTCACCTCATCAAGGCGCTGAGGTCCGGCCGCAACCGTCGATGACTCGTCGAGCGGCTCAGAAACACGAACCGGAGCGCTTCGGATCGACCCCGACAGCATCATGAACGCACATTTCACCACGGGAGCAGCAGCTTGAGATCCGTAGCCTGCCTTCTCCAAGTACGCAGTGATCACATACGGGTCGTTGTCGTCGAGCGAAAACGCAGTGAATGCAGAGGAGTCATTCCACGGGTAGTTGCCTTTGCCCTGCGCGGTTCCCGTCTTGCCAGCAACCGGGATCGCGTCATCGGGGTAGTCGAAGAAGAGTTTTTCTCCGGTCGTTGAGTGATAAGGAATGTCGGTGCCAGCCGTTCCCGCACCAGTCGTCACCACGCGCGTGAGGCCGGTGATGATCGGAGCAAGCAATTCATCATCAATATCGAGATTGCGCTGAATGACGGGGGCCTGGCTCGACTGGTACACAGTCCCACCGTAGATGTTTGCGTATCCAGGTCGACCGTCTGGTGTGCCCGGTTCAAACACCGTCGAAATGAGGGTGGGCTGAATGACAAGACCACCGTTCGCAAGAACGCTGTACCCCTGATTCAACTGAAGCGGAGTCGCCGACAGCAGACCCTGGCCAATCGACATCTGAATGCTGTCTCCTACATAGAACCCTCGGCCTTCGTCTTCGCTGATCACTCCTCGTTCGGCGTAAAGGCGTTTGAGTTCTTGGTCGGGAACGGTGCCGTCATACTCAAAGGGCAGTTCGATTCCCGTGTCTGCGCCAAAGCCGAACGCCTCAACTTCCTCCTGGAAGACCGGCTCCCCCTCGTTTTGAACCAGAAGATCTTCACCGAGTTTGTAGAAGAACGCGTCTGACGAGACCGCAAGCGCCGCCTCAACGTCAACCTCGCCGTAGACACACGGCGCACCGGTGCCACACAACGCATTCTTGAAGGTGCAGCGGATGAGTCCACGCGCACACCGGTCTTGGTTGACGCTATAGATGTCGTAGTAACCCGTGTCAACGTAGGTGTCTTCGGGGGTGATAAGACCGGTGTTCAACGCCGCGTACGCAGTAAACGGTTTGAAGGTCGATCCAAGGTTGTATCTGCCCTGCACTGCTCGGTTGACAAGAATCGACTCGTCAGGGTCGATCGGTGAGCCATCTGGCTTCGTCGAGGGGAAAATCTCTCTGAACTTTGTGCCGGTGAGCTCGGCTTCAAACCAGCGATTATCAAAGGTCGGGTAGCTCGCCATTGCGATCACCTCACCTGTGTCGTATCGCCGAATAATTGCCGAACCTGCCGGAGATTTGAACGGAACCTGCTCCGGTAGCTCCGGGTCGAGGAGGTCGTAGGTGCCGTCTGGCTGACGAACTAACGGGTTTGGTGCGTATTGATAGCGCCTAGACACAATTGCCGTTTCAAGGGCCTGTTCGACGTACACCTGCGCATCGAGATCGATGGTCAACTGAACGTCATAGCCGTTGATCGGTGGCACCTCCTCAACGATGTTGACAGGGCGATTCGTCGCATCGACCTCAAGTACCTGATATCCCCATTGCCCGTGTAGGAGGTCTTCGAGGGAACGTTCAACTCCAAACTGACCGACACGCTCGTTTCGCAGGTACCCGCGGACAAGGTAATCGTCGAGCTGCTCAGCGTTTATCGCTCCCATGTAGCCAACGACATGGGCGGCGTGAGGCGCGTACGGATACACCCGCTTCCATTCGTTCAAGATCTCGACTCCGGGCATCTGCTCGACACGTTCGAGTATTGCGATCGCAGTCGGCTCATCAATGTCTTCAACGAGCGGCAACGGAAGGAACGGCGAATAGAACCCCGACAGGTAGCGGTCTTCCATCTCGCTGACTTCGGTCTCGACCCATTCTGCGATCTTGGTGAAAAGTTCGGTTCGTTCACTTGAGCGCTGCAAATATCTCCAATCGACTGCAAGGGTCAAAATGCGCTCGTTATCGGCGAGGATTCGGCCGTCTGCGTCAAAGATTCGGCCGCGCTCGGGTGCAAGCTGAATGACCCGAGTTCTAGATCGGTCGACTCGTGCCTGAAGTTCATCTGCCCGCACCGTCTGAAGGAACCACAGCCTGACACCGAGTAAACCAACAAGAATGAAAGCGACCGAGGCAAGAATTCCGAGACGCACAGAACGTCGGTCAACTGCCATACGGTAAGTCTCGCGTCTTTCCTTGCGCGTCAGGTGTCAGCATCGGCAACTCGCACTTCGGCCGGACGGATGACCAACGCCCATCGTGCAATCGGGATCAACACCGGAGAGAGCATCCCAGCAGAGAGCGCCACTACTGGAAGCACGATTGCGATGCGTGCGTCGAACACGCCGGTCTCACCGGTGAGCACTCTGATAATCGGAACGAAGACCTCACCGACGGCGGCTCCGATCGCAGCAAGAGCTGCGAGCATCCACCAGGTTGGCTCAAGCCGGTATTGCCGACCCCAGCCAGCTGCGTAGCCTCCAAAGGTCATCGACATCGTGGTCGACCCCAACGGCAAACCCGATGCAAGGTCGTACATCAGGCCCAGAACAAATCCGGCTTTCGCTCCCTCACCTGGGCCGCTTGCCGCCCCTGCAGCAACCGCGAATGCGAGAACGATTTGAATGACGACGCCGAGTACACGAATCTCGGTTGCGATCGTCATCTGCAACGACAGCACGACGAAGCCGACCAAGACAGTGCGAGTAACCCATACCCGAGCCGGCACATCATTCACTGTCCGACCTCACTCGCAGGCTGGTACAAGACCACACGCACAAACTGCAGCCGATCGAGATCGGCAGTCGGCTCAATTTCGAGTTCTTGCCCTGCAGTACCTGCCCTCGTGATGACGTTCAGTACTCGACCGAGCGGGATGTTGGGCGGCGCGAGAGAGGTACTTCCTCCGGCAGTGAACACGGTGTCACCGACCTCGATCTGTCCGAAGGCTGAAGCGGAGGCAATAAACGACACTCTCGGCAGGCGATCGCTTCCCTGCCCGCGAAGGACGCCGGTCTCGCGAATGATGTCAACCACAGTCGTCGTTGTTTCCGAAACGCCCTCGGTGCCTTCTTCATCGCTCGCTTCGTTTGCGGCGACAGCCGTGCCATCAGAATCAGCGACCGGGAGCACAGTCGTTGATGTCGCAGCGGCCGGAACTTCCTCTTTTGCGGCCAAAATTTTCACCGGGACCGCATACGAGGGGTCGGTCACCAGCATGATGATGCTCGACTGGGGCGCAACACTCGTCACCTTGCCCACAAGGCCTGCCTCGTTGATTGCCGCCATCCCGACGCGAATTCCGTGGAGTGCTCCGCGGTCGATTTCAACCTGCTGGTCGAAGTTGCTCGGCGACTGGCCGACGAGGCGACCAGTGACAGAGCCATACGATGCGAGGCTCTCAAGGCCGGCTAGTGCTAATAGATCTTGGTTCTCAATAATTGCGTTCTGGGCAGAGATCTCCGCTGACCGCTGGGCATCGATTTCGGCCCGTAATTGACGGTTTTCTTCCTCGAGGTCGTCAAACTCTCGAAATGAGCGCCACAGCCTGACAACTGGAGCCGACACCACTTCCCCCGCCCGATTGATCGGCCGATACACAACGCCGAAGCCAGAGCGAACTCCATCGAGCACCTGATTCCCTCGAAGGTCCAAGGTGAGCAAAAAGAGTGAGGTCAACGCAAGGGCAATGACAACCCGTCGACGGCCAGGAGAGTATGTCGCCACGATCGGGCCCTCCTCAGAGGTCACCGCCGAGAGACATCAGGCCTCGGAGCTCATTGATGTTCTCCAATGCACGCCCAGATCCGACCACCACGCTGTAGAGCGGCTCATCGGTGATGTTGACCGGCATCCCAGTTTCATGCGACAGGCGATCAGGAAGTCCGCTCAACAGGGCTCCCCCACCAGTCAAGGTAATGCCGTCGGTCATGATGTCTGCCGCAAGTTCGGGCGGCGTGCGGTCAAGAGCGGTCTTCACCGCATCGACAATAGAGCTCACCGGCTCGGCCAAGGCTTCACGCACATGCTCCGTCGTTACTTGAATTGTTCGAGGGAGTCCGCTGATGAGATCACGACCGCGAATGTCTGCGGTGAGTTCCTCTTCAAGCGGCCAAGCCGAGCCCATCTGAATCTTGATTTCTTCAGCGGTTCGATCTCCGATTGCGAGAGAGAACTCTTTCTTCATGTACTGAATGACGGCATCGTCAAGTTCATCGCCGGCAACCCGCACCGACTGAGCGGTAACGATTCCACCGAGCGAGATCACTGCAACCTCGGTGGTTCCGCCGCCGATGTCAACAATCATGTTTCCTGCGGCGGTATGCACGGGAAGGTCAGCACCGATCGCCGCCGCCATCGGTTCTTCAATGATGTGAACCGGCTTTCGTGCCCCTGCATATTCAGCCGCATCTTGGACCGCACGCTGCTCAACACCCGTAATTCCCGAAGGAACACAGATGATCATTCTCGGTTTCGACCACTTCGACGCATGCACCTTTTGAATGAAATATCGCAGCATCTTCTCGCAGACCTCAAAGTCTGCAATCACACCGTCTTTGAGCGGGCGTATTGCTTTGATGTGGTTGGGCGTGCGGCCCATCATTTTCTTCGCCTCGACGCCAACCGCAACCGGCCGCCCATCGTTCACATTGATCGCCACGACCGAAGGCTCGTCGAGCACCACACCGAGACCACGGGCATAAATCAAGGTGTTTGCAGTCCCGAGGTCGATGGCGAGGTCACGTCCTAAACCGAGTGGGTTACTTCGCACAACTTCCTCCTTCCCGCGCGTCTAACTCGTCGTGTACACCAATGCAGACGAAGTGTGCCTGCGGGCGAAATGTTACAGATTCGGGAAGAAAATGCCGATTTCGCGCTGGGCGCTTTCGAGCGAATCGCTGCCGTGCACAAGATTTTCGGTGAACAGAATGCCGAGATCACCACGAATCGTCCCGGGTGCAGCTGTGCGGGGGTTTGTTGCGCCCATCATCGTTCGGACGACTTCCCATGTATCTTCTGGGCCTTCAACCACCATCGCAACGACTGGGCCGCGGCTCATGAAGGCGACGAGATCTGCGTAAAACGGTTTGCCGACGTGTTCCTCGTAGTGACGCTCAAGCGTTGCCGCATCGAGCTGGCGAAGTTCCATCGCAACAATGTCAAGGTTTTTTGATTCGAAACGGTCAAGAATCGATCCAACAAGCTTGCGCTCAACAGCATCGGGCTTCAGCAGGACAAGGGTGCGGTCTGACATAGAAGATGACGCTATCGGTCATCTCCCACTGTGACGCAGAAGGGTTGGACGCACCGAACCGACAACATAGATCGATCCGGCCACCAAAATCGCGTCATCAGCGCCGGCTTGGCGAAGCGCCTCCTCACACGCAGCAATTGGGTCATCGATCACCAGCACCTCAACACACCCTGCTCGACGAGCTGCAGCACCGATAACGGCCGCTTCAACACCACGGGGAGTCGGAGCGGTACAGGCAATCACAACATCGAAATCGTCGGCGCGCAGTGCAGAAATCATTTCATCAGCGTCGCGAAGGGTGCCCACGACGAGGATTCGGCGGTCCTCGGGCCGAAAATCGTCGAAATACACGCCGACCGAACTATCTGCACCTGGAGGATTGTGGGCTCCATCAACGATGACAAGTGGTTGCACACCCACAACTTCGAAACGTCCCGGAAGTTCGACAGCCCCAAAGCCCTCCCGAACAACGTCATCTGCGAGCGGCGCTGCAAAGAATGTCTCAACTGCGCACAGTGCTGCCGATGCATTATCGGCTTGATGGGCGCCATGAACAGGCAAATACACATCGCTATATACGGTGGTCGGCGTACGCAAGTCGAGCAGCCGGCCACCGACCGCCAACGTGTTATCAACAACCGCAAAGTCTTCATCACGCACCAGCATTGAGGCGTGAGGCTCCTGGGAGAACACTTTGATGAGGTTCGGGTCGGTCTCGCCCACCACAACAGCTCCGTTCTCGGTGATGATGCCCGCTTTCTCACTTGCGATATCGGCGAGCGTTGGACCTGCAAATTCGGTGTGATCGAGCCCGATGTTCGTAATGACTGCGACCGTGGCGTCGACAACATTTGTTGCATCCCATCGACCCAACAACCCCACCTCGATCACCATGACGTCGACTGCGACATCAGCAAACCAACGGAACGCAGCAGCGGTGATCGCCTCAAAGAAACTCGGACGCACCCCGGTGATTGCCTCCAACTGAGCAATGGCTGCGATCTGTTCGGCAAATTCCTCATCAGAAATCGGTTCACCATTGCGCTGAATACGTTCATTAATGCGTTCGAGATGCGGACTGGTGTACGTGCCCACCGTCAAACCCGATGCCATCAGCAAGCGAGAAATCATCTGGACGGTTGAACCCTTGCCATTCGTCCCGGTGACATGAATCACCGGCGCAGCGTGTTGCGGGTCACCCATGGCAGCGCACAACCGGCCAATTCGCTCGGTGGTTGGAGAGTCGATTCTTCCGGTCACGTCGTAAGACGTGTGGTCGTCAAGGTACCTCAGAGCTTCGTCAAAGTTCATTGCGCCCGAGGTTCAGCTGGCAGCGCGGCGCTGACGAGATGCGCCTTTACGAGGCACCAAAGTTGGGTTCACCCGCTCAAGAACTGAGTCTGCATCGATGACAACCTTCGCGATATCGCCGCGGCCCGGCAAGTCGAACATCGTGTTGAGAAGCACTTCTTCCATAATCGCTCGAAGGCCTCGCGCACCGGTGCCTCGCATCAACGCCTGATCAGCCACCGCTCCGAGCCCATCGTCGGTGAACTCAAGTTCAACATCTTCAAACTCGAACACCTTGGTGAATTGTCGGACGAGAGAATTCTTGGGTTCGGTCAAGATCGCCATCAACGCATCTCGATTCAGCGAACGGACCACACCGACCATTGGCAGACGCCCGATGAACTCTGGGATCATCCCGAATTTCACAAGATCCTCAGGAAGAACCTGAGCAAAGAGTTCGCCTGGGTCTCGTTCTTGACGAGACCGAACAGTTCCGTGGAAGCCGACACCTTGTTCGCCAACACGACGCTCGATGATCTCTTCAAGGCCGGCAAAGGCACCGCCAAGAATGAACAACACGTTTGTCGTGTCGATCTGGATGAACTCCTGATGGGGATGCTTGCGTCCACCCTGAGGTGGCACCGAGGCTTGAGTGCCCTCAAGAATCTTCAACAGCGCCTGCTGCACACCCTCACCCGAAACATCTCGGGTAATTGACGGATTCTCGCTTTTGCGAGCAACCTTGTCGATCTCGTCGATGTAGATGATGCCCGTCTCTGCACGCTTAGTATCAAAGTCCGCGGCTTGCAACAGTTTCAGCAAAATGTTCTCGACGTCTTCGCCGACGTAACCCGCCTCGGTGAGCGCTGTCGCATCTGCAACCGCAAACGGCACATTGAGCATGCGAGCAAGAGTTTGAGCGAGGTGAGTCTTACCGCAGCCGGTCGGTCCGAGGAGCAACACATTCGACTTCGTCAATTCGACTTCGTCGCGGCGTCCGAGGCCAGACGATGACTGCTGATATTGAACACGTCGATAATGGTTGTACACCGCGACCGACAAAATCATCTTTGCGTGGTCTTGCCCAACCACATACTCATCGAGAAACTCTGAAATTTCTCGTGGGCTTGGAAGGTTGTCGAAGGAAATCTCGGTGGATTCGCTGAGTTCCTCTTCGATGATTTCGTTGCACAGGTCGATGCATTCGTCGCAGATGTACACACCTGGACCAGCGATGAGCTTCTTCACTTGCTTCTGCGACTTGCCACAGAATGAACATTTCAGCAGTTCCCCGCTGTCGCCGAATTTTGCCATCGCTTCACCTCCTCAAGCGCTTTTCGTGCGCTGAGGTCACCCTCAGCGTATTGCACCCGCACGGTCGATGACCGAACGAGAAGAAATCACTTGATCGATGATGCCATATTCGAGGGCCTCAGAGGCTTCCATTACGTAATCACGGTCGGTATCGGCATGAATTCTTTCACGGGACTGGCCGGTGTGATTCGCCAGAATTTCTTCAAGAAGGTCTCGCATACGAAGAATTTCTTTCGCCGCCAACTCCAAGTCAGTGACCTGCCCGTAACCGACTTGACCGAATGGTTGGTGCAGCAACACCCGGCTGTGAGGGAGGGCAAGACGCTTGCCTTTCGTACCTGCCGCAAGCAATACCGCAGCCGCTGATGCCGCCTGACCAAGGCAGATTGTCGCAATGTCATTTCGAATGAACTGCATCGTGTCGTAGATCGCAAACAGAGCGGTGATATCTCCACCAGGCGAGTTGATGTAGATATTGATGTCCTTGTCAGGATTCTCTGATTCGAGGTGGATGAGTTGCGCGCAAATCAAAGACGCAATCTGATCATCTACCGGCGTCTGCAAAAAAATGATGTTGTCTTTTAGCAAGCGGCTGTAGAGGTCATACGCCCTCTCACCCTTGCTCGTCTGTTCGACGACGTTCGGGACCAGATAGTTCGTTGCCTCGAGGTTCATGCATCTTCTCCTTCGTCCTCTTCGTTCTCACCATCATGGTCGTGATCATGGTCGTGACCTAGAACTGTGTCGCCATCTATTTGCGCGCCATTTGTGTCGACAAATTCGATGTTGTGCAGCAACCAGTCAAAGGCCTTCGACTTTTTCACCGAAGCGGTCAGTTCTCCAACGGCCCCGTTCTGCTCGTATGCACGTCGAACATTGTCAGATGAGTCGTTGAATTGCATTGCAAGGCGGGTGTATTCGAGCTCAAGATCTTCGCCGTCAACAGCGATATTCTCCGCAACCGCAATTGCGCGCAACGCAAGATCTGCTTTGACCGAACTTTCTGCTTGCTCACGGAAGTTGGCGATGAGATCCTCGGTCGACTGCCCGGTCGCCGACAGCCACGCTCCAAGATCCATGCCCTGTGCCTCAAACTGGCGGACGAGATTCTGCAGACGTCCTTGCAATTCTTGTTCGATCATCGACTCAGGCGCATCGATGTCGACGAGCTCCACTAGGGCATCGGTGACTTTCTGCCCGAGCGTCTGTCGAACTGCGTTGAGCTTTGAGTCAGAGAGCTGCTCTTTGATGGCCTCATGCCAACTCGCAACATCGGTGTACTCGCCGATGTTTTCTTCCACCCAGGCGTCGTCGACATCTGGCAGGGCGAGACTTTTCACCGCCGACAACTTCACGGTGAAGTCAGCTTCTTCTTCGGTTCCCTTGGGAGTGCTCGAAAACGACAACTCTTCGCCAACCTTGGCGCCGATGAGCTTCTCGTCAAAATCTTCGGTGACCCAGCCTTGGCCGATCTCATACGACCAGTCTTCGATATTGAGCCCAGCAAGCTCTTCGCCATCACGGGTAGCAGTCATGTCGAGCGTGACATAGTCACCTGACTCTGCGGAGCGATCAACATCTTCGAGCGTTCCGTGGCCTTTCAACTGGTCGGCAACGGCTGCGTCAAAGGCCTCATCGTCGATGTCGATCGAGTCGATTTCGACGCGAAGCCCACCGTAGCCAGGCACCGTGATCTCTGGCCGGACTTCACATTCAGCCTCAAATTCGACTGCGCCCGCTTCTTCACCACTGGTGATTTCAATGGAAGGGGTTGCGATGAGATCAACATCATGCTCTTGCACAGCCTTCGTGAGATACGACGGAATCGAATCTCGCAGCGCCTGTTCGCGTGCTGGCCCTAGGCCAATGCGGGCCTCCAGCAATTTCCTTGGCGCCTTTCCGTTTCGGAAACCAGGAAGTTTTACTTCACGCGCAATGGTGCGGAAGGCCGACTCGATATCGGTCTCAAACTCTGTCTCGTCAATCTCGACGTAGACCTTTACTTTGTTGCCCTCGAGGGTCTCTACAGAACTCTTCACAGGCCGAGGAGTGTACCGGTGGTTCTGCCCCCATGCCCGGTGGAACGTGCGGAACACCCCCCATTTGGTGCAGAATAGAGATGTGCCGATTTGGAAGCCTCACTCGTTATCTCAGCCACATGCCGATCAGATCGATCTGAAGCTTGGGGACCGCGTCCGCGCAACGGGTGAAATCGATCGCCCAGCAATCGGAGTGGTGCCCGATGGAACAGAGGGTCACATCTTGCTTGCAAATGGCTTCAACTGGCAGCGGTACCGCGTGCTATTCGACAATGGCATCGAAATCGGAGACCTCGATCATCGACATATTGCACCGATCGGGCGTGCAGCTCGTCGAGCTGCAAAACGCCGCTCCTGACACGTTGCCGATCACCCGTTAGTTATCGCTAACCGCTCGGTCTTCAAAGACGATGAGGCGTCCGTCGTAGTCGGCCACCCAGAGACGCCTCGTCAGAGCGTCGTAGGCAATTCCAATTGGGCGTCCGCCGACGTCAATCGTCTGCACTATCGACATGTCGGCGGTCTTCACCTTCGAGACCGTTCCGTCGAGATAATTGACTACGTACAAACTCGCTTCGTCATCTGCCAGCGCAAGGCTCCTCGTCTGGGTGCCCGTCCGAACCGTGCCGATGAGGGTGTCAGCCTTCACATCGATCATGCGGACAGTGTCCATCAAGTGATTGGACGAAAACAGGGTTGCATCGTCGGAAGACAGCACAATGTGGCGCGGCGTGATGCCCGAACTCGCAAGCGACGACACCACTGTCAGCGTTTCAAGGTCGATGAGATCGATGCGCTCGGCTCCCATCACCGTTACATATGCATGCGAGGAATCACTGGTGATTGCGACACCGCGAGGGTGACGGCCAAGATCGACCCTTCCGATCTCGGTCAGAGTTTCGGTATCGATCACCGAAACGTCAAAGCCACACCAATTGGCCACGACGAGACGCCGGCCATCTGGTGAGACCTCCAAGAACTTTGGTACTGCTCCTGTGGGGACCACCCCGTCAATCTCAAAACGTTCGAGGTCGACGCGATACACGTAACTGTCTTCCCAATCTCCACGATCACACCCATCGTCGGCATCTGAGCGGTAGTTATCGCCATACATCTTGTAATTGCTCACCCACAGGTGGTGCCCGTCAGGCGAAACCGCCGCCTCGACCGGGGCGCCGGCAACCTGCACAGATTCATTACTCAATCCAAAATCTTTCAGGTCAACCGAGTCATCAATTTTCGCGACGACATCACCCTCGCCATCAAACACCAAGATGTTGTGCCGGTACATCATGTTCTGCGTGAAGACGAGGCCACCAGGCCCGATGACAACGCTTTTCGGTTTGAGATCGCTGTGAGTAACCGAAAACAACTCGACGAGGCGGCGCTCATCGGACCGAACACCATCATCAGGCGGACCGGCGACGGTCGATGTTGTCGTCGACGACGACGAAGGGGCCACCGAGGTGACTACTGCAGTGCTGGCCGGCACTTCAGCAGCAGTCGTGGTCGTCGTGTTCTTCGAGGTGGTCGCTACTGCAGGGGTCTGTTCACTCTCTGACTCGATCGATGCTGGCGCTGCACACCCCGAGACCAAGACCCATGAACTTCCGAATATCACAGACACCGTGACCCGACGCCGTAAGGAATTCATCATCAGCGGATGAGCGTAACGGTTTGGCAGGTACGCTCTAACGCACGGGAAGTGGCGCAGCTTGGCTAGCGCACCTGCTTTGGGAGCAGGGGGTCGCGGGTTCGAATCCCGCCTTCCCGACTCACCCAAGATCGATCAACCGCCGCAGCGGACCTTCGGTCGGCGAGGGCCAACTGCGGTCTGCAACCTCTAGATCCATTGCCTCAAATGCGTCGAGCAGCCATTGCTTTTCTGCCGACCCAAACATGGCGAAAACCACATCGAGTTCAGCCCTCCGGTACCTCGGCCCATGGCCCGCATCAACGCCTGCGAGTACGTGGGCGACCTCGTGAGCGAGCGTCAGCGGGGTGCATTGCGTTGCAGCGATACGAATACGAGCCCGCCCATCATCTCCCGCACGTGTCGTCGAAGATCTCGCATCTGACCGGGCCTGCTCTACATCGATGTCGCCTGCAGGCCACCAGAGCGATGCGCAGATCGCATTTCGAATCCACAGCAACTCATCAAAACCAACCTCACAATCGGCAAGGGTTCCTCCAAACGCAGCGAGTTCGGCAGCATAAACACCCTCACGCCCGATATCAGCGTTCATGATCCTTGACCGATCGCATATTGGCTTGCGACACGAATTCTCCCGATGTCGGCATCGGCAGCCGCCTGACGTCCGGCGGATGCACCGTTTGCAACCACGGGTGCTGGAGCAGCTGCAGTTCGGATTGGGCCTAACTGCTCGGCGGCGAACCGATGCACCCGTTCACGTTGTTCGAGCATGATCGGGAGCAGTGACTGAGCATCTTCTTGTTCGGAGGCAGCCACCGAATGTGCGTCGTGCAGCAGTTCACTTACGCGTTCTGCAAAGCCAAACATGAAGGCGCGGCGAAACCGCTGGGTCGCAGCGCTGGTCGTGCGACGCTGCTTCGATACCTGTGTCGCCATCTGCTGATGAAGGGAGTTGAACAACACCTCGACCGCCTCCACCTCACGTAGCGGTCCGCTGATCTGAGCGGTGGTGCCACTCGGTCCGGTGAGAAATGTAGCGAGGCATCCCATTGCGTCAGCAACCCCCGACAGCAGAGAAAATCGGGCTCGAACGTACGCCCCGCGTCCGAGGACCAACTCGTGAATGACATATTCGTCGGGTTGACGCGGGCGGAGCGCCTCTGCGCTCAGGCGATACCGGGCAATCAACTCCGCTGCTTTTCGGGAGAACGCATCTGATTCATCGGGGTGAGATGTGCGCTCGGCAACCGCAATGAGTTTCTGAACCCGACGTGTGACCTCGTGAAGAGACAGCCCGCGACCTTCTGCGGAATGACCACTGTGCGACACCTCGCCGCCCTCCTTACACACGTAATTCTTCGAGCAACTCCAGCAGTTGGGCTGGGGCGGTGATGTTCGGGCTATGACTTGCGTCGATCTCTCGGTAGACCCAATCGTCAGATGTTTTTGCCCTCTCGGCGAACGGTCTAAACATGTCACCGGGGCCAGAACGCAAGCAATAGATGTATGCCTTTGGCACGTTGATATCAGAGCCGCCGTTCGGACACGGTTCGGTAAAGGTTCCGAGTGGTTGCTCAACTCTTCGGGGAGCAATCCACTCCAGATCTGCTGCATCAGTATCTGGTGGCATCGGATTCGATGGCACGAGCCACGGAGTGGTGCCACTTTCAGCAACCCGTGACAACAGTGCTTCTCGTAAGGCCGCATCGGTCGTATCGAGCATCGACTGATGACGTTCTGGGACTACTGCGTCGAGGTAGATGATTTGACGCACTCGGTGCTCGATCGTCGCCATCGCACCGGTTGCAACCATCCCCCCGTAGCTGTGTGCCACTAGCACCACGTCGGAATGGTCTTCGACCTCCATGTGCTCGACGAGGTCGGCAATATGGGTTGAAAGATTGACATGCTCACCCACGAGGTGACGCCGCTCGCCGATTCCTGTCCACGTTGGGGTGAAAAGTTCGTGGCCAGCCGCCGCACACAGCGGATGCATCTTTTTCCACGCCCAGCCTGCTGACCATGCTCCATGAGCTACGACAAATCTCGCCATTACGAAAGTTTCTCATGCTCAACGACCATAGGAAAGCACTCACTGTGCGGTTCTCGGCGAAGTCCGGGATAGTCTTTGCGCCGCTGCGGGTGTAGTTCAACGGCTAGAACCTCAGCCTTCCAAGCTGATGATGCGGGTTCGATTCCCGCCACCCGCTCCAATCGAAAGAGCCCGGGCCGAGGCCCGGGCTCTTTACAGTTTTCACATCCTTGTCGCCAAGGCGACGAGGTGGTTATGACTCGTCTGCGGAACGTGCCTTCGCAATGCCAAGGATCATCAAACCGTAGAGTGCCTTCGCAGTGATGTCGGCAAATGTGTAGCCAACCTGTCGAAGCACCTCGAGGCCTTCTGAACTCGCATCGAACACTGGGAAGAGGTATGCGATCGGGTAGACAAGCCAGGTCAGCAAAAGAACGTAGGTTGCGTTCTTAATGGCACCTGCAACCGCTCCTGATTCACGGCTTGATGCTGCTTGGAGCTGGCCATAGAGCACCCACAAGATGTACACGAATGGGATCATGGCGAGCACCCAGAAGAGCCACTTCGTGCCGTTGTCGGCTGAGGTTTCTCCGGGGTATCCGAGTCCGATCATGAGAACCGTTGCGGGGACAAGCTTCCACATGAGTCCTTTTCGAACCTCGTTCGAGACGCCCAGCACGATGAGCAGTTCGATCACCAACAGCGGAACGGTAATCAACCAGTCCGCGTAGCGATAGCCCTCGTTCATCGTCCGGTCGCCGAAATCTGACCAGATTCGGTAGTAGTGGTAGCCCGCAATACCGACCACGACCGCCGACACGGCGACACCTGAGCGGTACTCCTTCTTCACGCTCTTGATTTGCGTGAGGAAGTACACGAAGGCACCAAACATGACTGCGGTGCCAAATGAAAGGGCGTTATAGACAAGCGTGTAATAGTCGCCTGTCATTGTTACTTCGTTCATACATGGCCTCCTGTAGGGGTGGGTGAACCCCTCTACCTTTGCACAAATTCACATGCACAAAGCGAATTAGCGGTAAAAATTTTTGAGAGGTGCGGTAATGCCTCTACTGGCGGGCAAGAACGGTCGACAGCGCGGCATCAGGGGTCGGTCGTGCCCCCGGATGCTCGATGACCCACTCGGCGACACCAACTGCGAACCCAGCCGCCTCCACGGCGTCGCAACCGTTGAGCCACCGTGACAAGAATGCACCTGCGAAAGAATCGCCTGCCCCTGTGGCATCAACCAAACGATTTGATGTTGGCGGAACCCGGTGCACTGCACCGTTCTCGCAAATGAGCGCACCATCGGCGTCGAGTTTCAGAACGATGAGCGCACCGTCAAAGAGGCGAGAAAGTCGTTTGGCTGCCGTTTCCGGCTCGGATGACCCCGTCAATACTGCGGCTTCTTCCTTATTCGGAAAGAACACATCAACGCCAATGTCGGTCGAGACCTCTAAGAACGTGTCGACACCCATGTCGCCAATCATCTGAAATGACGCAGGGTCAAAACTGATTGTTGCCCCGGAGTTCTTTGCGGTTCGCGCTGCTTCCCGAGCCGCAGATCGAGGTGGATCAGTGAAGAACGACCACGCAGTCAGATGCAGATGAGATGCGGAGGCAATCGACGGCCTCGGCAACTCGGAGGGCAGCAGATAAAAGTCAGCCCCGTGACCAGACACCATTGATCTTTCGCCGGTGTGATCGACAAACACTGCGACCGACCCCGTGACGTGAGCGTCGGTCTCAATCAGCCGATGCTCAACTCCCTCACGTATCAGTTCTTCACGAGCGAGCATTCCCATTTGGTCACGCCCAATCTTTCCAATGAACGTCACCGAGGTACCGGCGCGCGCCGCCCACACCGAAACATTTGCTGCGCTTCCGCCAGGAAGCAGCACGACCTCTCCAAACGTGTCTCCCCCGCGCAACAACTCTGAGTTTGTCCTGATGAGGACATCCCACGCGTAATCACCGAGAACGCACAACGATGAAGTCGACACGGCAGATACGGTAACTGGGGCTACCGGAGTCGCCACCGTTCACGCTGCGCCGCGGGCGATCTCTTTCAACTCTGGCCATGCTGACGCGAACCCGGCATGTAATGGCAGGCGGTCAACATCGTCGAGCGGGAGCCAGGCAACGTCATCGGTCTCGAAATTGATCGATGCACCAAATGGCGCCTCAACTCGCACCACAAACGTCGTGTACGACCAATCGAGTGCCGGAGCGAACAGCACCTCGCCGAGCACTTCGTACTGCTGAGGCACCGCCCCTACTTCTTCAGATGCCTCACGAAGCCCGCCCTCAAGCGGTGACTCGCCCTCGTCAAGTGCTCCGCCGGCGCATGACCACGTTCCACCCTCATGAGCGAATGCCGACCGCCGCTGAACCATTGCAAGACGGCCCTCAGAGCTATCGCAGACAAACACAACGCCAGCGGCGCCGAACACTCCCCAGCGCACATTTCCATCGGAGCACAACATGAAGCCGTCTCCACTACGTCGATAGATCTCGCTCATCGTCGCGCCTCATTCACCGAAGAGAGAAGCGCCACATCTACATCGCCGCTCGTCACCTCTTCCCCCTCGTCAATCGTTGGTTCAACTCCTGCGAGTACCGCCGCCACCGCTCCGACTGAACGGGTGAGTGCTTGAAAGTCGTAGCCGCCTTCAAGCACTGCGACAAGCTCGCCATCTGGACAGATCGACAGCACACGATGAGTGAGATCGACATAGTCGGCGGAAGTGAGTTGCAAATCGGCGAGCGGATCATCTCGGTGCGCGTCAAACCCTGCCGACAACAAGACCCGTGACGGTGAAAACTCGGTGATGGCCGGGAGAACAACGTCATCGAACGCGGCGCGCAACATGTCGCCCGCTGAACCTGCGCTCAGAGGGATATTGATATTCGCTCCGACGGCATCACCGTCGCCTGTTTCGCCGATGGCCCCGGTCCCCGGGTAGTGCGGAGCCTGATGCGTCGAGACATACATCACCTCAGGGTCTTCATAAAAGATGTCTTGGGTTCCGTTTCCGTGATGGACATCCCAATCGATAATGACGACACGCTCCCCTTCGCTCCGCAGTTTCGATGCGGCAACGGCAACGTTGTTCACCAAACAGAACCCCATCGCTCGGTCGGCCAGCGCGTGATGCCCAGGCGGGCGAACGAGGGCGAATGCTCGTTGTGCTCGACCCGAGTGAACCTCGTCGACAGCCGCCAGCACGGCGCCGGCGGCACGCCTCGCCGTGTCGAATGAGCCTCTGGCGGTGTAGGTATCTGCGTCGAGCTGACTCCCTCCCGACTGTGCATCCGCAATGAGCATTTCGAGGTACGAGCGGTCATGGGCCAATGCAAGGTCATCGAGCGATGCCTGGGGAGGTGTCATCGCTCGCATCCGCTCCGGTGGAACCGATGACCGAACCCCAGCCACCGCACTCACCAGTCGCCCCGGTGCCTCCGGATGCCGGTTTGGCACATCGTGAGCGTCGCAACTCTCGGTGGAAACTACAGCTAGTCGATCGTCGGATGTTCGCAACGCCATACGACGATTCTGGCCGATACACGACCCGACATTCGTGCCGTGGTATTCGACTCGATCGCCGCGACTACGGTTTCGTACATGACTGGAGCGTTCTTACATCCGTTCGCGAAACCTGCCCGAGAATCATTTATTGAGCTCGTGCGAGGTGAAGGTTCTGTGCTCTGGGACCGAGATGGCAATGAATACATCGACGCCATGGCGAGTCTTTGGTACTGCAACGTCGGTCACGGCCGAAGCGAGATTGCCGATGCAGTTGCGTCTCAAATGCGAGAACTTGAGACATATTCGTGCTTCGACCCGTTTACAAACCCGATGGCCGAGGCGATCACGGAGCGGGTTGCCGATCTGAGCCCCATCGATCACGCTCGAGTCTTCCTGTGCGGTTCAGGGTCTGAATCGATTGACACCGCCATGAAGCTGGCTCGCCTCGCTCATGTTCAAGCCGGTCACCCGGAACGCACGCTCATCATCTCTCGAATGCGCGGCTACCACGGAACAAACTACGGAGGAACCACAGCCCAAGGCCTCCCGCCAAATAAGGAAGGTTGGGGGCCTCTCGTGCCCGAGGTCGTGCAAGTCCCTAGCGACGACATCGAAGCCCTCGCAAGCCTCATGTCAGAGCGGTCACATGAAGTCGCAGCCGTCCTTTCCGAGCCAGTTCAGGGCGCAGGCGGCGTCTGGCCCGCTGAAGAGGGCTATCTGCAGTCGTTGCGGAAACTCTGCGACCAGCACGGTGCTCTCCTCATCTTTGACGAGGTCATTACCGGGTTCGGGCGTCTCGGAGAATGGTTCGGCTCCATCCATTACGGAGTCACCCCCGACATCATCACATTTGCGAAAGCGGTGACCTCCGGATACCAGCCACTCGGTGGCGTCATCGTCGGGCCCGCCGTGACCGGCCCGCTCGAATCTGATCCGAACTATGTGTTGAAGACCGGCTACACCTACTCAGGGCACGCCTCTGTTGCTGCCGCCGGAATGGTCAACCTCGACATCATCGAACGCGAAGACCTTCTCTCCCACGCCAACCGAATCGGTGGACGCCTCTCGTCTGGTCTCTGCGCAATGCAGGCAGATGGCCAGATCGCAGAAGTTCGCGGAGTTGGTGCTGTGTGGGCCGCAGGAATGCGCCCAGATATCAACGCAATGGAAGTCAGAGACCACCTCCTCACCAAAGGCATCATCGTCCGCGCAATCGCAGATCATTCGTGTACCTTTTGCCCACCACTCGTCACTACCGACGCTCAGATTGACCGAGTGGTTGATGCAATGTCGTCGGTCCTTACCTCACTCGGAGCGAACTAACTGGATGAATCGGCTCGCCGACTGTGATCTATCGGCGCGGCTAACCGCCGCCGAGTATGACAAACGGCTTGCAGCCGCACAGCGACAACTGTTGAAACTGCGCCTTGCCTCGGCAGGGCTGGTCAAGAACTCGTCGCTTGGCCCGGGCTTCCTCATCGTCATGGAGGGGGCTGATGCCGGAGGCAAAGGTGGCGCAATTCGTCGACTTGTGCAACCCCTCGACCCCCGTCACTTCACAGTGCAGAGTTACGCCAAACCAACTTTCGATGAGAAACGCCGACATTTCCTGTGGCGGTTCTGGCGAGACATTCCCGGACTCGGCGAGTTCGCGGTGTTCGATCGCAGCTGGTACGGGCGAGTACTCGTTGAACGGGTGCAGGGCTATGCCTCCGACGAGCAGTGGACACGCGCCTACGACGAGATCGTGCAGTTTGAGCGGTCCCTCGTGCTTGAGGGGGTTGAAGTCATCAAGTTCTGGCTTCACATCAGTCCTGAGGAACAACTTCGGCGCTTCAACAAACGCAAGAAAGACCCGATGCGTGCCTGGAAACTCACCGAGGAAGACTGGCGGAATCGAGAGCGCGCCGACGAGTACACAGCAGCAGTTGACGACATGTTTTCATATACCGATCACGCCCTTGCCCCGTGGACGGTCATCTCTGGTGAACAGAAACGGTGGGCGCGAGTCCAAATAGTTGAGAACGTTGTTGCAAGAATGGAGAAGGCGCTCGCATCATTTGAGCACCCAGATTGGGGAGAAGACGGATACGCATGAGCATTGACCTACATAACCGCCGGGCTGTTGTGACCGGCGCCGCCAGCGGGTTCGGCAAAGCAGTCACGCACGAGCTTCTTCGAAGCGGCGCAACGGTCGTGGCGACCGATGTCGATACCGACGGGCTCACCCGACTCACTGACGAAGCCAACACTGATGCCCTGCGCACCGAGCGGCTCGACGTTGGCGATGCAACCGCTTGGACAGCGCTCATCGCTGATGCTGGCCCATTTGACCTCGCCATCTTGAACGCTGGAGTGGCTACCCACCACATCCGTCCCGAAGGTGCTCTACCCGTGTTAGGCCTCGACACCGAGCGCTATCGCACCGTCATGTCTGCAAACATCGACGGTGTCGTGTTTGGCACTCAGGCAGTTCTCGAGCACATGACCGCTACCGGGTTTGGTGACATCATCGTGACGGCATCGGTTGCTGGCCTCGTGCCGATTGCACCCGACCCGGTCTACGGGCTCACCAAGCATGCTGTCGTAGGGTTCGTTCGTTCTCTGGCGAGCGCGCTCGATCAGCACGCTGAACCGCTCGATATCCATATCAGCGCGATCTGCCCCGGTTTTGCCGACACCGCCATCTTGCCCGACGACGCAAAGGTCAATCTTCAGGCACTCGGCGTCGAACTTCTCACGGCAGAACGTGTTGCAGAGACGATGATGCGGGCGATCGAAGAGCGCACGAATGGCGCCCAATGGATCGTTTGGGGAGGATATGAAGACGAACAGTACGAGTGGAACCAAATTCGGCCCCTCATCCCCACCTTTGTCGCAGGAGAACAATGACAACCAACGCTCCGCCTCCCGTCTGGGACCCTCTCCACCCAGAATTTCGAGCCGACCCCTACCCTTGGTACAAGGCGCTTCGCAACGCCGACCCGGTTCACCGCATCGACGACTACACGGTTGTTCTCACTCGGCACGACGATGTGTTGAGAACTCTCCGAGGCCCAGAATTCGCCCGAGATATCGAACAGCATGCTGCAGCCCCGATAAATGATCCGGTAATGCAGCGCCGGCGCCAACGCAGCGAAGAGCGCTCAAAGTCGATCCTCAACCTTGATCCGCCCGACCACACCCGGCTCCGAAAGCTCGTCACCCAAGCATTTACCCCAAAGGCGGTCGACCGGCTCCGGCACGCAACCGAGCAGATGGTCGACGATGCGATCGACCGCGCTGCGGGGCGCGGAGGAATGGAAGTCATAGACGAACTTGCGTTCCCGGTGCCGTTCCAGGTGATCTCTGCAATGCTCGACATGCCGACCGACCGCGCCGACGAACTCCGTGATTGGAGTCAACTCCTCACTGCGACTCTCGAACCCACCACGACACTCGAAGACCTTGACCGCGCCGATGTTGCTGTCAACGAACTCATCCCGTATCTCTTCGAGATCATTGAGCAACGCAGACACAACCTCGGCGACGATGTCGTTTCCGCTCTCCTCACTGCAGAGAGTGAAGGTGATCGACTCGACATGGCCGAACTGATGTCGTTTGTCGTGCTCCTCTACGTTGCCGGACATGAAACGACGGTGAACCTGATCGGCAACGGGCTCCTTGCTCTGCTCGAGCATCCAGATCAGCTCGAACGCTGGCGTAACGACCCTGCTCTCGATGCATCAGCGGTCGATGAACTACTCAGGTTTAACGGGCCTGTTCAGAACACTGTGCGAGTGCCGCTCGAATCAGTGACGTATACGGGACTTGACGGCCAACCAATCATCGTCGATCCGGGCTCAATCGTGACGACGTGTCTCGGAGCAGCGAACCGCGATCCCGCACTGTTCGACAAACCCGATGATCTTCGCCTCGATCGTCCCAACGCACAACGGCACCTCGCATTAGCATCTGGAATTCACTACTGCCTTGGCGCCTCACTCGCCCGGATGGAAGCGACCGTCGCTCTCACCCGCCTCATTCGGCGCTTCGATCGAATTGAACTCGTCGGAACCCCGACGTGGAGGGACCGCTACACCATTCGCGGTGTCGACCACCTCGAAGTTGAGTTCAGTTGACCCCTAGGGGTGCTGCAACACGTCAATAAGGGAACTCGTGTCCCATCGACCCCCGCCACGTTGGTCGATCTGCCGATAAAACTGCTCGACGAGCGCTGTCACCGGAAGCCGCGCACCATTCCGGGAGGCTTCATCGAGGCAGATGGAGAGATCTTTCAACATCCACTCAACGGCGAAACCAAAATCGAACTCTCCGGCTGCCATCGTTGTCGCACGATTGTCCATCTGCCAGCTTTGCGCTGCTCCCTGACCAATGACATCGACAACCTCGTCGACCTCGAGACCTGCCCGCTGTGCAAACGACACCGCCTCGGAGAGACCTTGCAGCAGGCCCGCAATGCAGATCTGGTTGACCATTTTCGTGAGCTGTCCTGAGCCGACAGGGCCCATTCGTCGGCACCTCTTCGAATACGCGGCCATCGCTGATTCTGCTCGTTCATACACCTCAGGTTCGTCAGACCCACACATCACGGTTAGCGCACCATTTTCGGCGCCAGCCTGGCCACCAGACACCGGAGCGTCAACGAAGCCGACTCCTACCTCGGCGCATCGAGCGGCAAGTTCCCGCGCAAGACCGGCAGATGCGGTGGTGTGGTCAACAAGAATGCTGCCCGGAGCCATTGCCGAAAGGCACCCTGATTCGCCGAGCACGACCTCGCGAACATCGTCATCATTCCCTACGCAGATGAAGACCAACTCCGCGCCTTCAGCAGCCTCGGCGGGCGTTGGAGCGGCTCGGTTGCCGTGCAACGCAACCCATGCGAGTGCTTTCGCAGCGGTGCGGTTGTAGACCGTGACCGGGTGTCCATTTTTTGCGAGATGCCGCGCCATCGGAGCGCCCATAACGCCGAGCCCGCAGAATGCAACGGGAGAGGGGGATGATGTCATTCCCCGATTTTGACATGCCCGGAAGGTGCACGGGTGCACCCCTTCTGGCTACTTCTTCGCTGCAGCCTTCTTCGGTTGCTTCGCCGGCTTGAGCACACCTTTTGACAGTGCCTCGTCGAGGTACTCCTCGGCAGCCTCAGCCGACACCTTCAAGGCTGGAGCGATCTCACTGATGAGGTTCACGCGGGCACGTTCGTACATTGTGCGCTCCGCCGCTGAAAGTGCCGCATCGCGGTTACGAGCAGCAAGGTTTCGAACCACCTCAGCCACTTGGTACACGTCGCCCGATTTCAACTTCTCTTGATGGTTCTTGAACCGGCGGCTCCAGTTTGAGGGCACACGAGGATCTGGTTTCGCAAGAACGGAAACGAGGTCTTCGAGTTCGTCGGGAGACACAGGAGGACGGACGCCTACTTCGTCGGCCTTTTCGACTGGCACCTTCAGCGTCATCTCATTAATGACCGTCTCGAGAATGAGGTACTCCCGCTTCTCGCCGAAGGCTTCCATTTTCTTCGTGCCCTTCACCACACACGCGCCGTGCTGTGGGTAAATGACCGTTTCGCCCTTCTTGAACTTCACGTTGTCCTCTCGATGGTGCTCAAACCCTCAGCGGGCAATTTGCCTCTTTGAGGGTATCGCGCCCCTGGCAGGATTCGAACCTGCGCGCTACGGATTAGAAAGCCGTTGCTCTATCCTGACTGAGCTACAGGGGCATGCGGTAACGAGACCGCTCTCTGAGAATATCGCCGAGACCGCTGAGCATCATCGAATGTCAAGAAGACGCTTCCGAAGAAGGTCTAATGCCGAGATCACTGAGAGTTGTCGCATCATCTCGCGATCACCAGGAAGCCGGATGTGAACACTTGTCACCCGATCGGGCTCACCATCGGGTAGTGCGACGGCGGCAAAGAGCGTTCCCGGGCGCATACCATCTTGTTCAGATGGTCCCGCCACGCCGGTGAGCGCAAGCCCCACGTCAGCTCCGAGCACCTTCCGCGCCCCCTCAGCCATTGCGATTGCGGCTTCTTCGGTGACGACTGGCCCTTCTTCGACGCCGAGCACGTCAAACTTGACCTCACTCGCATACGACACGACGGTGCCCCGAAACACCTCACTCGCTCCGGCGACACCGGTGAGCCGACCCGATACCAGCCCTCCGGTCACTGATTCAGCGAGAGCGAGGGTCCACCCTCGCGCACGCAAGAGGTCGAGCACCACTGACTCCATCGTGTCGTTGTCAACGCCAAACACCTGATCGCCAAGCACCTCGCGAATCTTCTCTTCCCACGGAGCGAGCAACGCTGCGGCCGCGCCCTCGTCTGGAGCACGACCCGTCAACCGAACTTTGAGGCCCTCCCATCCGCTGGCAAGAAATGCCAACGTCGGGTTTCCCTCTTCGTCGAGGTCATGAATGATGCCATCAAGACGCTCGTTCAACCCGCTTTCGCTTTCGCCCCAGGTGCGCAGTGTGCGACTTGCAATCGTCCAATGCTCCCCCGATCGCTGCTGGAGGTCAGGCAAAATTGCTCGTTCAAACATCTCGCGCATCTCATGAGGTACGCCAGGCACTGCGTACACCACACGCTCCGCTGGCCCTGATTCGGTGTCAATCACCACGGGGCAGATGAGCCCAGGGGCGGTACCGCGCGTCTGAGGAATAATCGTCGCGCCCTCAGGCACCATTGCTTGGCGCAAATTGTTTTCAGGCATCGTTCGATTTCTCGAGGAAAACAGATGGCGAATGACGTCAGCGACATCCTCATCGAGATGCAGTTCAACACCCATGACCTCAGCGATTGCTTCTCGAGTGAGATCGTCATGGGTCGGCCCGAGGCCACCGCACATGATCACCGCATCAGATTCGTTGAGCATGCGCCGAAGATGACCAGTAATGCGACCGATGTTGTCGCCAACTTTGACCTGCGAGAGCGAGTCGAAACCGTGCATTGCAAGGTTTTCGCCGAGCCACGACGAATTCGTATCAACAATCTGTCCGAGAAGTAGTTCGGTACCGACCGCTAGAACATCACAACGCATCATTGCCCCCGTTCATTTGCGAGCCGCACGACTTGCAAGTAGATATTGCGCTCCGCTGACCAGAGCGAGTGCCACAGCAAGCCATAACAAGCCCATCCACAGCCAGCGATAGTCGGCGGCAAACCAGGGCCACAGAGCGAATCCCACCGCTAACTGCTGCACAACCGTCTTATATTTCGCAATCTTTGACGCGGGAACGCTCACACCTTTTGAGCCGACCAATACCCGGTAGACGCTGATCACTAGTTCACGGCCGGCGATGAGCAACACCGGCAACAGCGGAAACATGTCACGACTCACCAGAGTGAACATCGCACCCAGCACCAGCACTTTGTCGGCAAGCGGGTCGAGAAACGCTCCCGTCGACGTGGTTCCGTGGCGACGGGCGACCCACCCGTCAATACCATCGCTGAGGCTCAGTGCGAACCACAGCAAATAGGCCAGCCATGCACCCCGCTGGTGGTCGGGGATAACAAGAAACATCACAGGCGACAGCACGAGTCGTCCTGCAGTGATTGCGTTTGCCCATGTCACTAGTGCATTGGGGTCGACTGGCATTACCGAATCTCCTCATCACCGTCGGGCATCACACCGCCCACCGCGACAAGATCAGGGCCCCATGCTTCTTCGATGACCACCTCGGCGAAACCGCCGGCTTGAAGTGCAGCATCAACATGCACAACGCCATCAATTTCAGGAGCTTCGCGGTGACTCCTGCCGACTCCCGGCTCATCGATGAGGACGGTCACCATCTCACCGATCAACGCGTCGCGCTTTCGCGCCGTGATGGCGTCCTGCAGTTCGGTGAGTTCAGCAAGCCGCTCGTGCATCAGGTTGGCATCAACTTGACCATCGAGGTCGTACGCGTACGTGCCAACTTCTCGACTAAACGCAAAGAATCCACACCAGTCAAGTTCGGCTTCTTCAACGAAGTCGACCAACGCTGCGTGGTCATCGTCGGTCTCGCCGGGATACCCAACAATGAAATTCGAACGCATCGTCGCATCTGGTTGAGCGGCACGAATATCGGAGATTCGCTGCAGGAACCGATCGCCGTCACCCCAACGGCGCATTCTGCGCAGTAACGGTTTGCTCACGTGCTGCAACGACAAATCGAAATACGGCACGCCGGTATCGAGAATGACATCAATGAGCTCATCGGAGAGATCACTCGGATAGAGATACAGCAGTCGGACGCGATCAACTTCTGCTGCAACCGCCTTCACGAGAGGGACGATCGACCCTGCGCCCAACTCGTCAGGCCGGTCAACCCCGTACGACGCGAGGTCCTGAGCGACGAGAACAATTTCTTGTGCCTGTAGCGAACGGACCTCTTCCAAGATTGACGAGGTATCACGGCTGCGTTGACTCCCGCGGAATGACGGTATGGCACAAAACCCACACGAGCGATTGCAACCCTCAGCAACCTTGACGTACGACCATGGGCGCTGAGCTCGAGGCCGATGCAGGTTCAACAAATCCATCGTCGGCATTGGCGCCTCAGCGACCGGAATGAGACGGCGTTGTTGCTGCTCAGTAATCGCTCCGCCGAACCCGACGACCGCATCGACTTCGGGGAGTTCAGCAGCAAGTTCATCGCCATAACGCTCTGCCATACATCCGGTGACAACAAGCCGCGAGCCACTTCGGCGAGTCTCATCGAGCTGAAGAATGACCTCGATTGATTCTTTGCGTGCTTCTTCAATGAACGCGCATGTGTTCACCACGACCACATCGGCCGCAGACGGATCATCGGTTGGCGCGAGACCGTCGGCCAGCAGTGTTCCAACGATTTTGTCGGAGTCGACCTGATTCTTAGGACAGCCGAGCGTCTCTACATAAAAATGGCCGTCTGCCTGCACGATCACCTTTCAGACACTATCCGTCCAATAGCTCGTGCGTCGGGGGGTAGAGGATTCCTTTGCACCGAAACAGAGTGGTCACAGTGGTACGCGTTTGATGACATGGGCGAGCGATGCTATCGATACGGCAGCCCTCTTTTCATCGAATAGAAGCTGGAGTTCACTATCTCGATGTATGGCAGTGACACAAGGGACGCTGGCCGGCCGAAGATCTGAATCTCAACTGGAAGTGACAAATGTTATGTACGGAGTCCCGACAAATCGACGACGTCTTCTCGCATGTCCAAAACCTTACGGCGCAAGATGGGGAGACTTTGCCAAGCAGGGTCGCAGAAAAGGCACACACCTCCCACCGCACTCGAAAAAGGGGCTCTCGCCATTGCAGCAACCGTGGCGCTTGTGGCCACCCTTCCGACTACTGCGTCAGCTGCCTCACCGTTACCAAGGCTGGTGGTAAAGAACTATCCAGCGTTTACTCATGACGGTCATTCGCTTACCACCGCCGTGGCATCAGTTCTTGAGGGGAACCGTGTTGAGGCCGTTCATACTGCGCTCGCATTATTTGTTGCGACCGGTCAACAAATCGATCACCTCATCACGATCGACCCCTCACAATCAAAGGGCTGGATTTCTAACTCTCACGGACTCGTATTCGGTGAGTTTGACCTCGCAACCGGAAAAGGTGGACTGAGTTCTGGTTACGACTCTTACGGCACTCCTCCAGGCGCTCACCTTGTCTACGATTCGGTTGAAGCGGAGTATCAACAGATCTTGAAATCTCGTATCCCGCGACCTCGAACTGCAGAGATCAACGGATCGACTGCGTATGTCACATCCGCCGTTCTTGCGCTGAAGGGCCTCGAACAAAGAAACCTCTCATCGGCCGCGCGGAATGTCTACATTCACGGCACCAATGTTTTAAGTTCACTGGGGGAGGGTGCGAAGTCCGGCGGCTGCATACGCGTCTCGCCTGAAACCGCCTACACACTTGTCAGGTTTGCACAATCTGGAGTGACAGGGGTCTACGTCCTGGATCGCCCGTGGATCGGCCGACCTGATTGACATGCAGCCCGGAGCCCTCGACGCTGAACGCCCTTCAGATCTGACCGTTCTGGCGGAGCAACTCAAATTCTTCCACCGTCATCAGCACAGCACGGGCCTTTGAACCTTCGCTCGGACCTACCACCCCGCGCTGCTCGAGAAGATCCATGATGCGACCTGCGCGCGCGAAGCCCACTTTAAGTTTGCGTTGCAACATCGAGGTCGATCCGAGTTGGCTCCGAACGACAAGTTCTACGGCTTGTCGCATGATGACTGCGTCTTCATCGTCATCCCCGGCCGAAAATGCGTGAGCATCAGAGGTGACATCAGCGAAATCGCTCGCTCCCCCGGCGCCACCGCCCGCAGCCGATGCCTCATCACCTTCAACCTCGCTCGAGTAGATGGGTTCAGGGGCCTGTGCCCGCCAATGTTCGACAACCTGTCGTACCTCTTCTTCGCCCACCCAGGACCCTTGAATGCGGTTCGCCACCGACGAGTTACCGGGAAGCAGCAGCATGTCGCCCTGACCGACCAACTTTTCGGCTCCTGGCTGATCAAGGATTACCCGAGAATCGGTGAGGCTCGAGACGGCGAAGGCCATGCGAGCAGGCACATTCGCTTTGATGACTCCGGTGATCACGTTCACCGATGGCCGCTGTGTTGCGACGATGAGGTGAATACCAACCGCTCTCGCCTTTTGCGCAATTCTGGTAATCGACTCTTCAACGTCGCGTGCCGCAACCATCATGAGGTCGTTCAACTCGTCGACGACGATGACGATGTACGGCATATGTTCGTACTCGGCTGCATCACGCCCCGCAGGCACCTGCAGAGATCCCTTGATGACTGCCGTGTTGTAACCCGTGATATCTCGGTACCCGCATTCGGAAAGGGCGTCATAACGCCGCTCCATCTCTTTGACCGCCCAGCCCAGCGCGTTGGCTGCTTTCTTTGGGTTTGTCACCGGCTGTGTCAGCAGGTGCGGAAGACGCTGATACTGACCCATCTCAACCTGCTTCGGGTCAATCAAAATGAGACGCACTTGGTCTGGTGTCGTCCGCATGAGCAGCGACGTAATGATGCAGTTGATACCGCTCGACTTACCCGCCCCTGTTGCTCCTGCGATCAACATGTGCGGGGTCGTCGCTAGGTTCAAAAAGACTGCTTTGCCTGCAATGTCTTTTCCGATCGCAACTTCAAGTGGATGTGTGGCCCTCTTCGCTTCTTGTGAGACGAGAAGATCTCCGAGCGCAACAAGTTGCCGTCGGGCATTTGGAACTTCAACACCAATAGCCGAGCGGCCAGGAATCGGGGCAAGGATGCGCACATCGGTTGCCGCCATTGCGTACGCAATATCTTTTTGAAGGCTCGTCACTTTCGCCACTTTGACGCCGGGGCCAAGTTCGAGTTCGTAACGAGTAACCGTTGGGCCCACCGTGAAACCGACAAGTTGGGTATCGACTCCGTGTTGCGAAAGTGACTCTTGCAGGGTTGCCCCACGTGCCTCGACCGACTTCATGTCAACCGACTGCTCACCTGCCTTTTCCAGCATTGCCATTGACGGCAGATGCCATTCGCCCGGCTTCACTGGTGCTGCAGGAACCGGAGCCGCTTCAGATTGAGCAGGTGCAGCCTTGGGTGCCCGCTTCTTCCGCGGTGCCTTAGGAGTCGGCTCCGCAAACTCGTCATCGTCGGCACCGTCGTAAAGCGTTGGAGAAACAGCGAGAGGGTCGAGCGTCGCTTGAGGCTCGCCAATATCGTCATCGGCTTCTTCTTGCGAACGTCGCCGTTCCTCCGCACGTTCGCTCTGCAAGGTGGCGAGGTTTGACATTGACTGACGAAGGAACTTCGCCACGGGACGGGCTCCTGTCGCGACCCCCGTCCCGGTCAGCACCGCCATCTTCCGCAGCGATGCTCCGGTGATCAACGCAATGGAGCCGATGAACGCTGCGATGAGAACGACTACCGCTCCTGCGGGTGCGACGAGACGTTGCAGCGGCTCACCACCAGCCACGCCGAGGAGACCTCCAGCCGAACCGAGCGCATCGAGGTCGGTCAGCGAAGTCGGCGTGCGAATCACATGAATGAACCCGAGAGATGACAACACCGCAAGCACCCAACCCACACCGAGACGAATTGGTTCTTGCGGTTCGTGATCACGAAGCACTGCCACGCCACTACCAATGAGCACAATCGGCAAAACGTGACGCCCAATGCCGAGGAACCAACCAAGGAATGTGCCTGCGCCGTCGCCGGCGGGGCCAGCAAGCGAAAACCACACCCCAAGAATGAGCAACACGCCAATCGCAATTAACGCAATGCCGAGCAGACCTCCATCGTCGCTCTTTGCGGCCTCACGCCCGGCTGGCCGCGCGCGCGAATTTCCGCCCTTCGTAGCCTTCTTCGCTGACCCCTTCTTTTGGGCTGAGGGGCGCGACTTTGGGGCATTTTTGCCGTTTGCCATGCACCTCTAACGGTACCAACGCGGCGCCCTTTGGTTCAGCCATACCCCGCTATGACGCTTGAACGCCAAGTATTCGACCGTCGCCCGACAGGAGTACGAGCAGTGTCCCCCCTTTTTCGTTCACCACGGTTGCATCGACGATGGCAGTTCCATCGCCGGCGCCCTGCACCGCCACATCGACAATCACCGGTTGCGATAACTCGGCATCGATCTGATTGAAGAGTTTCGTTGGGTCAATGTCGATCGCCGCAGCCCGAAACGTCGCTCCTTCAGCCGGCAATGTTTCACCGGCAGAGGAAAGTTCGCCCTCTTCGAACCGATATGTCGTTGCGTACATCCCGGAAGCCTCCCCCGAATCAGATTCAGCGGTTTCCGCAAGGATGAGAGTGACCCCTGTGAGGTCGGCCGAGACTTCGAAGTATTCAAGGTCACTGCCGATCGAAGATTCGAGGGCACTGATCGCCAACGGAATATCGTCGATCAACGGCCGAGCACTGTTTGCTGACGAACCACACCCTGCGATAACAACGGCCGCAATAGCAACCAGCCGCGCGAGTCGCATCAGGTTTCCATAACAACCGGAACGATCATCGGTCGACGTTTCGTTCGTTCATTGACAAACCGCCCGGCAGAGCGACGAACCTCTCGTTCGAGCGCCTCGACATCTCTGATGCCATCAGCGAGGGCTCGTTCGACCGACGCAGCCACCGTGTCACATGCCTCATCGAGAAGATCTTCAGCCTCCGGGGCATACACCCACCCGCGAGTGATGATCTCCGGGCCAGTGAGCACCGACCCAGATTGCACATCGACCGTCACCACAACGACAACGACGCCTTCTTCGGCGAGCACCCGTCGGTCGCGAATGACACCAGTGCCAACATCGCCGATGATGCCATCGACGTAGACATATCCGGCAGGAACCCGGTCGATATGGCCGGCGCCATCGCCATCGAGCAACAACACATCGCCGTCTTCGCACAGCAGCACTCGGTCATCAGCGAGACCCATGACTCGACCGAGGGCGGCGTTCGCAACGAGGTGTCGGTATTCCCCGTGTACGGGAACAAACCACTCGGGCTGCACGATCGAGAGGTACGTCTTGATGTCATCAGCCTGAGCGTGACCGGTTGCATGAACATCGGCGACACCGGAGTGAACGACTTGCGCTCCCCGGCGCAGCAGCCCATCGATGACTCGGTTCACATTGTTCTCATTACCCGGAATTGCGTGGCTCGACAGCACAACAGTGTCGCTGTCACCAAGTTGCACGAAACGATTCTCGCCCCGAGCGAGCAACGCGAGCGCTGACATCGGCTCACCTTGGCTACCGGTGGAAATCACGCAGATTTCGCCTGGCGGGTACCGATCGATGTCGTCTACGTCAATGAGTGACGCGTCGGGAATTGAGATGACACCAAGGTCTCGTCCGAGCTGCACGTTCTTGCGCATGCTGAGACCGAGCGTCGCAACTTTTCGACCTGCGGCGATGGCTGCATCTGCAATCTGCTGGATGCGATGTAAGTGACTTGCGAAACTCGCAGTGATAATGCGCCTGCCTTCGTGCTCGGCGAAGACCTGGCGGAGCACGCTGCCGACGGACGTTTCGCTCGGGGCAAAGCCAGCCTCCTCCGCGTTCGTTGAATCTGCGAGCAGCAAGCGGATTCCTTCTGAGCGCGCAATCTCCCCAAGACGGGCGAGATCGCAACGCCGGTCATCAACCGGTGTGAGGTCAAGCTTGTAGTCGCCCGAATGCAAGATGACGCCCTGCTCGGTGCGAACGACAATTGCATGGGCATGCGGCACCGAGTGGGTGACCGGCACAAACTCGACCTCAAATGGACCGATCGACACCCGGTCACCATCGTTCGTCGGCACGAAATCAACTCTGCCGAGAAGACCGGCTTCTTCAATGCGGTTACGTGCCAGGCCGAGGGTGAGCCTCGACCCAAACACTGGCAAAGGAGTATCCCGGCGATCACCGATTCCGTGTTCGTCACGCAAAAGGAACTGAATACCGCCAACGTGATCTTCGTGGCCGTGGGTCGCGACAAGACCAACGATCGATGACGCGTTCTCCCGTAAGTAGGTGAAGTCGGGTAATACGAGATCGATGCCGTGCAGGTCGGCCGACGGAAACATGATGCCGCAGTCGATCACAAGAATCGATCGGTCGACGTCGGTTCCTTGTTCGATTGCGAGACAGTTTCGGCCAATCTCTCCGAGACCGCCGAGGATGACGATCCGGACCGGTTCAGCCACGTGCTGACACCAGCTCTGCGTAAATTCGACGAGCCTCGTCTTCAAGACCGCCCGGTGCATCACCTAACGGGAGTCGGCACTGACCCACCTCGAAACCGAGGGTTCGCATCATCGCTTTTGACGGAATTGGATTAGGAGTGAGGTCTCCAGTTTCAAACGCGAAACTTGGCAACATTCGCTGGTTAATCGCTGTCGCCGCCGCAAGGTTGCCACTCTCGAGCGCGGCGAACATGTCGACATGGTCGGGAGCCGTCCAATGGGTAGCAACACCGATCGTTCCCACAGCGCCCACTGACAACAGCGGAAGGGTGAGACCATCGTCGCCGCTGTACACCTCGAAATCTGCCGGCGCTTCGCGAATGACTCGGGCAGTTTCAGCGGGGTTCGCCGCGGCGTCTTTCAATCCGATGACGTTCTTCTCGTCATGGGCCAACCGAAGCAATACCTCTGATGAAACCTTCCGGCCTGTTCGAACCGGAATGTCATAAATCACTTGCGGCAGTTCAACCGCTTGGGCAATGGCACGTAAATGCTGCTCGATACCTGTCTGAGATGGTCGGTTGTAATAGGGGCACAGCGACAAGATTCCGTGGACGCCAAGCGCCTTGGCCCGCAGGGAGAGTTCGACCGAATGAGCGGTGTCATTTCCAACAGTGCCCGCGATGACCGGAACGTCGACAGCTTCAAGCACCGCTGAAAACATCGAAAGTTTTTCGTCATCGGACAGCGTTGGCGACTCGCCAGTGGTGCCACATACGACGAGACCCTCGTTGCCCTCGTCGACAAGCCGGCGGGCAAGTTGCTGAGCTACGTCGAGATCAACGCTGCCGTCACTTCCAAATGGAGTGATCAGAGCGGTGAGGATTCGTCCGAACGTTGGTGATGACATGCAGGTCAAAGGCTAGTGATCTGACGACACGTCGCCACGCTTAGGAAATCTCTGAGCCCAGTTCAAACTTGAGGTATTCCGAGCCGGTGTCTTCCCAATCTTCAAACTGAATGACGTTCATGTCTTCGAATCGGCGGCGGAGCCATGATTCGTTGCGATCGAGAAGCCCAAGCTTCTTACAGTTGGGCACGATCTTCGAAAACAGCATCTGCTGGAAGACATCGCGGGTCGGGTCACGCAACACCAGGGGAACAACATCTTTCGGGTTCACACCCTGCTTTTCCCATACCTCTTGTTGCAAGAAACGATCGCGCATGCGAATGGCTGCCTCGAAGGCAAACTCTTGCCGCTCCATCAATTCGCGATCGGTCATCTCGGCGTACACCTCTTTCAGCGACAGAACACCGAAGGCGACATGTCGAGCTTCGTCGCTCATCACGTAGCGAAGCAGTTGCTTCAGGAGGGGCTCTTCAGTCATTTGGTGCATGAATCCGAATGCTGCGAGAGCGAGACCTTCGACCATGACTTGCATGCCGAGGTAGGTCATGTCCCATCGCGAGTCTTCGATGATGTCATCGAGCAGCATCCGAAGGTGTGCGTTGACTTGGAATCCTCCGTCCATTTTCTCGTCGAGGTAGCGAGCGAAGACCTCAACGTGACGGGCCTCATCTACCACTTGAGTTGCGGCATACAGTTTAGCGTCGTACCACGGAACCGTTTCGGTGATTTTGGCGGTGCACAGCAACGCACCTTGCTCACCGTGAAGGAACTGCGACAGCGTCCATCGACGACTATCGATGCCGAATTCGAGCCACTCTTTATCGCCCCACTTCTCGACGACAGTGCCGGCGTAATGGTCGGGGCTAAGACCGGCAGAAAATGCCGCCTGATCAGAGGTCACGACCTCGTCGAGTTGGATTTCGGTGTCCCACGGCAAGTCGGTCGTGCCGTTCCACTGTCCTACTTTTGCCTTTTCGTACAACTTTCGAAGTTGTGGCCTCGCAAGGGAATAGTCCCAGGTGAAGATGGCGTCCGCGTTGTCTTTGACAACGTGTTCAACCTCGTCAACGTCGACGTTGGACACCGACAGAATTGCCTCGATATCATCGATTTCGTCGCGGCCGATGATGTCGGCGTTTGCGGCGTGACCTGTTGGTTGTTCGGTGGTGCTCATGATGTGCTCCTGTTAAGGGCTGCGGCTGTGCCAGAAAACGACTCCGGCAAGGCCACTGCGGTGATGATTGGGCGGAGAAATTGGCGGGCGATATCAGCATCACTGAGGTCAACTGATTCGTCCGGTGAGAGGAAATACGAGACGGTAAGGCGGGCGACAAGGTCGATCAGTCTGTGGGCCGACTCTCGACCGATGAGAGGGTCAAGTTGTGGTGAAAGCGCAACTGTTGCCATTCGAATGATTCTCGGCAGTCCGGTTGCGGTGAGTTGTCCAAGAGCTTCACCTGGCTCAGAACTCAGCATCATTGCGAGATGAGAGTGGGTGCGCAGAAGCGAAGTTGCTGCGGCGACGCTGTGAGCAACAACATCTTCGACAGTTTCGAGGCCATCGATCTCTGCCGCCACCTGCTCGAAAAACTGGTGTAATTCTCGGACGTGCAACGCCTCGAAGAGCACATCGCGACCTCCCGGGAACAGTCGATATACCGAAGCGCGCGATACGCCTGATTCTTGGCAGATGTCGTCAATCGTCACCTTTGAGAAGCCAAGACGGTGGATGCAGACGAGGGCCGCGTCGAGAACTGCGTGTTCGATAACCGCAGAGTCTTTTCGCGATGTGGCAACTGTCACACCTGAGACAGTATTGCCAAAAAGGTCTCACGTCAACCGTGAGGCAACCCTCTCACCCTTCAGGCAGCATGTAGTCGGCATATTGCGCCCGCAGGTCTTTCTTTGAAAATTTGCCCACACTGGTTTTTGGCACCTCGGCGATGAACTCAACCGCATCAGGCAATTGCCACCGAGCCACCCGGTCACGAAGGAAGTCGATCACTTCCTCGGAGGTGATGTCGCTACCTTCAGCCCGCACAACACAGGCCAACGGACGCTCTGACCATTGCGGGTGCGGGACCCCAATCACTGCAGCCTCGGCAATCCCTGGGTGTGACATCAACTCGTTTTCCAACTCAACCGAAGAGATCCACTCGCCTCCAGACTTAATGAGATCTTTTGTTCGATCCAAGAGTCGAACCCTTCCCCGCTCATCAACACTCGCAACGTCACCTGTACGCAGCCAGCCATCGGAAGTGAAACTCTCGTTCGCTCGCTCATCGTTGTAATACGTCTTCGCGATCCAGTTACCGCTTACCTGCAATTCACCGCTCGACTCGCCATCCCAATCGACCCGCTCTTGCGAATCTGGATCGACAACGCGCATCTCAACGCCAAACGAAATCCGTCCAACCGTTGTCCGAAGTTCAGCTTGCTCGTCAATCGACAGGTCGTGCTGATCTGCATCGAGGTGCGACACCGCACAGATCGGACTTGTCTCAGTCATTCCCCACGCTTGAAGAAGTGGGAGTCCTGTCACCTCGCGATAGCCCTCCGAGAGGCCGCGCGGGACTGCTGACCCTCCACACGGAATCGCCCGCAAACATGACGTATCGCGACCCTCAAGTTCGGGCAGCACCTGCATCCAGATCGTGGGCACCCCTGCGGCAAGGGACACCCGCTCTTCCACAATGAGGTCGGCCAACGCTTTGCCAGAAAGGTCGGCACCGGGCATCACCATCTTCGCTCCTGTTGCAACACCCGCATGCGCGAGACCCCACGCATTTGCATGGAACATCGGCACCACCGGCATCACAACGTCTGATTCTCGTGCTCCGAGCGAATCTGCGGTCATCGTGCCCATGGTGTGAAGGAACGTGCTGCGGTGTGAGTAGACGACACCTTTGGGGTTTCCTGTCGTGCCCGAGGTGTAACACATGCTTGCCGCGCGGTGCTCATCAACCGGTTTCCATTCGACTGGGGACGCGTGCGCCAACAGGTCCTCGTAATTCAACAACTCGAAGCCTGAAAGATCGTCAGGGATCTCACCATCGCCGTCATCGATAAGTACGAGATGCTTCAAACGCTCAAACGTCGGCAGCAACGGAGCAAGCAATGACAGCAACGAACGGTCAACAAAGATCACTTCATCATCAGCGTGGTTCACGATGTAGGTGAGTTGTTCTGGGAACAACCTGATGTTCAGCGTGTGCAAGACCCGACCAGTGCACGGGGCAGCAAAGTACAACTCAAGATGTTGTGCGGTGTTCCATGAAAAGGTCGCCACCCGCCCGTACTCAGAAATCTCCAGTGCGTCGAGCACACCACCTAGTTGTCGAGTTCTTGTTGCCCACTCGCCGTAATTCGTCCGCTCTCGACCATGTACTGTCGCCGTCACCAGTTCTTTGTGAGGGTGATACCGCTCCGCTCGATCGAAGAGATGAGAGATATTTAGGGGTACGTCTTGCATAAGGCCTTGCATGACCTAAAACGCTAATCGACTCAGAATCTCAGGCCGAAGGGCTGACAGATATCGTTTGCATGTGACCTCCGAACCGACAGACGCGATGCCACTCCGCCCTCGATGGGGTCAAGCATCGATCGGCGCCTTCATCGTCCTTGTGGTCTGCACCAACATTGCGGCGATCACGTGGGCTCGCCTCGTACTGTCGTCACCTGAAACGCTTCTCGTGCTGTCATCACGAAATCGCTATCTCGCTCTTGCGCTCGGCACCGACATCAGCGGAGTCGCCTACTGGCTCATCGGAAGTTCACGTATCGCAATTGCATTCGTTGTCTGCCACCTTGCCGGTCGTGCATACGGTGATCAGATTCTTGCCCTGTTCGTGAAATACCTTGGCGTTGACGAGCCGACGATTGCGCGACTTCGAGCAGGCTTCACGAAAGCCGACTGGGCGCTGATCCCCGTTTTCGTGGGCTCAAACATCGTTGCGGCAATCAGCGGCATTCAACGGACCGCACCCGCCAGGCTTGCGGCTCTCATTGCTCTCGGCCTCCTTGCGCGTCTCGCCCTCATCCAATGGCTCGCACATGTCTTCAACGAACAGCTCACCGACGTGATCAATTTACTTCAGAAATACTCGTGGTGGTTTGTCGGCGGTTCCGTCATTCTCGTACTTCTCACCAATGTGAAAAATACGCGTCGGTCCTGAGAGCAATCACTCCATTTGATACTGTCTGAAGACGTTCTGGAAGTTTCCGGGAGAGATTGGAGCAACATGCATACCTACGAATGTTCATCATGTGGAATGACGGTCAACGCAACTTGCGGGGCCTGCAACGCACCCCTTGAAAACGATGTGCTCACCCGTGATGATGGCTCAACTGTGCAGATCTCAAAATGCCCGAACGACCACGGCAAAATCAAGTCGCCGCTCTGCTGCGGCGTCGACATGGCGTGCACACTCGGCTGACGCCGATCTGCAGCGTTCCGCCTCGCTCTACAACAGGGCGTCTAAGCCAACAATGAGGCCCGGTGCCTCCTGGATCTTCTTACATGCAAGTACGACTCCGGGCATGAAGCTCGTGCGGTCATACGAGTCTTGCCGAATGGTGAGCGTCTGCCCCTGAGCGCCGAGGATGACCTCTTGGTGGGCAGTCATTCCTCGCATTCTCACCGAATGAATTCGAACTCCGTTTGGGCCCTGTCCGCCTCGAGCGCCCTCGGGATCTTCAATCTGAGTTGGATCATCTGCCCAGCCGTGCTCGCCGGGCTGCATCATTCTTGCGGTCGCAAGTGCAGTCCCCGACGGCGCGTCAATTTTCTCGTCGTGATGCAACTCAATGATCTCCGCTGTATCGAACAGCGCAGCGGCTTCCGCTGCGAACTTCATCATCAGCACCGCTGAAATCGCAAAATTTGCGGCGATCAGACAATTGGCACCCGACCCGTCGAACGCAGACGCAAAGGCAGCCATGTCATCATCATCAAAACCGGTCGTACCAACAACTGCGTGGATGCCATGCAGAGCGAGAAATGGAAGCGTGACCCGTGCAGCCTCGGCCGTCGTGAAGTCAACCGCCACATCACATGATGCTTCGGCGAGCGCGCGGAGATCTGATGACACTTCAACTCCATGAGTAGCACCAGAGCCATTCACATCAACAGCGGCGACTAACTCGAGGGTCTCCGCATCGGTGACCGCATCACAGACGGCTTGACCCATCCGCCCAGTTGCGCCAACTACTCCCACACGAATGCTCGCCATGGCGAAGACGGTACTCCGTTATGCGGCACTATCCGAGACAGTGACGCTCTTTGCCCCGTAAACGGCTGCTGAGATCAGTCGTGCATCTACTGAGGCGACACCGCACGGGCATACGCCAACGATCGACCCAGAAGGTCTTGTGAGCTCTTACAAGACCCTGGCAAAGCTGAGACCGAGCGTGTGTTCTCGTTGTGGTTAACCGGAACGGTCAATCCATTGTCAAGAGCGACGACACGCTCGGTCGTCAACGCGTTTGCGAGCGGTTAGCGATGCCGACGACGTCCGCCGCCGCCACCTCGACGCTCGGCGCTTGGGCCGAGGTCACCAAGCTCATCTGCGAGTTCAGCATCAAAGCTTTCATCGAAACTGACCGATTCAATCTCTCCATCACCAGAGGCCCGAGGAGCATCATCTGCAGCCTCGGCACCTGAGTCGGACGCGCCATCGCTTCCAGAATCAGGAACGATGTCGCCCGCCGGGCTCAGTGACACCTTGCCGCGGTCATCGATCTCATCAACGACAACTTCGACCTCATCTCCAAGCGAGAGCACATCTTCAACGGAGTTGATCCGCTTGCCACGGCCAATCTTCGAAATGTGCAAGAGGCCGTCACGACCAGGAAGGATGTTGACAAACGCCCCAAACTTGGTGATGTTGACGACACGACCGGTGTAGGTGGCACCAATTTCGGCCTTCGGCGGATCGACGATGTTGACGATCGCCGTGCGAGCCTCTTCCATGCGCCATGATTCGACCGCCGCAATGGTCACAATGCCCACCGCACCGTCGTCATCGACTGCGATGTCTGCTCCGGTCTCGGCCTGGATGGTGTTGATGATCTTGCCCTTCGGCCCGATGACCTCGCCGACCTTGTCGATCGGAATGGTGATCGTCACGATCTTCGGAGCAGTTTCTGCAACCTCTGTTCGTGGTGCATCGATAGCGGCATTCATGACGTCAAGAATCTCCATGCGGGCTTCACGCGCTTGCTGAAGGGCATCGGCAAGCACCTGAGCCGGGATTCCGTCAATCTTCGTGTCGAGCTGGAGAGCCGTAATCGCGTCAACGGTTCCGGCAACTTTGAAGTCCATATCGCCGAAGGCGTCCTCGGCACCGAGGATGTCGGTCAACGTCACGTAGTTATCACCGTCTTTCACAAGGCCCATTGCGATGCCTGAAACTGCGCCTCGAATTGGCACGCCGGCATCCATCAACGAAAGGCTCGATGAGCACACCGACCCCATCGACGTTGAACCGTTCGACGACATGACCTCTGACACGAGGCGAAGCGTGTACGCAAAGTCTTCCTGGTTGGGAACAACCGGCATCACTGCCCGAGCAGCAAGGGCACCGTGGCCGATCTCGCGACGCTTCGGTGAACCCACTCGACCGGTCTCGCCATTAGCCCACGGCGGCATGTTGTAGTGATGCAGATAGCGCTTCTCGTTGTTGGGAGACAGCGAGTCAATCAACTGGTTCATACGAGGCATCGCCAAGGTCAACACGTTCATGACCTGGGTCTCGCCACGCTGGAAAAGACCCGAACCATGGGCGGTCGGAAGCACACCAACTTCTGCTGATACCGGACGGAGGTCTCGCACCCCGCGACCGTCGATTCGTAGACCTTCGTCGACAATGCGACGACGAACAAGCTTCTTCGTGAGAGAGCGAACTGCTTCCTTCACGGCCTTTTCTTGACCAGCGAATTCGCCATCTTCGCCGCACAGCGCCTCGAGCGCCTTTGCGGTCGCGTCGTCGGTTGCGGCATTGCGTTCTGCCTTACCTGCAATTGCGACAGCGGCGCTGATCTCGCCGTGCACACAGCCTTCCACGGCAGCGAACACTTCGGGGGTGTAGTCGAGCACCGGAGTGAACGGAAGTTCTTCAATCGGGCCCGATGTTGCGATGACGCTTGCGACGAGCTGGCGCTGCAATGCGATCGACTCTTTGATCCACTGCTTCGACGCGTCAAGACCTTCGGCGAGCGCAACCTCATCAACTTTGGGGGCGCCGTCTTCGTAAAAGTAGAAGCTCTGCTCAGTGCCTCCGGCTTCAACCATCATGATGGCCACGTCGCCGTTGTCGAGTTCACGGCCAGCGACCACAAGTTCGAATGTTGAAGCTTCACCCTCGTCGTAGGTGGGGTGAGGAATCCACTCACCTTCGGTGGTGTAGGCCACACGAACCGAACCGATCGGCCCTTCGAATGGGATACCCGAGATCATCAGAGCCGCTGATGCCGCATTAATCGACAGCACATCATGCGGATTCGCCATGTCAACACCAAGAACGGTTGAAACGACCTGAACTTCATTACGGAAACCGTCAGGGAACGCTGGTCGGAGAGGCCGGTCGGTAAGGCGACAGGTGAGGATTGCGTCTTCTGTTGGACGACCCTCACGACGGAAGAACGAGCCGGGAATTTTGCCCGCTGCGTATGAACGCTCTTCAACGTCGACCGTCAACGGGAAGAAATCGACGCCTGGGCGAACATCGCGTGCGGCATTCGCTGTGGTGAGAACACGAGTTTCTCCGATAGTCGCAACAACCGCACCTTGGCTTTGGGGGGCAAATTTCCCTGTCTCAAACGACAGGGTTCGGTCGGTGCCCGAAATTGGTCCAGACACGCGGATGGGATCAGCCATTATTGGCTCCTTTCAAATTTGGGACGTTCCCAAATGATGTGGAGCAGCTCTCCGGTTCCCAGTTGGCAACACCGCGTCAAACAATTCGATGAAGATGACACGATCTCAGCAACCGGTAACCGACACCAGCTACTCGGTGATATGTGGACGATGTCGCCCATCGGACAGGCTATCCGGTAACGACGGCACCCGCTCGCCACTGCTCGAGGCGGGAAGGGCGTAATGCCGATTCGAGGGCTCAGGCCCTCAGCCGGCGACGGGCATTCTCAGCGACGAAGACCGAGTTCAGCCACGATTGAGCGGTAGCGCTCAACATCAATCTCACGGATGTAGTCGAGCATCCGCCGACGACGACCGACGAGCATCAGCAGACCACGACGAGAGTGGTGATCCTTCGGATGAGTCTTCAGATGGTCGGTCAGGTGCTGAATTCTCGAGGAGAGAAGAGCGATCTGGACCTCGGGGGATCCGGTGTCGTTGTCGCTCTGTCGGTGACGAGCGATGACATCTGCTTTTGGCTCAATAGCCATGAGATTTGCCTACCTTTTATTGGTTGAGGTGGTCGCACCAATCGGTGCATCCGCCAGAGTCGGAACCCCAACGGACATCGAGATGTTATGAGGGTTGGTGCACGCTCACAACCTGGCGATTTCACGCGCTCGAGCGACGTCGGTTTGAAGTTGAGTTGTTAACGCTTCAAGACCATCAAATCGCTGCTCATCACGCAACCTGGCAGCAAACTCGACGGTGAGCACTTGGTCGTACAGGTCTCCCGAGAAATCGAGGAGATGACACTCGACGAGCGACCGATCGGCATTGCCGTAAAACGTCGGACGCTTTCCGATGTTGACCGCGCACGAGTGCCGACCCCCCGCCTCAGTGTGACACCACGCCGCGTACACCCCGTCTGCTGGGAGAATGAATCGCTCATCAACGTCAACATTCGCGGTCGGAAAGCCGATCGTTCGACCTCGCTCATCACCATGAACGACACGACCGGAGATGGCAACGGTTCGTCCGAGCATGTTGCTTGCGCCGTCAAGGTCACCTCGCTGAAGCGCAGATCGAATTGCAGTCGAACTGATGACCTCCGACGTTTCCGTCGTTCGAAGTGAGAGCGGGGTCACCACAAAGTCGTGCTCATTACCCATCGTTGACAACAGCTCGACATTCCCCCGACGACCTCTTCCGAAGTGAAAATCCTCACCCACAATGATCTCTGAGGCCGCAAGACCATCAACGAACACTCGACGGATGAAATCTTCCGCTTCTTCCGATGCCGCTGCCTCATCAAACTCGAGCACCACGACTGCATCAACGCCGGTCTCACGCAACAACTCGACCCGCTGTTCGAGGCTGGTAATCAACAGCGGAGCCGATTCAGGCCGAACAACCGATGCTGGATGACGATCGAACGTCACCACGGCGCTGCGCTGACCTACCTTCTGGGCACGCTCAACGACAGAAGAGATCACAGCGATGTGCCCACGGTGAAGACCGTCATATGCCCCGATCGTGACCACTGATCGATCACCCTCGAACACGGGATCAACTAACGAACGAATGACGAGCACGCTGAGGAAACCTATCGCTGAGATGCCGTTGGAAGCACCACCGTAGGTTTCGCATCACCGCCACGAAACGGCTCGTACACCGCGATAAGCACACCGTCAGCAAAGACGGCCCACGGCCCGAGTCCACTCCACTGAGGCAACAACCCACCGACCGCCACCCGCTGGGCAATCTCAGCCGAAACATCAACCCGATCAATGCCCTCGGCAATCGTTTCAACCGGCAGCAGTTCACAATGCTCAGGAGGCGCAGCTCGGTCAACGCTGAACGACCCTGAGGCGATGCGACGAAGGTTGCGAAGGTGCGCTCCACCGCCAAGGAGGTGTCCAATATCGTCAGCGATTGTTCGGATGTACGTTCCTGCTGAACACTCCACATGAAGTGAGAACACATTGGGTTCCGAGGTCGTCGCAACATCGCACCGACTCACCGTTACGCGACGAGGTTTGCGTTCAACCTCGACTCCTTCGCGAGCGAGTTCATGAAGCCGTCTGCCATCGATCTTGATCGCAGACACCATCGGAGGAATCTGATCAATCTCACCAATGAGGTGTTCCGCCACAACCCGCTCAACATCAGTCAATGTCACCGCTGACATGTCGTGGGTCGCAACGACCTCGCCTGCAGCATCCAACGTCGAGGTTTCGACGCCGAGCACCACCTCACCGGTGTACGTCTTTGTTGACGCCGTGGCGAATTGGAGCAGACGAGTTGCCATGCCAACCGCGACCACCAGCACACCAGTGGCATCAGGGTCGAGGGTGCCGGCATGGCCAATCTGTCGCTCAGAAAAGCGTTTCCGGAGTTGCCCGACCACGTCGTGACTTGTCATGCCAGCCGGTTTGTCAACAATGCAGACACCGTGGACGGTTGGCGGGCGACGGCGAGCCATCTACTCCCCTACGCCTGCCTCATCAGAACGACTATCAGCCCGAAGAATTTCGTCAATTCGCTCGGCAGCTCTGATCACATCGTCGGGAGCGAACTGGAGAATCGGGGTCTTCTTGGCCCGAATCTGCCTGCCAATCGATGACTGAATTCGAACACGATGTTCACCTAACGCCTCGATGATTTCCTCATCGGCTTCAGGGCCTGACAGCGAGTCGTAGTACACGTGAGCTCGGTTAAGTTCATCGTCGACATCGATTCGGGTGACGGTCACGAACTCGAGGCGCTCGTCACCGATTCGCACCAGTTCCTCCGCGATGATCTCTCGTAACGTCTCACCAACCCGCGCTGACCGAGGGTAGCGGTGAGCCCCACTTGATGATCGGCTCGAACGCCGTCCGCCACGGGAGCCCATACGTCAACTCAGCGTTCGTGCGATCTCACGCTCATCGAAGGTTTCGATGACGTCACCAGGCTTCAGATCTTGGAAGTCGCTCAGACCGATACCGCATTCGAATCCTTCACGGACCTCACGGACATCGTCTTTAAACCGACGGAGCGAGGTGATCTCGCCCTTCCAAATGATTGTGCCCTCTCTGAGGAAGCGCACTTTCGACCCACGCGTGATCGTGCCGTTTTGAACGTAACAACCCGCAATCGCACCGAGTTTCGGCACACGGAAGATTTCGCGCACTTCAGCGTCACCGGTGACGACTTCTTCATACTCGGGCTCGAGCATGCCAACCATCGCCTGTTCGATGTCTTCGAGCAACTTGTAGATGATCTCGTACGTTCGAATCTCGACGTTTTGCTGGTCGGCAAGTTCGCGACTCTTGCGGTCTGGGCGGACGTTGAAACCAAGAATCGTTGCGTTGGTGGTCGCCGCCAAGGTGATGTCGTTTTCAGAAATCGCCCCGACCGCACGATGCACGAACACAAGCTCAACCTCATCGCGACCCAATTTGCGCAGGCTGTCGGTAACCGCCTCAAGCGAACCCTGCACATCGGCTTTCAGCACGATGTTGAGCGTTGCTGATTCGCCACTTTGAATCTGAGTGAAAATGTCTTCAAGTTTGGTTCCGGTCTTCACGCGGGCATCGGCTCGCTGATCACGAATCTTGCGGTGATGTGTTCGAGCTTCTCCCACCATTCGCGCGATGCGTTCATCAGGGGCAGCGCGGAACTCATCGCCGGCCGCCGGCACTGACGACAGGCCAAGCACCTCCACCGGTGACGATGGCCCGGCAACCTTCACTTGCTCGCCACGGTCGTTGATCATTGCACGGACGCGACCCCACGATGCCCCGGCGACAATCGGGTCACCGACCTTCAGTTCACCCTTATCGACGAGAATCGTGGCAACAGGGCCACGGCCCTTATCGAGGTTTGCCTCGAGCACGATGCCCTTGGCTCGACCGGTGGGGTTCGCAGTCAGTTCTTCAAGTTCAGCGACGACGAGCAACTGATCAAGAAGATCGTCGATGCCAACGTCTTGCAGCGCAGACATCTCAACCACGATCGTGTCGCCGCCCCACGCCTCGGGGACGAGTTCGTGTTCAGCGAGTTGTGTCAACACTCGTTGCGGATCTGCGTTCTCTTTGTCGATCTTGTTCACCGCCACAATGATCGGAACCTCTGCGGCACGAGCGTGACTGATTGCCTCAATGGTCTGAGGCATCACGCCGTCATCAGCGGCCACGACGAGCACAACAATGTCGGTGGCCTGCGCTCCGCGGGCACGCATATTCGTAAATGCAGCGTGACCAGGAGTATCGATGAACGTAATGACGTGACCACTTCGGTCGACCTGGTAGGCGCCGATGTGCTGGGTGATGCCACCCGCCTCTCCGTCAACAACATTTGCCGAACGGATCTTGTCAAGAACCGTGGTCTTACCGTGGTCAACATGGCCCATCACCGTGATGACTGGCGGCCGCAACTGCTGAGCCTCCTCGTCGTCATCGTCACTGTCATCGAAGAGTGCTTGCAGTTCGAGCTCTTGCTGCTGGCCAGGGTCGACGAGAAGAAGTTCGGCGCCAACATCGAGGGCGAACAATTCCATGTGATCATCTGACAGCGCCTGGGTGGCCAAGACCATTTCACCGTTATTGAGCAGGAACTTCACCACATCGGCCGCCGTGCGATTGAGCTTCGGCGCGAACTCCTGAGCGGACACTCCGCGCTCGATCACAATCGTGCCTTCAGGAACCGGAGCCGAGCGATCGGTTAATTGCAGATGCTGTGGCTGCAACTCGTCTTGATCGCGGCGACGGCGCCGCTTTGAACGACGAGGTGGGCGCCGTTGTCCGCTTGGTCTACCACCCGGACCTGGCCGGCCACCGGGACCACCGCCCGAACCACCCGGGCCGCCGGGACCACCTGGGCCACCGCCAGGACGAGGACCGCCAAAGCCGCCAGGTCGGTTACCAGGGCGCGGGGCACCGGGGCGACCACCAGGAGCCGGCCGGCCAGGACTATTTGCTTGACCCGGGGGCGGAGGAATGGGTTTGCCACTCGATGACACTGGACGACCCGGAGGCGGCGGAATTGGGCGACCACTTGCCCCGACCGGAGGTGTCGGGCGCGGTGCCGCACTTGACGACGGGCGATCGGACTCAGTCGGAGGCCCTGCTTTTGCAGATTCGGGCCCTGGACTCGACACCACTCGATCTGGTTGGCTTCCCGGACCAGCACTCGAAATTACCCGTGGAGAAGGATCCGCTGGTGGTTCGGGAGTTGGGGCCTCGTCACTCGACCCACCGTCAACCTCTGGAGTGGAATCAGGAGTTTCGTCAACCGACTCTTCCACGGAGGCGGACTCTGGCTCTGTGGCAGGCTGCTCTGCGGGTTCCGCTTCTGCGACAACAAGAGGCTCATCCGCCGCTGGTGCGGAGGCCGGCGCCGGTGCCGGGGCTGTTGATCCGGTGAGCCCAGCTTGCTGGGCTTTCTCGCGAACCATCGCTGCGTCATCTGCGTTCAGCGTCGACGAATGCCCCTTCACTGCAAGGTCGAGCGATTGGCAGAACGCAACGAGTTCAGGGTTTGTCATCTGGAGTTCTTTTGCGAGGGCGTGAATGCGGATGGTTGAACCCGTCTTCTTTGCCTTCGATCCACCAGATTCTGCGGGTGCTTCCTGGGGCTGTTCATCGCGGGTGAGTCCCTCGCGCTCGGCCTTACGGCGCACCATGTCGGCATAGGCCTCGTTGAGCGAAGAGGACTGACCCTTGATTGGCACACCGAGGCTGTGGCAGAGCTCGACCGTCTCGGCATTGGTCATGCCAAGTTCTTTCGCTAGCTCATGCACTCTTACGTTCTTCGCCACTTGATTCCTCTATCCCTCAGTCGTTTCCCAGTCTCTCAAACAATTCTCGTCGTCACACCCGTTCAGTGCCAGCGCACACCTGCGAACGGATCATCTCTTCTATGTCGTTTCGGTCAACCTCTACTCGCCATGCTCTCGCATACGCACCTGTCTGGAGCGCCTGTTGTGCACATTCGACACCACAGAGCCATGCTCCTCGACCTGCACCGTTACGGTCAATGACCGCTCCCCTGTCGCCGTATACACACCGAAACAACTTGTCTTGTTCACGACGCTGGCGACACCCGATGCAGGTTCTCAGCCGCAGTTCAGTCGACGTCATCACCGCCTTCGGCTTCGCCATCAGTAACTTCGCTGTCGCTGCTCTCTGGTGCTTCTGGTGCCTCCGAAGCCTCTGGGGCCTCTGGAGCCTCATCTTCACCGCTTTCGGCTGCCTCTTCTTCAACGCCGTCAGAGGTCTGTGCCGCCCATTCAGCTTGGCTGATCACACTTCCGTCGGCAGCGTGCCACTCCATTTCGCCCGACTCTGCGTTCTCGACCCATTCGCCTTCTGCGTACTCGACATTGCCGAGCTCGGCTGCGTAGCCCCCCGAGGTTTCACCATCGGCGTCTTGGGTTTCAGAGCGAATATCGATGCGAACACCGGTCAATCGAGCTGCGAGACGAGCGTTTTGACCCTCACGCCCAATTGCGAGCGAAAGTTGATGATCAGGAACGATGACATCGGCTTGGGTGCCGTCATCAGAGATCACTACCTGAGTGACCTTCGCAGGCGACAGCGCCTTCGACACGAAATCAGCGAGATCATCGCTGAAGGGAACAATGTCGATCTTTTCGCCGCGGAGCTCATTGACAACCATCCGCACCCTGGCACCACGGGCGCCCACGCATGCTCCAACCGGATCAACGTTGTGATCATTCGACCACACCGCAATTTTTGTTCGGTGTCCGGGCTCGCGAGCACATGCTCGGAGCTCAACGACGCCGTCAGCAATTTCGGGAACTTCAAGTTCAAACAGACGCTTAATCAAACCGGGGTGTGTACGAGAGACAACGATCTGCGGCCCCTTGGCGGTCTTGCGAACCTCAACGATGTATGCCTTCGAACGATCACCGCGGTTCGGTCGTTCATATGGGACTTGTTCAGCTTGCGGCATAAGTGCCTCGACTCGTCCAAGGTCGAGAAGGGCATAGCGAGCCTCGGTCCGCTCGATAATCCCCGACACCAAGTCGCCCTCACGGTTCGCGTATTCCTCGAACTTGCGGTCACGTTCCACCTCACGAATGCGTTGTGACATCACCTGTCGAACAGTCTGAGCCGCGATACGACCGAGCTCCGCCTTATTTGGCGTGTCATCGCGAGGATTCACCCATTCGCCATCCTCATCGAGGTCGTAAGCGGTGAAGGTGAACTCCATCGTGTCGGGGTCTACGCCCACCTGCACTTCATCGGCTGCGTCAGGACGGCGCTTGTACGCACTTGCCAGTGCCTCAACTAGTACCTGCAACAGTGCGTCAACAGACAAGCCCTTTTCTTGGGCAAGCATCTTGATGGCTTCGCTCATGTCGAGATTACTCACGGTTGTTCCTCCGCGTCTGTCTCGCTGTCGTTCGACGCGAGATCGGTTGTTGATGTTCCCGTTTGCCGGGGTTTTTTGTTTCGGGGACCACCGGGTTTCGGCGCCGGCCCCCATTCAAAGATTGTTTTGGCCTTATCGATCGCAGAAATGTCGATGGTCAGTGGTCCTGCATCGGTATCGAGCACGATCTGGCTCCCGTCACATGAGGAGAGCAACCCCTCAACTCGACGTTGCTCAACCGATGGATCAGCGAGTCGAACGGTGATGCGCTTGCCGACTTCGCGAGTGAAATGGTGCGGGGTACGAAGAGCACGTTCGACACCGGGGCTGGTGACCTCCAGGGTGTATTTCCCCGGAATCGGGTCTTCGTGATCAAGCTCTCGTGACACGAGCCGAGTCACCACTGCGATCGTGTCAAGGCTGACACCAGATTCGGAACCCGGCGGGGTGTCGATCATCACTCGCAGCGTTCCACCACGTTGCTCAAGGTCATAGATCTCAAGACCCAAATCACTGACCACAGGCTCAACGAGGGCTCGAACTCGATCGATCGTTGTAGATGTCATCGTGCCCTCCTTTGTGTTGTGTCGACCTGTGCCCATCCAATAAATAAGGCGTGGGGTGAACCCCACGCCTTTCGGTCGGATACGCATAGAGCGTTATTCGTTTCGAAATAGCCCTGACATCATACCTGAGTCGGAGAGGAATCGGGAAGGGTGCTGATCGCTCCAGTTACTAGGGGCAGCCAAGGCCGCACGGTAGTGTGCGGACGTGCTTCGGATGTCAACTCTTTTCTTGCGAACACTTCGAGACGACCCATCAGACGCCGAGGTGCCCTCACACCGGCTCCTCGTTCGAGCCGGGTATATCCGCAGGGCGGCCCCTGGGGGCTTCACGTGGCTTCCCCTCGGCTGGATCACCTATCGAAAAGTCGAAGACATCATTCGAGACGAGATGAACAAAGCCGGTTTTCAGGAGGTTCACTTCCCTGCGCTTCTGCCTCGAGAGCCCTATGAAGCGACCGGGCGCTGGACCGAGTACGGCCCCAACCTCTTCCGACTGAAAGATCGCCGCGATAACGACTTTCTGCTCGCGCCCACCCACGAGGAAATGTTCACACTCGTCGTTCGGGATCTCTTTTCTTCGTATCGCGACCTTCCTTTGTCGATCTACCAAATCCAAACGAAATACCGTGACGAGGCCCGTCCGCGCGCCGGTTTGTTAAGAGGCCGCGAGTTTGTGATGAAAGATTCGTACTCATTTGACGTTGACGATGACGGACTTCAGGCGTCATATGACCGACATCGCGATGCGTATATCTCCACCTTTGACCGACTCGAGCTGCCCTACGTCATTGTGTCAGCAATGTCAGGCGCGATGGGAGGCTCTGCCTCGGAGGAATTCCTCGCTCCGATCGATGTCGGCGAAGACACATTTGTGCAGTGCACGTCATGCGGTTACGCGGCAAACACCGAGGCCGTACTCGTGGCGGCAACTCCAGTGCCCTCTGTTGAGCACACGGCGGCAACCGTCGTCGATACGCCGAATACACCGACCATTGATTCACTCGTCGAACATCTCAATGCCGCCGACGCCACTCAACGCTCCGACCGGCCGTGGGCGGCCGACGACACGTTGAAAAACGTGGTGCTGAATCTTGTTCATCCCGATGGCACCGTCGAGCCTCTCGCCATCGGAATTCCAGGAAACCGAGAAGTCGATCTCAAACGAGTCGAAGCGCAGGTTGCTCCTGCAGAACCCACGCCATTCACCGATGCCGATTTCGAAAAGTACCCGTCGCTCGTCAAGGGTTACATCGGCCCGCAGGCGCTTGGCACCAACTCTCCGTCGGGGATTCGTTATCTCGTCGATCCCCGCATCGTGAGCGGCACTGCGTGGGTCACCGGAGCGAATACTGCAGGACATCACGTCACTCACCTTGTTTGCGGCCGCGACTTCACCGCAGATGGCTCGATCGAGGCAGCCGAAGTGCTCGAGGGCGACCCCTGCTCTCAATGTGGTGAGCCCATGTCGATGGCCCGCGGAATCGAAATCGGCCATATCTTCCAACTCGGCCGCAAATATGCCGAAGCACTCGACCTTAGGGTGTTGGATGCTGATGGCAAGCAGGTGACGGTCACGATGGGGTCGTACGGCATTGGCGTGTCCCGAGCGGTAGCCGCCATCGCAGAATCACACCATGACGAGTATGGGCTGTGCTGGCCGCGGGCTGTTGCTCCTGCCGATGTGCATCTTGTCATCGCCGGCAAAGATGATGGCCCGCAGCGACCCGCTGCTGAAACGCTTGCTGCCGAATTTGAAGCCGCTGGCATCGACGTTCTCTTCGACGACCGCGAGGGGGTCTCCCCCGGAGTGCGATTTAAAGATGCAGAACTCATTGGAGTGCCCACAATTGTCGTCGTTGGCCGAGGCATCACCGACGGCCTTGTCGAAGTGAAAGATCGCCTCACGGGTGAACGGACCGACATGCCGATCGGGGAAGTTACCGCTCACATCACTGCGCTGCTTGCAAATGCATAGCGAGCGCGCAATCAGCTCTCAGCGCTGGGCAAACGCATCTTTCAACTGCTGAGCCACCCAATCGATGGCCTCCTCGGCCTCCGGGATGAGCATTCGATATGAAAAGAAGCCATGGATCTGACCGGAGAACGCTTTGGTTTGTGTCGCCACCCCAGCATCGGAGAGAGCGGTTGCGTACGCAAGCCCTTCATCGCGAAGTGGGTCAAACCCAGCCACGAGCACTGACGCGGTTGCCGCATTTCGCATGCGGGCCGACGGCGCTGCTAACGGAGACACCGACGCATCACCGGCCTCGATGCCAGTCCCGCCGAGGTAATGGCCGACGAACCATTCCATGCCCGCTTTTGTCAACAGGTAACCCTCAGCGTTTTCGTCGATTGATGGATGCGAAATGGTGAGGTCAACGGCGGGATACACAAGCGCCTGATGGCAGAGTTCCTCACCGAGATCAAGAGCGACAAGAGCCGAAAGGTTGCCCCCCGCTGAGTCACCGCCAACGGCAACCCGACGGTGATCAAGACCAATCTCAGACCCATGCTCGAGAACCCATTTCGTCACCGCAGTGCAATCCATCGCCGCGGCCGGCGCTGGATGCTCAGGAGCGAGCCGGTAATCGACAGACACCACCGCACATCCGGCAGCAGCAGCGAGATCTCGACATACTGCGAGTGAAGCTTCCGCAGAACCAATGACCCATCCGCCGCCGTGGAACCATACGAGCACCGGTGGAGTACTTACCTCGAGAGGCCGAACCACGTGACATGGCACTCCATCGATGGTGGTCTCGGTGACTGACTCGACGTCAGCACCCTCACCGCCGAACGGTGCGAGGGCGTCATATCCAGCACGAGCGTCAACCGGAATCGACTCATGTAACGGGGGACGCCCTGCGTCAACGAGCATTTGCAGGAAACTTGCCGCAGAACTATCGAGCGTCATGAGAGCATCTTGTCACACACGCCATTCGACGAGATCACGATCGATCTCATCGATCGAACGCCGACCCGACAGCGCCATCGTGCGACGAACACCGTCGTCGAGGAACTTGATCACGTGATCGACCCCGCGTTCACCAGCCGCACCCATCCCGTACAAATATGCGCGGCCGATCGAACACATGTCAGCACCTAACGCAAGTGCTTTCACAATGTCAGATCCCCGACGAATTCCACCATCACAAATGATCTTGACCTGGCCACCAACCGCCTGGGCTACTGGCTCAATGAGTTCGACGGGCGTAGGAGCATCATCGAGTTGACGACCACCATGATTTGAAAGAGCAATACCTTCGACACCTGCCTCAACTGCTCTCTGAGCGTCGTCAACGCGCTGAATGCCTTTCAGCACGATGGGGCCATCCCACAGCGAACGCAACCATTGCACATCGTCCCACGACAGTGCCTGGTCAAAGCTGTGCATCACGTGCTCCGCGAGCGAAATCGGGTCGGTGCCATCTTCGTCGTGGCCGTCATGCCCAACGACGTTGGCGAACATGATCGGCGGGTTGGTGATGAAATCAAGAGTCCACCCCGGGTGCAAAATGCCATCGACGATGGTGCCAGGACCAATCTTTGGAGGAATCGTGTAGCCGCGTCGAACGTCGCGCTCACGACGGCCAAGCACCGCAGTATCAACGGTGAGCCACAGGCCCGTGTAACCCGCCGCCTTCGCTCGACCGACGAGTTCGGCGACAAGCCCTCGATCGCGCCACGTATACACCTGAAACCACTTGTCGACGTTTGGTCCTGCCTCGGCAACTTCTTCAATCGAGCGGGTCGCCATCGTTGACAACGAATATGGAATTCCGGCTCGCTGCGCTGCTCGAACAACGGCAAGTTCACCTTGAGAGTTAGTGATGCGCGTGTACCCCGTCGGAGACAACATCAGCGGCAATGGCAACGTGCTTCCAAAAAAGTCGACCGACGTATCGATATCGCTCACATCACGAAGCACATTCGGGCGGAGCCCAAGACGCCCGAACGCCGAAGAATTCCGCTCAAGCGTTCGCTCATCTTCAGCCGCGCCATCGATGTAATCGAAGACACCTCGAGGGAGGCGACGCCGAGCGATACGCCGAAGATCTTCGATATCAGCACAACTCGACAAGCGGCGTTCGACCGGATCGAGTTCGATCGACTTAAAACGGACGACCGAACGAAACGTTCGGTACATCGAGCGGGGATCAATCGACATAGGTGACCTCAGTCAAACTTGACGAGCCCTTGGTCGATCACCGTGCGGTCGCCGACTGAGGTGGTGAACATGGCTGACCCGTCGCCGTTATCCCACACTCGAATGTCGAGGGTTTCTCCGGGGATCACCGGCGACGCAAACCGAGCCTCAATGTGCTTAAAGCGAGATGGGTCAGACCCACACAGCGAGTGAAGAAGGCCACGGCCGGTAAATCCATACGAGCACAGTCCGTGCAGAATCGGGATCGGGAACCCGCCGCGAGCCGCAAACGATGGATCGGTATGCAGTGGGTTACGGTCGCCTGACAAACGGTAAACAAATGCCTGATCAGGGGCGGTCGTGTAACTCACCATATGGTCGGGGTCTCGCTGAGGGGGTTCATTCACCGGCCCCGAAGGCCCACGATCACCACCCCAACCGCCGGCACCGCGGATGAATGCCGAGGATGTCAATGTGCAGAGCACTCCATCGGCATCGGTCAGCGTCGTTTCTGACACCACAACAGCGGCTTTCCCTTTGTCGTACATGGCGACGATCTCACTCTGCATTGTCGCCGAGCCCGACGTCGGTAACGCTCGTGCTGGTGTCACCGCTTGTTGACCGTGAACGAGTAGCGCAGGGTCGAACTCTCCAACAGCTTTCATGGGTGAGCCTTTGCCCCACCCGAGAACGACCGGGAATGTTGGAAAGACCTGCTGAACAACGTCAGCTGTGTTTTCTGTAGTGAAGGCCAGTTCATCAGCGCCGGCGCCGATGCCGACCGCGTAGAGAAGGCAATCTTTTGAATCCCATGAGAGGTCGACCGGGTCGCCTTTTGTCCCAACTGCAGATGGATCGAGTGGCATATCAGTTCCCTTCCTGTGGTTGCGGAGGACCTCCGGCAACACCGTTCATTCCTGAATTTTTACGAGCTGTAGAGAGCAGAGTCTCAACGAGCGGGCCGAGCGCTTCCGGATCATCGATTGGTGACACCGACGGACCACGCACCCAACCCTCGGCTACCGCCAAGAACTCACCTGAAGCTTCAAATACGCGACCCGTCACCCCACTTGACTCCTCCGAGGCCAACCAGGTTGCGATCGGAGCAATCCAACGTGGCGACCGAAGGTCGGCCTCTTCGGGTGTTTCGGGTGCGGGACCGAGGTTTTCGGTCATGCGAGTTAACGCGACGGGGGCAACTGCATTAACGGTCACTCCATACCGCTCCATCTCAAGAGCAGAAATGACCGTAAACGCTGCAATGCCTGCCTTTGCTGCCCCGTAATTTGTCTGGCCAGGGTTGCCGTAGATACCCGACACCGACGACGTATTAATGATTCGGCCGCTGACCGCATCACCCGCCTTTGAGCGATCTCGCCAATAGCCACACGCATGCTTTGCCGGCGCAAATGTGCCCTTCAAATGCACATTGATGACCGCATCCCACTCTTCTTCGGTCATGTTGACGAGCATGCGATCTCGCAGAATTCCTGCGTTGTTGATGACTGCATGCAAGCCACCGAAGGTGTCGACCGCTTGAGCAATCATTCTCCCTGCACCATCGAAGTCGGCGACATTGTCACCATTCACAACAGCTTCGCCACCCATTGCGATGATCTCATCGACAACAGACTGTGCTGGAGTGAGTTCGCCACCGGTACCGTCGACCGCTCCACCAAGATCATTCACCACGACCTTTGCTCCTTGACGAGCGAGGCTTAGAGCGTGCTCACGCCCGATCCCTCGACCAGCCCCCGTCACAATCGCTACTCGCCCTTCACAAAGCCGTGCCATGTTTCCTCCGATAATCGACGGGCAATCGAGCCCGTGCCATTGCTCACCCGATCAGATTAGAGCGCATGACCTAACGACAACGGAGGCGGAGAACCTGCGTTCCACATGTTTGGAGAACGAATCAACACCGATGGCAGATCGCCTCTAATCTCGAGGGTGTGACAAACACTGTGCCTCCGAAGGTTGACGTGCTCGTCGTCGGTGGAGGCCCCGCCGGTTCTGCAGCGGCAATTTCACTCGCCCGAGCCGGCAAAGCGGTCACCGTCGTCGACAAGGCGACCTTTCCACGAGATAAGTGTTGTGGTGACGGACTCACGACCCTTGCGCTGCGAGAGCTTGAACATCTCGGAGTGCCAACCGACGACATCACCTCATTTACCGAAATCGGCGGCGCCCGTCTTCGTTCCCCCGCCGGCAGAGAATTCACCGTCCCTTTGCCGACAACGGGCACCTACGCCGCTGTCGCTCGTCGACTCGACCTCGATGCCACATTGCTTGCATCCGCAGAGCGCGAGGGGGCGCAGGTTCTTCAAGGCGTCAGCGTGAGCGGGGCATCGCGAGAGGGCGAGGTGGTCACCGTTGATCTCGACGGCCTCGGGCCAGTCACCCCATCGTTTGTTGTCGCTGCCGACGGCATGTGGAGCACCGTTCGCCGCGAACTCGGGCTCACTCCGGAGGGCTACCGAGGTGAGTGGCATGCATTCCGTCAATATGGCCAAGGCGCCACAGGATCGGCGCGCACCGAACTCATTGTCTGGTTTGAGCGCGATTTGCTGCCGGGCTACGCATGGTCATTCCCTCTCGGCAACGGCGACGTCAACATCGGATTCGGGATGCCTCGAGGCGAAATCCTCTCCGGTAAAAACATGGCGAACATCTGGCGAGACCTTCTTGAGCGGCCCCATATTCGTGAAGCGCTCGGCGACGACTGCGCCCTCATCGACCGTCACACCGCCTGGCCTATTCCGGCCCGGGTCGGCGAACTGCCGTTGATTTCAGGCTCAGTGATGTTTACCGGTGATGCCGCTGCGGCTACCGATGTCATGACCGGAGAAGGCATCGGTCAAGCGCTGCTCACCGGACGCCTCGCAGCCGAGTCGATTCTCAACGGCGGATCGACGACTGCAGTTACAGCGCGTTATGAGCGGTCTGTTCGACAAGAACTTGTTGCGGACCATCGAATGTCAGTCCGACTTGGCAAAATTCTTGCCTCGCAACGAGGAGCAGAAACCGCCCTCACGATCGTCGCAAAAAGCGGCCGATGGGGACGACGAAACTTTGCTCGTTGGATGTTTGAGGACGAACCACGAGCAATTGCGGTCACCCCACGACGCTGGCATCGCTCGATGTTCAAGCGTCCGGGCGCTTACGCCTAACGCGATCTGAGCAGATCTTGCGGCTGTTACGCCTCTGAACGAATGACGTCGATTCCTGACGGGTCAACCAACATGTCGTGTAATCGGAAATTGTGGTTGTGACCGACGTGATGTAACCCAAATGCTGACTGGATAGCGGTATACATCCCCATTGCGTCCAAGGTGTGGTTGACACTTTGCTTTGCAAGATTGAGGCCGAACATCGGGCGCTTTGCGATATGAGATGCCAACTCCAAGGTGGTGTCTTCAAGTTCGTCGCGAGGCACCACCCGCGACACCATTCCTGCTCGAAGAGCCTCGTCAGCAGTGATCGCCCGTCCGGTGAAAAGCATGTCTTTCGCAAGACGGGCCCCGACCTCAAACGGATGAGTGAAATACTCGTGACCATTCACACCAAACGCGACAACCGGATCGGAAAATGATGCGTCATCAGCACAGACGATGAGATCCATCGGCCAGACGAGCATGAGTCCTCCAGCAATGACCTTGCCTTGCACCTGCGCGATCGTTGGCTTCGGAAGGTTTCTCCAACGCCAACAGAGTCCCACGTACATCTCGGCCTCTGTTGCCATGTAGCCCTCAGCGCCAGGGGCATCAAAATGACACCACGTGCCGATCGCATTAACGTCATCCATCGACGTGCCCGCTGCGAGATCGTGGCCTGACGAGAAGTGCTTTCCGTCAGCCGCAAGCACGATCACACGAACTTCAGGGTCATTCGCCGCCTGATCGAATGCCTCATTGATCTCACTCAGCATGGTGTAATCCTGAGCGTTCGCCTTCTCTGGACGAGCGAGCGTAATTCTCGCCACCCGTTCAACCGGTATGTCATAACGAATCGTTGTCCAATTGCTCATATCTTCCGATTCTTGACGATCACCGCCTGAAACAGAGAGACGAACGATCATCTACAGTGGTCATCATGCGAACTGGAATTTTCCTCTTCGGCGGCGTCGAGATGGACGACGCTGGTGCGGGGCTGCCAGCACCCACCGATCGCCGCTATGACAACGCTGCGGTGTGGCACGCCACCGAACGAATTCTCGACATGGGGGTGCTCGCCGACGACTTGGGTTTTGACTCGTTCTGGCTCACCGAGCACCACTTCCAATATGAGGGCTACGAGATCATCCCCAACGGACTTCTCACCGGGGCGATCCTTGCGGAACGCACCGAACGTATCCGCATTGGTATGGCATTCAATATCGTTCCGCAATGGCACCCTCTGAAACTGGCGGAGGATTTTGCGACCCTTCATAATATTTCCGGCGGACGAGGAATTCTTGGGGTCGGCCGAGGCACGGTTCCGCGAGAGGCTGAGACACTTGGCACGAAAATCGGCAGTTTTGATAACCCCGATGCAAAGGCCGCCGATGATCTCAACCGGGCAATGTTTGACGAGGCAATGCAAGTCATTCACCTCGCAATGAATAACGAGTCATTTTCGTTTCACGGCGACGTCTTTGACTTTCCTCCTGCTGGGATTCCAGACCGAGGGGGCTTTGTTGAAGAACTCAGCCTCGTTCCACGTCCGCTGTACCCCTACGAGACATGGCAGGCCATCACATCTCCGCCAACGCTCGATCAAGTCGCAACATCTGGTTGGGGTGGCGTGTTTTGGAACAACCACCACTCATTTACCCGTGCTCGCTGGGAACACTTTGCAGAGACCTATGCATCTGTGCACGGCGAAGATCTAGCCCAAGGCGAGAAGCGGGCACTGGTGTTATGCACCTGCGTTGGTGACAGCCGAGAAGAAGCGATCGCATCGGTGCGACCCGGCCATGATGAGTTTTGGAAATTTCTTGGTCCGTACGGATGGTCGAAGGGCTACATGGGAGATGATGGAAAGCCGTCTCCTCCGGGCCTCATCCCGACCCTCGAAGACTCGATAGATCGACAGCGAACATGGGCGGTAGGCACCGCAGAAGACGTTGCGGAAACCATCGGCTTGTACAAAGACGAACTTGGGCTCGAGAACCTCATCATCTTCCCTGCGATGCCGGGTGACTCGTACGACAAGGTCGACGACCAGCTCCGTCGTCTTGCCGAAGATGTCATGCCAAAGGTCTCATAACGCACTGCGCTGACCGACGCGCATACGGTGTCGGACATGACAGATAACCGACGGGTCGGCCATCTTCCGGCTCTCACAGAAGCAGATCTCAACGAGTCTCAAATCAAACTATGGAACGACATCACCGAAGGGCCGCGGGGTGCCGCACCATGGATGGTCCAAGATGGTGCGCTCACCGGGCCGTTTAACGCCTGGCTGCAGATTCCACATGTCGGTCGAGCCTTTGCATCTGCGGGTGAGCAACTTCGATTTTCTTCAGGCCTTGACGCCATCACTCGCGAGTTAATAATTCTCACCGTTGGCGCACATTGGAAGAGCGAGTTCGAGTTTTGGGCTCATGCAGGAATCGCCCGAAGTGCCGGGATGTCCGAAGAATTGATCGCAGCTATCGAATCAGGCTCTGAAGCTGCTGTTCGGTCAGCGACGAGTGATACGTCTCATGAACAGATTTTCTCGTCGGTCTCCGCGCTCGTAGAGCACGGCGT